>Ga0180301_10000348_pt1 | contig 35803 bp, 37 predicted proteins | sample GuaBasSediGuay16_FD_121797 | JGI IMG/M metagenome (GOLD analysis project Ga0180301, IMG submission 121797) | Subseafloor sediment microbial communities from Guaymas Basin, Gulf of California, Mexico - Guay16, Core 4569-2, 12-15 cm | ecosystem: Environmental > Aquatic > Marine > Hydrothermal... | reverse complement strand
TATCGCCGCCAGCAATAGCTACTGCTACATACTTAACATTATCCATAGGAGAACTAGCCCATAGTTATAATATGAGAAGTCCCTACAAGAGCTTATTGGAAATAGGACTATTATCAAACAAATACCATGTATTAGGTTATTTAGCTGGATTAGCCTTAGCAATAACACCTATCTACATAACGCCATGGTTATTGGGAGCAACGCCTCTAGATATGGAGAGCTTGATATACATCATATTAGTATCGCATATAATAATCGTAATTGAAGAATTTAGAAAAAGAATAACCAAGAAAATACCATAGCTTTAGCCCACTCGGGGGTCTCCGGGTCCCCGGTGCCACCCCGGAGAACCCACTCCCCCGTTGCCGGGGGAGCAACCGCCAGCTAGTGGTTTTTATTCCCAGGCATATCATTGCCCAAAACAATCATTGTAATGCTCATGTTCTGGACTGCCCGGGCTTCCGGGGTAGCTGGCGGTTCCGAGTGACTGGCTACATTTTTATTTTAAGCTTCTATGTCTTATATATTTTATATTAATTTTTCTTTAGACCGCGTATAAATTATTTGAATTAATTATCAGTTATTATAACTATTTATTTTAATTATGGAAGGGATAATTCTTTTATTACGTAGTATGTATTGTTTTGCCTAGGTGTATATGTTGAGTAAACGTGTATGTGGATGGATAATAAGACATAAAGCTATTGGTAAGGTCATTATTATTGAATTAAGCGTAGGAGAACATGTAAGGCCTGCTGTTATAGTTCTAAAGGAGGATCGAGACCCTGAGCTTTATGAGAAGGCTAAAAAACTAGCAATAGGTACAGCCATATGTTTCGAAGGGGAAATAGCGCCTGAACAAAGGAGTAAAAGAGGCATAGAATATCTTGTAAAGAATATTAAGGTATATGCAGAGCCTCTAGAGCCATTACCAGTTGACACTGCTGGTAAAGTACCAACATTACTAGATACACGGATCAAGTATAGATACTTATTGATTAGGAATCCCGTTGAAAAGGCACTTATTAGAATAAGATCCGTCATTCTCCGTAGTGCTAGAAAATTCTTTGAAGAAAACGGATTCCTTGAAATACATACTCCAAAAATCGTAGCAGCTGGTGCCGAGGGAGGTGCTACACTCTTCCCAATACAATATTTTGAACATAAAGCTTATCTTAGTCAAAGTCCTCAATTGTATAAACAAATACTCATGTCTAGTATTCCACGCGTTTACGAGATTACACCCTATTTTAGAGCAGAGAAATTCAATACTACACGCCATCTTAATGAATCGTGGGGGATCGATGCTGAAATTGGATTCATACATAGCGAAGAAGATGTTATGAGGCTTTTGGAAAACCTTGTCAAATACATTGTTGATAAGGTACGTTCCGAGGCTGAGGAGGAGCTAGACATACTTGGCGTAAGTATTGACCCATTAACGACACCGTTTAAGCGACTAAGATTCGAAGAGGCCATTGATATACTTAGAAGCGAAGGCATAGAGGTTCCTGAGGGCGAAGATCTTAGCGAGTCCGCTGAAAAGAAGCTTGGGGAGATAATGGCTGAAAGAGGTCACAACATATACTATATAGTTGGCTTTCCATGGCCTGCTACTGGATTCTACTATATGAGAGAAGAGGATAACTATCATACTCGAAAATTTGATCTTGACTACAAAGGTCTTGAGATAGCCAGTGGTGGACAACGTGAACATCGATATGAAAAGCTTGTAGAAGCTCTTAGACTCAAGAATCTTGATCCAAAAAACTTCAGTTTCTACCTCGAAGCATTTAAATATGGTATGCCTCCGCATGGAGGCTTTGGACTAGGTATTGAAAGATTAATGATGAGTATGCTCGGCCTAGAGAATGTAAGACTTGCAACAATATTTGTACGAGATCGGACAAGACTAATTCCATAAATTTATTCCCTATAACATTATCTATAATCATATAGTTTTATAGTTAAAATTCTATATACCTAATAATTGTTAGATTGTAGAAAAATGGCGAACACTATGCGGATTGTCTTATTAGGACCCCCAGGCGCAGGTAAAGGTACATTTGCCAAATATTTCTCGAGGAAATACTGTATTCCACATATAAGTACTGGTGACATTTTCAGAGCCGAGATCGAAAAAGGGACGGAGCTTGGTAAGAAAGCTAGAGAGTACATTGAAAAAGGCCTCTTAGTTCCTGATGAAATAGTTATTGAAGTTGTTCGTAGGAGGCTTAACGAGCCAGACACTAGAAATGGGTTCATACTTGATGGATTCCCGAGAACTATTGTTCAAGCCAAAGCTTTAGATGAATTTGCAGTTATTGATGCAGCTATATATATTTATGTTCCCATGGAAATTGCTGTAGAAAGACTTAGTTCTAGATATGTTTGTCCAAGATGTGGGCGCATATATAACTTAAAGTTTAACCCGCCAAAAAATGATATGTTATGTGATGATGACGGAACTCCTCTTGTGAGAAGAAGAGACGATGATCCGAAGGTAATTAGGAAGAGGTATGAAGTATATTACCAAACATTTCAGCCTATTATCGACTATTATAGCTCCAAGGGTATATTAATAAAGATTGACAACACTGTTGGCAGTTTAAAAACAATCCCTATACTAGAAAAAATATTAATTGATAAAAACATTCTAAAGATCCAACCGTGTAAACCTAATATATCAGTAATTTAATTATTTACTATAATGAAAAATTCTATGGTGAAGAATACGTCTGGATATATTCCAAGACTGTTTCTAATTGAGTCACGATTCTTTAATAGAAGAACTCTTGGATTGAATGGACTAGATCGTTTTCTAGGTCTGAAGAATATAGGCGAGGATGTTATTGAGGAATATCGGAGTATTTTTAAGGGAATAATAATACAAGATCCGGGTGATGGAAGTTTAGATGTTGTCGTATCTGGAGACCATATAAAGCTTCTACCGCCTACTAATGAATATTGCCATTGGCATAGTGGTTATCTTGATAGAAGAGATAATCCGCTAGAAAGAATATATTGTCTTAAGAAGCCGTTATCTAGTTTTGGTTATTGCAGAGAACACAGTGATAGTTTGAGAGCCATTTATTCAAGATGCTTTAGTGGTGGAGGAATCCATAGCTTAGGGGCTTGTAAAAGATTAGACGACATATTCGGTAAAACAATTATGTACTCACTATATCTATTAGACTATGGCCTTGGTGTTAAGGTTGGTACTACACGTAGCTGGAGACTCTATGATAGAATAGCTGAACAGCCACATGTAATCGCTACTAAACTTATGGAGTCTAGTAGTGCCTATACTATTAGGGAATATGAGATGAGAATAGGCAGTTTACATGGTTTATCTGAGAAACCCCGGAAAAGATCACTAAAGGACATATTGTCCTATCCACCCAGATATAGCTTTAAGAGACTATTATCTATAATTGAAAAAATTAGTAGGGCCTTAAATATTCCATTACCTGACCAGAGGACTATCTTTAGAATAATGCCTTCGATCGATATAGCGTACTATAATAAAGCTAGAGAGATAGAAATGATAAATATACAGGGTAAAGATCTCGAAGTTATAGAGTATTGGGCAGGATATTTAATGGTCGCTAGCCGTAATAGTAATGAATATTACTTAATAAAGTCAAAGAATATGCTTCATGTAAATTGCCTTGGTGTCATCAGATGAAATTCGGTAAGGATATTGAAGCTTTATTGTATAAGCTTTTACTTGGATATAGGCGGTATTTTCATAATGACGTATTAAATAGTGATGGAAGAAAATTATTTGAAGAAATATTAAGAATGACTATGTATGAACATCCTGAATTAAGAAGGCTCATATATAGGTTAAGGAGAAACCCTACTGTAAATAGCGTTTTAAAATTAGCTAAGATTGTTCTAGGTGATAAAGAGGCTGAAGAAGTATACAGGATAGGAGTTTATGGATTATATGATGAAGAATACTTAAAGAACGAATTCATTTAGGGTTTACTTACTATGGATTATAATCTATTATATTTACTTTGTAGTATTCTTCATTCGAAGAACCGGAAAGCATCCACTACATCCATATTTTTCATTCGCTATACATGGATTGCATAATGGATTATGATTGCGAAGAGGGATAAGTATAGAATCGGGCACTTTTCCATATTCTATTTCAAATTCTTCAACATATTTATTATGAGTAATTAAGCGTTCTAATGTATACGTTAATTCAACTTTTGTCTGAGCTACTATCGTTATAATTAATCCTTTATTATTAATAATTAATGATATTATGCGATTGCATTTAGAGAGTATTTCGGCTAATTCATATGGTCGACGAGTTTTTATTTTAACAACAGCACCAACTGACCCATATAGTCTTGGACTCACAAGAGGTTTTATATCAATAAGCATGTTTCTTCTAAGCCTATTAATTCTCTCCCTAATTGCAGTATAGGATAATCCCGTAATTTCAGATAATCTTTTAAAGCTAGTTCTACCATCCTTAACTAATTCTCTTATAAGTATTAGATCTTCCTGTTTAAATTCATCCAATGCATAAACACCTAATCGAAGTATTCCCACTAATTCTTTATAAATCTTATTAAAAGAATTAATTAGAAGTGGGTTTTATTCCCTGGGTTTCACACTAATGTATAGTCTAGCCCTTTGCTTACCACTTCTCATACCAGCCTCCTCATATGTCTCTACGATATGAGCGTTTAGAATATTTGCTAGTTTACGGGCTAGTTTACGGGCTGCTCCGTGAGTAAAGAAATAAATGTCTATACCGTCATTAGAACTAATAGAGTCAATAAAGTCTCTTGATAATCTCCTATCTTCTAAAAATATTTTCTCAAGTATTTGGGAAATATAACCTGGTGAATATCCTCTTATCTGGACAACCGCCTCAAATTCTCTACTATCATACATTCTACACCTCGGACATTTTACAGGATTTAAGAAAATAGTTATATCAAGTGGCACCTCTATTTGAATTCCTCCAAAGAATGTTATAATGTATAATCTTACCACAGTCTTCCATGACGCCTTTGTAACGAATTCATATTTCTTAATATAAAATACTTGTTCTCTAGAGCTGGGCATTAGTAATTTAGGTACTATACTATCAATGATGTTTGATATTGCATCCTCGAATCCAGATGTTTCAAACCATTTGTAACCGATCTTTATAGAATAACAGATTTTACAAATGTCGACTTTTATACTATTTTTTCTTAATTTAATCAATTTCTTTCTCTCTAGCATACATTTTAGACAAATTCCATTAACAACTGGATTATCCTCAGTCCCGGTTGTTCCACAATATATGCAAAATCTCGACATTATATTTCTCCAATCTAATGGCCTTTATTACTTATATACATATGTTTAGATAGTAATAAAGAGTTAAGCTATTGTCTTTTTAAGTAGTATAATATAGTGAAGACTACAAAAATTATTGTGAGTGAGAGTACTATAGGTAGAATAGCTGCAAATGACTGGTCTTGATTATTTGTAGGCGATGTATTTGTCTTGGTATTAGAAATAATAATAGATGAAGTATTTAGGGGTGATGTTGACTGAGTATATATTTTGTTTAATGTTACTGTATAATTATATAGGAATATTATTCCTATTGGCGTGGCCTCTTCTTCAAGATCATATATATCTGCTTGAATTAAAATACCAGATGATAATTCATAATATAATTCAATAAAATATGGCCTGTATTTTTGGATTATATGGAGCACATCAAACTTCTCGAGTCTTTCATCTACTTGGATAGTAAAATCACGAATTACCTCTCCTTCTTTTTCTTCATTTACTAGATCTATTTTTATTCCATATTCCTTTATTTCTATTGTTGTTTGGGAAAGTAAAGTATTATTAATGACTATAGAATTATTTAATGGATAGAATATTACAAAGAACTCCTTTTCAAATACTTTATTATCTACTTCAATAGAGTAAGATACTTTATAATAAATATGGGGAGTATTTGATGCGACTGTAATCGAAGATGCTGTAAGCATTAATATTATCAATGCTATCAATGGCCTAAACATTATATATCGCCGATAAAATAACATAGCTCATTACCGTTGTAATTATAGAGGTTATATACCCATTTATTACTTGGTCTATGCTATGTCTTTTTAACTTAATCCTCGAAATTGCGACTATAATACCAATCGCATAGAATAATATCGCATATCTATATCTGTTAATTAATAAAAAATATGTTGCAGGACCAGATATGCCTATTATATGTATACTTATTTTATACCGCATTGTTATAATCAATGATACTAGGCCATTCATTAGGTAAGAAAATGAGAGAAATATTTCGAGAAAGCCCCTATCTGTCCATAAAACACATAAAACTATATACGAAATATTGATTAATGCTAGGGGAATAATTCTCTTTTCTCGTTGCCTATAATCCCATTCAATACCGTAGTACATAGAGAATGCCATGGATATGGTTAAAGGTATTATTGTTAGAAATATTGACCCTATAACTAGATCCTTTTTATCTATAATTGTTTGAAAGTTTAGTATAAATAAAACATATAAGGCAATAAACGGTGCAGCAAATACTATAGATATGATCTCGTGTAGATAATGGAATAATGATGGTCTATTCATGACCTATTATTTCACCTAATAATCACATAGATTCCTCGCTAGGTGAAGTAGTCATAATAGCTACTTCCTCTACATAACCCACATATTCATCACTTATATAAGGAGCAACAACATATACTTCTTCATCAACAGTTCCTTCATCTGTTGAATAATTTTTATAACTTATAATGTAAATGGGTAATGTAAATACAACGCTTCCTTCGAGTCTTATGGGGTTTAATTTTAAAATTATATCTACTTCTTCAGGCTTTAATGGAAGTTTTTTCTCAATTTTATAATCATATCTTATAATATCAAAATTAGAATTGGAAGGATCCCATTTCTGAAGTGCTTCAATTGCAACTTTTTTCAAAATATCTATTAAATCTCCATCAACTATTCTCTTCATCACTATATTACCCTGTTTGGCAAAAACTACTATTGCTTTGTTTGTATCCATATCCTCATATACACCTCTTAAAAACTACATTTTAATCTACAACATTAATAAACGTATATCTACTTGTTTGACTTATTGTCCGGTATGTTTCCCTTATATTTTCTACGCAAGTTCCTATAATATATGACAAGAGGGTTCTTAACACCACAATCATTATCTGGTACGGGACATAATCCCAAGCTTTTCATTGTTTGACAACTATAAGGCATATATTGTTTTCTCGAACCTCTTAAGCCGGCAATGTGTTCTACTTGGTATCTTGCTATTCTCTCGTTAAAATCTGGAGAGTTCTTAAATAGATCAAGTATATCATTAACATCCATACCTATTCTTGATAGGAATGCGGCAACAGTAAATCTAGCATGGTGGCTTAAGTTTTCACCACTACGTAATTCGTTTACTAATTTTTTCATGCAAGGAGGAAATAGTTCATAGTCAATTATCCCTTTTATTTCTCCTTCAATCATTTTCTCTCCATTAATATTCATTAGTTTAAACGATTGCTCTCCTTTGATGTATTCTTTTAAAACATTCATTATCTCCTCAACTAATTCGTTTAATTCTGAAGGTATTTCTTTTACAGGTTTAATCATGGATTTTATGTAATTTTTAATAGCTTCTTCTAAGATTCTTGATAATACCTTTTTATCTACATAAACCCATCCACGATCAAGTATCTGATTTACAAGAGCATATTTAGGATCGCTTGACAACCTGCGTGAGAACTTTACATAGTCTTTTAATGCTATAGCATATGGTAGAGTATGATATATGATTGATGATCTCCTTATGCCAATCGGTATACGGGGGGAATTGTCAGTAACGTACTTAACCTCTATACCAAGTCTATGGGCAACTTCAATAATTGATTCTGGAGAATCCTTAGCTAAGAATTCACTAGCTCTCTTTGAATATGCAATAGCTACTCTCTCTATAGCCCATTTATTGTTTGTTAACAATGCTAGTAGTATTGTTGAATAAAATGTTATAACTTCATTCTCTGAAGTTGACTGTGGCGGAGGAGCTTTCCCGGTTTCCAATATATATTTGAAAGTTTTCATTGCATTTTCATATATAGTTCCCGATCTAGAAGAAATTAGATCTATTAAATTCAGTCCTGGCCAAACCCGAGTAAGAACTCTATCCACTTTCTCTAGGAAAGGATACTTTCTATAATCGATGTATGTTATTCTTAGCATCTACGCTATACACCTACCTAGATAATCCATTAAAAGAATAAGAGGCTTATAAAGAGGAGGATTTATCCTCAGAAGCGGACTATCGTTCACGAATCACCCGATGGCGTATTCTTCATCGGATATTTTATTCAGCGCTTTGGCCCCACATCACAGTTCAGAGTACCTCCCGATAATGGGAGGTCCCCATTCATCATCCAGTATAATTATAGTATTAATGTTTTATTAAAATATTTGACTATAGCATGCTACTTTATTATCGCTCCAAAAGATGGTGGTTCTATCCATTCACTTTTACATTTTGGGCATTTACTTGGTTTCCTAGGCTTTCTAAGATCTCTAAATATATATCCGCATTTACGGCATCTTGGAGGTTGCATAACTATTATGATTTTACCATTAGTTTTACTTTTAATTGATTTAGCTATATGTTCAATATGCCTGTAAACTTCAAAAGGCTTAAGATCAAGTGAAAGTATCGCAATTATATCATTTACGGTATAAAACTTGCCTATATTTTCTATAAAAAGCTTCATCATACGTTCTCTTACAGTTTCCATTGCCAAATAAACATTACCTCCCCATTTCAAAGACTATTCTTTCATAACCACCTACATGTGTATCTTTAGGGACTCTAAAGTATAAGATCCTATTTTCATATACTGTATAAGGAACGCCTAGATCAGCTTCAACTATTCTTGTGTTCTCTGGAAAAATCCAGTATACAATATAGTCGTAATCTACTGTCTCCTCTTCATAAATGTTTTCATATGTATTAAGGCCGTTAACTAATTCCCCTTTAAAGCTGATCAAAAATAAAACATAAGCTAGCTCCGGGCGTCCTCTAATGCCTATTTCTACATGCATTACCTTGGGTAAAGCATCAACACCATTAATTAGAACTCTTTCCTGATCTAGAAAGTACTGCATATTTTTTCTTAATAAATTCATTTCTTGCTCAAGCTTCGGCTTATGCCTCAAGATCTTATAATAGTATTTATCAGGATCATAATAGTCAAATATAATAGTTTGATCAACTAACCCATTACGTCTTAAATGGAAAAATCCCTGTGCATAGATAGGCTTTGGTTCCTTCACTCAGACTCCCCGGATTTTAATTTCCTATAGACCTCCCATCCCTTACCAGTTAGTCTAATAATATTGCGCCTACCAGCCCTTTCAATATCAATATATCCGGCTTCACTTAATCGCCTAATTTTACGAGATATTGTTGATTTAGGCTTACCTATGATTGTTACAAGTCTATTTTGTGCAATACCCTTTTCTCCAGAATCTCCAACAACTAGTAGTATATTCCTCGTAATGTCATCCGATAGTATGTCGGTTGGAGAAATAGTCTCAACAATTATCTCTCCTCTACGTCTCCTCATAAGGAACCATGCGATGCCGATACCGATCAAGGCTAGAACGCCAACTAATAGTAAAGGAAGCCACTTCCCAATATCAGTTGCTGGCGGACTCGGAGAAGTATAAGTAGTTGGAGATTCTGAAGGAGTTCCAGTTGGAGACGATGTAGTTAGAAGAGTAGGTATAGTTGTTGTAAAATTCTTCATTAACACTATCGTATACTTTTTGGGATCATGAAGCAATATAGTTATGAAATCATTGCGTTCAACCGAATAATCCCCGGTTCCTATAACAAGAATATCGTAATCCCTGGGAACAATAACTTCTCCCGATACTTGTTCAATATCCTCAAAGCCAAGGTCTATTGATAGTTCATAATATCCTATACCTATGGGTATTACAAGACCTATTGGTATATATTCTACTTTTATAAATGAAGTATTGGATGCTACTACTTCTATAGTCTTATTATTAGCAATATAACGGGCAGGAAATTCAATATCTCCTTCTCCATATGCCCGGATGAACCTTACATCGGAGATATCCTCACTTATTAAATCAAAATATATTGTTGTTAGATCACTAACATAACCACTTAAGTATAGTACCTCTTCCACGTAGGATATATTTAGCTCAGGATCAATAGTAACTGAGGCCTCGATTCTAGTTATATATATTGTATTCTGCGAATAGGAAATACCATAATAAATCATTCCATGAATGACTATTGTTAACAATACTATAAATACCGCAGCGATCCATGGCGTCTCCAATAACATGTTACTCCCCTTCGCGTCATAGTTAATGTATCAATGATAAAGATAATAAATACTCCGCTTAAAGTGAATAAGAATATTAGAAAAGAAAAATAGTATAAAAAGTAAAAAACTTTTAAAATTTTTCTTTAACGTCTTTTAGCAATTATAACTGTATGTGGTACTTCTACTCCATGTTGTTGTCCTAGTACTTCGAACATTAAGTTCTTTATAACTTCTCTAAGTGAATGTACCTGGCCAAATTGCCCCATCAATCTATTCCTAATGATCATTCTAAGCCTTACTTTCCATCCCATACCATACCTATTTACAAGACTTACCTTGATCATTGGCTTATTATTCGCGATCTTCTCTATCTGGTTCATTATACAATTTGTTAGTCTATCGATCAAGGCTTCCTTGTCTAATGGTAACGCAGTTATATTAACATTACCCTTCATAACCTTTATTGTTATCCATGTAGGTAGTCTTGCCCTTAATCTCTCAATTCTGTCTCTAGCTTCATTTTCATTTATTATACCAATTTCCATTTCAAAGCTTCGTACATTTGATCCATGTTCTCTTATGAAGTCAATTATTGTAGATCTAACTATTACCCCATAAGCCTTTGCATAATCGATATAACCAGTTATAGCTAGTGCAAATGCTAGTCCAGTCCTATTCTCCTCCAATTTCTGTAATGATAGTTCAAGTCTATATTCTCCACGTAATAGGAACATTTCAACAATATAAGGTAGATATACATTGTTATCTAGTGCATAGTCCCGAGCATCTGTGGCAAGTTCTTTTAATTCACTAGCAATTTCATGTATAGCTTTAACTGTCTCGTTGGTTATTGTGCCATTTTCTCTACGATTCTCATTCTTCGTAATTACTAGTACTTGATGGGCTGATACTGGTGCACCAGAGTATGTTACTATTGCCGTAACTATGGCAGCCTTAGCATATCTTTCATCAACGTCCTTAAACTCCATAGCCTTATTAAAGAACCAGTCTCCACGGGTCTTGATCCTTTCAGCAATAGTTGAACCATGTTCTATAGCCCATTCTAATAGTGGATATGTCTCATTCCTAACCATATATGCTAAATCAAGCAATTCCTCAAATGCAACATTATCGAGGAAACCTCTTTCTTCAACAACTGGCTGTTCAGGTGCTTCCTCGCTTATATCCTCGGCATATACTAGGGCAAATGGTGTGACCATTGTTATTATGAGTAAAGCTATTATAGTTAGGGAGAGTATTTTTATGTTGAGCCTCATCCTATCCAACCTCCTTTTTTCCAGCATCTGCAGATACCTTCTGGTACCAGTTTTTAAAAGGGCTCACATCATAAATTACATCAGATTGTTCCAGATATTACATGAGGAACAGTGGAACAGTACAAATATATTAAATGTAGTATTTGATCACAAATGGGGTGGTAGGATTACTGAAATAGTCAGTTGCCCAGGAATCCATGTTCTTGGCAAATACTTTATTAGCGGAGATATCTACGGGTATGCTTCTTTGGCCATTCTAAACTATAGATATATCATCATTAAAAAGGGGTCAAAAATCAGAGTATATAATAGAATAGACCATGTCTTCGGCGCTGATATAATTGAAAAGCTCTGTCCCATGATATTGGACGAAAAACTAGTATCCTTATTAGAAGAGGCTAAGGGATTATCTGGTCAAGTCCTACTTAACTGGTTTTATGGAGGATTTATTTTATCAATAATTCATTCCAATAAAATAGATCTAATGGACCTTGAATATGTAAAACCGGGTTTACAAATGTCTGTGGCTATATTGAATAAAGGGAATAATATGTTTGAGGCAGATATTGATTTTTGGAGTCTCCTAGGTTATTGTTTTAGAAAGACAGACTATGATTTATTGAAGAATGTTTCGAGAAGTTACGGACTTGAAGCGGGAAACGAATACATACTTATTCCTAGTTGGAGAAATTCATTAACTATAATTTCGAAAGATACGAATGGAATACTTAATGCCTTAGAATCCATTGATTTTAAGAATGTATATCGAGACTTAATTATAGACAATAATGGGGTTCGACATATAGTTAAATTTAACGACACAAGCTAGGTATTTAAGTAGGATGGTACAGAGTTATCTAGATAAAGTACACAACATAGGTGATTCCATTGGTAAAGTGGGTTGTTGGAGCTGCATGGCCTTATGTCAATACTGTTCCACATTTAGGAAATTTAATTGGTTCAATACTATCTGCAGATGTATTTGCCCGCTATATGAGGCTTCGTGGAGACGAAGTTGTATTTGTAAGCGGTAGTGATGAACACGGAACCCCTATTGAAGTCGAAGCTGTTAAGAAAGGAATTAAGCCCAAGGAATTAACTGATCAAGTCCATGAATACGTTTCCAAATTGTTTAAAGAATGGGGCATAAGTTTCGATAACTACACAAGAACAGAGAGTACTGTTCATAAGAATTTTGTACGCGATATATTACTAAAGATTTACGAAAATGGATACATATTTGTACAAGACGATATAGTTCCATATTGTCCTCACGACAAGATCTATCTACCTGATAGATTCGTTGAGGGACAGTGTCCATACTGTGGATATCCAGGAGCCCGTGGAGATCAATGCGATAACTGCGGTAGATTACTTCATCCAACAGAACTTATTAATCCTTATTGTGTAATATGCGGATCTAAACCAGTTTTCAAGCAAACCAAACATTGGTTCTTCGATCTACCAAAACTACAAGAAAATATCCTTGAATGGGTCAAAAACAATAGATACTTACCCGATAATGTGCGTAACTTTACATTATCTTGGATCGGGGAAGGATTAAAGCCCCGCAGTCTTACAAGAGACAATAAGTGGGGTATTCCAGCCCCATTTCCTGGCGCTGAAGAAAAGACTGTATATGTATGGTTCGATGCCCTCATGGGCTACATTTCCGCTACAAAGGAATATTTTATCCAAAAAGGTGAGCCGGACAAATGGCTTAGCTTCTGGAAAGATGAGGAGACCCGTGTTATATTCTTCATAGGGAAGGACAATATACCATTTCATAGCGTTATATTCCCGGCAATGGTTTTAGCAAGTAGAGAAGGCTATGTATTGCCATGGAGTATTGCAGCTACAGAATATTTGCTATTTGAAGGAGAAAAGTTTAGTAAAAGCCGAGGTATAGGCGTTTGGATTGATGAAGCACTTGAAATCATGCCCCCGGACTACTGGAGATTTGCTCTCATAAGACTAAGGCCTGAACAACGAGATGCTAACTTTAGCTGGAGAGAATTCTATAGGATCATTAATAAAGAATTATGTGACGATATTGGCAACTTTATACACCGCATATTATCATTCATATACAAGAGATTTGACGGAGTTGTCCCAGAACCGGGTGAATTAACAGATATAGACAAAGCAATGATTTCTAAAATAAACGAAGTAGTAGATAATGTCGATAGTAAATTTGAAAAAGCTAGACTACGTCTAGCAATTGAAGATATACTAAGTCTTGCATGGACGGGCAACCAATATATTAACCAAAAAGCTCCATGGGATAAGATCAGGAATAATCCAATAGATGCTGCTACAACAATGTGGATCGGGATTAATACAGTGTATGCACTAACTGTACTACTAGCACCGATCATACCAGCTAAAGCAGAAGAATTATGGAATCTACTTAACATAAATGAACCATTATGGAGGCCGGGAAGGATCTGGAGTATTAAAGAAAATCCTATAAAACCGGGTCATAGAATAAATAAGCCAATACCGGTATTTCCCAAATTATCTCCGGATTTCCTTGAAAAAATCAATGATCAACTTAAGAAGATTAGAGAAGATATAAAAGAAAAGAGACCTACTGTATTAAGGTAATCCAACTCGATTATTTTGATTATTAACTTCGGAATTACTAATCTAACGAAAAACACCTTAATATTATAGAAATACACTAGGTTGGAGAAGGCTCAGGAACTTCAATTAATTGGCTTAAAACATATTCCCTGATCTCTTTAATAGACGGTAACTGCCTAACAATTTTTCCATCTTCAATATATTTGACTAGTAATAAATCATAATCCTTTGGAGCATCAGCATTCCATGGTACAATAAGATCGTTTAAACCGGGTCTTTTACGATAGAGCTTCTTAGCTCCCGGTAATTTACCTCTTTTAGCAATAGGTTTCCACTTTCCATTCTCCTCTACCTCGACTATATCCATGCTAATATCAATGCTCTTTGGAAAAGCTATACTTGTCCCAACTCCGAAAGCATCAACAATATCTCTTAATTCAATAATTTCTTTTTCTCCAATACCGCCGCTAACAACGATCTTTACATTTCTATATCCATGTAGATCGAGTGTCCATCGAACCTCTTCGACTATTTTCCTCATGTTTCCTCGTCTACTACTGGGTGTATCAAGTCTAACGCCATGGACTCTATTACCAAGAGCTTTAACTGCCATGAGAGATTCTATTCTTTCATCATAAAATGTGTCAACAAGCATTATACGGGGTACGTCCTCTTCTATGACTTCATCAAAGGCTTTCCAGGCCTTAACTTGGTCGCCAAAGATAATTATTAGTGCATGTGGCATTGTACCAACAGGCTTTAGACCTAGATACTTCTCACTAGCTGCCCCCGATACGGCGTCTAATCCACCGATGTAAGCTGCACGATCAGCCATTGGGGCTATAGCAGGATGCAATGCACGTAGACCGAAGAAAAGTATTGTCTTATCCATTGCCAGCCTCTTCATCCTAGCCGCCTTAGTAGCAATACTCGTGTAATGTCTTAGTATGCCAAGTAATGCTGTTTCAAAAATAGCAATATCGTTATAATATCCTTCAATAACCATAAGCGGCTCTTTAGGCTTAAATAGTGTTCCTTCGGGAAGACTATATACAGTTACTGGTTTATCCTTCAATAAGTACAAGGCTTCTTCAAGACCAGCATAGACAGCCCATTCATAGCCCTTGGGTAAACTATATACATGTAGTTCCATACGAATTTTTTTCCTAATACCATATTTCTCTAGAATCTTCTTAGTTCTTACAAAATATATGTCCGTAACTACTCCTTTAAGTATGTCTTCTTCAGATGCAATATAAAATCTCAAGATAAACACCTTGCCATATACTCTACTCTATACCATATATAATAAACCATTAAAGATTATAAGCAAATCTATAGATGCCGCTAAACATAATATAATAGTAATTTCTATTACTCACCTATAACCTCTACAATAACGTATCTACGGCTACGTGGACCATCCATTTCAACAAGAAATATATTCTGCCAAGTGCCACGAATAAGATGCCCATCCTTAACAGGAAATACTCGATCAGCCCCAATTAATGCTGAGCCTATATGAGCATGAGCATTATCGTCAATAATGTTATGTTTCCACCGCCTATCAGGTTGTACAAGCTCCTCTATTTTAGTTAGTATATCTTCCATTAGCCCTGATTCGTGTTCATTAGCTATAATAGCTGCTGTGGCATGAGGAGCAAATACGAGGCAAAGACCGTTTTTTACACCACTTTTTCTGACTATATTCTCTACTTCGCGAGTGATATCTATAAGTTGGAATCTCCTTGTCGTCGAAAACACTATTTCTTGAAAATATATTTTCATAGTAATTTACCCCTCAGCTAGTATTGTCCATATAATGTGGGATAATACTGGAGAAATATAAGTCGTGCTATAAAGATCTATTGTTAAGGTCTATATTTTAGTAGTATCTCCTCCCCGCACCCACATAGTGCCACTCCATCAAGCTTGAGGCTTAAAGGCATAGGAAGTTCTATTGGAAATAAACTAATCGATTTCCCCAATAATATTGGTGTAATTACAAGGATTAATTCATCAAAAACCTGCTCAACTATTATACTACTTATAACATGTCCTCCTCCTTCAACAAGTACTTTATTAATATCGGGGTACTTGTCTTTTAAAATGTTAAATATTTTCTTAAAGCTAAATTTTCTACCATTAAGCTCTATAACGTCAACTCCTTTACTTCTAAGAATCTTCTTCTTATAAGGATCGGAGTTTGTTGATGTGAATAATATTGTAGGAGCTATTGATGTATCGAATACTTTGGCATTTAATGGGGAACGTAACATACCATCGACTACAATCCTATATGGTTGCTTACCAGTATATCCTTCTAATCTAACTGTTAGCAAAGGATCGTCATTTATAACTGTATTAGCGCCAACTAGTACGGCATCAACATATGATCTAAGCATATGGAGTCGTTCAAGATCACATTTTTTACTTAAAACAACTTTCCGCCCCTTAACGCCTATTTGTCCATCAATACTCATAGTAATATATATAATCACATATGGTCTAGACATACAAATACCCTCTGTCATAAACATGTCTATAACTCTAGTTATTTAAGGATAATACATTAATTAGGCCGAAATGTATTAGTAAGTGAAATAGGAGGTGTAGTTGTTAATGAGCTGGCGTAGAAGGAGAAGATACTTTGACCCGTTCGATGAACTATTCAGAGAACTAGACGAGATGCTATATAGGTTTATGCGTGATCTAGAGTTTTTCACTAGAGAATTCGAAGAAGAGGGACCCGGTGAATTTAGAAGAGAATTTAGGGTATTCGGGCCTTATGTATACGGTTTCAGAATAACTATAGGGCCGGATGGAAAGCCCCATATCGAGGAATTTGGCAATGTTAGGAAAATAGGAGGTAAACCAATCATTAGTGAAGAAAGAGAGCCCCTAGTTGATGTTTTTGAAGAAGGTGACGAGGTCGTTGTCATAGCTGAATTACCAGGCGTTGATAAGGATAAAATTAGATGTAAAGTCAGTGAAGACCGTAAGAAGCTGTATATAAGGGCTAGTAATGAGTACCATAAATATTATAAAGAAGTTGAGTTGCCAGCACCTGTTGATCCAAAGAGTGCAAAAGCTAATTACAAGAACGGTGTATTAGAGGTAAGATTGAAAAAGATAAAGACTAGTGAAGAACAAAAGGGCTATGAAATAAAGGTTGAATAAATATTATTTTTACCAACTAATTTATTTTATTAATATAATATGGTGATCAATATGCTTTTAGGTATTATGAGTGATAGTCATGACAATATGAATAATGTTATAAAAGCATTCAATATATTTCAAGACAGAGGTATTGAGTATATAATACATCTAGGTGATATAATATCACCGTTTATTGTCAGGAAAATGATCGAACTAAGATGGGGACAATTATTTGTGAATGCTGTCTATGGAAATAATGATGGTGACAAAGTATTGTTACGTAAAATCTTTGATTCAATTGGTTGGAAAATAGATAATGGTCCACGTATTGAAGAGATATATGGGAAAAGGGTATTTTTAATGCATGGATATAATGGAATTGATTTTACCAAAACTTTAGCATATACTATTGCTAAGCAGAAAATAGCTGATATAGTTCTTTACGGGCATACTCATAGGCCGGATGAGAAAAATATCGATGGAACACTTGTCATTAATCCTGGAGAGACCTACGGATTACTTTATGGTAAAGCTACTATAGCTATAGTCGATCTTAATAAGTTAACTGTAGAATTTATAGAACTTTAATGAATATACTTCTTACTCGATCATGATCGTTCGATGTAAGTTAATTTCCCAGTGAGCAATAATTTATTTACGATAAATAAAATTCATTAAACATTATATAACTGTTAGTCCCCACAGTACACCCACTATTTCAAATATTATAGATATTACTTAAACAATACGTATATATACCGTATATAGATATAAATAATAGGAGAAGTTATCCGGATTTAGGTGTATGAGAAAATGTCTGAAGCCCCTTTAATGTATGAAAACGATCCTACTTATAAGATGGCTGTAAAACAGCTTAAAGAAGCAGCCGCTATACTTGGATTATCAGACGATGTAGTAGAAGTTCTAAGACATCCTGAAAGACTTCTTCAAGTAAAAATACCTGTTAAAATGGATAATGGTAAAATAGTAGTATTCCTTGGATGGAGAAGCCAGCACAATAGTGCATTAGGACCATACAAAGGTGGTGTACGATATCATCCAAATGTAACGCCTGGCGAGGTTGTAGCATTATCTATGTGGATGACGTGGAAGAATAGTCTTGCAGGAATACCATATGGCGGTGGTAAAGGAGGTATTCGTGTAGATCCACGCAACCTTAGCCCACGTGAATTAGAAGAGATGTCACGTAAATACTTTGCAGCAATTTCACGTATTGTTGGTCCAGATGTTGATATACCAGCCCCAGACGTATATACTAATCCACAAACCATGGCATGGTATTTTGATGAATACAGCAAGATCGTTGGTTATAACGCTTGGGGGGTAGTCACTGCTAAACCAGTAGATCTTGGCGGGTTACAAGTACGTGTCATAAGTACTGGTTATGGCGTTGCTTTAGCAGCACGTGAAGCCGCTAAAAAGTGGCTAGGTGGTTTGGAAGGCAAGACCGTTGCTGTACAAGGCTTTGGTAACGTTGGAAGGTATGCTGCCAAATACCTTGCTGAATGGGGTGCTAAAGTGGTTGCTGTAAGTGATAGTAAGGGAGGTATTTACAATCCTGATGGCCTAAATATTGAAGAAGTTATGAAAATAAAGAATGAAACTAGAACCGTAGTCAACTATAAGGATGCTAAGAAAATAAGTAACGAGGAGCTATTAGAGCTCGATGTAGATATACTTGTACCTGCAGCTATTGAGAATGTCATAACTAAGGAGAATGCCCCAAGGATCAAAGCTAAAGTAATTAGCGAAGGAGCTAATGGACCAACTACACCCGAGGCTGATAGAATACTACATGAGAAAGGCGTTGTTGTAATACCTGATATCTTAGCAAACGCTGGAGGAGTAACAATGAGCTGGATCGAGTGGAGCCATAATAGAATGGGTTGCTTCTTAACAGAAGAGGAAGCATTAAACCGCCTAGATAGAATAATGACTAGGAACTTCCACCGTGTATTTGATGAATGGCAAAGAAAATACAGTGAGTACCCAATGAGGGCAGCGGCATACGTAATTGCCATCGATCGAGTTGTACGTGCTATGAAGCTCCGTGGATGGATTTAAAGAAGCTGTTTTCTCCTATAAATTATATTACCATTTTTATCCCTTATCTCAATAACTCTATGAAATGGAATGTATTCTCCACCAGTAATTATATATCCATGTCTTAAATCATCTATTTCTTCTCCATAAATAGGCTTGAGATCCTCTATTCCTTCCAAAGAACGATGCCTTATATAGATTATATACTTACTTTTATCATTGCCCCATACGATTTTTCTTAGCCATTTTTCAATATCTCCTCTCTTGTGTCCCAAGTTTATCTTACACCTGTATATTTAGATCAGTAATGCTTATAGCTTGCACGCCTTATATCTAATTATGATAATTTCTAAGAGGAGTATTGTTCATGGCTAGTGATAGAACTATTGGTAGAGTATTCATAGCTATAGCTATTGTAGGAACCGTGACTTATTTCTGCTTACTTTTTATATTACCTCAAATATATCCTGGTATTGACTGGATCGTTATTAAGATAACTGTCTTCCTAGCAGTAGCCCTAATCCTGGGCATTATAGGGTATATAGGATATACGCTAATTACAACGCCTTCTCCTATGCCTCCAGAAGAATTAGAAAAGATGCTTAGGGAAGAAGAAGAAAGAATTAAAAGAGAACTAGAGAAAGAGAATGAGGAAAAAGAAACCGGATAAATATAACTATAAACTTACCGTAATACACCGTATTAATCAGTATGATCTATACGTTAGTCTATACGTAATAGACTTCAATATATTAAATGCCTCATTAGTCAATAATTCCCTATTCATATCGATAATTTTGATTGATTCTTCGTAGAATTTCTTAATTAGTTCTTCATTATATTCTAAGCTACCTGTTTCTTTTACAATATCTTGAACCCTCATTATATCGTTAACAGTAATTTCTTCACGTTTTAATTCGTCATATATTCTTTTTAAAAATCTTCTATCATCATCACTGCCTAATTCATAGGCTTTTATTACAAGAAGTGTTTTCTTCTTTTCTCTAACATCGCTACCCATAGGCTTTCCCGTAATCCTTGGATCTCCGTAAAGTCCTATGATGTCGTCTCTTAATTGGAATGCTATGCCTGCTGGCTTCGAATACATGGAATATACTTCAAGTAGTTTTTGATCATTGGGATCAGCAGCTATTACTCCTAAGTGAAGAGGTAGTTCAACAGTATATGATGCTGTTTTTAATTCATGGATCTTTAATATATCGTTTTCACTTACTTTATCCAGAGGTCTATACGATAAAAGTACATCAAGGAACTGGCCGTAAGAAACAATTCTTAATCCCTTACTATACCTATTAATTAAGGCCCTTATTGTTTCAGGAGGTAATGGAGCAGATGATATAGATGCTACAGCTAAAGCTTCGAGATAATCGCCTGAAGTAATAGCTTGAGAAATACCGTAATGCCTACAATCACCTATTAATCCACGCTCTTTACATTCTTTTTCAAACCATACATGTAGTGTCGGACCACCTCTTCTTAACTCATCCTGATCCATTATGTCGTCATGGACGAGTAAATAGCTCTGAAGAAACTCTATGCCAGCCATTATAGGAAGTACTTTATCGAGGTCCTGGCCCCACTTTCTAGACCAATAACCAATTAAGAACAATAATGCCCTAAGTCTTTTCCCTCCTCTTAATGTGAAATCATATACTGCGTTAACTAGCTCATCAACATAGCAATATATTTGCTTCGATTCTTCAAGATATTTCTGAAGAACTTTATTAATTTCCTTCTCTACTTCCCTCTTATATTCCTCTATGAATTCTTTTAAAATACTGCGCCACCCCCAAGTCCTTACTACTCATTTATTGGGAAGTATTAATTAATATAAATGCCTACTATAGAATACTTAAATAGATCTTTGAAACCCATTTTAGTCATATAGAACGCTTCCTACTACTAATAATTCTCTTTAACTCCTTAAATACGTCAAGAGAAGCTTTATCACCTAATAAATCCCAATAAATACCTCTAGGCTTAGCCGGCCTGGGTTTTATGTAAAGTGTCCTAGTAGGGGTAAAAGCTACATCTATAGTTAGATCATGTTTTTCAATAGGTATTTTATCCTCTATGATTTGAACATCATGAATAGTTGTTACAACCAATGTATCATCATTTACTGCGTTTAGTTCTCTCAAAATAGCATACTCTAATTCAGCATAACCTCCTCCCTTACCAACTCTACCGCCATATTTATCTATGGCTACACAGCCAGTAACTATAAGATCTATTGATGGTATTTCTGTGAGTGATAATAATTTGCCATATTGAAATGCTCCGCGAATAGTTGATGCATATCTTATCTTATGATAAGGTATTCTAGTCGGATCAAGCAACAGAAAGCCCTTCCTAAGCCTAGGCGTAGCCATTACTAGTTTCTTACCATCAAGTAAAGCCTTATATCTAACTGGCTGCTGAGGACTATCTGGATTGACCTTTATTATCTCTGCCTTTCTCCAAATACTTGTCTTACAAAGTCTTTCAGCAGCTTTCTCAGCGCCAATAAAATTAGGTATTCTCCCATAAACAGGTCTAGGAAATCTAGCAATATCCAGTTCCTCTATAAGCTTCCATATTCTTTCCCTTATAATCTTCTTTATCTTTTTTACATCTTCCTTGAACAATACAATCAATCCTCCTTAAATAAATAATTAGTCCAATATTCTTAAAATTGTCTAACCAATTATCTATTAGACATGGTGTCCATAGAATGATGTTCAGAAAACCTGCTCTACAAGTCGCACTAGACTTAACAGACTTAAACAAAGCAATAGAATTAGCTACTTTACTTACAACTAACTTGCCAAAGGACTATCTTATAATTGAAGCTGGCACTCCCCTGATTAAATCATGGGGAGTCTTGGCACCTAGACTATTGAAAAATATAACAGGGGCAACTATTTTCGCTGACACAAAGACTATGGATACAGGAGCACTTGAAGCTAGGCTTATGATAGATAATGGGGCAGATATAGTTAGTGTATTAAGTGTTTCTAGTGAAGATACTATTAAAGAGTTTATAGGAGAAACTCATACTTATGGAAAACTTGCAGCCGTAGACCTAATTAATAATCCTGCGCCAGTAGAAACAGCTATTAAAACACTAGATCTAGGAGCTGATATAATAATATATCATGTTGGAATAGATGTACAAATAAAGCGGGGTATAACGGTAGCCGACTTAATTGATGAGATTAAATATCTGATTAGGATCATTAGAAATAGAAAGTCCAATGCATTTGTCGCTGTTGCTGGTGGATTAAAACCAGGACTAGTAAGTAGCTTCATAGAAGCAGGAGTTGATATAGTGATTGTAGGTTCAGCAATTATTAAATCCAGTAACCCACTAAGTATTTCAAGGGAATTATTAAGTGAAATGGGAGTAATATAATATTCCTTACTAACAAGCATAGATGCTGCATTGATTAGGAGACTAAACTGGCGAAGGCTATGGAGATTGGATGGATCTACATAGCTATATCGATAGCAGCTTGGTCTATTACTCCATCACTAATAGCTCTTGATCGAGCTAGATATAATAGTATCGTAGCTAATGCTTCAAGATCGTTGATTGCATCACTACTTATCCTCCCATACGTCATACTTAAGGGTTATACACCTTCATGGGATACATTGATTATAGCATTCCTAGTAGGTGTATGTGGAGCAATTATAGGAGATACAGCTTATGTAGCTGCTCTCAGAACTGGAAGTCCGGGACTCGTAATACCAGTATCATATACGTACGTAGTTGTTGCACAATTAATAGGATATTTTATAGGACTTGATATAAGTTTACTAGATATATTAGCATCATTTCTGGCTATTCTTGGTGTATACGTAGCATATGGCGGACTAAGTGAGTCTAAAGGATCAACCAAAGGATTAGCTTATGCAATTATAGCTAGCCTAGCATGGGGTATATTCGTTTACCTAGTAAAGTATGGAGTCTCAATAATGGATCCTATTGTTCTTAATTTCCTAAGATTACTTATTGCAAGCCTTATATTATTCATAATTTCATTTAAATTGTACGGTATAAGGAATAGTTTACTTGCAATATATCATTTAAAATATACCAATTTATCTGGTATATTGGGATTTGGAATAGGAGGATCTTTTTTCTACACGGCATTAACTGCTTTAGAATTCTCTCCTGCAATTATAGCTACTGCGCTTACGCCGTTAACAGGCGTTTTTGTTGCAAGACTGCTTCTAAAAGAGGAGGTAAAAACGAGACATATTATTGGGACAATTATTGTAGTCGTCTCCATTATATTAGTATCTATTTAGAAACTAGGAAAATCCACTACTTCATCTACTATCCCGGATTTACTGATTTCTTCATACTTCCCCTTTACGAGGCCGAGTATCTCTTTAAGTCTTTCAAAAGCTCTTCTCTTACACATACCACATAGTATTTCACCATTAATACATTCAGTATAGATCTTATGGAGTTCTTTATCATCTATTGCAAGATAGTACATATACATATCATATACTGTACACTTATTTGGCTCACCTCCAAGCCTTCTTTGTTCTTCGGCTGTAGCTCTTCCGCCAGTAAGAGCTCTCATAATCTTGGACTTTACTACATCTAATGGATCATTTAGGAATATAGCATAGTCAGGCTTGGAACTACTCATTTTATTACCATCAAGTCCTCTGATAAATTTATGGTACGTAGACGCGGGTCTTTTTAAGCCAAGTTCGTTCTTGAATCTATCAGCTATGTCTCTTGATAGTCTTAAATGAGGATCTTGATCTGCACCAACAGGAACAAGAACCCATTCGTAGCCTCCAAATTCCTTTAGCTGAGGATGAAGTATGTCGGCTGCCTGAGTAAGTGCGGCCATAATCTTTGAAGGCTCTAGCTTACCATATATAGCTTCCATCTCGGCAAGAGTTACTTTACGAGAAAACATTTGTATAAGCCTATAATAGGTAGTTTTATAGTTTGTCTGAAAGTATATTTTCGTTTTCTTAGGATCGAGGCCTATTGCGAAAGCATAAGTAATGTACTCCCTAGCGTATTCAAGAATTTTATCTCTAGGCAATCTACGAACAGCATATGCCTCTGCATCAGCAATAACCATGGTAATATCAATACCTATTTCTTGATAATATCTTAGCTCTTCTAAAACAGCATAATGGCCTAAATGCACATGTCCACTAGGCATAAACCCTGTCAGTATAGTTGCTTTTTCTCCTTTCTTCAACGCATCAAGCCATTTATCAAAGTCACGATGTCCAAATATAATCCTTCTTTTAAAGAATCTATGTGGTTTAGGGAGTTTGTCTAAAACTTTATCTATGGGCTCTATACCAAATTGATTAAATAATCTCTCATACTCCTCTATGGCAAAATGGCCCCAAGGATCTAATATTGTTAACATTACTTACAATCACCTGGCTACAATGATGTCTTAATAGACTATTATACGACGGCTTGTTTAAAACTTTATCATAATAATCCTTGGCTGAACTTATCATATCAATGATTATTTGTGATATATTATTTTGTCTCCTATAATTCTTGCAAGGTGATGATCTATACTCGCTCTCTTCATAATTGAACCAATAATATCCCGGCTTCTATCTAACATAATTCGATCAGCATCAATTAAGTATATATTTGCTTTATATCCCTCTTCAATAAACCATGGAAGATCGTTTATTCCTATAGCCTTAATAGATGATCTTGATATTTTGGCTAAGACGTCATTCGACCTAATATACGGATCATTGGATACAAGGAGGCTGTATATTATATTTATTTCTCTCCATATATCAGGCTTAAAACAGCCAGTGTTATCTGTTCCAATAGTTAGATCAACGTTTTTAGTCCAAGCCTTATAGACGTCGGGCAATTTTCCTAGGAACCATAGATTACTACTTGGACACGTTACCAAAACAATATCATGTTCTACAAGTAATTCGTATTCCCATGGATCCATGTACACTCCATGTACAACATGCTTTAAAGACACGCCATTATATACCAGGTATTCTAACGCTCCAATTTTCCACATTCTCTTGGTTTCACCAATATGTGCCGCAACTATGGTTCTTCTAGATACTTTTGCAAGAGCATTAAGTATCCATGGAGGGATCCTTGTAGGATTGCTAATGCCTAAGCCTCCACACTTTCCAGCCACATCAAGATATTCCCATTCATCATCGTATCTATGAGGTCTTGACAAAGGTATGTATCTTAAACCATACTTGTTAGCTGTAGTCTTTAGTGGTTCACATAATTCATGTATTTCTAAGAAATCGCCTATTCCGTTATAATAAACCAGTTCTTTGGATATAAAGTGTTCATAGAAATCATAGTTTCTACTATAGAGTCTTATTAGTGAATGCTTCAGTCCTTTACTTCCCGCATAACTAGATAGATCGTATCCTATGCACGCTTCTGGAACTATTGAATCCAATAAATGGATGTGTGCATTAAATATTCCAGGTATAGCTATGGCATTTTTGAAATTAATACCATTATTTACCCAGCCATTAGAAACTTCCTTTACAATACCATCCTCAATAACTATGTGTGCTTTCTTAATAATGTCATAATCTTTTCCATAGACTATATACTTAGTATTCAAAATATATGGCTCAGAGCCGGAGATCCCTTCCTCACCCCATTATCAGATGGACTAGGATTCCTCATCGCCCAGTAACTAGTCTCTAGTATGATATTAATCAATTTTACCTTGAAAACTAATTCCCATCATTACTCGGCTAGTCACGCTACATGTACAAAATTTATTATTTATATTGTATGTAAGGTAGGAGTAGGTGAGTATTCACCCAGAACACTATTACTTGGAGGAGCCATGTCTTGGTTGTAGATTGGATTAGTATTCGTAATTCATTGCTAGCTGGTAAGCCTGTTTTAATATTTGATTCTATGTCTCGTGAAGCGGAAACTGATATGGTATACTACGCTGGATCCATAAGCTATGACAAAATAACTCGGCTTAGAAAAGATGCCGGAGGCCTCATATGCTATGTCTCTGGAAGGCTTTTCCGGGAAGCCTTGGAACTTCCATTTCTCAATGAGGCTTTACTAAAACATCCGGTGTATGGTAAGCTTGTTAATAAAAGACCTAGATATGGTGATCCACCAGCGTTTAATATATGGGTCAATCACGTCGATACGAAAACAGGGATTAGTGACTTTGACAGGGCATTAACTATTCGTAAGTTACATGAGGTAGCTGAGAATATTTATAAGGGTTTTATGGAGGATGCTCTAGATGTTTTTTACAAGGAGTTTTATGCGCCTGGACACGTACCTATTCTTACAAGCAGAGGTCTTGGTAGTCGTAAAGGTCATACTGAACTAGTAACTGCTCTTGCTGTAATAACTGGCCTTATACCAAGCATGGTTATAGCTGAAATGCTTAGCGAGGGTACATCTTTGCCTAGAGAAGAGGCCCAGAGGTATGCACGTAGACATGGACTCCATTATATAGATGGTTTCGACATTATTGTCGAGGCTGAGAGAAGAGGGATCCTTAATGATTAAGATTGGGGTCGTAGATACAACTTTTTCTCGAGTAGACATGGCAAAATATGCTATAGAGGTTATTAAGGAGCATCTTCCAGAATCAGTTATTTTAAGATATACCGTTCCAGGTATAAAGGATATACCTGTAGCTGCTAAGAAACTCTTTGATGAAGGTTGTGAGGCAGTAATAACTTTTGGATGGGTGGGGGCTAAACCAGTTGATAAGTATAGTTATCTGGCAATGAGTATAGGCCTTATAATGCTTCAAATAAATGTAGGCAAGCACGTCATAGACGTAACGGTACACGAAGATGAGACAAATGATCCTAATGAACTATATAATATAGCAATAGACCGGTCTAGAAAACATGCTTTAAATTTAGTGAAGCTCATAAAATATGGTAGAGAAGCATTAACAAAACATGCCGGTAAAGGCCTGCGTCAGGGATATCCTGACGTGGGTCCATTAAAACCATAGGAGGTGAAGTTATGTGGAGGAAAGAATTAGACTAGGAATAGTTGTTTCCGAGTTTAATTATGACGTAACGTATCTCATGTTACAGAGAGCACTAAACCATGCAAAGTTTCTTGGCGCAGAAGTTAGGTATGTAGTTAAGGTACCAGGGGCTTTCGAGATCCCCGTAGCGACAAGAAAACTTCTTGAGAAAAATGATGTTGATGGAGTTGTTGCTCTAGGTGCGGTTATTCAAGGAGAAACTAAACATGATGAACTAGTAGCTAGTCAGGCTGGCCGGAAGATAATGGACTTGATGATTGAATATGGTAAGCCTGTGTCATTGGGTATCATAGGGCCGGGTGCTTCACGTATGCAGGCATTAGAGCGTGTAGATGATTATGCTAGAAGAGCTGTTGAGGCAGCAGTAAAAATGATTCGTAGACTTAAATTATTAAGTAGTGCTGCACCAGCTGGTGAGACATTGTTTGTTGAGTAGACTTAATCAGAGGTATCAATTAATTGCCCCGTATAACTGTAATTGAATTGTACAGGTATAGGTATTGGACTGAAAAATTGGGCTTTGATAGAGAATGGATTATCCAGTCGAGTCAAGCAGATTTATACTCTACTTTGCAAAAGCTTTTTTCTAAAAATGATGGCTTATTAATACCTCTACGATATGACTATTACCTTGGCTTATCAAATACTATTTCTAAAAGGAAACATGAGGAAATTTTCACGGCCATATCCACATCCACACCAGTTCAAGTTAGAATGGTATCCATAGCTCATGAATATCCATCAACTGCTCAGTTACTTGCAACTTATTATTTAGCTACATCTACAAAGAATTTTATTTATATTGAGGGAAAAGAAGATCCAACTGTAGTGCTACATATAGATATAGACAATATTACTAGACTAACATATGAGACCAGTATCTATGAAACATACACATTAACGATGAAATTTTTTACAGAAGTGGCAAACATAGCATATCGATACGGTGGTCTAGCAGGCTACCTTGGAGGAGACAATATCATCGCAATACTACCCTTAAATAGCTATAAGAAATTCATAGACTCTTTACCAGATTATGTTAAAATCGGTATCGGGATATCCTATAAGCCTAGAAAGGCTATGGAATTAGCTACAAAAGCTCTTGACGAAATAAGAAGGGAGAGGAAGAAACGGTTTATAGAGTACCGCGACGTCTCCAGTATTCAAGAATAATTGTCGCAATTCCTAGAGCAGGAATAAAGACTTCATACTCAGAGCTCATTAACGGCCTATTTTCTTCTACTCTCTTTGTTTCCCTGCTAATATTGGATGGAGAAAATGTTATCTTAGAAGTTGAAACGGTATTGTTTGACTTAAAAGTCAATGTACTTATAATGCCTGATAGATTTTCTTCTAGGGAAGTCCTGTTTACTTTGATAATTTCTATGTTGTTCCATGTAATATTGATCGTTTTTGAATGAGTAAATCCCTCATTATCCTTTAGCTTCAATACGATATAAGCCGAATCATTTCGATTTAAACTTTCTTCAAGAATATCGTAGAAGCTAGGAAGTAGCTGAGTAAAAGTAATATTCACATGACTTGTACCTATCAACTCCGCATTAGCTATGACTAGAGAAAAGGTGTTATCACCAATAAAGACTTCGGCCTTTGCATTAATTCGTTCAGGGTCGTTATCGAAGACTACAATCCAGAATTTAAATTCCTGGAGCTCAAATATGTTATTAATCTTTTGTATAATAATAGATAGGTTATAATTAATTATCCTAGGAGGACATATATCGAGAATAATGGTATATGTATTGCTATAGTCTTCTAGATTGAGTAAATATCCTCTACTATAAGGATTAGTCTTATTTAAGTCAAAATAATCATTTCTATACTTTACAAATATGCAGATTTTATTTATTGTCCTAGATATATTAAAATGAATTGATCCATGACTATTGGTCATAGTTTTTGCTATCACATTATATTGAAGGGGCTCTATACCGCAAGTGAAGACTGCCGTAGGCTCTGTTATAACTACTTCTAATTGTGATACAGGCTCACCATTTCCATATACGATTTTTATTTCTATATAATCATCGTCACCGGTTAAAGCAGTAACTGAATTTAGTGCTATAATAAGTAATACTGTTATAATAAGCCAATATTTTAATTTGATTTTGTCTTTCATCTACCTTACCTCTATTATATTCATCTTTGAATCTAAAAAATATTATTAATTGAGCTTTATTGTCAATTTATTAAATCATACGTGTGTATGCAGTGGGAAAAGCTTATATAAGATCTGTTATTTAAAAGGTTAGCGATATGAATTGTGAGCCAGGTGAATACGGCTTGGGTAGAATCTTATCTATGGTTATATCTCTACTAATTATACTATCTATAGCCTCACCTATGTTACAAGCTTTATCAGTATCGGGGGAAGAGATCGGATATTGGACTGCGAAGATACATCCAATATTCCTAAAAAAGATCCTAAGTCTAAACGATGATGATGTTGTAACTGCTGTAATAAGGCTTAAATCATTACCGAAAGACATTGCATTAAAAGTAAAGGGCAATTATAGGCTTGCTATAGATACACTTAAATGGTGGGCTGAGTATACACAAGAACCGGTTATAAGATTCATTACAAGTAATGGAGGACTAGTGCTCAATAGATTCTGGCTAGATAATATTATCCTTGTGAGGGTCAGGATCGATCTACTTAAGAAAATTGCCATGTTGCCCGATGTCATACGGATCTTTGAGAATTTTGAGGTAAGAATTCCAGAGCCTATATTAAAGAGTAAGGTTTCCGCGGATCAGGAAGTATCTAGTTGGGGTATATTTAAGATAAGGGCTCCAGAAGCCTGGGGTCTCGGGTATCTTGGTGAAGGAGTAAGAATATGTGTTGTAGATACTGGTGTAGATATTACCCATCCCGCGCTCGCTGGGAAGATGCTAACACTTGATCCTACGAGTCCATATTATCCAGGCGGATGGATGGAATTCGATGAATACGGTAACCCTGTTTTAAGCGAACCACATGACACTGATGGACATGGTACGCATACTAGTGGTACTGCACTCGGCGGTGACACAGAAAATATATTGATCGGCGTAGCTCCTGGAGCTACCCTAATGCATGCACTAGCATTGCCTTATGGTGGCGGAACTTTTGCCCAAGTTCTTGCTGGTATGCAATGGGCCGTTGAACCATTCTACATAGACCCTAATACAGGAGAACTTATACCAACGGGCTTACCAGCACATGTAGTATCTATGAGTTTTGGAGCTGATAATTATTATGGAAATGAATTATTACCTGTCATTGAAGCCATGTTACTAGCAAACATTATACCGGTTGCCGCGGCAGGCAATTGTGGACCCGGATGTACAGATAATCCCGGTAACATATGGGGCGCCTTCGCCATTGGTGCAACTGACATAAATGATGAAGTTGCTAGTTGGAGTAGTGGTGGAGTAGTTGATTGGCCTGATGAACCAGAGGAATGGCCATTCTTCGATATTTACCCGGACATTTATATAAAACCTGATTTCTCAGCGCCCGGTGTTGGTATTACTAGTTCAATACCTGGAGGAGGATATGAGGCTTGGGATGGAACGAGTATGGCAACGCCGCACGTAAGCGGTACCGTCGCATTAATCCTACAAGCTGCGGGATGGACAGACTTTAGTATGCCAGATACCCCCGAAAAGGTATATTTAATCCTTAATAGTACAGCCGTTGACTTTGGTGATCCGGGCCAAGATACTAGATACGGTTGGGGACGTATCGATGCATATGAAGCTGTAAGACTAGCTGAACAGTTTGCTAAAACAACGGGTGTTGAAGGATTCGTATTTGACGCTGAGACATCTGAGCCTATACCATGGGCTACCGTAACTGTTAATGAAACGGGTAAGACTGTTACTGTAAACGGTAGTGGATATTTCAAGATCCCATTAGATCCTGGAAACTATACATTAGTGTTCGAGGCGTTCGGCTATGAAACCCAGACGCTGTCTGTAGAGGTTATAGTAGTTAATGGTACTATAGCAGGATTTGTATTCGATGAAGTATCCGGACAGCCTATAGCGGGTGCATCAGTAACTGTAGAGGAGCTTAATCTAACAGTTTATACGAACTCTACTGGAGGATTTAGAGTATCAGTTCCTCCAGGAACATATAATGTAACAGCTACGGCTACGGGTTACGAACCAGAATCTGAAGTTGTTCAAGTCGGTGAGGCCGAAGTTGTTATTGTAACCTTCGAACTTACACCACTTGGCTACGGAGCAATAATTGGATGGGTAACAGATGCAGAGACTGGATTACCTATAGAAAATGCAACTGTATGGGTTGAAGTAGATTCGACGTCCATTGTAAACTATACGGATGTAAATGGATACTATGAATTACATGTGCCTTCCGGTGTTTATACAGTACATGCCTTAGCCCCTGGCTATGGAATTGTAGAAGTGCCTGGTGTTTCTGTTCCTCCAAATGAAGTAGTTACAGTAAACATTACATTAGCTCCTATTCCTCCAACGGTAGTCGTATTATCGAATGTAGATTATTATACTGAGCCCCATCTAGCAGACATTATAGCGACGACTGGACTGCCAGTTGTAGAATATGATAGTATAGAAACATTACTTGAAGACTGGGTTAACGGTGAGGTTTATCCTAAAGTAGTTGTACTAGATCATACTGAGCCTTCCGACTATAGTTATCCATCAAATGATACTCTTGTAGCATTCCTATTACTAGCAGATGCATATGGTACATCATTAATATGGCTCGGTACATCCTATTCAGGCTATACATCACTTGATGTACTATATATGTATGAAGACTCTGTAGAGTCTCTTGGCTATCCAGCGCCTGATGACTATGAATATGGGTATCCTTCACCAGAATATGTATTGGTTTACATGCTATGGCCCGATCATCCTGTATTTAATGGAGTAGTGCCTGATGAGGATAATTGGTTCTATCTAGCAAACATAACATATTCAGACTGGGCAGATTATAAAGCGTACTACTTTGAAGACGATCCAGGGTTTGTTGAACTAGCATACATAAACGATACATATGGAGACGTCTATGACGGTGTAGGCGTAGGTCTTTGGAACTCAAGTACTGGTGTCCCATGGTTCTACCTAGGTAGTTGGGCTGAAAGCTGGTGGATGCAGTATCTGGAGCCCGGCTCTGATGGTATGTATAGCAATAATACAATGACTGTATTATTAAATGCTGTCTCCTTAGGATATGGGGCATCACCAACTGGAGTATTATCACTTGAAAAGGCTAGGTTGCTAGCCAATTTAATAACGGGTAATGAAATGTTCCATAGTACAGGCTTTAAAGAGAGGCTATATACCTATGTAGAGGTATATCTGGAGAGAAAACCATATGGATGGATCACCGGACAGGTTGTGGGTAGTGATGGAGCTATATTAGCCGGTGCAAAAGTTGCTGTCCTTGGCACACCTATAACTGTTGAGACTGATGAAAATGGTGAATTCTTATTCTGGTTACCCGAAGGAAACTATACTTTAGTAATCAGTTGCCCCGGATACTATCCAGAGTTGACCAACGTAACTGTTATTGCTAATGAAACAATTGATCTAGATACTATTGTATTGCAGAGAAGGCCAAGAGTAGCTATAATGCATGATTATGCAGGCGTATTGAAATCCTTTGTAGAATCACTTGGTTTCTATGCTAAAGATTATACTAATCTTACAGAACTAAACTATGATTTATTAACAGGATTCTATGACCTAGTCATATATGCCGGACACTATGAAGTGCCCTTCCCAACCAGGACAGAATTCATGGACTTCGTTAACATAACTACCGAGCTTGGTATAGGAGTTATATGGCTTGATAGCTATGGAGACTATGGATACGGTATTAAGGTCCTTAATTATTACTTAGGAGACCCAGGATATGTGGGTTATGATTTTGCAGAAGGTTACGTATATATAACAGTTCAAGAGTCTCATCCTATTTTAAGAGGGTATGAGCCTGGAGACACGGTAATGATCATAAGTTGGACAGGGGCAGATTTTGCATGGTTCAGTGATTTCAGCGGTGAGACCCTAGCGACATTAATTATTGGTGGATTTGAATATGGAGACTCAATAGCCTACAAGATCCTTCCAACAGGTGCCAAATGGATACTTATGGCAAGCTTTGCACCAACAGAATGGAATACTCCAGACGTATTTACAGAGGATGCTTGGACAATACTAGCAAACGCAATATTATGGGGAATAACTAAACCAATTAACGTTTGGTTTGAAAACCCATATCTACATGTAGGAGATGAAGCTGTACTACATATCAGCAAGGCCCCAGCAAACACGACGCTAAATGTCTACCTTGACGGCTCCTTCCTAGCATCTACTCAGACCGATGATCATGGAAACGCTACACTATCATTCATAGTACCATTAATACCTGGCGGCGAACATCTTATAGATGTTACTACAGAAGACACACTATATTATGGCACGACCAAGCTCTACATACTTCCAAAGATCGATGTATACCCAGCCGAAACAACATCACCAGGACAAGTACGTGTAATTGCAACAGGATTATATTCTGGACAAAGCATATACATATATATTGATGCTAACTATCTATCATTAATAACAACTAATTCTTCGGGTGCATATGAGGGGGTCATTAACCTACCAGTGGTCGTCTCAGGTACTCATACTATATCACTTGTAGATACATCTGGAGAAACTTTATATAGACTAGATATTCTAGTACATAGTATATTTGACGACCTTTCATCCAATCTTACATTCAATGTCATAAAGATCGATGAATTATTAGATAGGCTCAACAATGTTAGTGAGTCCCTAATAGGTTTAGATAGCAATGTTGAAAACATATTAGTAGATCTGCAGGCCGTATCTGGTAGACTAGAAAGTATTGAAGACCTATTAAACAACATTGTTGGTACATTAGAGACTGTGTCAAGCGATACAGCATATATTAAGACGGGTATAGGTACAATAACTGCGAAGATTGATGAATTAAATGCAACATTAGTCGGAGTAATAGTTACTGAAACAGGAAATGTATATGCATTACTAAATACGAGTGTAGGAACAATTACGGCTAAACTCGATGATCTCGAAGACCTTGGATTAACTCTATCAAACAATATGGCAACTGCTCTCGAAGACCTTGGTGTTCTTGACACTAAGATAGACACCCTATCATCCAAGATTGATACAGAGATTGAAGAATTGCAGAATTATGTTTCGTCAATATATGATAATCTCTCAACAGTTATAAACAACATTAAAAATGATTTATCAAATGAGCATAGTCAGATACTAGGTAAATTAAATGAAATAACATCATCAATTCAGACTCTTAGTACAACAGTTGATAATATAGTAAATGAAGAACTTCCATCAGTAGAACAAAAAGTTGAGTATGCAAAATCCACTGCTTCAACAGCATCAAATATAGGCTTTGCTGGTTTGGGCCTAGCCATTGTTGCATTAGCAGCCGCTATATTCTCTATTGCTCGGAAAAAGTAATTAATTTAAAAGAAATTATTTTTTATTTTTCAATAACTACCATTTTAGCAATGACTTTCTTCTTACTATGTATAATCCTTTACTCCACTTAACAAGGTAGCCTAGTTTCTCAAGAGCGGATAGGACTTTGCCTGCTGCACTAATTGAAATACCAAGTTCAAGGGATAATTCATGAACTCTAATAAAGACTCTGTCTGAGTCAACTAGTCTCTTACCAAGTTTATGTAAATCAATCGTTACAGTAATATGGTCCTTAGAAACCATACTACTCATCCCAAGAAAGATATTCCTATTTATAAATAGGAGGCCTAAATGAAACTATTGCTCAGATCTGGGGCTCCTCTCATCCCCCTATTAAGGGTCACCGGTAATACCAGTCATCACAGCCTATACTCTTATTCTTGTTTAGCCTCTTTAATTATTCTTAGCTCATCCATTATCTTCCTATTCCTATAGAGACCCATATATGAAGCTATTATTCTAACACTAACCCTTACCTCCTCTTCAAACCTACATTGGCTTTCAACAATAGTATCATCAATCAATATTAGCCTCATTTTCTTAAATTTCTTACGATCACAGTCAATAACTTCAAACTTTTTAGCAAAACCTACCATAGCAAGAGCCTCTAAATGTCTAAGGGAACAATCCTTTCTACATGTTATATACCTGGATATATTGACGCTATTCAATCTATATACCCCGTAATTATTAGTAAAAC
>Ga0180301_10000347_pt1 | contig 35843 bp, 32 predicted proteins | sample GuaBasSediGuay16_FD_121797 | JGI IMG/M metagenome (GOLD analysis project Ga0180301, IMG submission 121797) | Subseafloor sediment microbial communities from Guaymas Basin, Gulf of California, Mexico - Guay16, Core 4569-2, 12-15 cm | ecosystem: Environmental > Aquatic > Marine > Hydrothermal... | reverse complement strand
TATCTCTTCCCGCATCACCTTAAATAGTTCCTCAGGCCGCCTCTGAATACTCTTGCAAAGTTCCTTAAACTCTGTTAAGCTTAATTTGATTTCCATTGGCTCTTTCTCCTTTCTTTTTGGTTTCTATTTCACCAACTATTTTAGGAGAAAGAGCCTTTTTCTCCCTCTCCAAATTTACCCAAAAAATTTTACACTGCCTCCTTGTGGGTGTCTGACACCATACTTGTGGGTGTCTGACACCAAAATGTTTACTGCTTGACTTTTAACCCAATATCTACCCCTTAAGGATGCTGACGTTATTTGTGTAAAACTGTTGATTAGTCTATAATGTAGTTTAATAGGGAAATAACCCTCCTCTTTTCGAGATAATATTTCCCCTTATGAGCGCTTGGGAAGGAGTTTTTTATGTCCAAAACCCTAATTGCCTATGGCACAAGATATGGGGCTACAGCGGAAGTCGCTCAAGAAATCGCCACTATTCTTCGAGAAATTTACAACCTTGAGGTTGACCTAGTTGACCTCTCTACCAGCAAAATAAAGGACTTTTGTCTTTATAATAATATTGTGGTGGGGAGTGGGATTAAAATGGGCCGGTGGACAAGTAAGGCCAGAAGATTGCTTCAGCAATTCCGGAAAAAAATCCTGTGGGAAAAAAATTAGCTGTTTTTGTCTGTTCCGGACGGGCTGGTGAAGTCGAACAATACGAATTGGCTATCGAACGTTATGTCCGCCAAGTAATCCTTAAATGTTTAAAAACAATTAAACCAGTCGCCTATGAAGCTTTTGGCGGACGCAAACCTCTTCCTGACCGAACTTACCAAGACAATCGAGACTGGGGCAAAATCCGGGAATGGGCTCACCATCTAGGCCGGATCTTTTCTTCTGAATAATAGCTTTACCTTTCCTTCCTAATTTCTCACCTAATTTCTCAACCTTAAGCTGAGCTTCTTCCTGAAGCCATCTAGAAATTTTGTTGATTGACTTTTCTCCCTGCCTTTGTTAAAGAAAAATCGATGAGCCGGTGAAATTAACCTTGAATAAAGAAGGTTGTTCCAATGAGTAGAAAAATTAATCGACGAGAATTTATTAAAACCGCGGGTTCCGGACTCCTGACCCTGGGTGCCCTCTTAAGCACTTCTAGATGCCGGGCCTCCCAGGAACGGCCTAACATTATTTTTATTCTGGCTGACGATTTGGGTTATGGTGAACTCGGATGCTATAGACAATCTAAGATTAAAACTCCTCATCTTGATCGAATGGCTCAAGAAGGGATGAAATTTACTCAGCATTACTCTGGGAGCGCTGTTTGCGCTCCAGCTCGTTGCACTCTCCTTACAGGTTTACACACCGGACATGCCTATATTCGGGATAATGACGAAATGCGAGAACGAGGCGACGTCTGGCACGATCCTAATCTGGAAGGACAGAGACCTATTCCTGAAGACACAATAACTATAGCCACCCTTCTCCAGAGAGCCGGTTATCACACCGCGGCTATTGGCAAATGGGGTTTGGGAGGTCCTGACAGTCCAGGCCATCCTAATAAACACGGTTTTGACCTTTTCTTCGGTTATCTCTGCCAACGGGTAGCTCATAATTATTACCCCACTCACCTCTGGAAAAATAACCAAAAATATATTCTTGAGGGCAATGAATATTTCTTCCCCCACCAAAAATTCCCCCCCGACAAAGATCCCTATGACCCCCAAGCTTACCAAGCATATCGAGGTAAAATTTATTCGGTTGATGTCATGATGGAAGAAGCCCTTCATTTCATCGAAGAAAATAAAAGCCATCCTTTCTTCCTTTATCTGGCCCTGCCTCTGCCCCATGTAGCCCTTCAGGTTCCTGATGATTCTCTTCAGGAATATCAAGGCCAGTTTCCAGAAACGCCTTATCTAGGGGAGAAAGGCTATCTCCCTCATCCCACTCCCCGGGCGGCCTATGCGGCCATGATTTCCCGCCTGGATAGAGAAGTGGGGCGAGTTATGAACCTTCTCAAGAAATTAGGACTGGAAGAAAAAACATTAGTAATTTTTACCTCTGATAATGGCCCCACCTACGCCGGGGGAGTTGATTATGAATTCTTCAATAGTGCTGGCCCTCTCCGGGGACTTAAGGGTTCTCTCTATGAAGGCGGTATAAGGGTGCCGTTGCTGGTTAAATGGCCGGGCCAAGTAAAACCAGGGACTGTTTCTGACCATGTTTCAGCCTTCTGGGATTTTCTGCCTACTTTCATAGAAATAATCGGTCGTCCAACCCCTGTGGAAACTGACGGGATCTCCATGTTGCCTACCTGGCTGGGTCATCCTGAAAAACAAATTACCCATGAATATCTGTATTGGGAACTCCACGGCCAGCAAGCTGTCCGTTGGGGCGATTGGAAAGGAATCAGGCGCTCCCCCGAAAAAGAGATCGAGCTTTACAATCTCCGCACTGATATAAGCGAAGCCCACAACCTGGCCAACCAACATCCTGAAATTGTGGCCAAAATCCAAGAAATTATGTCTACAGCCAGAACCGAATCAGAGCTCTTCCCTCTTATTCGCAAAAAAGCCAAGCCATCTTCCAAAAATTCTTAATTCTCAATCGAAGCCGAATTAGCTGACTAAAGAAAATCTTCAATGAATTCTAGAAAAAAGTTAAGCCGTCAACCAGTGACTTCAGTCTTGATAAAACCAGCCGGTCCCGACTGCAATATGGCTTGTACTTATTGCTTTTACTTGGAAAAAGCCCACCTCTTCTCTTCTTCCCAGCGCCATCGAATGACAATCGATCTTCTCGAAACCACTGTCAAACAGGTCCTTACTCAGGGGAAACAAGAAGTAACTTTTGGCTGGCAGGGAGGAGAACCCACCTTAATGGGGCTGGACTTTTTCCGGCGAGCAGTAGAATTTCAACAGCAGTATGGACAGCGACAAATCGTCGGCAATGGATTACAAACTAATGGTCTGCTTCTTAACCAACAATGGGCCAAGTTCCTTCGGGAATACAATTTCTTGGTAGGTTTAAGTCTTGATGGGCCTGAACACATCCACAATCGTTATCGTCGTCTTCGGGGAGGTCAGGGCTCCTGGGAAATAGTGGTCGATCGAGCTCAACTTTTATTGGAGGCTGGAGTAGCCACTAACGCTCTGGTAGTCGTTAATGATTACTCTGTCAAGTTCCCGGATGAAATTTATGACTTTTTAAAATCTTTGGGATTGACCTATATGCAATTCATTCCTTGCCTGGAGCGGGATCCGAAAAACCCTCAATTACCTACCAGTTTTTCAGTACCGGCCTCTGCCTACGGTCGTTTTCTCATCCGTCTTTTTGAACGTTGGCTCGCTGATTTCCACCACGGTCAACCTACTACTTATATAAGATACTTTGAATCTCTTTTTTATACTTACGTCGGTCAAACTCCTCCCGAATGTACTCTACTTAAAAAATGCGGTGTTTATGTGGTTATTGAACACAATGGGGATGTTTTTTCCTGTGATTTCTTTGTCGAACCTGCTTGGAAATTGGGCAATATCAAAAAGCAGAAAATAATTGATATGCTTAATTCGGCGCGACAGAGGAAATTCGGTCAGAGAAAGGCGGACCTTCCCTTAGAATGCCGTCGGTGCCGGTGGTTAATTCACTGCCGGGGCGGCTGCCCCAAAGAAAGAGGTTTTCTGCCTCATCCAGAAAGAAGTTATTTTTGTCCCGCTTATCAACAATTCCTTGAATACGCCCACCCGAGCTTTTGTAAATTAGCTAAAGAATGGCAGGAACGTCATCATTCCTCTCCCCATAATTCTTCCTAAATTAACCCCAGCAAATAGAAAAAAGTTCTTCCCTTCCAGCAGGAGGTAGGGAACCACTCTCTATTTATTCCAAAAATTGTTTCACTACTCACTTTTCCTCTCAGAATAAAGAGGCTATTTTTTCTCTTTTTCGGTAAATTTCCCCTGGAAAGTTGATCCAAGAATTATTCTCTCTCCAGAAAAATTTCTTCAAGGATCTCACTTTCCTGGTGGGGCAAAAGAGGGAAAGAATAACAACGGCAATCAGCCATTGATTTCCCCATAAGCACCAGACTCGTGCCTCGAGAAGAAAAGGAGTTAAAAAGCCCGTGAAGATCAATCCAAATTGGGAATTCAATTTGATGAGACTGTCTGAACCCTCTTAATTTCTTTTTAATAATTTGTAATCGGTGATAATCCAGATTTTTCTCCTTGACCATAAGAATGCCTAGAGTTTTCTCTTGGAGAAAAGAAGGAGGCAAACTCTGACAGAATCGGGAAAAGGCCATTAAGCAATTGAAACACATCAGGTCATTAAGATCAATTAGCATTATTAATCGAGGCTGATAGGCAACTCCAGCTGAGGCTTCCGCCACGCCTCCCCTGACGACCAACAAAGTTATTAAAAGAAAAAATAACATTTTGGATTTAATTGACTTTATTTTGGCCACCATAACTTTCTCCTTAAAAAAAGCGGCAACCTGGACCTTACCCAGGCTGCCGCTTCCCCTCTCAGATTTCTTAGATTGATTTAGGCTGAGTTTCTAAAATCCAGGATAATTTTAATCAACTTGGTAAATTATTTTGAATTTACGCAAAGAAACGCCATCATTGCCTCGACTATAGAGAAATCCCTGCTGATCAATGTAAATGGCATGGCTTTCTTCTGGCAGGGTAAAAGTCGTCAGATAACGACCCTGAGCATCAAGCACATAGATATCCCGACTTTGATGTTTAGAATAATGTCCACCTAATACAAATACTCGTCCCACCGGATCAAGAGTAACATCTTTGTAAACAACGCGAGTCGGCACCTCGAATCGATTAATCTTTTCCTTAGACACCGATTTCACTTTCAATAAACGATTAGTCCATAACTTTTTGCCCTGGAGATTGTATTTTTCTATCCGATCTTGAAAGGTAAACACCAAATAAATATTACCTTCTTTGTCACTACAAATGGAGGCAAAATCAAGCATCATTTTTTTAGTTTTTTCGTAAAAAAACTCGGTGACTTCCTGGCCATCAAAATCAATTATCTTCAGTCGGCCTGCTCCGACGCCAACAATTGGAATTAAAGCAATAGCTTGAGGACCACAGACTCTCATATCCAAAATTAAATGGGAAAAAGGAATCCTTTTGATAAAATTTAAATCCCGATCAAAAACCTGAATTCCCCTAATATTTTGGTCAGTAACTAAAACATAGTTCTGGAATATTTGAACTTCTCGAGGCGCCATAAATTCACCCGGTCCTTGGCCCCGGCCACCCGCTTTCTTCACCAGACGTCCTGCCGGACTAAATTTTTTTAGTGAATAATCCAAAGTATCTGTAAGATAAATATGGCCACTCTCATCCACAGCAATGCCCACCCACATGTAAATCAAATCATCATCCAAATGTCCCAAGGTCATTTCTTCTCTCAAGCTGATCCGGAGCGACTTGGCCGAAGATGCCGTAGATAAAGTGAAGAGTAAAAAGAAGACAAAAAAGAAACTCAACCAATGAACTTTTCTCATCTTAGCCTCCACTGGAAAGAGACGAAAATCAGCCCAGTTTCATCTCAGAAAATTAACCTTTCTTGACATACTTGACACAAAAAGCATAGCCGATCAGACAATACAAAGCCGTTGCGCTGTGAATTGAATACTGAAAATCAATCATGCACCTAGCTAAAGCATCCCGACAAATATCCTCTTCATTTTGATCTGCCCAAAGATGGAAGCCTACCCCACTCCAAAGTAGACCAATAATCAAGCCCAGGACAAAAATTCTTTTCCCGGCCAATATCCAGCTGCTTCTCATCCTTTTTCTCCTTTTAACCAGTAATAATATAGCGAACACAAAAATCGTACCCGGCTAGACAACCACCCATATAAATCATTCCAACTCCAAGCCCTCCACTGACCAGCGCGATAACCGCATCAATCCCACATCTTTTAAAAGCATCCAGACAATCCTGTTTAGTCAACTGTCTAGCTTCCCCCGGATAAACTGACATCAAAATCACCAAGCCGATTAAAAAACCAATGACCCAAAAACGCTGTTGCTTAAAAAATTTCATGTTAAAACCTCCTTTCGCCTCCTTTTTATGCAAAATTCGCACCAATCAATTTCAGCTTGCGTTCTTCCTAACTTGCTCATATAAAATTAGTTAATTTTTAGAAGCTCATCTTCATCTTTTTCAACTGCCAACCTTAGTTACCCCTCCTCTGGCTCGAGTTAACTTTAATTAACTTTTCTAGATCTAATCCAGAAAGAAAGACACTTATTCTTGAAAATATAATTAATTAAAAAATGACCCTCCATCTGGCTTTACATTAAGAATAAAGTAACTCTCGGGAAAAAATGATTCCATTTCTGGAGTGAATTAATTAAGACAGGATATAAGGTAGAAAGAAAGAAAGAAAGAAAGAAAGATAGATAGATAGATAGATAGATAGATAGATAGATAGAGTTCTCTTATTTCCCTGAACCTAGATAAATAACTTATTAGTTAATTCGCTAACTAGGATGTTTGTTATTGGGGCAAAATTTTTATTAGTTGAATAAACAGCTCTGTCTCCAGCAAAATTTACAATCTCTTTCGCTGAATTAATCTACCTCAAAAAAATAAATAACTTCACCCCATTCAGTTTTTTGGAGAAATAAAATAAAAATATAATATTTATAATAAAACTATTTCCTGCCTCTCACTGCCAATAGGGAGGGCTCTAGCTTCTCCTTCTTCTGGGAGAAATTTAACTACTTTAACATAGGCACTTTAATCCCTTTTTCTCGGGCAAATTTTATGGCTTCCTCATAACCAGCATCAGCATGGCGGGCTATTCCTATACCCGGATCAACGGTTAAAACTCGTTCTAGCCTTTTGTCAGCTGACTCAGAACCATCGGCTACAATCACCATCCCGGCGTGGATAGAAAGGCCAATGCCAACTCCACCACCATGATGAACCGAGACCCAAGAAGCTCCACAAACCGCATTGAGTAGAGCATTTAATATGGGCCAATCGGCAATGGCATCAGAACCATCTTTCATCCCTTCGGTTTCTCGATTAGGTGAGGCCACGGAACCCGTATCTAAGTGGTCGCGACCAATAACAATAGGAGCACTTATTTTACCCTTTTTCACCAAATGATTGATTACAGCTCCAAAACGAGCCCTTTCTCCATACCCCAGCCAACAAATTCTAGCCGGGAGTCCTTGAAATTTAACCTGCTTTTGGGCTTTGCGAATCCAGCGATGGAGAATTTCATCTTCGGGGAATTCCTGTAATACGGCCTCATCAGTGGTGTAAATATCTTCTTCTTTGCCAGAAAGAGCGGCCCAACGGAATGGTCCTCGCCCGTGACAAAACAAGGGTCGGATATATTCTGGGACAAAGCCGGGAATATCAAAGGCCTTCTCCACCCCGGCCTTTTGAGCTTGACCTCGGAGATTGTTACCATAGTCAAAGGCAATAGCTCCTTTCTTCTGCAATTCCAACATGGCTTCCATCTGCACGGCCATCGATTCATAAGCTCTCTTAATATATTCCTCTGGATTTTCCCGCCGCAGTCTCAAAGCCTCTTTATACGGTATCCCCCGAGGAATATAGCCATTGAGTTCATCATGAGCGGAGGTTTGATCCGTCAAAACATCAGGGACAATTCCCCGCCGGACGAATTCTGGTACTACATCAGCGGCATTCCCCACTAAAGCAATGGATAAAGGTTCACCCTTATCTTTGGCTTCAAAAGCTAGCCTGAGAGCCTCGTCAAGATCAGTTACCACGGTATCCACATACTTCGTCTGGAGCCGCCGTTGGATTCTCTCCTCATCCACCTCAGCTATGATAGCTACGCCCTCATTCATCGTCACGGCTAGTGGCTGGGCTCCTCCCATACCACCCAAGCCGGCGGTCAGCACTAATTTCCCTTTTAAAGAACCACCGAAATGCTTTCTGGCCACGGCCGCCAGAGTTTCGTAAGTTCCTTGAAGAATACCCTGAGTTCCGATATAAATCCAACTCCCAGCTGTCATCTGACCGTACATAGTCAATCCCAGAGCTTCCAATCGGCGGAATTCATCCCAAGTAGCCCATTTGGGCACAATCAAAGCGTTCGCAATCAAGACCCGGGGAGCTTCAGCATGAGTCTTAAAAATGCCCACAGGTTTTCCTGACTGGATAAGTAGAGTTTCATCATTTTCCAGATTTTTCAAACTCTCAACAATCGCCCAAAAGCAATCCCAATTACGAGCCGCTTTACCGGTTCCACCATAAACAATCAACTCTTCTGGTTTTTCAGCTACTTCTGGATCCAAATTATTCATTAACATTCTTAAGGCTCCCTCTTGAGACCAACCTTTGGTGTTGAGAGTAGTGCCTCGTGGTGCCTTAATCACCTGAGGAGGACGGTCTTCTTTCACTGGCATCCCTCCTTTTTTAATCTCTTATATTTTTTCCCTCCAGGCTTCTTTGAGAAATTACTTGCGCAAGCCGACTCATCCGCTGGAGGGTACGATCCCGACCCATATATTCCAGAACATCAAAAATGCCCGGACTGACTCTCATGCCTAAAAGCAATACTCGGAGAGCATGAATTAAAACAGCCGCTTTAACGCCTTCCTGCTCAGCCCGTCGCCTTAAAGCTCTCTCAATTGAATCTGCTTTAAAATTCTTCAGTTGGCGAAAATCATCCGCCAATTTCGACAATAATCCTGGGAGGCGGGGATCAGTTAAATATCTGGCCACAGCTTCAGAATCAAAAGGAAACTCATCACTGAGAAAAGGACGACAATTGTTTACCAATTCGACCAAAGTGCGGGACCTTTCCTTAAGCAAATCCAATAATCCACTAAACCATTGCTCCTTTTCTCTTTCTAGCTCATCTCGCCAGAGCGATTCTTGCAACAATCTTTCCTTGATTAAGGTCAAAAGTTCTTTGCCTGGAGTTTGACTGATTAACTGACTGTTTAACCATTCCAATTTAGATGGATTATAAACCGGACTGCCTTTACTGATTTTCTCAAGAGAAAATTTTTCAATCATCTCCTCAAGAGAATAAACCCTTTCCTCCTCGCCAGGGGCCCAACTCATCTGGGCCAAAAAATTCACCACAGCTAAGGGCAAAAACCCTCGTCGGTGATACTCCAAAATTGAGCTCACTCCATGCCGTTTACTCAGCTTCTTTTTATCCGGTCCTAGGATCAAAGGTAGATGACCAAATTGAGGGCAAGAAACTCCAAAAGCCTGGTAAAGAAGAATCTGCTTAGGTGTATTAGAAATATGATCATCTCCTCGGATAACATGGGTGATTTTCATGGCCATATCATCCACCACAACTGAAAGATGGTAAGTAGGTTGGCCATCACTGCGAAGAAGGACAAAATCTTCAATGTTCTGGCTTTTTACTTTAATCCGGCCATGAATTAAGTCATTAAATTCAATTTCCTGAGCTTCCGGTACTAAAAACCTTATAGCTTTAGCCCGACCTTCAGCTTCAAAATTACGTTTATCCTCCTCGGCCAGGTAATAGCAGCGCCGGTCATAGCGCCAAAATCCTCCTTGGCTGATTATTTTTTCCCTTCGCTCCTTTATTTCCTCTGGGAGGCAGTAGCAAAAGTAAGCTTTCCCCTCAGCTACCAAAGCTCGGGCTTTTTCCTGATAGAGATTTAAGCGGTCTGACTGAAAATAAGGTCCTTCATCCCAATCCAAACCTAACCAGCGAAGTCCTTCAATTATTCCCTGCGTCATCTCCCGACTGGATCTTTCGACATCCGTATCTTCGATTCTTAATATGAATTTTCCTCCGTGGTGGCGGGCAAAAAGCCAATTAAAAAGAGCCGTTCGGGCAGCTCCCAAATGGAGATGCCCGGTAGGACTGGGAGCAAAACGAACTCTCACTTCACTCATCGATTAAATCTTATCACAACAAAGAAAAAAGACAACTTTAAAAGTTGACTTATCTCAGGGAAAGTAGATAATAAAAATAGAAGTTGCAAAAGATCGTCAATTACGATTAAAATAAAAGTGGCTAAGGAGCAGGCTAAGGTTGGGCCCTCCCAAAAATAAAAAATTTAGTGACCCAAAAGTGAGTGTAATTGTTGAACCCCAGATTAATCTTCTTCTTATTCTCACGAACCAGGAAGATCAAGAACTGGTTCTCCCTTTAATGCGCCCTCTAGGCCAAACTTATTCAGCCTTATCCTTAGAAAAAGCTATCCAATTGATCCAGCAAAAAAATTTCCAAGTAATTGTGGTGGATTACACTCTGGGTCGCTACTCCTTGCTCAAAGGAATTGTCCCCCGGGAAACAAGTGTAATTATTACCGGCAATTCCGACCAAAGCGTCAAACTTTGTCTTCAAGACTGGCCCCCCCGGCGTTACGTTGACGCCCAACCCTTTCCCTATTCCGAAAGATCTACTATCGCTTTTAAAAAGGCTCTCCAGCGAGCTATTGATCATGCTCTTCTTTTGGAAGAAACGAATCGTCTCCGCCGTATAGTTGAGCGTCAGGAAGTAGAAATTCAAGAAACATATCACCAGATCAGAGAAATAAAGGAAACGATTAACGAATATATCGTTAAAGAGATAGAAAAAAGAGTCGCCCTCGAATCCCAATTCATTTGGTTTCGCAAAGAAAAACAAAAAATAGAAGAAATTCTGAAAAAACTCCATAAGGCCCATGATGTGACTGACTTATTGGACATCGTTTACGACATCAAAGAAATAATCGGCTCTCAGGGAATTTCCTTGTATCTGGTGGAGGAAAACGACTCCTACGGAAAATTCCTTAAGCCTCTAGTTTGGAATAATAAAATCCTGTCTTATCCTGATATTTCCTCTCATATCGTCCTTCTGGAAACTATGGATTATGCTGCTTTTACTGCCAAAACAGGCACAGAAGTCAACTCTCACTCTTCTGAATTCGATAAAAGATTATCCACTCGGTATAAAAATCAATTAGGTTATGAATTAAAAAACCTGCTTAGCGTGCCTATCCGTCATGATGAAGAAGTTATCGGCGTGTTAGAAGTTTATAATAAGCTGCCCTCTCCTGGAGACAAAAGCAAACATTTTTCTCGCGAAGACGAAGAAATTCTAGCCCGGCTTAGCGAACATATTGGTATTGCTATAACTAAACTCAACCTTATTCAATATGACGCTCTCACAGGTTTGCTTCGCCCTGAGCCTTTTTTTGATAAAATCATTCAAAAAATAAAAACCGAAAGTAAGCGGCGTCAAGAAAATTCCGCTTATGCTCTAGTCATGGGAGACGTCGACTGGTTTAAGCACTATAATGACCGAAATGGTCACGAAGCCGGCAATCGACTATTGAGAGAGCTCTCCCGAGTGTTAAAAACTTCCACTCGAGACGAAGACCTTCTCTGCCGATACGGCGGAGAAGAATTTCTCTTCTTTTTAACTGGAATAAAAACTCCCGAAGAAGCCTTCTCTTTTACTGAACGTATTAGAAAAAATGTTGAGGAATATTATTTTGATAACCAAGAGTTCCAACCCAATCACAATCTCACTATGAGTTTTGGCATTACTTTTTTCACCAAGGACCGATTTCCCAACCCCCACTTAATTACCAAACAAGATTTGATCAAACTGGCCAATGAAGCTGATGTAGCCTTAGCTCAAGCTAAGGGCAAAAGAACCGCCCTATCTCCTCTCTCTCCTGGGGAAAAGCCAGGACCGCCTAAAAATAAAATTTGCCTTTACCAACCTCCCCACTCCTCTTCTAGCGAACCTGTTCTTCTCCAGACGATTGACTCCACTGTGGAGCGAGAAAGACGACGTTTTCCCCGTTATTACACCTCTACTCTGATGATTTTCAAAATGGATGGTTTTCAAAAAATTTCTAAAACAGTCAATCTCAGTTTAGGAGGGGCGAAAATTTTAACTGATATTCCTTTGCCCGAAAAGAAAGAAATCAGCCTCATTTTGGTTCTCGGCAATAAAGCTTTTCAATGTGGGGGAAAGGTCATCTATTGCCAGCCTGGCAATCAGAATTTTACCCATCAATATCTGACTGGAATTGAGTTCCTTGATCTTTCTCTAAAAGATAGGCATTCCCTTGAAGAATACTTCAACTCTCTTAACTTGACACCGTCACGTTTCTCCTAAAAGTGATCCTTTTCTTTTCTCCTGCCTAAATATCCTTCGAAAGAAATCGCTTTGCTGGAAATTTAACGGGTCAATTCCCGATGAATTGCTTCCAAATACTTCTCAGGAGGAGTCAGCACACTATTAAAAGCATTTTTGATTTCTCGAGCATACATATCAAAAGCAGCAAAATCTTCTTGATTACTCCAATTCCCTAAAGTCACTCTTTCCAAAATGTCCTTAATGACTTCTTTATTAATAATTTCGCTGGTGAATTCTGGTAAGTTACAAGATTCTTTCTCACAAAGTTCGACCACTCCTAACATCATCTTTCGGAGTTCTTCTTGAAAACGGATTATATCCTGTTTAACAAAAAACTGTTCCCGTGGAGATTCAGTCTGTGATAATTTTATATACAACTTCTTAGCTTCTTCCACATACTCACTCATCTTGGAGACTAAATACTCACTGTCAACGATTATCTTGCCCTCATTTTCATAAAAACTGATGGTGCCGTTTCCCTCAATCTTTTCTTCTTTGCGATATTTTTCCAATAAATTATAGATATCTTCCAATCCACTACCCTGAGCTGGTTTCTCTTCTTCTTTAACTTCTTCAGTTCCTACTTCTTCTCCTTTCTGCTCTTTGACCTCAGCAGAAAGTTCGGCCTCCAGAACCTCCTTTTCCACTTCAATCTCTTCTCCCATGTCTTCCATAACTACCTCCTCCGCTCCAGCCTTTACTTCTTCCTCTTCCTCCTCTTTTTCTTTCTCTTCACTTTCTGCGGCCAACTTAACCTCTTCATCAGCTTCAAATTCAGTTTCCACTTCTTCCTTTACTGTTTCTTCCCTCTCCTCACTTGTAGATTCCGGACCTTCCTTTTCCAGTGGTTCCAGATAGACTTCATTTGACTCTAACAATTCCTTGATTTTCTTCAACTTCAGCAATTCCCTCTTTAAATCAACCCCAACTTCAGTATCACCATTACTTTCTGGCAACTCAGCCACAATGCCGTATTTTTCCTCAAGAGTTTTCTTTAAAGAAGTAGCCTTCTCCAAAGCCTCATGATGAAGCTTCTCCAACTCCTGATTCAATTCGCTGACCACTTTTAACTCATTCATTGTCTGAGCCGTCATATTTTCAATCTGGCTCTGCAATTCAATAGCTCGAGCTAAGTGGTCTTTGATCTGAGTTTTTATTTCCTGCTTCTTTTCCTCAAATTCAGCAAAGAGAGCTCGATAAGTACTTAAAGTTTGTTTTTCCTCACTCAATTCCTCTTCAATGGCCTGAATTCTCTTCTGAGCCTCTTCTTTTTCCCGTCTAATTTTCTCTTCCAACTCTTTCTCAATTGATTCTTTCTTTCTGGATAAGATCTCTTCTAATTGATTCTCTATTTCTTCAATAATGGAAACAGATTCAAAAGTAGTTTCTTTTTCTTTTTTCATGACTCAATTCTCCTTCCCCCTTTAGGGTTAACCTCTTTTTTTCTTATTAATTATTTTAAATCCATTCATTGCGTTCGACAACATAATTACAGAAATCAACTACCTAGACAATCGCCTCTCCCGAGGAAATAAAGGGGGGATTTTTTTCAGGCTTAACTCACCCCAAAGGGTGAGATATGGTGAAAGTCTAACTCCTTTTGGCTGATTTTAATAAGGATTCATAATCAGGCAAAAGACGGGTGGTCTCAAATCTGATCTTTTCCCATTTATCTAGCTCAAGGGAACAGAAAGCTTCTACTACCTGGGGATCAAACTGCGTGGCCTTATTCTTAAGGATTTCTTCTTGGGCCACTTTAAAATCTCTTTCCTCTCGATAAGGGCGATAAGAAGTAATGGCATCTAAAGCATCAGCTAAAGCAAAAATCCTGGCTTCAAGAGGTATTTCTTCTCCTTTAAGCTTCTTAGGATAGCCTCTCCCATCATAACGCTCATGATGATAAAGAATTATATTCCCTACCTCAGGGACAAGTTTTATTTCTTTTATCAAGCCAAAACCAAGAGAAGGATGCAATTTTATTTTTTCCCATTCTTCGGGAGAAAGAGAGCCTGGTTTCTTCAAAATAGCATCAGGAATGGCAATCTTGCCCACATCATGAAGGAGAGCTCCTTTCCGAATATTATCTAATCTTTCTTGGTCACTTATACCCAACAATTGAGCCAATACTTGGGAATATTTAGCCACAGTTCGGGAATGGCCAAAAGTCTCTACATCTCTTAAATCAAGAGCCGTCATCAAATTCTCAATAGTAGTGTCATAAATTTCTTCCAAAACTACAGCTCTCTTTAAATTCTTTTCCTGTTCTAATTTCAATTTTTTCAATTCGCTCAAGTACAAATCATTTTTCTGAAGAAGCTCCCTCTTCTTCTCTTCATTAATAAGAGCGGCATAAATTCCTGAAAGGTTATCAGGCTCAGAAATATGGTCAACCAATCCCTTTTGCAGAAGTTCGACTCCGATAAAGGGTTGCTCCAGCCGCGTTAAAAGAATAATACTCAACTGGGGATTGAAAGAATGGATTGATCTTAAAAGACCGGCTTTATAGCCATCCAATCTCTCACAAGCCAAAATTAGGCAAAAAAAGTTATTTACTCCCAGCAATCTATCTGAAGCTCGTTTAATGTCAGGGACTTCATCTATTTCATAAGCAAATTCCTGAAGAAACTTGACTAATTTTTTCCTTCTCTCCTCCTGAAAATCAACGACCAAGATGCGGCGTTTATTCATTAAAAGGCCTCCTTTTCCACTCACTAACCACTTAGAGTTCTTATACCTTATTTCTCTGACCTATTCAAGAATTTTAATTATCCCCATATTTTTGCCTACTGAGACTAGAGTTAACTAAATACCCAGAAAACTTGCCTTTTTCTTGCTCCGGCTGATTTATAACAGGTTCTAAAAAATAAATTGGGAATTGCCAAAACGAGGTTCATGACCTGAGAACAGCTCGACAGAGCCGGGGAATACCCTGATAATCGGCTCGGAAGGTAATCTCCGCCCATTGAGAATCAAATAATTCCTCGACTTTTTCTTTTTGATTCCAGCCAATTTCCAACAATAAAACTCCTCCTGGCTTAAGAAGAAGAGGGGCGTCTTTAATAATTTTAGCTATCACTTCTAAACCATCTTCACCAGCCAACAGAGCTGCCCGAGGTTCGTAATCTTTAATCGAAGAAGAGAGATTTTCCCATTCATTTTGGGAGATGTAGGGGGGGTTAGAAACAATGAGATCAACTTGACGCCGGGGAAAAGAATTTTGTAAAGGGGCTAATCCATCTCCTTGAAGAAGATGAACATTACCAATTTGATGAAATTCCAGATTACGCTTAGCCCAACCAATCGCCTCTGAGGAAATATCCGTGGCCAAAATAAAGGCTTCAGGTCTTTCCTTAGCCAAGGCGATGGCAATATTGCCACATCCTGTGCCAATATCAACTACCACAGCCTGTTGATTATTGCTCGTCACAGCCAACGCCTCCTCAACCAACAATTCGGTCTCGGGGCGAGGAATCAGGACTCCTTTTCCTACTAGAAATGGAAGTGACCAGAATTCTTGGCGCCCCAGAAGGTAGGCCATAGGTATGCCTGAACAACGAAGAGCAATCAAGCGATAAAACTTCCGGCGCGAAGAGAGGGGCGGTATCCACTTCGGGGAAGTATAAAGTTGCTCTTCGCTTAATCCAGTGGCGGCCAGCAAAAGGAGTTTGGCTTCTAACTCGGGATTTTCGAAATGGGCCAAGTTATCTCGACCAAAAATAAGAAGTTTAGCTAAATTTGGCATTTTCCTCAGCCTCTTTAAGAAGCTTTACTTTGGGCCTCATCCAAAGAAGCCAGCATTTGAGTCTGATAATGAAGAGTTAAAGTTTCAATCAATTCATCCAATTCTCCGTCTAAAATGCTTTCCAATTTATGTAACGTCAAATTAATCCGATGATCAGTCACCCTTGATTGGGGGAAATTATACGTTCTGATTTTTTCGCTCCGCTCACCTGTTCCCACCTGGGCCCGTCGATGCTGATCAATTTTTTCCTTTTGCTCTCTTTGAACTAAATCAAGAAGACGGGAGCGCAGAATTCTCATGGCTTTTTCTTTATTGCGATGTTGCGATTTCTCGTCTTGACAGGACACCACTATGCCCGTGGGTTTATGGGTAATTCTAATGGCAGTATAATTGCGGTTGACATTCTGTCCTCCCGGTCCTGAAGCCCCAAAAGCTTCAATACGCAAATCCTTAGGATCAATCTGGACATCAACTTCTTCAGCCTCAGGTAAAACGGCCACAGTGACAGTTGAAGTATGAATTCTTCCGCTGGCCTCGGTTTGAGGAACTCGCTGAACCCGATGAACGCCACTTTCATATTTAAGAAGCGAATAGACTCGCTCCCCTCTAATATTAAGAATTACCTCCTTGAAACCTCCTATAGGGGAATAGCTGGCCTGCATCACTTCATATTTCCAGCCCTTCTTTTCAGCAAATCGCGTATACATCCGGAAGAGATCTTGAGCAAAAAGAGAAGCTTCATCTCCTCCAGCGCCGGCTCTAATTTCTAAAAAGACATTTTTCTCATCATTTGGGTCCTTGGGAAGAAGCAAAAGTTTTAATTCTGCCAAGATTTGCTCTTCTTCCTTTTCTAGTTTTTTCAACTCCGCTTCCGCCAGCTGCTTCAATTCTTCATCAGCCTCAGGGTCATTTAAAATTTCACGCGAACCCTCAATATCCCTTCTCACCTTCTTCAATTGTTCATATTTCACCACCACAGGTTCCAACTCAGCTCTTTCTTTGGAAATCTCTTTGAGTTTTTGGGGATCAGCTAAAAATCGACTGTCGGCCAGACACTGGGTAAGTTTCTCGTACTTTTCTCTTATACTCTCTAACTCCTGGAGCATCACACCTTGCCTGTAAAATCTCCATACTTCTTGCGAAATTTTTCCACCCGACCGGCGCTATCTACGAACTTTTGTTTGCCAGTAAAAAAGGGATGGCATTGAGAGCAAATTTCGACTCTTATCTCTTTTTTAGTCGATCTAGTTTTAAAAGTATTGCCACAGGCACAAACAACTGTGCATTCTACATACTCAGGATGAATTCCTTTTTTCATTTTTTTTCTCCTTTTTTCTGAGGTCAAATTATATCAGATTTACTCCCGGCCGACAATCTCAACTCTCCCGCCACTCCCCTCTTTCCATTTTCTGCCAAAAGCAATCCCAATCGATAGAAAAAGCATATTTCGCTTCTGCCTCTTTAACTTTTTGTCGATACTCATGGCTTAGAAAATATCTTTTTAATTCTTTATTTAAAGGATACAATTGCTCTGAGGACAACCATTCATAGAGACGCCCATCCTCATAGCGCAGGCAGCCCCAATGAACCATCCAGGCCAACTGTTTTATGGGCACAGAAACAGCTGTTTTACGAATTGTTCGTACTTCAGCTTCCTTGACTGGATTGATAAATTTAAAATACCGGGAAAAGAGAATCGCATTATGAAAGTAGGCTGGAAAGGCCATAATCCCATCAGCCTGAATTAATCGAGCTACATAAACAAATAAATCCATGACTTTCCGACTGAGTTTTAAACCCGGGTGTTTCTGGCCAGGTAGAGGTAAATCCTTATTGGTAAAATCTAATCTTGGATTCTGGAGAGTCAACCATTCTAGGAAAAGAAATCGATATCTTTTCATCTTTAATTTGAGAGAAAGGGGAGGAGTAAAAGAGAAAAATCCTTCTCTTATCTTTAAATCTACCACTAAATTTTCCGGTTTAGCCGAACGGTAAAAAATTTGAAACCGCTGGAGAGGAAAATCCGAAGAGTCAACCTGAAAAACCAGGGGCCATAACTTTCTTTTCTGAGCTTCTTTTATGAAATTTTTTTTTCTTAAAACCTGAAGAACTTCAGGAAGTGAATACCTGCCTAAAAAAAGAATACTCCCCCTTGCCCGAGAAAAATCTAGAGAAATATCTTCTTCCTTTAGGATTGTTTCCGCCAACTTGGTCTTCTTTTTCTTGAACAATATTTTCTCCCTATTGACCTTCATTCTAGGGAAAAAGGCAGCTAAATTCAAATTAAAGCCCTAAGGAATTTTAAAACTCACTTGATAAACACAACTTTCTCTGGTTCATATTTACAATAATACTTGAGATTAGGGTCAGGTCCTCACCTTCCCCATATCTCTCTCCTCTTCCAATATTTATCATCCTCTTACCTGGCTCGTATCTATTTTTAACCATCCAATGTCTTTGCCTTTCACTTTTGACCAAAAGGAAAGCCCTTTTGAAGAAGCTGTTCTGGTTAAATTGGTTCAAATTATCTCCCTTTTCTCCTGTCTTATTCGATAGTCTCCTGGACTCCTAGCAAGAGTTAGCGAAAAAAAAAGAGTTTAATTTAGATTAAGTAACAAATGAGGAATAATTTTGTTCTTCAACGGTGAAAGAGGAAAACATAATTCTACTGAGGATCGGGAAAAAGGAGAGACTAACCTCCAACTCAACCACCCTTAGCTATCCATTAGGATCAAGAACTTCTTCACTCATCTAAGTTAAAGAGCTGACTTAGTCTTATCTTTCTAATATTAAACACCAGTCATTCGTTGCTAAAAAACCTCTCACGCCAGAAATATCCAAAAGAAATTTAACCCCTTAATAATCTAATCTTGTTAGGGAGTCACCCTAACCCTCCCGAGGGTGTCCCCTATTTAAACTTTATCTTGCCCAACCATCTAAAGGATGCCCAAAAAAATAAAAATTTTTTCTCAAAGTGAGAAAAAATATTTTTTTCTTTCGTCTTTTCTAATGGGTGCGCTGGCGCGACCCTCTCCTAATAAGGATGATCTCCTGGTAGTCATCCTTATCTTCTTCCAGGGGAGTAGGGTCGCGTCAAAAATTATTTTAAATTTAGGCACCAGTGGCAGCTACGAGAGCAATGATTAAAATTGAAAGTAGCCAACTTTATTCTGTGCGGTGGGGCTATCGGAGAAAACTTAGTTCTCTCATTAATCCATCTCTCCTACCTCTAATTCAAAACTTCCTCCAAGAGGAAATCCAGCGGAGAGAAAAAAATGGAGAAATTCACTGTTTCGATATTAAATTCCATCATCGCCAGTTTGAATTGCATTTCTCTTTGGAAAGTAAATATTATCCCGGTCCTGACCAATGGATTGAGGAATTTTACCTCTATACTTCCATTTTAGCCCAAGAAAAATTCAATTTACCTTCTCTCTGGGAATAGAAAAAGTTTTCCTGGTTCCTGCTCATATCAATTGCCTGGGAATGACAAAAAAGTTTAGGAAAATTTGAGGTCAGATCTTTACCTTTTCCTTCTGGGCTGAAAGAAAGCGAAGAAAAAGGTCTAGATAATCTTTCTAGCTGAAAAATCCTTCTTAAAGGGGCAAGGGGGAAGATAAACCCCCAATATTTTTTAATAACTCAAATTCAATAACAGCACTCCTCTTTAATTTCCACTATTGCTAGAAAACTTCTTAATAAAAAATGATGGCTTTACCCTTGAGGAGTTGAATATTCTTAATTCCCAAGGGTAGCTCATACCAGTCAGTTAAACTACTATATTCTTCACCTTTAATTTTAGCCGCTAAGGCCAGCAAAGCATCTAGAAAATTGGGAGGCAAAGGTTGATTATTCAGAAAGAGCTTCTGTAGATCGAATTTGCCTTTGCCTTCTTTAATCAGAAGTCGACCTCCAAAATAAAAAATCATCCGGGAGGACAAACCAGGTTTAACCTTTTGCTGAGAAAAATCTAAAACTAGCTTTCCCTCCAGGCGATTCCGAGGCAAAAACTTTAACTGCAGGCTTTTCATCATCTCTTCCTTTTCTCGAGCAAGGCGATATTCTAGGTAAGCATTAAATTCTTCTTCGGTGACAATTATCTTTCGCAGTTGGGAAGATTTAAGAGGGGAAAGCCTTTCTTTTTCCAGAAAGGCAATCAAGTCCAAAACCCTTTGGGCTTTTCTGTTCTGCCAGCCTAAACCGGGTCCCCCCATAATAAGGCTGATAAGAATTGCAGCCCCTACTGACTTCCATCGCCACACTTGTTATCTCTTTTTATTTCCACTTTTTAACATAAATACTCTAATTTTTTAGAACTTTTGGAAATTATTATAAAGTTATTTAGAAAATCGTTTCGGGGACAAAGACCACATCATTTTCTTGAAGCTGAATATCCTTTTTCTTGCCTTTAATAATGTCCTTAACATTGACTTTAATTTGGATCTCCCGGCCATCCTTTCCTTTACGTTTAATCAAAACTCTTCCCTTATTGGCTCGTTCAGCAAATCCTCCCGCTTGAGCTATGGCCTGAAGAAGAGTGGGAATATGAGACCTTTTGACAGCTAATGCCCCTGGATTCCTTACCTGGCCAAAAACATAGACATGAACAATTTTGTCAATTGGAATATTAACAATATCTCCGGGGCGTAAAACTATGTTTAAACTAGCATCTCCTTTAACTACCAAATCTTCTACTGGAATCCTCAAAGTCGTACTAGAACCATCGGCTGATTGCCGAATGATAATAATTGTCTCACCCGCATCCTCAGTCATTCCGCCTGCTTCCGAAATTATCTGCAGAAGAGTTTGGCGCCCTAACAATTCATAAGGTCCTGGATTGCGCACTGCTCCCAAAACTGAAACCCTTTTGCTTTGATATTCCTTAATAAAAACAGTAACTTGGGGATTTTGGAGATATTTTTTCTCTAATAATCTAGCCAATTTTTTTTCCACTTGAGTCTTGGTCAATCCCTGGACTTCAACTTCTCCCAATAAAGGCAGAGTAATCTTGCCCTCTTCTGAAACTCGGACAGTGGTATTCAACTCATCCAGTCCAAAAACACTGATTTCGAGTAAATCCTTGGGTCCGATTCGATATTCCAAAGAAATTTTCTCTTGGTTATTACCTATAATGATTCCAGATAAAAGGAGGGCTATTAGGGGTAAAAAGAGAAATTTTTTCCCTGAAATATATAACTTTTTTATTTTATCACTCATAATCAGCCCCCTCTAACAGAAATTTCAACGTCAACTTTTAAGGCCCTTTCTTATTATCATATTTATTTCTTTCTGACAAGAGAAACTCGTGATGTGGCTTGAAATCATTTTTTATTGCCCCTGTTTTCAACCTAGCCATTCCCTTTTGTCTCTTCTTCTCGATAAAATATTAATTTATCATCTCCCCTCACAATTTCTCTCTCTGGAGAATAAAATTTGGGCTGAAAGTCAAGGCGTCGATGTTGCCGCAAAATTATTATTCCTCCAGGATTGACCACTTTCCTTTTTTTTAAAACTTTTAAGGGATTTCTTTCTTCGAGTAAGACGTAAGGCGGGTCTAAGAAAACTAAGTCAAATCGCCGACCTTCCTGAGCCAGTTGAATTACCGCTCGATTAAATTCTTTAGTTATTACTCTCGTCCGCTCAGCCACCTCGCATTTGGCAATATTTTCCCGGATTATTTTTGTGGCTAGAGGAAATTCATCAACAAAAACCACCTCAGCTGCCCCTCGACTCAAGGCTTCCAATCCCAAAGAGCCAGTGCCGGCAAATCCATCTAAAACAATTTTGTCCTGAATAAACAGATGGAGAATATTAAACAGAGTCTCCTTTAATCGCTGGGGCATAGGGCGCACTAAAGGACTAGGAACTTTCCTCAATTTGCGACCTTTAAATTCTCCACCGATTATTCTAATCATCTTGGCCTGCCTGCTTAGGTTTCTTCTCCGCTAAAAATAATATAATTTCCCTCAAAATTTAACTAGTTTTCTTTCGCCCATCCCCAAAAATTAATAATGAGTCAGTGTTCCGTCCTTCTTGGCTTTCTTTAAAGCCACTCGAAAAACAAATAAGCTCAGGGGGCCCAGCAAAAAAGAAAAAATCAAAAGCGCTTTTATTTCTGGCCATAAAGCTTCTAAGGGAAGAGATAAAAGTAAGGACTTTCTTAATCCCTCTAAAGAATAAGTGATAGGCAAAAGACTAGACAACCATCTCAACCACCCGGGTAAAACAGCTACTGGAAAAAATACTCCACCGAAAAGAGCTGAAAGGCTCCCAAAAGCCCAACTAAAAGGATTGCCCAACTTAAAGACCAGAATAAAACTGGCCGAAAGGATACCGATGCTCATATAGGTCAGAATGGTTAATCCGAAAAGAAGAATTGCTCCCAGCCAATTGACAGTGCCCAATTTTAAGCCAAAGATAACTAAAGCCAGGCCTATTTGAACCAGACTCTGAAGGACTGAATAAACTAAAGGATATAAGGAAGAGCCCAAGAGAATCACAGCCATTGGCGTGGGCGTAATCAATAGAGCTTCTAAAGTACCGAGAAGTTGAGCACTGCGAATAATGCCTGGTAATCCTTCCTGAAAAATATTAAGAACGCCAGAAAAAGCTAAACCAATAATAACAAAAGAAAAATAATTCCCTCCATACTTACTTAAAACTTCACTCTGGCCAGATATAAGTTGAGAAATAAAATAAAAAGTGGCTGAGGAAAATAAGATGCCAAAAAGAGAAAATAAAAAATTTAATTTATAACTTAAGGCCTCCCATAAATCTCTTTTAAAAAAAAGCCAAAGAGTTCTTGTGGTCCACATCAATTTCTTCCATTCAATCCAGACAATTCCTCTCCGTTCGGCTGGACATATTGCTGATAAATTTCAAATAAAGAACGCTGGCCATTGTCGGTTAAATCTTTAACCCGACCCTGCAATTGGATTTTTCCCTTGGAGATAATCGCTACTTCCTGTCCATAAGCTTCAACTTCGGCTAAATTATGGCTAGCCCAAAAAACTGTTTTTCCTTGGCGATCAACCAGTTCATGCCGGAGAAATTTTCTGATTTTTTCTGCCATTTGGGGATCTAGACTGCGGGTTGGTTCATCGACAAAGATAACTTCGACCTCCGGCAAAAGAGCCCGGGCTAGACCGAGCAATTGTCTCATGCCTGAGGAATAAGTATTAAAACGCTTATCTGCATCCCGAGTTAAACCAACCAGCTCCAGCACTTCTTCAATCCTTTTCTTCGCTTCCTGGTGGGGAAAACCATAGAGAGCGGCAAAAAATTCCAAATTCTGACGGCCAGTCAACCGCCAATAAAAACTTCTTTCTTCAGCAATGGCCAACCCCACCAAACGCTTGACTAAAGCCTCTTCTCGAACGACATCATGCCCTAAAATAAAAGCCTCACCTTCATTAGGTAAGACCAATGTGGTCAAAATTTTGATAAGAGTGGTCTTACCTGCTCCATTCGGCCCGACTAAACAAAAACAAGTCTGGGGAGGTACCGCTATATCTATTCCTCGAAGTGCTTGAATAAAATTCCTCTGAAAAGGATGACGTATTAAATCCCGATAGGACTTTATTAAGGGATAAGATTTTTTTAAATTCTTGGTCCAAATTACATTATTAGGCATCAATTAATTACTCACTTAAAATTCTTTCTAAATGTCAGTTCATCTTAATCTTTTTATTATTAAACTAAAAGGCCGGCTCAAACGCCAGAGATAATGTTTAAAAAATTTAAAACTCCAAGGCTTTAATCCGTAATAATGGGCTACCCAATGAGGTGGGGGAAAAAAGAAATCTTTCAGTGCTTTTAGCCAAGTTCTTACTTTATGTTGATGGAGGAGTTTTAAAAAAGTTGGCGTATGAGCTGGGCTATCTTGAATATTCTTCCGATTGAGAATTGGCTCCAAAGGAAAAAATAATCTTAACCAAAGAGTTTCTCTTTTTTTCAGAGAAAACCGGTGTTTTTCTGCCCAAGAAATGCTACCCGGCCACAAATGATCCAAAACTAAAAAAGTATAGCCCAGGGAAGCTTTGATATGTTCCCGCTCAGCCAGCTCCTCCAATTTAAGCCAATCTATCTGCTGGCTTTGGATAAGCTGAACTATATCAGTTAACCAAATAAGTCGGGAATAAGAGTGTTGTTGTAAATGAAGGGCCAGCAGAGCCAGTTCATATTCAGGAGAAAGGCAGGGTAATGGGTGGTTATTGAGAGTAAATGTTCCTCTGGAATTCCAGAAATCTACTTCACTTTTGGGAGTCGAATGAAGCCAAGGAAAGCCAAGATGAATTTCTAAAATTAGTTCATCCTGAGTATATAAAGGCCGATATAACCAAAATTTTTCTCGATCTAAAAGATCTCCCTCTCCTTTTTGAAGAGAAGGCCTAGCTTCAGACGAAAATTTATTCTGAAGTAAAAACTGAGCTAATTCTCGGCTATCATCAGGATGAACAATGAGATCAACATCATAAAAAAAACGCCAGTAAGACTCAGGATAAAATCTTAAAGTCAATGACAATCCCTTAACTACAGCCCAACGCCAATTCTTTTGGGCCAATTTGGCCGCCAGGACACTCATTTGTTTCATTATCTTTTCTTGACGGGCCGCTAAAACAAGCGTTTTTGTCTTTAAGCTTTCCAGGAGAATGGGAGGAACTTCTGGAAACACACTCTTAAGGTGATGATACGCCAGACCAACTAGGCCCTCTTCCATCAATTTCTCTAAAATTACTTCATACTTAGGATTAGTCCGGAGATAAAGTAAAATCTGCTCCCGACTCCGAGCAGAAAGTTGAGGAAAAGCACAAGCAATTAAAAATTGAGATATGGAAGGACCCGTCATTCTTCACAGAGACCTGGAATATATTAAATAATACTTATTTGTTAATAATAACAGAAAGAAGCAGAAACGGCTTATTTCTTAAATTTCGAGCTGACGACAGGTTCATCCGTTAGACTTACTGTTCCGTAAATAACTGCGGCACTCCCGGCCACAATAGCCGCAATCCCTAAAGGAGTAAGAAAAATAGGTAAAATTCCTTCTTTACATACCAGATAAACCAAATCACCTACCTGGGCCGGGTACTTCAACTTCATCAAGACCGTTTGGCTAGCATAAGCTCTTTTAACTGCCTGGCCTTCAAGAACCAGAGACTCAACGTTTTGGTAAAAATCTGTTTCCTCTCCTTTGACGTGGATTCTATCTCGAAGCTGAAGATAACCCTTGATGATAAAAACATCGGCTGCTTTCTGAGGGGGGTAATAAGCCACCACTCGACCCACCAACGATTCACCTGCTTTTTTCTGTTCTCGATAAACCTCTTTGGCAGCTTTAGCTGTCTGGGCATCATAGGGCTTTAGAACCATGATGATTTCTTCCGTCTTATTATCTTCAATACCGACCAAAGCATTGGCGTTAAAATCACCCTGAGGAGTAGCCACCCCCACTAAATACAACCCCTTGGCCAATCCATCTACTTTAAAATATCCTTGATTGTTAGTCGGCTGACTTTCAAATATTTTGCCTGTTGTCAAATGCTTCAATTTAATCAATGCTCCCGGAAATGGTGTACTTCCATCTAAAGCTAAGACTTTTCCTTGAAGACTTCCTTTACCCAAAGACTGATTAAGTTCGGCCCAACTTAGACCAGGAGTCAAAAAAACTACCAAAGAAATAACTAAAAAGGCACTTATTTGCTTCGACTTGGCGCCAGTAACCATGGAATCCTCCTTTGTATGAAATAACTTACTCTCCTTCTCTTTAGATGTCAAGTTATATTTGAATTTTTAGGGCTAGGCATGTGATCTTGATATTGAGAGGAGTAATCTCGAGCTTATTTTCACCCACTTGGGCCGGTGAAGCCACTTCTATTTCCGGGGTAGTTAAAAAAACTTCTTTGATCACCCGGCTATTAAGGCTAATGGCGACTAAGGGTCGATAAGAAGTTTCAAAATCAAAGGTAATTTTTAAATTAATAGTAGGTTCAGCCGCCAGTAGGTTAAAAACTCTCGGTTCTTGTGGAGAAAGCAGGACTGGTTTAAATCTCTCACTTCTTATTTGAATAATTTTTTTTATCAAGGAACTTATTTCAGCCCACTTATCCTCCCGATTCAACCGCTCATAAGCTTTTCTTAAACCAAGTAGAATTTTGAGGTCCTCAGGTTTAATCTCCCTGGCTTTTTCAAAGTAAGTCAAAGCATCATAAAGATAATCAAGCTTAAGATAAGACTCGGCCGTAATCCGCCATAGTTCAGCTACTTCTTCAGGAAATTTTGTTTGATTTTCCCTGATGATGCTTATTTTATTAGGAATCTTATCAATTACTCCCCGATAAGCTCCCTTTTTATAAGCCACCATAGTTTCAAAGTAAAAAATAATAAATTCATTTTCCGGGCCAAGCTTTAGGAAGCTTTGACTCTTAAGGCGCTGACGAAGCAAGTCGATAAATTTTTCCAGAGAGTCTAGATCATCTTCCAATGCCAAATACCTCTCAAGTTCTCCCTTGACAGAGGTCAACTCTTCGCCTTTACTAATTTTGAGGAAGGCCAAATTCCGACTTAACTCTTTAGTCATCTCCCAATAATCTTTTTCATCAATTAAATGTTCACTGCTTAAATTCTGATAAAATTTTATCTTCCGGAGGAGAGCTTGAGCTTCCTGAAATGATTGTTCCCCTCGCTTAAACTGACCAATCTTAATAAATTCAATTCCTCGAAAAAATAAGCGCCGCGCTTGATCAAATTCCATCTTCTCAGCCTGGGCCAATTTTAACAGACGCAATTCATGTTTAATTCCCCGCCGTCCCAAATATTCAGCCAGCAAACGGTACATTCTAGCATCTAGAGGTAACAATTTCTCGATGATGTCTTTCTCGGCTCCGTTGTATTCCCATAAAGGTAAGATTTCGGTTAATCGCTCGGGAGTAGCCGGGCTGATGACCCTACCCAGCAGTTTCAAGGTCATTTCCCTATCTGGCGGCGAAAGTTCTCGCCAGAGGGCGAACAAGTTTCGACCAACTTGAAAGTAAGCTTCCTCATCAAAAGTGGTTAAAGCAGCTGCTTTTTTCAACTCTTCGATTGGGTCAAAAGGAATTTTTTCCCAAAACCGGAGAAATTGGCCGACCTGGGCCAAATAAAAATGCGCCTGATATGAGCCTGGATTCAATTTTATAGCCTGAACAAAATATTGAGCAGCTTGCCTCATTCGATTTACTTTCTCCTCAACTGAAAGGGAAGGCAACTGAGCCTGACTCGTCCAGTAACGACCAAGCTCCAAAAAAACTCCATCATTCAAAGGAAATATTTTCTGGGCGGTCTTGAGGAGAGTAAGCCTTTTAGCTTCATTAGAGACCTTTTCTTTGGCTAAAGCCAGACACCTAAGGTTAATATAAATTAAAATTTCTAATATTCCCACTCCCACTAGAAGAATAAGTAGCCAGATCTTACTTTTGTTTTTAATCACCATCATCTTTTCTTCTCAAGGGATAATTTCTTTCTCTCTTGCGGTCGCCAGTAGGACAAAATTAAAGTTAAGGAAATAATTATGGAAAAAACTAGAGTATTGGCTGGAATATGGAGATTAAAATCAGTTAGGCTATGAATAGCCATTCCTAAAACACTGGTCATTCCCGCCAAAGTGAGGATCTTTATTTTAAAATTTCTCCTTTTAGCCCAGCTTAAATAAGTCTTGATTAAAACGTAAATTATTCCTCCTAACAGGAGAATCATCCCTAACAGGCCTATCTCCAGGAGAAACTCTAAATAATCATTATGAGCATGAAGTAATAAGCCATAGGTCTTACCCGACTCATAGGCCGGATAGACAGCCGCAAAAGTGCCTAAACCCGAGCCCCATAAAGGAAAATCTCGAACCATTTGAGTCAAAGTAGTCCAATATTGAAATCTTCCCTCCTGGTGCAATTTTTCCGTAGTAAAACGATCAATCGTGGATAAAGCTCCTGTATAAATAACCACGATCAAGACCACCACAAAGATTATCTGTAATACCCGAAGTGTTTGCCGGGAACGGAGCCTTTCTGTTTTGGCAAAAAGAGCGATCATTCCCAAGAAAAAAATAAATTCTAGAAAAATCACAACCACTCCTGAGCGAGATTGTGAAAACCAGACTCCAAGAACTTGGAGAACAATAAATATCCCCAGAACAACATTAACCGTCATTCGCTTTTCCGAAAAAAACAGCAGTCTTTCTTTCCAAGTCAGACCTGGAGTAAAAAGTCCTTCTAGCCGAGCTAAAAATAACCCTACCGTTATAGGCAAGGTCATTTCTAATAACCCGGAAAAATGATTCTGGTTAACATAAGTGCCAGTAGCCACGGCTAAATTTATATCTTTCGTGAAAAAAAGTAGGCGAGGATGAGGATTGACCAATTCAATCAAACCATACAAAGCTTCAAAGGCTCCCAAAATAGCCAAAGCGAAAAAAAATTTTTTAATTACTTGATAAGAATTTATCGTTCTCAATATCAGGACCACTAAAAAAGCGTAAGAGAGAATCTCTAAAGATTCCTTGATAGTCAAATAAGGTACTACTGAGATAGTTAGCCAACGGGTTGGGGTGGTGGCTAACGAGAATAGAGAACGAAAAGTATAGGAATGAGGGCTGATGATTTTAATGATAACGGCCGGCAAAGGAATTACCTGGAATAAACAAAAAATACTCAAGGCTAAAATTACCTTAGAAAGCACCCGGCTGACTTTCTCTACTGGAGGAAAAAGGGCAGGTCTGGCCGAGGAAAATAAATAAATAGCCCCCATGGTCAACACGCTCAGTTCGATAATCAATATCACCCAGTTATCGACCCCGCCCAGAATAAGAGCGGGGAAAAAAATCAAGATGAATAGCCCTATTTCAAATACTTTTAAATTTCTCGTCTGGGAAAATATTTTTAAGCCAATTATTTTATTTTTCATCATGATTGATTAATAAGATGGACTCAATGCTTTCGAGAAAAGAAATGGAAAACTGGCCGACGAAGTTTAAAAGATTTTTTCCTCTCCTGGGGAGGACGAGGTGGCGAATAATGAGGAATAGTTCTATTTTCTAGGACAGCCCGGGGATTATCGTTAACCAGGGCTTGAGCTTCATCAAAACCAATTACTTCAGCAGCCAATTCAACCGCCTCCGAAAGAAGAGGAGGAATCGTTGTTGGATGATGACAATCACTCGCCATTAAATGAACTAGGTTAAACCTCAACAAATTATAAACGCCCTGCCGAACATGTTCTCCGTAATAACCTAAAAAGCTCCCGCTATTAACCTGGCAAAGAGCTCCCATTTGAACCAGCTCATAGAGAATACGAGGTTGCCGGACAAAAACCGCGTTTCTTTCGGGATGGGCGATTATGGGAGTTAATCCCAAAGATAACAACTCAAAAAATAAGTCTTTAACTCCAGGAAAAACATGGTCAGCCGGAAACTCAATAAAAATATAATCACTTTGATTAATAACTAGATCGGGACGATATCGATGAATTTGTTCAATTAAATTATGGGTAATATGAACTTCAGCTCCTTGAAAAAGATTTACTTCCAACCCCGCCTGCTGGGCAGCCGAGCTTAATCTGGACAACTCTTTTCTAATTTTTTCTCCATTAAGCTCTTGATAAGGGCCCCGATAAATATGCGGAGTGGCTACCAGATGAGTAATTCCATCCTGCTGAGCCAGTTGGAGCATCTCCAAAGCTTCGGCCAAAGTTTGAGCTCCATCATCCATCCCTGGAAGAATATGGGTATGAAGATCAATCATAATTATGCCACTCGCTTTAGTTTACTTGGTGGACGAATAATAACCTTTTAAATAGCCATGATAATCTGGTGAATAATAACCATCTCGGCTAATCCGGACTTCGTTAAAAACCACACCCAAAATATGAGCTTTAGCTTTGCGAAGAGTCTCCACGGACTGATAAAGGGCCTTTTTTGTGGTTTTATTGGCTTTAATGACAATCACGACTCCATCGACCCGGGCGCTAACCACACTGGCATCAACTACTGCTAAGACAGGAGGGGAATCAACAAAGACAAAATCATATTCTTCTTTAAGTAATCTTATCAATTGTTGAAATCGCCTCGATTCGAGTAACTCAGCTGGATTAGGAGGATGTAGACCACAGGGAATTAGATCCATTCCAGAAACTTTAGTAGATTGAATTATACTTTCCAAAGGGGCTTTCCCCGCCAAATAACTGCTTAAACCGAGCCTATTGGAATTTTCAAAAATTTTATGCAATCTGGGTTTACGCAAATCAGCATCGAGAAGGACGATCCGCCGATCCATCTGAGCAAAAGCCACCGCTGTATTGACGGCGGTGGTCGATTTGCCTTCTTGAGGAAAAGCGGAAGTAAAAGCAATTGCCTGAGAAGTTTCCTCCAAAGAGGAAAAAAGAATTGAAGTTCTTATCGTCCGATAATCTTCTGCCACAGCGATGTTAGGATAATAATAATTTATTAATTCAATATTCTTGATCAGCGCATCTTCCTCCAGTTCCTCTCCCTCTCGTTCTCCATAGGAATATTGATGAGTATAATAATTCTTTTTGGCTCCATTAGTGGCTGAAATAAGAGGAATCAATCCCAGTGAGGGCAAGTCAACCAGATGTTCGACATCTTCGGGACTCTTAATTGTATTGTCCAGAAATTCGAGGAAGAAAGCCAACCCCACACCTACAAAAAGACTTAAGAGGAAAGCTAACATAACATTCCGCACTGGAGTGGGATAAATGGGCGATTGAGGCACCAAAGCTCGATCGACAATTTTGATATTACTGGTTCTCAATCCCTTCAATCGGGCTGAAACCAAAGCCTCATTTTGCTTAGCAATTAATGAATTCAATAAATTACGCTTGTTTTCTACTTCAATTTTCAAACTGTTATATAAGATAGCGTTATTATTCATTTTCACTACATCTTCTCTTTGTTTTTCCAAGAGTTTTTTCAAGGAATTTTCTCTGGCCAAAGCAGCTCGATATTCAGAACGAGCAGCGTCTACTGCCTGACTGATTTCTCTCTCCAGTTCTTGCCGCACCGAATCTAAGCGGGCTTTTAACCTCACCATATCCGGATATTCCGGCTTAAAAATCTTTATTTTTTCATCATACTCATTTTTAAGCCGCGTGTACTCTGCCTTTAAATTTTGAATAACTGGATTGCTGATATAAGGAGGCAAAGCATCCACCTTAAGACTAGCTAATTCCCGATAAGCAGCTTCCTTTTTAATTCTTTCAATCTGGGCCTCAGTAAAAGCGGAATTTAATTCAGCAAATTTACTCACCACCGAGCTCTCTTTTTCATTTAAAAAGAGCAGTTTTTTCTCCTCCCCATATTTCTGCAATTCCTTTTCTTTGGCCGCCAACTCATCTCTCAGTTGGGCAATCTGTTTATTGAGAAATTCAGAGGCTTGCCGGGTGGCTTCATAACGCATTTCCACAGAATAATTAATAAATTCTTCAATAAGGTTATTTACAATATCGGCCGCTAAAACAGGAAAAGGAGACCGATAACTCACTTCCACCAAACGCGTTTCTTCGACCGGCTGAATTCTTAAACCAGAGAGAACAACATAAGCATAATTCGTGTTGATATCGGTCGGAGGGATAAACTCAGTAGAATCGCTCTGAGTGTTTCTTTTCCCTTTTGAGACCCAATAACTTAAGGAAAAAACACTTCTTAATCGACTCAAAAATCCCCCTCGAGTGGAGTTGGGCTGGGCCTGTAACTCAAGCCGGTCGGCTAGATTCATACGTCGCGCTACCCTTTCAGCTAAAGAGCGACTGGTCAATAATCTTAATTGAGTATTGAAATATACCCCCAAAAAATCATACCGATAATAAGGGGTATAATTGAACATTTCTTCTAAATTGAGCATACTAGAGCCCGGTTCCTCAATCAAAATAGTGGCGGAAGCTTGATAAATTGGTGTCCGGGTTAAAGAGTATATACCAGCTCCAATCACAAAAACTATAATAATACTAATGATTAACCATTTTCTTTTCAAAGCAATGCGCCAGATCTCTAGAAGATCAATCTCTTTCTTTTCTTTTTTCATTTAAATACCTTAATCTGGAAAAAGACTCTAGAACTCACTCCACTTCCTTTTCCAAACGTTTTATTTGATTATATATTCAATTCTTAACATTCGTCAAATTTAGACCTAGTCAATCAACCAAGATATGAATCATTTCTTGGTTGTTACTGCCTTCTTCTTTTTGTTTTAAATTTCCCTCTTTCCCCTGATAACCCCGTCCTTTTCTCAATTTTTCTCAAGAAATACGCTCTATGGCTTTGTCTCCCAAATCAATTTATTTTGGTAGTAGCTTCTGGAGAACCTTCTCTTTTCTGATAAGGAATGTGTTTAGCTTTCTTCCAAATTTCACGACTTATATGAAATATAGGTGGCAGCCGTCGAGGATGGCGAGCCAGATGACGGATTAAACTCAAAATCAATTGGCTGTGCCAGTCAAAATTTCCTTTCTGTTGAACTAAGGGAAACACTCCATTATCCCGGGCGATATCAAACAAGCGACTAACATCCTCATCATCCAAAAGAGAATAGAATTTCCTCATAATTAAACCCAACCTAATTTCTCTTTCCAATCTTCTCCGCCACTCCTTCTCATAAAGGCCAAAAAAGTTTCCTCGAAATGAACTGGTCAATAAAGCTTTTTTTATGACTCCTTCGGCTATTTCGGCTCCTAATAAACCATAGAAAATTCCGCCCCCTGTAGTAGTCTTAACCTGCCCAGCCGCCTCACCTACCGCCAGGACTCTTTCTCGAAAAGAAGGAGTAACAATGCCCTGGGCAATGGCTTTCTGGGCTATATCGGCAGAAAAAGGCTGTTCCTTAACTTGAGGATAATATTTCCTCAATATTCTCTCTAGATAAGGCCTCGTATCGGTCGTAGAAAGAAGCCCTACCTTCAATTTCTTTTTTTGGGGAATTTGCCAGGCAAAACCTCCCGGAGCCAAGGCTTTGCCAAACCATAATCGAGGTCGTTGCTTCTCTCTTTCGGGAAGTTCTACTTGACCTCCGAAAACAAATTCTTGGGGTAGTCCTAACCCTAATTGGTGGTGGAAACGAAAAGAATTGCCTGTGGCCAAGACACATATTTTGGCTTGATAAACGCGGTCGGGAAAACCCCTCCTTTTTCCTTTGATTTGGACAAATCGGTTGGACTTCCAAATCTCAACGACTTCAAACCCTGTAATTATCTCCACTCCCAGGGCTTGAGCTCTGGCTGCCAAGAGGCGGTCAAAGACCGTTCTATTCACCACGTAGGCAAAGGAATGAGGATGAATATAGGATATAATTTCTCCCGCAGGAGAGATAAGTTCTACCTGCTGAATTGAACCTTCAATTGAGGCCTGGGGAAGTTGAAATTTATCAAAGGCTTCTTGACCAATAATCCCAGTACAAAGAACTCCCTGCCCAATTTTTTGTTTTCTTTCTAAAACAAGCACCTCTATCCCTGCTTCAGCTAGTGCTCCAGCTAGATATAAGCCTACAGGTCCTCCTCCCACAACAACTACATCACTCACAGCCACCACTACCTTTCCACTAAAATTTTGTTGTATTATTCATTAAAACCCGAGAAGTTGTCAAACTTAATCTCCTTTCATCCTACTTCTGGATTTCTCTTGAAACTTTTGAGAAATAAATTTTTCCTCAGGTTAAACTTTCTTTTCGCGGCTTTCCCATCGAGCCCGGAAGGTAATCCAGAAGGATAAAACGATAAGTTTGAGATCCAACCAGAAGCTCTGTCGACGAATATATAATAAATCATATTTAAACTTCTTTCTTCTGGGCGCATCAGCTGGCAAATAAACCTGGGCTAAGCCAGTTAATCCCGGAAGAACTTGATGCCTCTGATGATAACCGGGAATATCATTTAAAGAAATTATCTTATCTCCCATGACTTCTCTTTCTTGAGGACGTAAGGCCCGCGGGCCGACAAAACTCATTTTTCCTAGAAATATATTTAATAACTGAGGCAGCTCATCTAAAGCTGTTCGTCGGAGGATTCTGCCCACTCGAGTGACTCTTGGATCATTTTCTGTGGCCTGAACCGGTTCTTCAGGCCTTTCAGCTTCTCTAATCATTGTTCTAAATTTAATGACTTTAAAGATCTGCCCTCCTTTACCTACTCTTTCCTGAAAATAGAAAATAGGCCAACCATCATCAATTAAAATTAAAACAGCCATAATCAGCCATAAAGGCGAAGAAAGAATAATCCCCATTAAAGACAAAAATATATCAAACGGCCTTTTTAAAAAATTAAAATGCCAGAACGAATGTCTCCTCATTCCTCTGCCTCATTCTCTTGACTTATCATCCACTATAAAACCATTTCAGACTATCCCAGGGGGCTGGGGATTAACTTCTCCCAATTCCTCCTGAGCAGGGGTAGAAAATTTCCCGTAATATCGCCAAAAGAGCATTCCCAAGAAAAATATAATACCTAACCAATCAATGCCTACATCCAGCAGTGACCCATGCCGGGTAGGCACAAAAGATTGGAGAAATTCATCTAGACAGGCATAAACACCTGCCCCACTTCCACTCCAAAATAACCATTTCCGCGACCAATTTTGGTGAACATCCTGCCGGAAAGCTCTAAAAAACAGTACTGCCAATAAACCATATTCAAAAAAATGAAATGATTTCCGTAAGACAATGTAAATAATTTCTATCGTCCGAAGAGAAGCTTGAGGATTTATCCAAGCCACAACTTTGACTACCAGCCGATAGAAAAAGGGGCTACTCCCTATTCGGTTGCCCAAGGGAAAAATGAAGGCCATCCACAACAGGGGAGGCAACCAGTATCTCCAAAGTCTTCCCCACTTTGATTTAGGCTGAAAAAAAGTTTTTAATTTAAAATAGTTATCAGACAACATTATTGAGCCAATCTTTTTTTAAAATCGGTTATAAAAATTTACTCCCTTAAAACAACGTTGTTTCCCTTCCATCCATTTTGGTTTAATTTTTAACTAAAACAGCTTCATATTGGGGAAGAACAACCTCATGAGAATAATATTTTTCAACAAAAAGACGCGCCTTCTGGCCCAATTCTCGACACAAAGCTGGGCTAGTTCGCAAAGCTGAAATAACCCGACCAAGTTCAGCCTGTTCCTCAGGTAAAACTGTCAACCCACCTTCTGAATGACGCAATATTTGGGCTACCTCAGACTGGCTTTCAGTTAAACCAAGAATAGGCCGTCCCACAGCCATATAATTATATAATTTTGAAGGAACAGAGAGTTCACTCTTCTCCTGATCCAAAGGTACTAACAAAACATCACTGGCTGAAAGAAGTTGGGGTAATGATTTATAAGGTTGAAAGGGGAGAAAAAGAACATTTTGAAGATGTAGATTAGCCGCTTTCCTCACCAAATCAGGCTTCTTAAGCCCCTCACCCACAATCACAAATAATATCTCCGGGTCCTCCCGAAAATTTACAGCCACTTCCAGAATTTTCTCTAAAGTGAGATAACTACTCAAAGTAATTGTCCCGGAATACATAAGAACAAATTTATTAACTAAATTTAACTTCTGAGCTATTTTATTCACTTTGGGGAAAGGTTTCAAAAATTCAGTATTGACCCAATTGGGAATAACCACCAACTTCTCCGAGGAGACTCCTTTGCGGGCCAAGTTATCCAAAAACCCCTGACTAATAACCACAATTTTATCCGCCTGAGCATATATCCACCTCTCCATCTTTTGAGCGGCTTGGATTAATTTTTTGTTCCTGAGTAACCCAGATTCAATTGAAAGATCGGGATGAATATCTTGGACCGAAAGTACTACCCGAGCTCCTTTCCTTTTAGCCTTTTTGGCTATTAAACCTAATAAAAGAGGGGGAAGACGGAGCAAAAGAACATCTCCCTTTTTCACTCGACGTAAGACCCACCTACTCCAGAAAGTGTAGATTGACCAAGCTAAAAGACGC
>Ga0180301_10000346_pt1 | contig 35897 bp, 46 predicted proteins | sample GuaBasSediGuay16_FD_121797 | JGI IMG/M metagenome (GOLD analysis project Ga0180301, IMG submission 121797) | Subseafloor sediment microbial communities from Guaymas Basin, Gulf of California, Mexico - Guay16, Core 4569-2, 12-15 cm | ecosystem: Environmental > Aquatic > Marine > Hydrothermal... | reverse complement strand
TTTGCTGTTCGTCTGGTCGCGTATCCGCCTTGTATCGATAGCACGGTTCAAAAACGCTTAAATTGCGCAAATCTACAAAATAGATTTCATTATCTTCTGTGTGTCCCGCGAATGTTGGAATCGCATCATACATTTCGGCGTATTTGACGAGGTTCATGTAGTAGGGATCGTCCATCCACGTTGTTCCGCGACGTTTCGACGCTTTACAGGTTATCATGTAATAGTTGCCGTTTTTGAATGCGGTCAAGTCCAGCGGAATCTTTTGGGGTGTCGCACCGCATTTTGGACATTTCTTTGCGGTTCTTTTACATCTATGTCCGCATTCTAGGCAGACGTATTCGCCGTGACTGCCGAATCGACGCATTACATGGAAGCCGCGCTTCCTAAGATAGCGCATGACTCGATACTCGAATTTTTGACCGAACTTGTAGTTCTCGCGTGCAAGTTGACTTGCTTTTTCGTAGTATTTTTTACTCACGTTTTTTCACCTTCATTACGACTTTTGTGTTTACAATTGCTGAAATTTTATAGAAGGATTGAGTTCCACATTTTTGACACGTCGTAATTATCCCCTTTACATTATCATCTTCGCCAAATACAACATCGATTTGAAACGTTGAATGACCACAATTAATACACAATAAAGGTAATCTCATTGTTGTTCACCATAATTCGGATGATATTTACACATTTTAAACGGGCAATACTTACATTTCCATTCTGGACATCGGCATTTAGGCGGTGCATCGTTTTTTATCGCTTCATGCAGGATTCTAGCCTGTTTTTCGATCCAGTCCATTATGTCCTTCATTTCGACGTCCATTTCGACGTATCTTGGAACGTTTCGTTCTCGCGTCTTGCTGAAATATAGAACCTTGATTCCCGTAATGTTTTTAAAAACATCTGGTCGGCTTCTGAGTCCAAGCGAATAATAAGCCTGCGCCTGTAAAACATGTTCAGGTTTCGCCTTTTTGGATTTATAGACGTGTCTGAGAGCGTAGTAATATTTGATTTCGTAGAGTTTCAACTCTTTGTCATCAACTAGGTCAGCGTGACCATAAACCGTGTAATCTCCTAGTTGCACCGCAACTTCCATTTCCGACCTGTCACGTGCATATAATGATTCGATGTATGCGCCCAGCGCTTTACCATAAAATAAGTCCCAGTATTCGTTCCAACTCATCGCGTATTTGTATTTGCGGTTGTAATATGCGTATCGTGGAAAGATTAATTCGCTAACATGATACTTGTTGGGTTCATATTTATATTTGAATGCGTCTTCCCGAATACGCTGAAGCGGACAGGACGGATGCTTCTCTGAATCTTTACATTTCAAGCATTCCAACCATGTAACCATTTTTTGAAGTTTTGGACAGGGAATGTAATGCCATGTCATGCAGGCTTCCGCTAACATGCTCTTGGTCATCCGCTCAACCAGTTCCTCGTTTAGTATTCCGCCGATTTTATGGCAGAGTTCATGTATGGTGACCTCGTTTAAAACGTCGATCATCGCCCTCATAAAAACGTCTTCGGTCAGTTCCTTACCTTGCTCTTTGATTTCATACGCGACTGCACGCGCTAACCTGTCGATGTAGATTTCAATGTCGGGCATTTCCTTTTTGATGAAGTATAGACACCATCCAAGCGTTTCGTCGTCGGGCAACCTGTCGAATCCATAAGCCTTACGCAGTATTTTCCGCCATGACTCCTCGCTGAACACGAAATCGATGAACCTGAATTTATGCAATGCTTCTTTCGCGTCCAAATTTTTCACTCGTGCCATAAAAACACTTTTCGAGTATTTAAATGATGTTCACACATTCCAAAAGTGACAAAGTGAAAAATGGAAAGATGGAAAGTGCATATGTGTCAAAAAGTGAAAAAGTCACAAAGTGACAATTGGACACTTTACATGTTGGAAAAGTGTAATTTTGACACTTTATTTATATATGAGTGTTTCTACTAAAAGCGTGAACAGCTATGAATTACCAAGAATGGAAAAAAGTTATTGAAGAAAACTTTCCTGAAGTCGTTTTTCCAGCAGAGGCGTGTATGAGCGCGGTTGCACAGTTATGGTTTGAAGATATTGAACTTCCATGCGCACTTGTATTGGTTGGTTCGCCTGCAAGTTATAAGACGACAGTTTTGAGTATGTTTAGCTTTCTTGAATTTTTTCGTGAACCAGAAATTAAAGATTTAGTTTTTTATACAGACAATTTTACGCCGCAAAGTTTTGTATCGCATAAGGCAGACGTTAAAAAAGAGGAACTTGAAAAGATAGATTTGCTTCCTAAAATCCAAAACAAAATATTCATTGTTCCCGAATTAGCGCCGATTTTCACGAAGACAGGCGACGAATTGACTGAAGCGCTTGGAATATTAACACGTGTATTGGACGGTCAAGGATACGTTAAGGATTCAGGTTCACATGGACATAGAGGATATAGAGGACGATTCAAATTTGTCTGGTTAGCCGCAACAACGCCGATTCCACACCGTGTTTGGCGATGTATGGGAAACTTAGGAACAAAAATATACTTTTTGCGTATTCCCAAAATCGACAAGTCACCAAGCGAAATGGCAAAAATACTGTTGAAACGCAACTATTCAAAGGCGCTCGCTGAATGTCGAATGGCAACTAAATATTTTATCCAGTCGCTTCTGAAAAGGACGCCTGTAAAATGGAATTCTGAAAAAGACGACATTGAACTCGTAACTAAAATTATGACCATCGCAAAAATGCTTGCTAAACTTAGAGGCGCAGTAAACGTAAGCGTCTCTGAAGAATACGATCCAATATCTGGAAAAGTTGAACAGGTAAACTATACGCTTCCCAATATAGAAAATCCACAACGTGCAGGATTGATGCTTTACAATTTCGTTCGCGGATACGCATTCATTAAAGGTCGAGACCACATTAAAGACGAAGATTTAAAGATCGCAATTGAAATCGCATTGTCAAGCGCGCCCGAAGACCGTGTAAGAGCATTAGACGTCATTCTCAAATACAACGGCGAAATAACCGCTGAAGAATTGGAAAAAGAAATGGGATGCAGTAGAAAAACGGCGCTTAGAGCGATAAACACGCTTGAAATACTTGGAATAGTGAAAAGAGACAAAAAGGAGACTGTCGGACGCGGAAGACCGCCATACTGCGCAAGACTTTCAAGCGACCTAAAATGGTTCTTAACCGACGAGTTCTGGAAGTTACGCGGCGTTCAACGACCGTCAACGCAACCAGTAAAGAAAAGTGAAACACCTAGTGCAACTGAATTTTTTTCCGTTTTACAGGACGGGGAGAGAGAGAAGGAATGACAACCACAAATATATATGATATATTAGCACACTCTCGATATAATGGTAAAGATTTATGCGCGTCCCTCTCTCCCCCCTACAAAAAGGAAAAAAATTGTTTACTCATTGTTCGTCCGTTGCGCGGTCGCATGCTGGACTGCTGGTTGACGGGCGGAGAGCGATACATCGTTCCAGCGCCGACCTTTCCCTACTTTTACGATTTTGAACCTGTCACCCGCACCTGCGAACTCGTGACTAGACGCTTGTTGTCGGACGTGTCGAAACAACTAAAGTTGTATAAGTGTTTTTGTGGTGTTGAGCAGGTTCAGTATCTGCGCACCGACCATAGTCTCGAATGTGACGTCCGTTTTGTTGAGCGTTTGGCGATTGATTACGGTTTTTCGCACAGTTACGCTCAGGCTAAACCGCTTAAGACGCTTGCGTTCGATGATGAAATGTTTTCGCTCGGTCAGTTTCCTAATCCTAAACGTGATCCTGTCACTGCAATCGGCGTCTGGTCGAATTCTGTTCAGCGTGTTCTGGTCGGTGATGAACTGGAAATTTTGGATGAGTTCGTGAATATTGTGGAAAGGGAGAATCCCGACATTTTATTCACTTATTCAGGCACGGCGCTTGACTATTGGTATCCGCTTCAACGCGCTCATCTTCGCGGTCTCCGTTTCCCGCTTGGTCGTTTAGGCGATGAACCGCGTATCGTCGAGAAAAAGTTTGGCAAATTCCGCCGTGAGCGTGAAGTCTATTTACACGGTCGGATTTGCATGGACGTTTATAAAGAGGTTCGCATTGATCCCTTCTGTCAGGGTATGCGTCACGACCTTAAAACTGTCGCTCGTCACTTCTTCTCTGACGATCGCGATTTGATCCGTGAGGTCGACCGAACAGAGATGTATAAATTGAGTGAAGACGAGTTGTATGAGTATTGCCTGTCGGACGCTCGTGTCACTTATAAGTTGGGCATGCACTATCTCGACGTTCTTCTCAACCTCGCGTATCTCTTGCGTGTTCCGCTCGACTTTATCGTTTACCGTTCTCCATCTCACATCGGCAACGTTGTTTATGGTCGCGCAATGAAGGAACGAGGCATCGTTTCTGACGGCGCAAATTACGACAGGTTTAAGGGGGTGTTGTTTAGTTGAACGTCGAAAAATATAGAGACAGGATATTGGTCTGTTGTGGTGATATTGCAGTTGAAGTAATTGAACGTTCCAAATATGTTGAGGTTTTTATCCGTTACAAGACAGTTTCTGACACTTCAACGCTTCGTTTCGTTTATCCATTTGTCACATTTGAAGGTCTCAAATATGCTAAATTGGAGTTGGTGAATAAGGTTGGTCAAGTGGAGTGACTGTCTCGTTTGTCCATATAGTTCGACCTGTAAAATGAAACATAAAGTCAAACGACTTTTCGACGCTTGTGTTGCAACGTGGCATACGAATACTCCAGAATATATCGACGATTATATTGCCGAGCGCATTCTGTTTCATGGCGGTCAGGGCGTTATTACCGATTTTGAGCGTAAAATGTTGAGATACATTGGTTCTGCCAAATACTCATTCAAACCTACTGTCCTCTTCGAGGATAGGTATGGCGCTCGCGTGCTTATTCGCCGTCATTTCATGGATTCACGTAAGGTCGTGTTGCATGCGCCGCGTCCCGTCGAACTGTCCCGTCGTGACGTTGAGGTTCTCGCTGAAAGATTGAACGATTTAGCGCTTGACATGTCCGCTCTGTTCACGGCTTCTCGTTTGAGGGTTCATTTTAGTTCGATGCGTCTTGACTATTCGACTCCGCAGGAAGTTTTTGACCAGTTAAACGCCGAGTTCCACTTCACTCTTGATCCATATGCGACTCCAGAAAATGCGAAATGTGAAAAATATTTCACTCCAGAGGATGATGGGTTGAAACAGTCATGGTTTGGTCGAGTCTTTATGAATCCGCCTTACGGTCGCGAAATCGGCAAATGGATGGAAAAGGCGTATGAAGAATGCAAGGTGAAAGGCAACTGTGAACTTGTCGTCTGTTTGATTCCTAGTCGCACCGACACTCGCTGGTGGCATGATTACGTTATGAAAGCGGATGAGATACGGTTCATTAAAGGTCGATTAAAGTTTGACGGCAAAAATTCAGCGCCGTTCCCAAGTTGTATCGTGATATTCAGGAGAAGTGAAAATGTCCACTAAACTCTATCAGGGCGCTTACTGCGACTGTTTCAATAAGGGACTTTTTCTAGGTGATATTATCAAGTATGACCTTAAGTCGATGTATCCTTCTATCATGATAGTCTTTAACTTGTCGCCTGAATCGACTAGGCTGATTGAGCGTAAACCGTATACGGGCGAGTATCGCTTTAACGGTCGAGTAATTGAAATTCCTGATGAAAAGTTGGGACAACTCGTCGTTGAAACTGCCGTTGAAGATTCGGTGAGTCGAAAAGAACTTATACCGCTAATGAAACTTCGAGAATCATACAAGAAGCAGGGAAACAAAAGCGGTCAACTCGCCATTAAAATCGTCATGAACAGTCTTTACGGCTATAACGGTCTCCGTTTCGCCCGTTACGGTTCATTCGTGGTTGCGGTTGTCTGTGCGGCGATTGGTCGTTACATAATCAAGATTGTTCTCGACGTTTGCCGCGAATACAACGTCCTACCGCTTGAACTGGATACTGACGGTCTCCTAACGCAGGGAGAAGACATTTCCGACGAGATTAACCGCCGTATCCACGAATTCTTTAAACAGTATGAATATGCGCATTTTCTACGTGTTGAAACTGAACGTTTCGACGGCGCGCTCGTTTACGCATCCAAAAATTATGTCCTTAAAGATGGTAATCGTCTCATATTCAAAGGTTCGGCGTTCAAGGGACGTCATCACCCGCCTATCTGCCGCATCGCGCTTGAACGTTTCGTTCGCGCCCTGTTCAACGGCGAAAAAATCAACGATGTTTGGCGGGAATTTTACGATTTGAAGCGTTTTCCATTCCAGAATTTCATTATGGAAATTGAAATGGGAAAGGATTACGACGAGTATAAGGGCGATGCGCTTGCGAAACAACTCGCCGCGCAGTTGGGCATGGTCGGCGCGTTTGATCAGTCCATCCGCTTCGTCAAAACCGTGAATGGATATGTTCCACTCGGCGTCAAAAAGCGTGAGGAATTAGAGCGTATGCTCGACTACAATTATTATCGTGAGCGCATTCGTTCGGTCGTCCAACGCGTGATTCAACCTCTTGTTGAACAGCGCACACCGAAATTGTATGAATTCATGTGTAAAAGGTGTCGAAAATGATCGTGCAAATTCCCCCAAATTTGCTTGAAAAATTGCGGAAATACCTCGAAAAACAGTTGATTTTATGCCAAAATTTGCTGAAATTCAGCGAAAATCCAGAGTGGAAACGCCAAATTTCGTCCGAAATTGAGTTTCTAGAGGAGATTTTAGCCTGTTTAGACGAGAGCGAGGTGAGAATGGGTTGAGAATTGGATTGGTCGGTAAAGCGGGAGTCGGCAAAACAACCATCGCGAACATTCTTGTCGAAAAATACGGTTTTGTCCGCTTGTCCTTCGCCGCTAAACTGAAAGAGGTCGCCGCCGAAATTCTCGGTCGCCCAGTTGACAAATCGAAAGATCGACTCTTTCTTCAGAGTCTTGGAGAACTTGGACGCATGTTCGACACGAGCATGTGGATCAGACATGTATGGCGGGAGTTACACAAACTCCCTAAAGACGCTAATGTCGTAATTGACGACGTGCGATACTTGAATGAAGCCGAGTTTCTGCGTGATCACGGTTTCGTTCTTGTCCGTCTGTATGGTCGCGGATATTCGCTTGATCCTGAACTTGCGACTCATGCGTCTGAAATCGAACAGGATCAGATAAAGGTCGACTATGAGGTCAACGTGAATGTTCCGCTTAACAAGTTACCAAAACTTGTCGATGAACTGTTAAAGGTGATTAGCGGCGGAAAACCGACTGGAATGTATACGTTCAAAATCCGTCGCATATAGGACATATAAAATTCTATTCTTTTTTAGTATTTGCGAATTGGTTTGAGTCTAATCCTATTGTTGTATCTTTCTTTATATGGTCAAATATTGCTTCTAGCATTTCGTCGATGTTTATGTCTTTTCCTTCACAATCAAATCTCCATCCTATTATTATTAGTCTGTGTCTGTCATATAACAAATAACCTGATCTCAATACTTTCATTCTATCCCCTTCAAATGCGCTTCTAGAATATCCAATATTTCTTCGATTGTGTGCGTCAGCGAGTATTGTCCATTGTAAAGTTTGACTCTAAGCCGTTTCAGTTTTTCGAGTTGGGTTTGGTTTTTGTTCAATTTTTGGTATTCTCCGATGTCGTTTTTTAAATTCTTTCAGACCATATTTCAGAATTATTTCGACGAAATTACTTCTTTTCATTGCGCCGCGTAAATCTTCAATTTCTCGGTAAATTTTCTTGTCAATGGTTACAGTTAAATATGTTTTTGTTGCGCTTGCATTTCCCATTTAATCACACATTTTAAGTGTGCTTGCGTGCTTATAAATGTTTCTATCACAACATTTATTAATTGCGAGACAGTTAAATTATTATGGATAGCTATGAATAGAAAAATTGTTGTTGCATTGTCTATCATTGCCGTAATTTGTTTGATTGTTTTCTTCTTTACTGCTGGTCGGTCAACTCCCGAATTTAACGTGTTCGATTTTGAAATAGAGTCGGAAATGGGCGTGTATGGCGATTGGTTTTACAGTTTAACTTTCAATCTTCAAAATATAGGTGATGGCTCAGCGTCAAACGTGAAAATTCTTTGTTATGCGGTTTTTGCGGATCATATCGCCTATAAAGCGGATGAACCAAATTCGATTGGAACGTTCAAAGCGGTCAAACGTTTCTCTAGCTTGTCTTCTAATCAAATCATCGACGTAACTTTTGAATGGTCAGAATTCACATGCTGTTCAGGAAGCGTCAACTTCCGCTGGTCACGTGTTCTTTATTCAGCAAATATTTCAGTTTTTTGTAACGAGCGACCTGTTCAAACGTTTTATTTCACGCCCTAGAGACGTTAGCGCTTTTCTTTCCCCATTTTTTCGTTTTACCGCCTGAACATGGTTGCCCGTAGGGACGTTCCAACTTTTAGTTAAACTGCATGGATACCTAATATTTTCGAGCGGGCATAATGCGTGAGAATTTTTATTTTTTTTTTCTGAACAAAAGTTATAGTTCGGAATTTTTTGTCTGGACTATAAGCGTCTTTTCGTGATATATTCCAAAATTCAATTATGCCAATTGCAAAAATTTAAGTTGCGGTTGATCTTTTTTTCATTCTTCCGCGCAACTACCGTTATGCATGCACACGCACAACAGTCGTTATGCACATTTATCTGTAACGAATAATTGTTTCAAAAATAATAAGACTTGACATTTAATATTCCAATTCAAAAATGGAATAAACTAAAATTCGTAAAAATACAAAACGAAACAAAATAAAACGAAAAACAAAAAAAAGAGGAAATTTAAGGTTTTACCAATTTTTATCCTCTAACATTTCGGCTAGGTTGCGGATCATACTGTAATAGGTGCACGTTTGACATAAGTCTGTATCTATTTCGTTTTCGATTTTTTCTCGTGTTTCCCAATGTAAAGATTCGATGCATTCATCGTATTTCTGCATTATTGGACATTCTGAAATTGTTTTCTCAATTTCTTTTTCTATTTCGCTTAGTTTCAGTCCATCAACTTTTATTTCAGTTATTTTGCCGTTTTGGCTTATTTCTAAGTCAATGTCCGCGTAAAAGTAAAATCCGTATCCGTTGTCTAGATATTGTTTTCTCCAAGCTAGCCATTTTTTGCGTTTTTGATCATATTCTATTTCGTATCCGTATTTTAGCAATTCTCTGATTATTTCTAGTTTCATTGCTTTTCGTTTCGCTAATATTTCTTGATTCGCGGTTTTGAATGCGTTTTTAACGAATTTTAACGCTTTTTCGCTAATTTTGTGTGATATTCGCGTGAAGACAACTGTTTGATCTTTTCGTATTGTTCCCTTTAATACGAATCGTTTTTGTCGGTTGTTTTCGCATATTGTTAATGCAACTAACAGAATTTTGTTTACTCTTCCGTATTGGTTCAATATTGCTTCTAATCTACTGTATTTTGGCGGATTTTTAACGGTTTCAACCAAAACTCTAAATTTTGGTTTTATTTTAAACCATTTTGGCATTTTATTGTTCTCCTAGAATTTGTTTTTTAAATGTTTGATATGTTTCGAATTCTCGTTTGAAATTTGGAATAAGGTTGTTTTTGGCTAGTATTTCGATTATTGCTTTAATGTTTTCCTCGTTTTCCGTTATTCGTTTTTCGTGGTCTTCTAGTGTTGTGTTTACTGTTTGGAATGCTTGATCTATTGCAGAGTTTTGGAGTTTTTTGACAAAACTCATTTTAAAACCACAACCTTAACGTTAATACGTCGAAAGGTTTTGTTATGTATGTAATTTCCATATCGTAAAGAGTTTTATAGCCAAATTCTGAAAGCACATTTTTTATTGCTTCAATGAATTCTAGTGTTATGGTTTCGTAAGGTTTCAGTTGTATGGTTATTTTTGTGTTATAATTCATTGAGTTTTCGACTTCAATGTTTTCAATGTCCGTATTGCTTGATTCAAAGGTTTTCAGAAGTCTTTCCTTAATTTTCAAATTCTCTATATCGTATTTTATTTTTTCTAGTTGTTTCTCAAAATTCACGGTTGCATTCCCCCTGTTTTGTTGTGTTGCTCCCACACGCACACATCCGTTATGTGGTCGAAGCCACCGATGTTTTTCGCGGAGAGCAACCGTTATATACTATTCATAAACACTTTAAAACACTTACGCACACTTTTATGTTAATTTTGTGTTTGGTTGCGTTTAAGTGTTATATTGTGTTTTTAAATGTAAGTGTTTAATCGAAAAATGTTCGATTCAAAACAACATTATTTTATGTATATGTCGAATATTTAGCGAAGAATAACGTCTTAAACGTTATTCTCACGCGTGAACAACATTAAAAACCATAATTTAATAATGCTTATTGCTTTCGCGGAATCCAGTAGGTCAAAATCCAGTAGGTTGAAACGCGAAAAAAGGCGGAGATTCGGGCGAAATCGGAAAAAGAAGGGATTAATCAATTATATCAGCTAATGTAAAATCTTCGCAATTATCGCAATAAATTATTATTGGGCTTATTTGCTTTTCGTTTTCCGTTGTTGATGGTTCTGTTTCTCCTATTTTTCCGCATTTTCGACATTTCACTCTTAAACTTTTCTTTTTATTCATTTTTATTTTCTCCTACTAATTTTTTACCTAGTTCTATTAATCCATTTAATTCATTTTTGTCTTTTATGTATTTCTCCATTTCCGTTTCGGTTGGATTTGGCAACTCATTTGCTTTTGTTAATACTTGGTTTATTGCTTCTTTTGTCCATTGTTCGCCTTTTAATCCGCGTTTAATCTTGATTCCGATGTTGTCCAATATCATCCATGATCTTCTGCCTATACCTTTTGAAATTGCTTCTATGCCTTTTATTGGGTTCAATCCCATTGCTCTACTTAACTTTATTGCTGAATTGAATAGTTTGGGAAGTTGTAAAAGTGGCAACTCCATGAGTAAAGCTAGGTTTGTTTGTTCTAATAATTGGTTTTCGGGTATTATTTCGTATGTTTCGCGTTTCAAAATATCATAGTATCGATTTGAAACTATTCGGTTGAATGTTTCGCGTAATCCCTTATTTTTTGTGTATTCTTCCCATGCTCGCATTTGATTTTTGTCTATTGGTCTGAATCTAACCGTTTTCTCGCTTGTCGGTTGCATATCACACCATATCTCTATTTGTTTGGTTGTTAATCCGATTTTTACGGTTCTTCCTTTCACGTTTGGACATATCGCAATGCGTAAACCGTTAGGAAGAAACGCGGTTATTAACTCGCTTCCGCATATTCCGCATTTAGGTTTGAATGTCATTGTATCATCTCCTAAATGTCTAAATTTGCGAAAAATTCAACTTCTTTTCCGCATTTTTCGCATACTAGCTTGTATTCCCAATTTTCAGCATTAGGTTTTTTGGGTTTAGGTTTCCAATATTCGGGTAAACTGTTGTCTTCATTTTCTTTTTCTCCATACCAATGATAACCGCAATCATCACTATATAATTGGGTGCATTCGCAACATGCTTGTATGCTATCCATTCCCATCAATGCGTAATCACGATCAATCACATGGAAAATTCGCGGTTTAGTATATCCGCCTCTAACATCACATCCATTATGTATTTGCAGAATCCAATAGGCGTTATACTCATTTCCTTTATGTAACGTTACGCCTTGAAGCACTTGACTTAATAGGTTTTCCCAATTGTATGTATTCCACGATCCAGCATATTCAAATTCGGGATAGTTTTGTTCAATGTATTCCGCGAATTCTTCCATTACACCCAACCATGACATTTTAGCGTATTCTGGTCGTTTCTCAAATTCGTCAAACAATTTCTGCAACCATTTCGCGGTTTCGTCAATTTCTAGAAACGCGGTTAAATAGTGAAATATGTTTATTGAAATGTCAATTTCTCCATCTTTCCAAACCGTTACTTCTACTTGTGGTAATTTTCGGAAATTCTTGATTTTTCGGTTCTTTTCCCAATGTCTTCCGTAAATACTGCCTGAGTCAAGTATGTGCGCGCCTGTATTTTCGGTTAGCATTTCAGCTATTGCTCGCTCTATTTCCGTGTAATCCTCTGGATATGGTTGTTTCGGATTTTCTTTTTCTGCTTTTTTGGTTTCCGCATTGCTTACGCATTCAACTAGAAATTTTGTGGGATTTCCGCCTATTGCAGTTGTCATTAATGCTATTTGTTTTTCAAGTGGAGAAATCGGCAATTTATCGACTATTTCTTTTACTTTTTCAATTTTTTCTTTTTCCATTTTAATTCTCTCCTAAAATTCGTTTTTCAAGTTCAGAATGCGGATAATTTCCTATTTCTTCCTCTATTAATCGCTCTAACCATTTAACTAGCTTGTTTGGGTTGACTTGGATTATTCCCCATTCGTCTTTTCCCCATTCATCGTTTCGTTTTTCGGTTCTAGTCAATATTTTATATGGTATTTTCAGCCTTCTAAGAACTGATTCAGCAACTTCAAAAGGTATATCGTATTTCCAGAACGCATAAACGCCTTGATCAATGTCTTTTATTGCGCCTATTTCTATCGGATAACCGTTTTTTATGCTGTTGTTTTCGCATCGTGTTAAGAGCGTCGTAATGTAATCTTTGATTTCTTTCTTACTCCATCCTTCAAAATCGGATTCATTTATTCTAACGTTTATGATATACGTTTTCACGTTTCAACACCTCTTTGCGTTTTAGGTGCGTTTTTCGCACCATGTTTAACTAGGTTGCACGGTCATATTTAAATATTGCGTTTTTGCGGTCTATTTCCGTTTTTAGCCTGAAATCCAGTAGGTCATTTTCTGAGCGAAAATTTTTCGCGAGGAGCAATCCAGTAGGTCAAAATTTGAGGCGGAAAATCCAGTAGGTCAAAAATCTAATAAGATTTTCGTTAATTTATCTGTCGTGTCTTCAGCTAAAATATGTCCCATCAAATGAATTAATTCGTGAATCGTTACTGCATTAATAATTTCGGATATTATTTTGATTTCTTCCAATTTATTTTCTCCTAAAAACTTTACAATTCTGTCAATATAAATTTCTATTTGCGATTTCTCAAAGTTTGCCCATCCGATGGTTTGATCTTCTATCTTCTTAATCCATTCGTATTTCACTCCAAAATCTTTGAAGATTTGATTTCTAACGGATTCATTATAAGTTGTAAATGTTATTGTCAATTTATTGCACACGGTAAATTTTGCTTTTTTCAGGCGGAATCCATAAAGGTCTTTCTGGATTTTGTTGTCTTTTTCGTTTAACCCATTCTAAAAATTCTTTGGCGAGTATTTTTCGTTGGTAAACGTGGCGTCTTGAATCGCCTACACAGAATTCAAATATTTGGAATCCGTATTTTCGTGATAATTGTTTTTTTCGTCGTGAAACTGCTGATGTTCTAAAACCTTCTAATGCTATTAGCAATCGACCGTGTCTATCGTATATTCCTACATCTGGTCTAATTTGTGAACCATCTGGAAATGTAACGACTATTTCGGATTTGATTTGGTTGCGTCTGAATCCTGCTTTTCGTGCAAGACCGTAAAGCCAGTTTTTCATCATTCTATCATCCATTAATTATCACCTTTGTTTGGAGGAAGGAGAGAAATGTTGGCGACCTGCCCGAAATGCGGAAAACGGGAAAACTTTGCGTTTGCCACTTGTAACCGAAATCCAAGTTGCTGGAGAGAGAGTGAGAGAGAGTCTGCCTCTCCCCGAAACCCACCGCATTAAGCGGACTAGCGGGTTTTCTGTGTTCTTCACGCATTAAGCGTTTTGAAGAACCTATGCATTTCTCTCCTTCTTTCTCCCATTTTAACTGGTTCATTTTACTTCCTCGTTATTATTTTGTTCGTATTATAGAATCCAATCAATCGTTCTATAATGTCATTGAATGTTTCTCCCTTCTTTCCGAGTTCTAAGAGTTGTTTGTGGACTTCTGGTGTCACGCGTATTATTTTTGTGTCCTTCCTTTTCATTTGTTTCACCGTGTATTATAGTGTGCTAAGGTGCTATATAAACATTGCGCTTGTTATTGACCGTTATATTTTCGATTGAGTTTCACGAACAACTCTTCAAACTTATCTTCTATTTGCTGTTCAAGATGTTTTTGGACAATCTGGTTTAATCGCTGTTCAAACTGTTTCGCCGTTAACTGTCCTGTTTTCAGTAGGTTGAGTATCTGTGCGATTTTGTCGTCGCTTACGCCTAAGTTTCGTGCGAATCCAGCTAGTAATTCAGCCTGTCGCATTTCCTCTGTTGTTGCTCCATATATGAGCAACTTTGTCTGGTCGTATTGCATTTTGTATTCTTCTATTTCGCGGTCGTCCAAGTAATGTTCATGGTCGTATATGGCGCTTATACGTCCTTTATGTCCCATTAGCCATTCTCTAAAATCGTAATCTTCAACTGCCCTTTTCAACTGTTTGAATGCGTAATGTCTCAGGAGATAGGTTCGACCGTTAAATCCGACCTTTCTTAATAGTCGCTTGACGATTTTGTATACGCAGTCTGCCGTTTGTCCGATCGCCAGCAATTGCGTGTCATCGTTGATGACTTCTCCATATCTTATTCTCTGGTTTAAATGGTCTTCCAACCATTTTCGCTGTTCATCCGTCAAAATTATTGGAAAATCAATTCGCGCCTTATTTCCTTCATATTCGCGCCATATCCAAATCCACGTTTTCGGCGCTAGCTTGACTGTTCCATCCGCATTAAATTTTATATCCTTTTTACGGATATTTCCGACTTTCAGTTGTGGTATAATGCTTGGTCTAAGCCCGTTTACGCCGTAAAATGTAAGCACCAGTTTTCCGACCACATCTGTATTGTCGCATGCCTGTCTCATTATTTCGCGTGTTATCATTTCTCTGTCGCGTGTCTTGCGGCTTTGACCGTCGAATTTGATCTGTCTAAATTCCCGTGTCGACTTTATTTTTCGCTTCATTACCAGATACGCTTTGATGCTCGCATAGTAATTGTTGAGTTCTTTCGGACTCAACCTGCGCATGTTCGACTTTATGAATCGTTCGGTTAAATCTTCTATTTGTTCGAGCGGTAAATTCAGTAGGTCATTTTCTGTTATTCCGTTTCGGTTGCAGAACCTTATCACATGCGCGGCGTATCCCTTTGCGGTCATCCGCTTCAAACCGTAATTTTGGAATTCATTCATCAATTTTTCTACTTTCGGGTTCATTGCTTTCACGTGTATTATAGTGTTTGTGGTTGTATTTAAATGTGTCGTTCGGACAAAAATGTCCGTAGAACTTAAATAGTTCAGAAAAAATTGTCTGGACGATGAAATTTATTCAATTACTTTACGACTTGGTTGATCAGTTTCTTGAGTTCTATATCGTTCATTTTTTGGATGTCTTTAAGCGCGATTGTGATGCATACGCATATTATGTCGCGACTCATTGTTCCGACTGATTTTCGACTGCGCATTGAAAGGATGCGTTTGCGGGCTTCATCTTCTATTTTTTGTATCAGCCCGTTCGGGAACATCATTGTGCGGCGTTTCATTCGTTCACCCCGCCTTCAATATATGTTGTGTATGGGAATGCCGAATGTGTTATTGTTACAGTTACGGTTTCAGATGCACCTGCCGCGAGTGTTGATGGGTGAATGCCGTATCCGCGGTATAAACATCCGAGCATAAGGCTTAAGGTTTTGGTTTCTGTTCCAACCGATATTTGTGTTCCTCTTTCTCCGGTTCCGCTGTTCCATGTTCCTGCATCTGATGTTATGGTTAGACTTGAAATGTTGTCGCCTATTTGGATTTCTATTTCAGGCGTTGCGGCTGAATCACCTATATTAAGTATTTTGAATTGGTATTGAAGTGTTTTTCTGTCTGATGAGTATGATTTGCTGAATCGTCCAAAATGCGGATCAATGTATCTGCCTATCTTGTTTACTTCTAGATCGTATAGTTTTATGTTGTTTTTTTGACTTGTTGTGTATCCTATTGCTGGTTGAATTTGTATTGTCATCTCGTAATCGATCATGTTTGCGCGTGTCTCATTGCTTGAAAAGTTTAGGTCGGTTATTTTTCCCCATGCTATTGTGTTTGGTTCTATGTCGTCTAGGTCGATAAGGACGATTTTTCCCGTGTTTCTGAAACTTTGCAGTCTGTCTATTGTCATTTGTGTCGGCGTGTCTAACGTTCCGTTTATTTGCCATGTGTGTTCTTCAATCAACATGTTTTGAGTGTATTTTCCAAGCGATGCGATTCGTATTGGATTGTAAAGTTTTCTGGTTAGCTTGTTGATGTCGGTTACTGTTTCTATGTCTATCTGGTTAATATATGGCAATGCTTTTGCACCTCATTTATTTCTATTTTTTTCTTTTCAAGCATTTCTTTGATTTTTTCTATTATTTCAGGAGTTGGAAACGCTTCCGATTCTATGTCGATGATCGTTTCATTTGGTGTTTTTAGGATTCCAACGATTTTTATACCTATTTGGTTTTCTATTTCTTTTATCGGGTTTATTTTCTTTATTTTTATTTGATATTTTTTCATATGTCGTATCCCGCCGTGAAATTGTATATTCGGGCAATAAAATCTTGAGTTGAATTTCCGCTTCCGCCAAAATCACAAAAGAAATCGCATACTCTATCTGTCATGTTTGGCAAATTTGTGGTTGCTATTGCTTTGACTTCACCGTCTATCAGAAAATACAGTTTATTTTTGTTTCGGATGAACGCTTCGACGGTGTAGAACTTGTCTCCTGTCCAGTCTTGGAGTTCTATTGATCCGTTGTATCCCGCTTCTTCGTTTCTCCATTTACCGTAAATTTTGCTGTTTGAGTTGCTTTTCTCGAATTTAATCATTATGGAATCTACGTAATACCATGCATTATCGGATGGCGAGTATTTATTTCCGATTCCAATGTTGAAATGAAAAGTTTCGTCAGATTCGCCTGTTGATCTGTTCGTGTAGACAACGGCTTTAAAGTATGGATTTACTTCCTTGTTTATTTTTATAGTGTTGAATCCTGAGATTACACCGTTTCCGCTTGATCCGCCTGAAAGCACTTTTACCTCAACGTAATCGTGATATATGTTATATGTCGCATTTCCATTCATCAGTATGAAATATCCGTCTGTGGATTCAAAGGTTGTGTGGTGTTTCATGGTCAATAGAAATGGATAATCTGAAATTATTTGGTGCGTTTTTGCCCACTCTTCTGTGCGTCCCAAAAGGTCGTTGATTGCGCCTTCTCCCTTTTCTATCGTATATTCTGCGTTGCTTGTGATGTGATTTAGATTGCATATTCCGATTTTTGTGGTTTCTCCTGTTTCTAGGTTAAACGATTTTTCAATTTCAAATATTCTGAAAAGACCTGCGATTCCTAAATAATCATCTCTGACGTATATTCCATCGAATATGTCATAGGCGCGTCCTTTAAACGTGTCTATTACATCTATTTTTGCGTATCGTATTTGGTTTTTGAGGTCGTCCAGCAATTTTTGTGCGGCTGAAGTGCATGTTTCGTCTGTCACCAAGTTTTTCCTGTTTATCTGTTTTACTGGATCGCCATCTAAATAACCGATTACATGCGCTTCTCCGACACACATGTTATCTTTTGATCCCGCGCCGATAACTATTACCTTTTTGATTCTGTCGTCGATTATTTTGAATGGTTCTGTCCAGTTTTTGAGAAGTTCACCTGCTTTGAATTTTATTTGTTCAGACAGAGCTTGTCCGCATGAAGGTTTGAAATCTACTGTTCCTGTCGGCGACATGTAAAGTTCATATCCAGTTACAAAGCATATTTCTCGAAGCGCTCTTAACCTTGTAAATTTACTGTCTTCGTTGCTTCCGTATTCCATATCGATGACGTCGCCTGATTGGATTGTTCCTTCTGTCAAGTCTGTATTCTGAATTTGCTCTTGAACCTGAGTTCCAGCGCTAGCGGAGTTTCGTCGATATGGAACGAGAAGTTTTGACAGTTGATCCCACATATCGTTTCCTGAAAGGTTGACTGTTCCTTGACCTTTCTCTAACGATTTGATTTTGCCTTTAAATACTGTGTCGTTGTCTCTTTTTATTTCTGCGTATTTTCCTAGAAGCGACGATGTTATATCGTATGTTAGTGGAACTGTAATTGTGAAGGGTTGCGGTTTAAGTTTATAGCTTCTTTTGTATTTTAGCGATGTGAACCAGTATTCTTTGTCGTCTATGAATACTGTGTATTCTACCATTCCTTTTCTATCACCTTCAACACTTTTCTGGTTGCTAAATCGGCTGCGCGTTCGATATCGACTTCCTTTGTTACTTGGTTGATGTAAATGGGCATTCGGATATTGACTACTTTAGGTGTTCTCGTTATTGTTTCAACTTCATTTTTTGGAACGACATATTCGCCTGCATGCAACACGTATAAACCTGTTTCGGGCACGTATCCGCCATACTGATATTCTCCTTCTGCCATTGCCAAGTATCCGCCGTAAATCGCCATTGCCGCGCCGAACGCCGCGATTCCAGCGATTGCCGCGCCGCCAAACGAGATTATGCTTACATTCAATGCTATTGCCGCCAGTATCGCCGCGATTGCTATTAGGCTTCCCAAAATCATTGATGCCGCCGCTCCTGCTTCTCCAAACGCGTCCGTCAATGCTTTTGCGGCTTCAACTCCCAAGAATATTCCGCCTAGAACCGCGCCTATCACTCCTAAAGTTCCAGCAAGTGTTGATGCTGAAGTATTTGCCATTTTCATTGTATAACTTAACATTTTGATGTGCATTATCATGGTTGGAATTGTCCCAATTATGTCGCCTATTTGAAGTGCTATTCCGACATATCCCATTATTGTGTCTTGTTGTGCTTTTTGCAGTTTTTCTTCGGCTTCTTTTTGGTTTTTTATAGCTTCTTGTAGTTGTTCATACGCTTGTTGTGTGAACGCGCTTTCTTCGCCAAAAACTTGCAGGTAACGGTTATAAACTGCTTGTGCCTCTGCGACATCTTCAACTGCGTCTTCATAATCTCTATGTGCCTGTGCTAAACGTATTTGCGCGACTGTGTATGTTGTGAATATTTGTGTTATGTTACGTCCTATCCGTCCAAAATCTCGCATTACTCGTGCACCTTCAATCCATGCGGCGTGCATTGCTCGCCATTCCGTTCTTAAAAGCATTAGTGAACGCCGCATTCCGTAAATGGGTGCGGCGGTTTCGCGCATTGCCGTATTTATCGTTTGGACATCCTGTCGTCCTTCACGGAACGCTCTAAAGAACTCGATGAGTTCCTGTGTTGATTCTCTTACGCCTTCAACTCTAACTTCGGTTACAAGCGGCATGTTCTTTCACTCTCCAAAACTTCATCTTTTATTCGTTCTCTAATGCGAAAGAATGCTTCCCAAATTGCAGGCGTCCAGTATGGTCGGGCATGCATTTTGACCGTTCCGAACTCGACGAAATGGGCGTAATGACATTCTGTTCCTGCGAGTATTCTGTACTCTTGTGGATTCCAGTCTAAGATTCCGATAGAATCTCTGAGGAATCCTGTGCGGACTGGAACTGTCGATTTCGCCTCTATAACCGCCTGTTGAACTTCCTCTAGCATTATGACTGGTATCTTGTCGAACTGCGATAGCTTATTAGCTATCTTCTGTTGTATTTCTTTAAGTCCTTTTAGTTCGATTGAGATTCTGAAGGGCAACTTTTTCTCTCTCCTTATCTTCCTCTATCAAATGTAACAAACAAATTATGGTTGCTGGATCGAGATTGTCGATTTGCTGGGGTGTCCAACCGTATTCTTTGCCTAGTATATGGTAAATTATTGTTTGCGCCGTTTTATAGTCGACGTTTTTGTTTTGTTTTCTTTTTAGCCATTTGACGACATGTTCGATCCGTTTCTGGTCTATCTGGACACCTTTATACGCAAGGATGACTCTTGCTATTGCCCTAAAGGGATGCCTGTCTCCTTGAGTATGCGATTGTAAAGTTCGACCGCGATTGATTCGGGTAGTTCGTTGATTTGTTTATCGGAGAGTTTTGGCGAGATGATGCCGTATTTAAGCGTTAAGAACCGCATTGTTCCCGTTTTGACATACATTTTGCCCGTATTTGGATCGATGAAACTGCATTCGTCTAATATGCGGTTTCTTTCGCCGAATTTTAATCCTCTAACTTTGAAGTTTTCCGCTTTGTATTCTTTCATGTTGATCACCTGACTAACTTATTGTTTCAACTGATAGTCCTGTGAACCGTGCAGTCAATGTTAGGTCAATTAAGTCAATTTCTCGGTGCGGTGATGAAAGTTCTTGCCATTTTCCGCCCGACAATGTTATCTGTCTTCCGCCCGATTCCGATGGGATTTTTAGAACAGCCGTGAATTCTGTGTCGTTTAGGAACTGATTCAGTTCTGTTGTAGAGTCGAAGTCGCGGTTTATTCTTAGGCTAATGTCGCATCTGGTCGGAACAAATGTTCTGTAAAGCGTTCCGTCCGACGCGTTTTTTCCTTTTCTTTCTATTGTCCGCTCGATAACAAACGACCACGAGTTGATGCTGTCGTAGATGTCGTTTCCAGCGATTGTTATTTCACAGTCGCCGTGTTTAATATAATCGCTTGACGGGTTTGCCTGCCTAGTTGCTGTTCCAGTTACATAGTCGGTTTCGCTGAAGTCTGCGAGTTGTGCGACACCTTCGATTGTTCCTGTCACAACTTGGTCGACTCCGCCGCTTGCGATTTCGTATCGGTTCAGCATACATCCTTTCAGCAACCAGTATTCATCCGTGCTTAAGTCGAGTTTTGCGCCGATAGAAAGCGTTTTTAAGCGCTTTCCAAGTGAGAATGTTGATCCGTAAGCGGCGTTTGTGATTATGTAATACCAGATTTGTGTCCATTCGTATTCGGGCGACGTTTCTTTCGCTAGTAATTCATGGTTTATGGTGAATTCGGCGTATCTTTTGACTCTGACGTATTTAGACGGTAACTGCCGTCCTACTCCGATTTTTTCCTTGTATATGGTGCGTGGTCGAGGATCAAAGTTTGTTACTAATGCGATCGGTTTCCATGTTCCGCTTGTCGGCGTTGTTCCAAATGTTGGTTCTTCGATGTATACGCATTCAACGACGTCGTATCCTGCTCTTAATTCACTCATGCTTTTCACCTTTTATTTTGCGTTTCCCGTCGTGTCTGACTGTTGCAGACGCGATCGGGCGCGAATCCAACGATACTGAAACGTGGAATTCTTTTATTTCGACGATTTGCCATTTTGTTTCGTAACTGTATTTTACATCCAATATAGGCACACCACGTTTATTACGGAATGTAGAACGGGCGGTTCATCTCCCAACTGGTCGACGTGTTGGTCGCCGCCCTGATAGATGTATTTTATGTCGGTCACCGACTCAGCGTTGTTTTTTATGATAGATTTAATGTGGTCGATTATTGCCTGTCTGAGAGTCTGTTTAGACTCTTTTCCGTGTTCAGTTGCGGGCGTTACGCGTATCCAGATGTGTATCGGCGTTAATTCACGGATTATTGTTCGTGCTTTATTGCGCGGTTGACTGACTGCACGCAGTCTGTGGAATTCAATGGATATGTTGCGTTTGAGGAAGCGTTCAGCTAGGTTGACTGGTTCGCCGACTCTAAACGTTATATCGTTTTTGCTGGGCGAACTCAGAGTCCAGTTGGACTCTATCAGAGTTTTCAGACTCTGTGCGGGATCATTCATCTGAATACACCTGTCCTGTCGTTCCGCGTATCACCGTTCCTTTACGGTATTGGGCGTCTATATATTGGTTGACGAGCATGATTCCATGCTCATAGAATATTTGTGCTTTTTCTGGTTCTTTGATGCGTAACATGTAATATGCCGCTAGGTCGCATGCGGCATCTTTGATTATTTGTGGAACTGCGGTTGGAACTGTTTTTCCGATTGCGGCGAACATGGTATCAATAACGCCGTCTGCGTATGCGAGTGCGCGGTTTATTGTCTGGTCATAGCTTGTGTCATCCATGTCTATTTCGCATCTTTCCTTTACGCCTATTACAGTTCCATAAGTCATTCAATCACCTCGAAAACGAATTTTTCCGTGTTTTGCACATTTCCCGATGCGGTTGCCGTGACCTGAATCGTCCATAAACCGTATTCCGCGTCGCTTGGAACGTTATAGGTCATTTTATATTGTCCAGTATCAACCTTGGTTAAATCATTCAGCGACAATGTCGCTTTGGTTATTCCGTTTGGATCAATTATTTTTATGGTTACGGTTGACGGATCGAAATAAGCGTCGTTTTCGTCTTTGAAGTGGAAGATTCGTCCGATTGTGTCTCCTCTATATGTTTTTTGCGTCATGGCTCATACCACGCTCTCCAACTGAACGTTCTATCCGCCGTTACGGCGTTTGGAACTTCAACCGTGAACTGCGTGGATGTTTTATTGGTGATTTTATAATTTTTCAATTCGTCATGGTTGACTTCTATAAAAACGATCGTCGGTGTATCAACTAAGCCATGCGGAACTGTTACGCTTGTTTGTCCGCTTGGTATGGTTGCGGTTCCACTGTTCTCAGTAACAAAGCCTTCATTACGCTTTATTACTCTGGTTCCAGTTCCAGCTAAATTTATTGCTCCATACTGATGTGTTCCAATTTTGTTATCAAATATGCGGATTATTCCATAAGTGTCAGAGCAAATGTTAATGCCGTAGTCCTGCTGTGGTGTGTCTCTATTGTCATAGAGTATATTTCCTATTATTTCGGTATTAGTGCATTCACTCAACCTTATTCCGGCATTGCCTGTGTTATCCTTGTCATTATTAAACAGTATGTTATTAACAACCTTAACGCAGTATGACCATCCTATAAACACGCCATCGCCAGCGTTATCAAAGCAAATGTTATTCTCAATGATAACATGAGCCGAAAGTTCAGTCGAGTTAGGAGAGTTTACTTCTATTCCGTTACCATCGCCGTTACAACATATGTTGTCACTGATGACGGCTTGATATGAGGGAGCAAGACCACCGCCGAAGTAAATACCACGCGCTTTAGCCGAATCAATGTGATTACCGATGATTTCAACCCAGTTCTGTTGGTCAGCAACTTCTGTTCCGCACATTCTTGTGTTGTAAATCCAATTTCCAATCACTTTATTGTTGTAAGAAGGTCTTGCCCCGCCATCTCCATCTAAAGCTATTCCATGAGCAAATCCGTCTGTTCTAAGAACTCCTATGTCATAACAGTGGTTTTCCGCCACTATACAATCGCTTGCTCCGCTGATAAGGATTCCGTGGTGACCTGTCTTCACAACTTTATTTCCTCTAATATTGGCTTTAGCACTCCAAATCGTTGTTTCTCTGTTAATTACTGCAATTCCAGTTTCATAACAATTTTCAACGTGGCAGTTAATGACAGACCAAAGAACGGTAACATAATCAATCCTAATTCCAGTATAGCAATTCCACACTTGAACCTTCTCGATAATTCCTCTGTAAGATTGCCCATCAGCTACTATTCCATCTCCTTTAGTATTATTTGCCCTATTACCATCAACAGATAGATTGCGAATTATGACATTGTGCGAATTTAAGATTAAGACAAGTTGGTCTAAGTTAGTCCCGTCTTTCTGTTTTAATATAGCATTAAGGCTTTCGCCTTCCAGAACAATACTATTTTTTCCTTCTATCGTAATAGTTGAAGTTATCTCATAAACTCCATTTTTCAAGACTATCTTACTACCTGCGGCTGAAGCATTTATTGCATATTGTATCACTTGGCTTGCGTCTGTTCCATCCGCACCGCCTGCATTATTTGCGCCACCGTAATCGATTTTTCCCGTGTTGCCGTTTATCGCCTCATAATACGAACCGTTTTTACGTATCTTATAGCTTACGGTATCAACTAATCCATGATCTAACAGGGCATTCCATTCTGTCGCGGTCAATTTTGGCGGAATAGTTCTAAACTCGCTCATTCAATCACCTCTTCACATTCAATTTTTATGGGATTAAACGGTTCAGACGTGATTTTAAGCGGAATGAACGGTTCATCCGCAATAAAATCGTCCTTGTCGAAACTGGACGGATCAAAATATGAAAGGTTTCCAGTTTCGATTTTTATGGGAATAAATGATTCTGTTAGAATCTTGATTAATTTGGCTAATACGCCTAAAAGCCTTATCGCTTCTGTAAGCGTGACTTGGTCTTGGACGGTTAACTGTTTATGCGTCAAAATCTTGTCTAGAAGCGAAACGGAATCCTTTATAACCTTTATTATCTGGATGATTTGAACCGTGTCTGTTAATCCGATTTGGTCGATTATTATGAAAAGTTTGCTTGCGACTGTCGATTCCAGCAGGCTGATTTGGTCGCTGATTTCGACGAGTTTATGGCGTAACGCTTGGTCTGAAAGCGTAATCTGGTCGGAAACCGCGAATGTTTTATGAGTTAGAACTTGGTCGGATAATCCTATTGAGTCGGTTACCGTCTTTAATATTTGCGTGATTACGTTGACTAGGTCGGAAAGCGAGATAGAATCGGAAATCGCGAAAGATTTGTCGCGTAGGATTTGTTCAGCGGTTTGGATTAAATCTGTAATTGTGAAGGTTTTGTGTCCGAGAATCGAGTCTGACACGCCTATTGAGTCGTTTATGCTCACGGTTTTATGGCGTAAAACAGAGTCGGAAAGCGAAATTGAATCTGTAATCGTAATTTCAGTTGCCCCACCTGATTGTTCTTCGCTTCCCCAACTTCCATGCGTTGGCTCGGGATTAACCCACTTTCTGACCAGCACCCAATCGTAATATACTTCGCATGTAGTTCCATCACTCCATCTCGCAGCACCGAACGCAATCGGCTTATCAGTCGTGTCCCATCCGTTTGTGCTTGAAAGAATTTCCGTGTCTTCTCTTAAGAACTTGAATGTTACGCCTGAGACACGCACCTCATAAACTCTGTAAGCGTTATATTCATCTGACCAAGGATAGGAGTCGGTGCCAGTATGGTCTAATAGTGTGGTTGATGCGGAAACTCGCTTGTTAATCCGATATTCTTCATAATAGTTATGATACCATGTCCTCTCAAAGTTGTCTATGTTTTGGAATCTTGGGAAGCTATCAAGAGTGAAAACATTTGTAGTTGCGCCTTGAAGCATTTTTGTTCTGTATCTTAATGCGAAACCGTCTGGAACAGTATCAAGACTCTTAAATGCTCTTGAAGTATTGTCTGTGCCCAAATAAAACCGTAAAACTTTCACGTTTCCGTCGGTTATTACGGAGTGCGAGCCGCCAAGAGTTGTTGGTCTGGTATAGACAACAGTCCATTTCGTATCTACATGGTCTTGCCCATCTTCCCAATCATCGAAGATAATGAAGGTGTTGTCTCCGTTGCTTGTTGTCGTAGCGTCGCTTTTTCCATAGTAAATATAGATGGTTGTTGTGTCTGGACTGGCTGAGATGCTGTCCACTTCAACCCAGAAAATGCCGTAGCCATCCGCCTCGGCTGTCTCCTCATTTTCAAACCAGTAGTCAAGCTCTGTTACTCCATCGCTCCTAGTAAAACGTATATCTTGAAAGTCTACTCTAGATTTTCCGCCTACATAAATATGTCCCTCTGGGGGTGTCTTTGTGTTATCATTGTAATCTGTTCCACTTTCGTAGTGAACTATGATTTTTACTTGATAATTTGTTTGAGCGCCAGCATTACTTCCTTCTATTTCATGCGACTTGCGGTAACTCCATCCAGATAGCCAGCCCATCCGTTAGTCAACCTATATGATCTCGTTTACGATTAAATTCTTGTTTTCGTCGAAATAGACAAGAAATGTCTTTCTGCTTACTGTTCCGTCTTGATTAGAAACAAAACCAGTTGCTAAAGCATATTGTTCATCTTTTCTAATTGTAAGGCTTTCCAATTTTATGAAGCCGCATTTTTCGATAATTTTATTTTTTGCTTGTTCAATTGGACTTGCGGTTGTTTCAATGATTGGTTTGCTATCCTTGAAGTATGCAACTTCATCTTCTGTTCCTTCATTTTCTACGATTATACAGACCGCAAATTCTCTGACCAAATCTTCGGCTTCTTGCGTTCTAATACGGTAGAAATGATAGGGCGGATGCTTCTCGATGAAATCTACCCGTTGAACTTTAGGACTAGCCTTTATTTTGTCAATTAATTCTTGCAGTTTCATGTTTGAATCCCTTTATTTATTTTTAGCTGAACGTTATTTGCAGTTCAAGCGTCCAAGTTTCTCCAGACGATTTGGTTCCTTTGTCTGCAACTTTACGGTTCAAGTTTGTTCCAGAATCGTCAGTATCGTTTACAACTGTGAATTCCTGCCATGAATGGTTGCCTGTGTTGCCGTCGAACGTTGAGCGCCACTTCAGCGTTTGTCCTGAGCGTTGAGGATAGCCTGAATCCATATCTTCATGCGTCTTGTTTGTTCCCTGAAGTCCCGTTTGCGATGCGCTTTCTGACGCGTTTGAGTCACCTACTCCTAGATGCGCGTTTGACGAATCCCATTTATTGCTGGTCGTGTCGAGTCCCGCGATTATGTCCTCTAGAAGTTGTAGTCCTTCGTTTAATGCAGTATTACCTTCAAATTCGTCTAGTCCCAAGAATTCATGCTTTCCGTATGTTGCCTGACACATTTTGATTGCGTCTTCGACGCTTCCGCCGTTCTTCAAGAATTCAGCGATTTTGTTGTCGGGATCGTGGAATTTCCAGATTCGCCATTTCGCTTTCCAACTTATTTTATCTGCGACACTTATAGACACTTTAATGCACCACGCCCTATAAATTAGCGTCGAAATATTTAAATGTTGTTAAAAAATGGTTTTTATCGGGAATAAAGCGTTATAAAAAAGAAAAAAGGGGAATTAAGGCGGTTTTATTTTTCCTTTCAGTATATCCTCAATATAATGGCTGAATTTGTATCGTTCGTCGCCCTTTTCTTGTTGTCGCCGTCTATGGTCTTTACGAAGCTTTTCTATGAGTTCGTTGTCGAGCGTTACTGTAATGTTTGATCGCGTTCTGGACGGCATTGCTGGTCACCTGCCGTTGTTAGGTCTAAGCGCTGGTTACGACTGCCCATGCTTTTGCAGTTGGTTTAGTTTTTTGTGCATCTTTTCCTGATTTAGTATCCCATTGCATGGTGACAACGCCGCCTTTTTCGCCTTTTAGGATGTCATTGAAGTTTTCAATTGTAAGGTCTTGTCTTACTCCGACTATTACTGCTTTCTGTGATGCGGCAACAATCATTTTTCCTGCCGTCACTTTCGGCGAGTAGTATATTGGTATCTTGTTTGGGAATAGATATGCGGCTAATCCTTGTTCTGGTTGGTATTGTTGTTTTCCTGCAAGTTGACTGTATTGTCCGTGAATGAAGTAATCTTTTTGTAGTAGATCGCCCATTTCGTCTGGATGAATCAACACTATGTCTGGAGTCATTCTTTGAGCGGCGATTTTTGAGACGGCAATGACTAAAGCCTTGTAATGGTCGTTTCCCCAGTTTGCTAGCGTGTCTGTCATGCTTGAGTCCACGTCGTTTTCGTATTCGTATATTATTGATCCTAGAACTTCGTCTGCCATTACGTATCCTGCCATTTCTAGTGCTTCCTCGACAATGTTGAATCCTACATCACGGATTAGATCGGATGGAATTGATACTGCAACTTTTCTCATTCCACGTCCACTTGAACAGTCGAGTTCTATACGGTCGAAATATCCGCCTGCCTCTCTTGCGGCGCTTGCTGTTCGTCCCTTATATACTTTGAAGTCTGTGTATCCTACGACTGGAAATTCCTGTTTGGGTTGTGTCATTTGAACGACGCGGGCGCATTTACGCCATAATCCCTCTACGGCTTCTGCGCCGCGTATTACCGTGTCAATCGCTTTTACGGTTATCAATGATGGATCAGCGCCTGTCTCGACATGTTTTATAACTTTTTCGAGCGGTATTTCTCTGATGCTTCGTCCTTTTTCTGACTCATATTTCTTGAGAGTTTCGAGGTTTTCGTATAGCATTTTTCGGGTTATAATATCTGGATGTTCCATTTTATTCACCTTCCTATGCTACTGCTGTTGCGGCAACACCGACGGTGCATAGTATGTAATCGCCGTCTCCTGTTGCGGCATGTTCAGCGATTGCGAATGGAAATCCGTTTGTTGTTGCCTTTTGCGCTCGTCCAGCAGTTCCGCTAGCACAGAGATAATCGCCTACTGAAATGTTGGATGATGACGCTTGAACGATAACTTTACATCTTCCGAATATGCAGACTTTTACTGCATCGTCTGCACTTGCATCTTCAAGTGCGACTCCATAAACATGGTCTGTTGCCGCCGTTGTTGGAGTAACTTTTCCTTCATCGTCTCCAGATGCTAATTTTACAGTTTGAAATGCTGAAATTGATGCGGCGGCAATTTTTGTCACCACGATTGCTTCCATTCCTGCTTTTCCTTCTTGGTAATTGGGTGCATAATCTGTCATTTGACATCACCTTCCTTTAATACGCCCTTATTACCCCAACTTTCATTCGCGTGTGGGCATGGGTGCATCGGCTTCCCCCAATCCCCGCCGTTAAAAGGCGAATTTAGAAATGTTGTGTTAGACATACAATTCGCGTTCCTTTTCGAGTTTTTCCCAACGCTTTTTGAGGTAATCTGGAACTTCAGGTTCTTCAGATTCGGTTGGGTTGCTAACCATTCCTTCCTGTTTAGGAGTCTGATTCTCAGACTCGGTTTTTGGTTCTTTTTGGGACTCTGTTTTGGGCGGTTCTTGTTTAGAGTCTGATTTTTCAGACTCTTTTGTCGGCGATTCGCCTGCCTCGCTGACTTCAATTCCAAGCGCTTCTGCGCGTTTTTTGATGCGGTTGCCTATCCACGTCCATTCCTGTTCTGTATATCCGCCTTTTTCGCGGTTTTCAGGTTTATTCCAGTATGCAAGCGCCGCCCTGACATGTTCTTCCGTGTCTATCGGATACTTGAAATTGCAGGGATCAGCGAACATGTCAAGCGGAACATTCTCGTATTCGGCGGGTTTAGTCAAATGTCCTTTCCCTTCCTTGAACGATACTGGATATTTAGCGCATCTTTCACGTGCCTGTTCTCTGAGTCGTTCGCGTTCGCCTTCGTCTTCTTGCTCTTTCTTTTCTGGTTTGGTTGGAACTAACAGTTCCTTTAGTTTCTCGATTTTCTCATCGGAAAATCCTAGTTCTGTCGCGAAATTCAGCAGTTTTTCGGCGCGTTGTTTGTCGTCGAGTGTCAGTTGTGACACTTTGACTGCGAGCGCCTTCACTTCCGCTTCTAGCGCGGTCAGGCGCGAAATCACTTCGTCAAGTTTCGGTTGGTCTTTTTCCATTTTGCTTTCTCCTTTAACTTGGTTTGTCACCTCTGGTGACCGTAACAAACTTATCGAAGTTTGTTTACATGCGGGCGGATCGTCTGGATCGGTTATAACGGCTAAACCGTAAAGCAGAATGCCCTGTTGGGCGTATCCGTTTACGACTGGTTCTGCCCGCACGTCATACTCGATTGAAACTCCCAAAATTTTTCCTGAATCGTAAAGTGCGTGGAATTCTGGATTTTTAGAGTAGATTATACATTCGAGGTTTCCATCTTCCTCTTCGGCGTCTATTATCCAAGTGTCTTTGAACGGCTTCCAGAATTGATGGTTTTCGTTTACGTATCCGCCTATTAATGTTCGTGCGGCGCGTGCAATTTCTTCTCGGCTGAAATGCCGCGTGTAACGTTTTCCTTCCCAGTCAATATGATATGTTTCGCCTTCTCTTAACGCGATGACCTTGTATAGTCGAGCGCCTTCAGGCAGTTCAGCCTTTATTTCAGGCATCCAACGGAACGATTCACCTTTCTTGGGTGTCGGTTCAGTCCATTTGGGTATGGACGGGATGAATTGATATGTTACAGAAGGAGTATCATTTGTTGTCGTATCAATATGTATAATGGGCTGACTCGTTGTTGAATTCCAGTTTACTGGATTTTGAAGTGTTGCGCCGTAAATAAGCGGTCTATGGAATTCTTTTGGTAAGAATTCCTTGAGTGTTTCCGCTTTTATGTTTGCTGTTCCGTCTTGTGATTCGCCTTTTGCGTCGCGCCATGCCGTGTAACAGATTGCGATTATCTGGTCGTGTGGACGGTCTGGATCGATGTCGTGCATTTCGCTTATGCAACGGCTAATGAATTCCTGTTGAGATTCATTCGGTTTCGGTTTAGGAACTGGCATTTTCTTCCAACTCTACAACAGCTATTATAGTGACTCGTTTTCGGGTTTCAGAATTAGGTGTCACTCTGAAAGTGTAATCATAAGGATCGTCAGTTGGGTTGACTATTATTTCATGGATAGCTGTTTGAAACAATCGCCATTTTTCCTTCTTTTTATTCATTCTATTCACTCACCTCAATCGGAAATCCTAATTCACGGAGAACTTTCCTAAGTTCTTCAGGCGTTATATACTGGATTCCTGTTTCGGCGCTTATTCGGGCTAGCTGGATAAGCGCGTTCAAATCTATTTTCGGTTTTTCGATTTGTCCCCAGTTCAAGCGTATTTCCGCCTTTCTCCATTCTGTTTCGCGACTCCAACCCATTTCCTGCATTACTTTCGGTTTGATTATTTCCCGTTCTATTCGTCGCTTCAAGAACCGCTGGAACGCGGCGACTTTACGGTCAAGAACCTGAACTGCGGTTCGCGCGCTTGCTTCTGTGAATCCCGCTTCCAAGAACAGTTTAAGCGTGGGCGTTTCAAGCGCCGTGTATCGTGCGTTATGGAAGAATTCGATGAACGGATCGAGACGGGAACGTGGATCGGTCGTTAAACGGTCAACTTTAATGTCTTGTCGTTCCTTGTTTGGAACTCCAATGATCACATCATCTTCGGGACGTAAGCTCTTTATTTTTCTCGCGTGAGTGTTCACTTCGTCGTCTGTAAATCCTGAAAACTTGTATACGAAGCGCGGAACGTATCGGCGGAGAACTTTACGCATTGAATCTTCTATTTCTTCCATTATTTCCTGATAGCTTGGTCGATAATCGGTTTGAAGCGTTCCATCCGCCTTTTTCCATGTGTATCCTAAACCTTTCCGTAAAAGCGGTTCAAGCAGTCCTCTGCCTATCAGACTTCCGTCTATTCTGTTCCATGCGAAATGGATTATGCGGTTTGGACTTAACTTTTTTTGGTGTCCGCCTAACTCTTGAATGTAAGCCTGAATGTTTCCGTATACGTCTGCCTTTATTTTTGTGATGCTTGAAACTGGAAGGTGAACGACGTTTACCAAGTTGTTTGGATCAACCTTTTCTAGGAACGCGTTTCCCGTCGCCCATAATTCACGTGCAATGTTCTGGTTGATATTGTCCAAATCTATTTGTTCACACCAGTCTTTTGCGATTTTAAGCGCCTGTTCATTTTTGCCCGTTAAATGAAATCCGTGACCGACCGACGTTTCGGCTAGTTCGTCTATTGCGCCCTTAACGTTTGGATCGCACAGGTAATATTGTATCATGCGTTTAAATGTCGGTTCAATATATTTGCCGACTGTGTAACCGAACCCGACGACCACGCCGTGTTGCGATTCTTTCTGTTTGTTTCCGAAAAATCGGCTAAAAAAGGGGATTTTGGGCATATTTATGCCCCGTGTGGTCTTAACCAGTTTAGATATTCAATCAGTTGAATCACTATTTGCGACTTTTCCATTTCAGGCGTATATGGCATGACCGCGTAATCGATGACTCTTTTTCCGCTTTTGGTTTTCACCTTTCCGCGATGCATTATCAGGAATATCTTGTCTGTTAATGGAGTCTGCGCTTCTAGTTGCCGTTTAAGCGATGCGTGTTGAATATTGAGAACGTATTTTCCTTCTTTCTGTTCCTCATCGTTGACCGTTTTTAGAAGTTCGACGTTTACGTGTGTTTCTTCTCTGTTGAATCGCTTGTTGAAAACTGTTCTCGGTTCTTCCTCGAATTTTACGGCGTAGGCATAATAGGTGTTGCCGTCAGGCGGTTTAAACTTCAAAAACGGTCGTCGTTCGCCTTTATATTTTTTGAGTTTCTCTATATCTATCTCGATGTTTTCGCCCATGCACTCACAACCATTGTTAGTGTTTTAAAGTGTGCTATCGTGCTATATAAACATTACGGAATTATAATAACAAATAAAAAAGGGGGTTATGCGCCTTTAAGGCGCTTTGCTATTCTTCTCAATATGTCGATGATGAACAGCATTATTGCGGCGTAATTTACTGGAAGCCATTGTGAAAACAGTATCAGCAATGGTTCATAGTAAAAGAATGTTTCAGCGAATCTTTTGGGATCAAATGCTTCGCCTGTAATTGACCAGTTCTCCATGAAGCCGCTGAATACGCCTACAAAAAGCGTTGTTATTAGTCCGACGAACGCTGGATTATCGAATAGCTGGTCAAGTTTGTTGTTGAGGTTGCCGAGTTGTGGAATGTCGATGACGTCGAACCATATTAGTGCTTCCACGACGACGAACATTACCGTTAAAATCACCAGTATCATCGCTAGATAGTTGTATTCTTGTTTACTCATTTTTCTCTCCTATTTTTGGTTTAGCGGTATAAAAGTTGCAGATGGAATGCGAAAACCCTAAAGGGGGAGAAGGGAGAATCAGGTCTGATTCTTCCATCCACAACTTTTACACCGCGCCTGCGGATGTGAGCGTGGAACGTCCAGCGGCGCAAAGCATCTTGGACAGCGCCTGCATAACTGATTGATCATGTTAACGGGAATTGTGCAGTCGTCGAATTCAGGGCATGGTTCGCACAATATAAACTGGTATTGTTCATCTATCAGTTTCCGTATAAGTTCCTGTCGCGTCTTAACTTTTCTGAACTTTCTAAGTTCTTCGAGTTTTTGTAACTCGTCGGGTTCAAGTTGTATTGTGAACTTCACACGCTCACACCCGCATGGTGTTTTTATTGCACTCGCACTTAATAAGTTTTACGGTGTCGGAATCGCACTTTGGAATAAAATTTATAAATGTCTGCATCCAGAATGAATTCGTGGGTGATAAAATGTCGAAACAGCAAGAAAAGTTGTCAGTCAGACTCGACTTAGAAGACGAAATGTTGGAAAAGTTTAACTTTTTACGTCGCAAACTGGGCATTTTCACGGCAACCGACCTAGTCCGATATTTGATTGTTAAGGCATACAATGAAATGAAAAGTAAAAAATCACAATAAAAACCTTATTTTATTGCTTATACTGTTGTTCATGGAGAGGTAACTAAAACTAATAGATTGTAAGTCTCGACGTTTTTACGTCTCTCGCCGCGTATATAGCCAGCGCAAGCGCCATTAGAATATCGTCATGTCTGCCTTCTGGATGATAAAAGACGATTACACCTTTTTCTTCAGGGTAAATGTCGGTTGTTTTTCTGGTTCTGACGCGGCTGAATGAGTATTGCTGTTCGTTTATTTGCGCCAGTAATTCACGGTCGAACGGGATTATGACGCGTTCCTGCTCGAACATTGTGTATAGGTGCATCATAACGTCCTGTTTTCGGCGCGGTTCAAAAATTATTCCTTCAATGTTGCGGCATGACTCTTTCAGCCGTTCAACAAGCATTTCGCCCATTGTTGTCTGGTCGACGCAGGCGTTTGAAATGCGGAATTTTCGGAACAGCATTTCGATCCATGTGCAAACGTCGGTCAGGCGTGTTCTAAGCGGAAACACTTTGAAATAGACGGTTCGATAGGCGGGATAGACGGTTTTTGTTGCGCGTCCCGTTTTTCTGTCGATTACTTTTCTTTTGACTTTTCTGACCACGTAAACAACCGAGTAGTCGACGCGCTTACCGAAGTCTGCGCCTAAAAAGTATTCGCCTTCAAACCATTTTCCGTCAGGCGCGTTCAAAATTTCCTCGTCTGTGATCAAGTGATAGTCGGCTTCGACTGCTGCCCTTATAAGGTCTTGCGGAAAGAATGCGGTTGCATCCTCAATGAACTGCGCCATATATTCAATGTTAAATCGTAATTCGCCTAGTTCACGGCGTTGTTCCTCTAAATATTCCTTTGATATTTTTGGACACATGGTTGACGGGATATGTTGCACCCAGTATTTCGGGTTCATGCAACAACGATAGAAAATGTGATTTCTACCCCAAGGTGTGCTTAATAGAATTAGCGTTCCATCCGTCGTTGCAAGCATGGGCATGATAACGTTTGTGATTACGGTTTCGGGCATGAACGCGGCTTCGTCGGCAATAACCATGTGTGCGGTGAAGCCTCTAAGGTTTGCACCGTCCGACGAGCATGGAAGCGCAATTACGCGGCTTCCGTTTTTCAATTGTATCTGCGTATGCGTGTATCGTGCAACCGATTTCCTTAGAATTGGGTTACCGAGAATAAAATTCGATATGACCTGAAACATGATCATGGACTGTCTAAGTCCTTTTGAAACAATAAGGACTGTAACGTTCGACCGCGTATAAATGAAATGTATCGCTTTAAGCGCGGCGACTGTGGTTTTGCCGCTTTGCCTGCCGTAAATCCCAACTATTCGTTTGGATCGACACCTTAAGAATTCTTTCTGATATGGATATAATTCTTTAAATTGTTTCCTATCCAGAAACGGAAATATGATCGTTTCTACAAAAAAGACTGGATCATCGTAAAGACGGCGTAGAATGGTTTTGTAACCATTCTTTTTGTTTTTAGTCACTTTTTTCACCCGCAAAAATTATGACAAATGTTATCGCCGTCAAATTCATGTAAGATTTGTTTTACCGACTCAATGCTTAAATGTCTGATTACACATACGCCGTTACGGTTGTATGGACATAATCGGACGGTGCAACCAAAACGATAACATTTATGTTTCTTGTCCCAGTAGAGTAACGGAATCAAATCTTTAAAGTCCAGATTTGGCTCTATTCCTTCTATTTTTGCACGGCATTTAGCACAATACAATTTTCCTGATTCTTTACCACACATGTCACATTTTGTCAAGGAAGTTCACTTCCTCTTGCTCATAAAATACCATGTTATCACGGCTGAAACGGGCGAACCGAGAATCGCGGCGATCTGCGTCAGCATTTCAATGTCGCCTTTAATGATGCAAGCGATAATGGTCATCAGAAATCCAGCGACGATCATCAACGCTAAGATTCCCCGATAATCCTTTTCTTGTAGTTCCGTAAAGTCTTTAAGTTCGAGAAGGGACTCCTTAGTCCCTTCCTGACCATTCTCTGCCGATTCCTTCACTTTTCATCACCAACTTCACGTCTTTTCCCGCCGCCAAATATGGCATTCCAACGTCGCTTGTTTCCTTGAGCGTTTTTGACGGTTTGATGATTTCTATTTTGACGACGCATCCGACTGGAATACTGTAAATGTCAATGTATTCGGCATCTGTCTCCAAATTACTGAGAATGATAAACTCTCTCCCATAGAGTTTATCGTATGCGACGCCTATGTATCGTCCAAGCACTTTTTTATAGGTCGCAATCACCTTGTTTGTCAGTTTGCGGACGTTTCTGGTGTGTGACGCGTCGAGAAATTTGACTTCGATGATGTCGCCTTGTTGCAGTTGATCGATTATTTCCCATATTTCATCCAGACTGAACGTCTTCATTTTCCATACCTTCCTGCTCAACCTGTTTCAGGAGACTTGTCAAGTCTTCTGCCGCGACGTTTTTGCCTGCACGCCATAACAGTCTGTTTATAATGTTGATCAGGTTGACCTTTGTGTTTACCCATCTGCGCATTTCTTTAATGTCATCATGTTCCCAAGCGTAATTAATCAATTCATTGACCTTCTCTAAGGTCTTCCATGCTTCCTCAATTAGTCGTTCCATTTGCTGTTCGTCTGGTCGCGTATCCGCCTTGTATCGATAGCACGGTTCAAAAACGCTTAAATTGCGCAAATCTACAAAATAGATTTCATTATCTTCTGTGTGTCCCGCGAATGTTGGAATCG
>Ga0180301_10000344_pt1 | contig 36072 bp, 26 predicted proteins | sample GuaBasSediGuay16_FD_121797 | JGI IMG/M metagenome (GOLD analysis project Ga0180301, IMG submission 121797) | Subseafloor sediment microbial communities from Guaymas Basin, Gulf of California, Mexico - Guay16, Core 4569-2, 12-15 cm | ecosystem: Environmental > Aquatic > Marine > Hydrothermal... | reverse complement strand
GTATGTGGGTTCAACATCGAATCTAAAGCGCAGATTTTACGAACACAATTCCGGCAAATCACCATCAACCCAAAATAGACAGCCATTAAAATTAATATTTTATGAGGCATATCAGTCAAAAAGAGATGGGGAAAGAAGAGAAATGTATCTTAAAACAGCAAAAGGTAAAACAACAATTAAATCTATGTTGAAAGATTATTTTAAAAACTCGTATGGAAAAATATATCAACGAAATCGCTAAACTGGCTCAAAAGGCCTTTGATAAAAAAGAAGTTCCGATCGGAGCTATCGTTATCAATGGCCAAGGTAACATCATCGGTCGAGGGTACAATTTGTCTCACGGCAGAAGGGATTCAACAGAACACGCTGAGATTAGGGCATTGAGACAGGCGTTTAGGAAAGTTGGTGATTGGCGATTGGACAACTGTACACTGATAGTTAATTTGGAACCGTGTCTAATGTGCCTGGGAGCTGTAGCCAACGCCAGAATCAAAAAAATAATCTATTTCTTGGATGACCCCCTATTCGGTTCGGTTGCAAGTAAGCTCACTAAAAAACAATTAAAAAAACTTTTTCCGAAATTAGAAATAGAAAAGGTAAAAGATAAAGATAAAACCAAGGGGTTGCTACAGAAATTTTTTAAAAAATTACGGAGAGGTGCCTGAGTGGTTGAAAGGGGCGCTCTCGAAAAGCGTTATACCGGATTTCCGGTATCGTGGGTTCGAATCCCACCCTCTCCGCCACGGGTTGGCGCCCAACTTGTTTGGGCATCAGCCCGTAGTGATTGACAGGATGAGAACCGCCGCAAGGCTAGGTTCGTCCATACTCCAAAGTGTTTTCCTAATTGGAGCGGGTGAGGAGAATCGAACTCCCGTCTTAACCTTGGGAAGGTCACGTTCTGCCATTAAACTACACCCGCGCGGCTATTTACAATATAACATTTAGAGCTGTCTGCGGGTTGGCGTAGATATTTTTTAACGGCTCATATTTTGAGCCGTTAAAAGTGATACTGATAATTGGCCCAAGTACGGGCCGATTGGTTTTATGATTTGGGCTTTGGCTTGCCCGTGGCAGATACAACAGTACGAGTAGGCTTTTTACGCGGAGCTTTGGACAAAGTTTTTAGGCACTTAGCGCAAATTCTCAGAGTTTGCATGTGCCCGTTGATCATCATCCTTTTGGTAATCAAATTAGGATGCCAGGTGCGTTTGGTGTGGCGCTTCGAGTGGCTGACATTGTGGCCGGTGGTCGGGCCCTTGTGGCAGATGTCGCATACTTTGGACATAAGTGGACTAATAAACTGATAGACTGATAAACTAATAAAGAATTATAATGACTAAGTTAGATTAACAAAAAAGATAAATTAGAACAAGATTTTTATGCTGCTGGGGATTTTCCAACAACTCGACACCTTTGTGTTTTTTGTCGTGGCCCTGATAATAGCGATCACCATCCACGAATTTTCGCATGCTTGGGCAGCTACAATGCTGGGTGATCCAACTGCTAAAATGGCTGGCCGTCTAACTCTTAATCCTATATCCCATTTAGATCTGATGGGTACCATTTTAATATTTTTGGTTGGCTTTGGATGGGGGAAACCGGTGCCATATAACCCCAGTTTTGTTAAAAGGGGCAGGTTTGGTGAAATGATGGTGGCGCTAGCCGGGCCAGTGTCGAATATTTTGTTGGCTTTTTTATTCGCTCTGCCGGGCAGAATCTATCTTATAACCCACCAAGCATTGCCAGACAGCCCGATTTATGTTTTTCTGGCCATCGTGGTTACACTGAACATTTTTTTGGCGGCGTTTAATCTTATTCCAATTCCACCGCTGGACGGTTCCAAAGTTTTGTATTTGATTTTGAGTAATTTTGGTATGAGCCACAGCCGAATCTTGGCTCTGGAGCGGACTGGGCCTATTCTTTTGCTGTTGCTTATTTTCGCTGACAGGCTAATTGGTACGAATATTATTTTTACGCTGCTAGAGCCGGTAATTGCATTAATACAATGGGTAGTTGGCTCTAGCATTATGCCGTTCTAGATTTTATCCCCAGGTTCCAATTTGACTTATTTTTTCCGTGATATAATAGGAGTAGCACCATTAACTTGTCGTTTCTGCATTTGATCCTACACTATCAACTAGGGGATCTGCATATGTTGTGCTCGGGGGCATGGCATGAGGAACCCCACCTGGTTTCCCCAGGAACAAAATGGACGGCAAATTATTGGTGTTTTTTATTTATTTGAGTAAAGTATATTAGAAGTAGAGGTAAGCCGGAGTAGCTCAGGGGTAGAGCAATACTTTCGTAAAGTAGAGGCCGGGAGTTCGAATCTCCCCTCCGGCTCCGCGGAGTGTGGCGCAGGGGTAGCGCGCATCGTTCGGGACGATGAGGTCGGCGGTTCGAATCCGCCCACTCCGACCATGTCGGTACCAGATGGTACGGGATTAGATTTAAATCTTCAACGGCTCATGAGCCGTTGACTTTTTTAGCTCTGAGAGCTAACATACAGGCAACAAACTGTATTCTCACCTTGGAGGTGATAAGAGTGAGAACTATAGCGTTCATTATCATTGTGGTTTTGTGGCTGGTTGCCAGTTGCAATCTGTTGCCAACTTCATCCGGTGGCCCCAAGCTCATCATTAATGGCACCGAGGTCAACAGCGTGCCATGGGCTGATGGGGAAGTTGGAACGGTAGTTTGGGATTCGGGTCTGAGTGAGTCGGCAACTTCTGAACAGTTTGATGTCGCCTTAATGAATGGGCCATGGTATCTTCCGCGTGGTGATGAGATTACTGTTGACTATTCTGATTTCTCTGATGATTGGAATTCGTCTGTTCACGGTTTGTACTCTACTACCGGGAAACAAGAAACTGTTGGTAGCAACATTAGGTATGTTTTTACCAAAAATGAATACATTGAACCAGTTGCTGTTGACGGTAGTACAATGACCTATAGTTGTGACAAGCTGCTCCAACTATCAATGTGGAGTGATTCCGAAGAATCACTATTTTACTTGATAGTTACTCCGTATGAAGAAGGAGTCTTCCTTGTTTCAATTATTCACAAGTTGGTGAATATCACCAAGTAGCTGCTCCTCACAAATCCAAAGTAGCAGGGTGCGCCACACATCCTGCTCTTTTTTATTACTAAGATTCTCTGAAATGAATTCAGAATGACATATTATATTTAAATCTCTCCAGAGAAGGGTTTTATTTGAGAAATGGTCGGGTTGGTGTCCCAAACCGGTTCCAAACTTACAACCACTTGATTGAATCGACTCAAGTTTCTGCTGGTTTTGGCAGTGAAATTAGTCGAACCAGCAGTGTTGCCCTGGAACCGACCCAGGGTAAGTTCGCCAGCCACATTAGGGCCTTCAAATTCAACAAGCCGCAGTTCGTATTCATAGCCAATAGCGTTTAAGTCGGGGAGAGATGTAGCGTCAAAATTAATAGTGCTTTCTCCGCCCCGAACGATGCTCATTTCAACTCCCGCACCAATTCTGTCAAACAAGTAGGGGAAATTTAGATCAGCTGAAACTACGGAACTTGTCTTCGCTACAAGCGAACCCTCCATGATAGTAGATGTTTGCGGACTAGACGATCTTGAAACTATTTTGATTGTGGCTGTGTCATAATTTGTAGCATCGTCTATGGACCTCAGCTTTACATCGCTGCCGTCTAGGTTGATTGGCTCTCCTTCTTCATTGCTGCCATCGAAACTTCCGACTTCAAACTGAGAACTGTCCCCGGACAAAACTAGTTGGTAGCTGAATTGTCTGTCGAAGGACGGCTCTAAATTGTAAATTATTATTCTCGGAGTTTTGCCCTGTATAGTAATGCTGCCATTGGGCATAGTCGAGGAGCGGGGAAATAGCGGAACAAAACTTTCTTCCGGTTCTGAAACTTCGCTGATAGAGCTAATGGGAGAACTCAGCCAATCCGGCCAAAGATCCAAAAAGTAAGTGGCGACAGCGCCAGCTAATATTAAACTTATGACTATCCACCAAATCCAACCCTTTTTGGATTTTGTACCAATATTGTTTTTTTCTTGGTCGTCCCGAACTTGTTTCGGGATTTTGCTTTGGGATTCTGAACCAAGTTCAGAATGACGAGGAGATAGGGGCTCAGGAGAATGGAGCGGAGGAGTGGGTGTTGAAGCAACTGGCGTTTCGGGTGTAGAAGCTGGAGTTTCATCAGTACCGGCTAACATATCTTCCGGTTCTTCGACAGGCGCTGTATCTTTTTTTACACTGTCATCCCGAACTTGTTTCGGGATTTTGCTTTGGGATTCTGAACCAAGTTCAGAATGACGAGGGGGTGTGGGTTCATCAGGACGGGGGGATGTAGGTTCGGGGGGAGGGGTATTAGTGTTCTTCGGTTCTTGATTCGGAGGTTGATTTTCATTTCCTTGGTTTGGTTGCTGATTATCCTGCCTTTCGGCAGAATCCTGCTTGTCTTTACCCGATTGTGGATTATTCTGCTGTTCAGCAGAATTTTGATTCTCACTATTTGGGTTAGGATTATTTTGATTTTCCATAATTAATTTCTTGAAAACAGGTTGCTGAAGAAATTAGTGATTAGATTCCATATATTTACTACCGGATTAGCGCTGGCAGCCCCGTCAGTCCCGGCATAAGTGCCGAAGATGTTAAACAGGTTATCAAATGCGCTGCTGATGCCGCCGCCCCACAATGGCATATCCTCGCCCGAACCATCGTTCGGTGAATCGCTGTCTAAGCCCATTCGATTTCTATTATACCGGAGTTTTTCAATTAAGCGCTGGATTCTTCGCGCATCGGAACTGCCGCTCCAATCGGGCGTGGTAGTTAATTTTTCCAGTTCAGACAGCTGGCCACCGCGGGCTCTATCCACCCACTTTTTGGCATTGGCTTTATCGGTTTCACTGTTGTTTTTTAAGCTGGATATTAAAATAGTGTCTAGCAAAATATCATTAAGCATGCCATATAATTCTTTGACTTCTGGATTGCCGCTAGCAACTCCCTCAGTAGCTTGTCGAACAGCAGATTCTATGTAACCGTAGTACGTACCTCCGGCCAACATAGTTGGATTGCTTCCAATGATGTCGATATTGTGGTTCAGCCGATCTTTTTCAGAAGCATCAAGCAGAGAATTATTACGGACGGTCTGCCTGGCTTTAATAATAGTTGCTTCAAAGTCAGGCGCATACGGGCTTAACTCTGGAATATTTGTTTGGTTAGTGTATGGGTCAAACCCCATACTTTCATAACTTCGTAAAACTTCTTCCATTAATCTGTCAAACTTCCATCTGTTTAAATCACTGAGTGCTTCGATACTCTCAAAGCTGTTGTTTTCAAGATAGAAATCGACAGCTTGTTCAAAGAACTGTTTTTCTCTTTCGCTGCTGTTGCTGTTTTCTGTCGCAGATAACTCTGCCAGTAGCCTGAGCCCAATAGCTGTGTCGGCTAGCTCTTTTAATCCAGGGTCATCTTTGAATGTGGTGTCTTTAAGGTTAAGCCGGACTATGTTAGTTAAAAGATTAGCAGCGGCCATTCCTTGTGCTTTATTTAAATCGTCTTTTTGCCTTGGAGAAAGCAGTGGGCTGTTCTGGATTACGGCCTTAGCGCTATTCCAAGATTCATCTATGTCGACGGCAGAGCCAAATGGCTTGGTGGTGTCAAATTCAAATGCTGGGAGAGATTCCGGGGATGAGTCTTCGTCGCCTGGTTCGCCATTTTCATCCTCACCATTATCAGAGTCGCCTTCACCAGCATCATCGTCCTTGTCGCCTAGTTCGTCAGTATCGCCATAGGGTGTTTCGTCATTCTCGTTGGCTATGCCATCTCCATCTATGTCCGGATCCTCATAATCGTATTTACCATCACCATCAGTGTCTTTAGGTTTATCATCTGGATCGTTGGGATCGGTTCCAGCCTTTTTCTCATCTTTATCTGAGACACCATCACCATCAGTGTCAATTGGCTTTGTTTTCTCAGTGATTAGATTTTCTTGTTTTATCTCGTTAAGTTCAGATTCGGTCGGTGAATTGGGATCTTTTTTCAATGTCAATTTAACTCTTGTGTCTGTTGGGAAAATACTCAAACCTGCTTTGTAAAGTACTCCAGCTTCTAGATGAACCGGTTTATTGGGGGCCGCATCGGCTTCGTATAATACCCATTCACTATTAGGAACTTTACCTTTAAAATTCCAAGCAACATTTGGTTGTCCTTGTTTGTTGGTTTCACTGTAGCCAATGAATTGTCCCATATCACCAATTCCATCCACTCTTAATCCGACAGGCAGACTGACTCCTCCACCCAATATTTTTTCAATAATGCTACGATCTTTTTCTTTAGCTTCATTAGTGAAGTCCAAGCTAACAGTAATTTTTCTCGTACCTTTGGGGGCTATAGTATTTGCAGTAGTTTCGATACACAACTCAAATAGTCCATCACGGTTACATTGTTTTAATGGACTTGGTACTGCCGGATCCTTCATCTCCTTCAACTTTTGTTTTCCTTTAATTACAACTGTATAAGTATGGACACCCTTGGAATCGGTGTACATAAATACAATTCGAGTAGGCAGCGAATTGGGCAAAATTAGAAGTTCTCTGCCTGTTTGGGTTCCAAATTCTCCCTTTTCATCTAATGTAAAACTGATTGTGCCCGGTGTATCTAAAGATTTATCAATTGGCACTTCGATGCCGCCAAAATCACCCGGTAGAGGTTCTGGAGGAGGATAGGGATTGTTATTATCGTCATCGCCAAAGTTTTCTGGGATGAGGTTGCCAAATGGGTCTTTTTTGTAGGCCACTTTTTTCCCGGGAGGCGGGATGAATGTAGCTACAGGCTCGGCAGATGCAGTGACTACTCTGCCGGCTGGATCGTCACCATCCTTGGGTGGTTTTACAGTTATTTTTAATTTATAGGCCTGCTTAGCGAAGTGTTCGTATTCGGTTTCATTTTCATCACCGATTCCAAGAAGCCTTTCGCGAAAATCTTCAAGATTTTCTTTTCTAACATTAGCAATACATTCTTGGACTTTTTTTGTACTTTCTTCGTGGTTACGAGGGTCGTAAAGTTCTCTGCACTTGTCAATTTTTTCCCGTTGAGTTTCAGCATATTTGGGAGGAACAACTATAACCTTAATTGTTGGCTTTTTATCTTTAAGAGCTTCTTCAATATCAACAACGGGGATATCAACATTTACTTCCAATGTTTTGCGTCTGCCTTTAGTTGAATAGGTGTTTGAAAAACGTAACTTGCCGATGTCTCCTGCCGGGGCTTGTCCGGGGGCATAGTAAAATGTTGATTCCCCGCCTGAATTAATGCGAGGCTCCAATTTAGCTCCGCTAGTGCCACCTCGATAAAAGTACTCATCCTTTTCACCCTCGGCAGCGATCAAATGTTCATGTGCCTTGGCTTGTGTTCGATTTAATGATTCTCCTACGACAGTTCCCTCAGTAATCGGATTGCCGGACAGGTCTGTCAGTTCGGTGTTAATTATCACGTAGCGATATTCAACTGCCAGTCCAAAATCTTCTGGATCTGGTTTGTTGTTCTGCCAGTTTTCAAGAGCATCGTTGAAGTCGCTAGTGGAACCAAAGTCGGCCCGCAGGGGCTTGATATTCTCCCATCGGCTAAGATTATTTTCGTAAAGATTTTGATTTTGTTTTAGTGTTTCTTGATCAATGGTGGGATTACGAGTTGGTGTTGGGGGAGTAAGGTAAGACAAATCATTGATTCGCGTGCCAAGATTTTGGGTTAGTCCTCCCAGTGGCCCGTAGATTTTTACATAGCGGCCTCTAAAACTATAATCGGTAACGGCATCAATTCTGCTGCCGTAAACTCTTAGTATGCGATCTGAGTTGCTGTCTTCTCCCAGCAAGAATCTGGCGTCGCCTTCAGTCATCTTCTCGATTGGCTGGCCGTGTTCTATAGTTACGGAAGCGGAAAACGCACCAAAATTCTGATTGTCCTTATCGTATGCCTCATCGCCGCTAACAGAGATAGTAATAGTTCTGTTGCCTTTGGTTGAAGGTGTTTTATAAATTGTTTTGAATATGCCATTGTTGCCGATTTCAACAATCTCATTTTCTACGGAACCAAGCTCATCATCCGTACTAGTAATAGATATATTGGCAAAAGCGTGGAGGGGCCAAGATTTACTCTTTATTGAGCTATTATTTGTTTCGTGGGCGGTTTCCCATGTTATACCAGTGAGCTTACCAGTTAATTGAACTTCGGTTTGGCCGTCTTCTTCGATTTTGGACGGGTTAGCAGATAGTTCAAACTCAACCTCTTGTTCTGGAAGTGGATTATCCTGCAAGAAGCTGATTGTTCTTGAAGCCAACACGAATATATTGCTGGCGCTATCCTGGCCGGGGAGGGGTTTTCCGTCTTCATCATATTGAACAGTTTGGCCTCTGTCCCAATTTGGTTCTTCGGGAGTATCTTCGGGATCATCTGGAGTTTCCTCAGGTGGGATTTCCTTGGGATTTTCCTCTGGATCGACGATTGGCTCTGGATCTTCTTCAGAATCTTCGGGAATATCTTGGGCGAATGCAGGTGCAAACCATCTGATTGTCCGATCAAAGGCCGATTGGACTGCCAAGCGTGGCCAGCTGTTAGCCTCGGCTTTGTATTCCGGGTAGCCCTGCTCGCGCAGGGTATCCCTGAATTCCCGGGCATTGTGCAAACTGCCGGAAGTTAGCTCGGCCAAAATATCAATGGTCCGAACACCGGGGATATTGGGATTAAGGGCTAATACCCGCTCAACTTTTTCATTCAATGTCCAAGATACAGTTTTTTCTACTAAGCCCTCGGCTTCGTTAATATCCCTCTCTTCACTGTCCGTCATTACCCAATTGCGAAACTTGTTTTTCTTATTTTTGTATTTGAATGAAGCTGCCATCTTCTCGCCATCTGACATTTGAACAAACATTTGTAGCTCGGGGGCAAGGCTTGGTTTTTGGTCTTGTCTGATCTCACGACCATTTTCGTCCACATACTGGGGGATGCCAGTTTTGGCATCGCGCTTGCCGGTAACTTGCGTGGAATAAGCAGCTTGCACCCTAATAGTCGCGATAGCTTCTTTAGCGCCGTCAAGATTGTTCTCAGGGGAAATATCGGCAGTCATATCAAAAACTAAATTGCCGGGATTAGACCGGGCAGCGAAAGCCAGTTCTTCAACTTTTTTATTGGCTTGTTCGTCTTTTTGCCTCTCTTCTTCAGGGTCCAGCGGGCTAGATTTTAGTCGATTGCGGTTTTTCTTGGTTAATTCAAGGTGGGCAAATACCGGTTTGCTGGTTGTGCCGTCCTCAAGCTCGATGGTGGCTGCGGCATAGATATCAACTGTGTCCTCCTCATATCGGTTAGCTTGTTTTTCGCCATCAGTGGCAGTATATTCGATTTGAGCTGTTCCACTGAAAGTTCCGCCAATATTTGGATCTTGGACAGTCAATTGAGTAGCTGTGGCTGAAAAGCCGCCGGAATTATCAGGGAAGTAGGCATTGCCGCTGGAGAAAGTGACCCGAGCGCCAATTACTGGCTCGTTATTAATATCGGTGACCCGGGCGGTAATGAGCGTACTGGAATCGGCTGGGTTGTTCGGATCAAATGGCACCATAAGAGTGGATTCCGTAGAGATGATTTCGATGTTGATGTATGCGTTTACCAGCTCGGTGAAGAAATTAGTACCATTGTTAAGAGTCGGAATCAGAGTTGTAGATGCCTGCCGGGGGAGTATTTCCAACATTGTATCCAAGGATTCTTTAATTTGCGTTTGGGCTTCCCGGAGCTCGAAGTCTATATTTTCTTCGTTGGTTAAATCATCAAGGGTAATTCCATCTTCAAAGAGTGTCTGAATGTCTTTTATGTGTCCGGCGGTCTCCTCGATGCCGGCGAAGTAGTCCGCCAAAGTGTATTTGTCTGTGGCTCCTAACACTATTCCTAATCTGTCCATCCAAGTGCTGTCGCTGATGTCAGAATCACGGATGTACTCGTCCCATTCATCAATCTGTTCAATGGCTTCTTTGTATAAAATTTCATTGGGGATGGTGTGGGTTAGTCCGTATTCTTCTTCTAGCTTTGCCTGTTTTTCGACTAACGCTGTTTGTTTCTCAGCCAACGATTCTCGCCCAGCTTCATCAAGCTCTGTATCTTCCTCCAATCTTTTAATGTCATCATTTAGTTTTTTGATCTCTTCAGACAACCGTTTGTAATTTGTTTTGTTATCTTCGAATAGCTTCTCATATGTCGGCAAATCGATAACTACGCCGTCATAAGAGCCCTTTTTAACGAAATCTTTTAAGCCGCCGGCTGCTTCCAGCATTGAGAGGCTGGAAAATTTAGGCGCTTCATGCAGATAGACCGCCTTAGCCAGTCCCAGTCGCTCGCGGGCAAAGGCAATGGCTTCTTGAAAATTTTGTTTAGTTTTGATTATGCCTGCCAGCTTGGCCTCTGTTTCGGCAATCGTTGTAATATTTTCATCAATAACTCTAGAGGCCTCTTGGTAAGCCGTTCTAATTGCTTCGTCTTCGTGTTCGATGAAGATATCTTCGAGTTTTTCTCGCTCAACCTGATTGAGTTGGGACTTGGACAGAATCAATTTCCTGCGCTTTTCATCCAAGCTTTTTCTGATTTCATCAGAAGTCCCGATATCTGATAATTTAATTCCTTCCACTAGCAGTTCAGAAATATCTATATTGTCTAGTGTTTCAGCAGCAATCTTGGCCCATTCATCATCAATATTGTGGCTGGCAACACCATCAAGAATGTGGGCGATTTGTCCGTTGATCTCTTTGATCTCACTCTCGTGGAGGATTTGGTTGGGGACACGATAATCAAGCCGATATTTTGACAATTCAGCTTCTTTCTCTTCTGATTCCGCGCTTGCCAGGGCTTTTTCATATTTAGTTCTGTTTTCTTCGAACCAATCTTTATACTGCTCGGCGTTCATTTTAACATTCCAGTAGACGCCATATTTTCTGATGAAGTCAGCAAATCCACCTGCCTTGTCTGCAAGCATATATATACTGGCCAATGACAGAGGACCACTTAAGAGTGATACTTTAGCTTCCTCTAATTTTTGATGGATTGTACTGGCAGTCCTTTCTAAATTGGCTTCTGATTGAATTACGGCGTCAAGTTTTGCCTGAAGCTCCTCAACTTCGGGCATGAGAACGTTGATATCGGTCTCGGCTTGTGAACTCCGTCTGAACCAGTCATTGGTTTGCTCCCTGGTGGCAGCTAAAGCTCCGGCTAGGGGAGTAACACCTATTAGCTGGACAACCAAAGAAAACGCCACTGAGAAGCTGAGGATTTTTTGCAGTTTTTTGGTCATTTTCGTGTTTGTTTTTGTTTTGGAAACAATCTTTCTAGTATCATCATTGTATCATATTTTTATCCTTTTGTCAATTGATACATTGAGTTCTTTGAGGAAAGCTAGTTTAATAAGGCTATGGCCAGATACTACATATACACCGACGGAGGAGCTCGGGGAAATCCCGGTCCGGCAGCGACAGGGGTTGTGATTTTGGATGCTCAGAAGAAAAAGATAAAAACAGCTTCCAGCTATTTGGGGGAGGCCACTAATAACGTGGCCGAGTATGCTGCTTTAATCCGGGCGCTGGAATTGGTTGTTGAATTGGCAGAGCTGCCGCTGGAAAACATCGAAATACATGCGTATCTGGATAGCGAACTTATCGTTAAACAGTTGAAGGGAAATTATAAAGTAAAAAATAAGGGCCTAAAGCCGTTATTTGAACAGGTAAATAAGCTGAGTCTGCCGTTTAGAAAAATTACCTACACGCACATTCCGCGCGAAGAAAATGCAGAAGCCGATATGTTGGTAAATGAGGAGCTGGATAAGCATGTTTAGAAGCGCAGCGTTGTGCTTCACCAACGGTCTCTTTTTGCTTGTCCAAAAAGAGACGCAAAAAAGAACACCCTATTCATAAATTGTTAGCCAAAATATAAAATCACCCTGTCTGGGTTTAACCGCAAACTCGCCTACGGCTCAAACATGCTCATCCAAACTTGGTGATTTTCTAATTAGCTTAAACAATTTGTTCAATGGGGAGTATTTGCTTCGCAAAGGGGAGGAGATGCTTAAAAATGACAACGGCTCATATGAGCCGTTGAATAGAATCTGTTTTTTAACGCCCTCACCCCATCAAACGAAGCAGAAATTTTTGGGATATTAGGAATTTTATTCGAAGGTAACTACAAAGCTAGAATTTAGATTCTGGTATTTTTGATTTTGTGGAGCTTTTGGATCGGCAGTATAAATATGATATTCGATTTCGCCGGCGATCTTCGACGCGATCGGAAATTCCACCCATCCGCCCCGGTTAGTTTGATAGAACGCCCTTTCGGGTTCAGGGCTATACCAATCAAGGTAAGTCATAGCGGGTGTCCTTAGGGACGGCTCGTATATTTTTAATCCGATCCAGACCGAATCGGCTGGCAGTCCGTTTTGGTCCTGAACCCAAATTCCGACATTGCTGAATGTACTTCCGTCTGCCGGAATTACATTTTCACTGATGGCGGTTTTGCTAACTGTCAGAACCAGATTGCTGTCCTTGGGAGTCGACAGGCGAGTCCAGTTGACAAGCAGCACAAGCAGGGTAACCGCAGCCAATATGCCAAACACCGTCCACCGATCGTGTCGGAAATATTTTCTGTCGCGTCTGAAATGATGTAGAAATTTTCTCATTATCTTGGTATCCAATATTTAGTATAGAATATTTTCTGCTCCGTATGTTCTAATCTTTAGGCTTGAAATGGACTTTGTCGTAGTGTTCAACCCAAGCCAGAAGCACGGCCGCTATGAGAGTCAGGACCATAAACACAATTTGCAGACCATTCCAGCCGCTAACCGGCAGGGTGGTTGGCTGTTCGTATTTAACTATGTCGGTAATTGTTACATCACTGGTTGCGTACTTGATTTCGCCGTTATACATAGCCACTACCATCACTGCATCATAGAAGGTGCCGATGGTCGCATTGGCCGTGAAGACAATTTTATCTGAGCTATCGGTGCTAATTGTTCCGCCATCTGATGGTGTATACCATTTGAAGACCAAATTTTCAATTGCACGTCCCTGAGTGTCATAACCTTGGGCGTAGAATGTCTTAGATGTATTGGGTAACATCTGAGTGCTTGTGGGAAGTATTTTAATATGATCAAGCACGCGGTCACTGTTGTCGTTGATGGCTATGATGTTGGCCAATCTAGCGGTCGCTGGCTGTTTTTGGTGGAATTCTATTGACTCCAAAACTTCCAGCACTGCGCTGGCATTGCGGAAACCGGTGTCAGGGGCAGTAATTACACAACCGGTCTTTTTGTCTGAGAGCGGATTATCTGAAATTGTGATGATGCTTGCGCCGGGCGTTATATCACGATAATAAAACACGGCCGAATTTAGGGGACTCTCTGATTTGAAATACTGAACGTTATTTGTCGGACCGATATTTTGAACTTGGACGCCGGTCGGCAACTCTTTCAGACTGCCGTCATAAAATTTGCCGGTTTTAGACTGGCTGTAGAAGTACAATATCTCGGGCAATTGGGTTGAGTTGCCGAATATGTCCTTGGCCTTGACTAATAGCGGTTCGCTAAAAGTGTCAGTATTTTCTATTTCTCGACTGGGGAGGGAAATGTCCAGTGTGTCTTTAGGGGTAGTCGTAACCGGTGTGTCGGTGACAACGATTGGCATCTGCACATCAGGGAAACCGAGTGATGGATTTTCAAACAAAGTTAAAGTGTCAAAACCAGGCAGAGACGCTCGGGAGTTTCTGTAATAAAACGCGGATTCGGACGTGTTAGCTGCGATCCTAACATGTGCCGTCGGGCGGTATGTACCGTCTGGATCTTTTAACATAATCTCCCCCGTGGGGCTTGTGGTATGGACGCTGATTGTTAAATTGTCCGGGGTTACATATGGTTCTCCAGTTGTAGTGTCAATTATTTGAACGATGATAGGCCCCTCCAAATGGCCCTGCTCTACCATTTTCAGCGGCTCCGTTTCCGATACAGTTATGGAAGGGCTAACAGTTGTAAACGTCCATTTCTTGGGAAAAGTTGATTCAGCCAGAATATTGCCGGCCACATCTTCGGCATTGGTGATATCTATAACGTAAGTGGCGCCGACGGCCAAATTACTGGGGGGCTTTAGTTTGACATGAGTATTTCCATTGGACCAATGGGCCTGCCAGCCGCTGATATTTTGTTGCTGATTGTAGTATTTGAAGCCAACTGTAAACTGAAAAGTTGATGGGTTCAGCTCAACATTAAAATCCAAATCAACTTCGGTGTCCAATGCCAAGCCGGTAGCGTTTGGAACGGGGAGGACTTGAGACAACTCCGGCGACAGTAGAATTGTGTTATCTATCTTGGTTTCGGTCTGCATAGAAAATACCTCGCTCGAGCTGGTGATATCCTGTGCAGTGACTGAATTAACAATAATGTAACCGGTTTCGTAATGAGGTTTGATTAAAGCCGAGTAGCTGAATGATATTGATCCGCCAATCGGGATAATTGCAATTGTCTCAACTCGATTCAGCACGTTATTGTAACTGACTACCAATCGGTCAGACTCGCTTCTGAGTGTTCCCGGTATGTAGGTTGTTTCACTTGGTAAAGTGTTAAATACAGCTGCCTGTGCTATAGTGCTGCCGGTATTTTTAATTGTCACTTCATAGTGAAGAGAACTGCCAACGGGTGCCTCGGTTTTATTGACTGTAATGGTAGATTCGCTGAAATTGGCGGCAGAGGCAATATTAATAATAGCCGGAGCCGGAACATAATCAGGATTAATGCCGTCTGCAATTACTACTTGTTGCTGAATCTGAAAACTATCAACTGTTTCGTCTATAATTGCCTGAAATGTGATTGTGGCGTCGCTTCCTTGGCTGACAACTCCATTCCACCTGAGGCCGGTAACTTGTCCGTTTTGCTGCTGAAGGGAAACCGTGCCGCTGGTTGAGTCGGCGCTGCCAACTTTGTAAACCAAAAACTTGTTCAAAGTTAACGTTGCAACGGTATTAGATGAGGGTAAATCGCTGGTGTTTGTCAGCGTGATAGTGTAGCTGACGACATCGCCGGTATTATAACTTCCGTCGGGATTGGTTCCCTTGGCCGCCCTGATAGTCGAGTTAGTCAAATCAGGGTCCAGCTTAACGATGGTCTTGAAATACCACTCCAGCGGTGTGGAATTTTCTACCAAGTTATGGCCCGCCAAATCCTTGGCATTTACGATTTTAAAGGTATACCATGTATCGTATTCGAGAGTGGGGTGCTTTATGCTGACTTGTTGGTTGTTGTTTGACCAGACCGTTTCCAGGCCGGTGACACTTTCCTCTGTTTCTGTCGCGTAGAGCTGGTAGGCAAATGTGGCTGTGTCTATGGCCTCAGAAAAACCAATAGCCACATCTTGGTCAGCACTTGTTCTGGTATTTAAATTGCTGGGGATGGCGCTCTGCATGTGGGGAGCTATTGTATCAACAATTGTGTATGCCTCGATTGTTGGCAAAGTTTCTCCATCAAAAGGCAGATTCTTGTCTGCGCAGTCACTGTTGCCACTGAAATCCTCAGCGCAGGCATAAAAATTATATCTGCCATCTCCCCAGGCAGATTGACCGGCAGCGTTAAATGTGAAGTTAAAGGGAGCGCTATTGTCCGTGCCCCACAATTGGTGGTTAATTTCACTCTGGTTGCTGTAATAAAGTTTAACCGAGCTGACCCCCACATTATCTGAGGCAGCCACACTGATGGTGAATTCCGCTTCGCCCGTATATTGGGGCAGGGGGTTTATGGATGATGTTGGCTTCGTTCCATCACTGTCATTGCCCCCGGGAACGCTAATTGTAAAATAGTCGTCGCTTGAGTCTTCGATGGCTCCGCTGCTGATGGTTACTTTAATTTGTGAGTCGGGAGTATTGGGAATTTGCCATTCATAAGCGCCGTCGTTGGCGGTGTTTTCAACGATGTTTTGACTATCTTGTCCCTCGATTGTGTATGTAATATCTATAATATTGCCGCTGCCCAGCCCTACGGATGTCCAGGTAATGTCATAGGTTGAACCTACGCCCCAATCCTCGTTACCATTGGGCGCGGTGACAGTAATTGTTCCCAGAATATATTCAATCTCTACATAATCTAAGGCTACAGACGCGTTAACATGCGCTCCACCCGCATTGGTTAAATATGCCTGAAAATGGAATGTGCCTGTGCCGACATCGTCGTCAAACTGGCCTATGTTGGTATTGATTGTATCAGCGGTGTTCATATCGGCAAGGCCGGATGAAACATCCCATTCGCTGCCTGTCCAGTAATACCAGGTGGCTTGATTATCGTCATTGGTAATTCGATATTTCACGCCCGTGGATGTCTCGCTGGGAGTGGGGTAAGTTTCACTGAATGCGGAAATTGAGGAAAATATTACACCCGTGCCGGATTTAGTTGTTATTACCGGTCCTGTGGTCTCATTTTGTGTATTGTTGAAGGTGCCCGAATAGGCATTACCGCTGCTCATCGGTCCTTCAGTCCCCAGTAAGTAAGTGTAGTTGGACATTCGGATCAGAGCATGGACGTAACTAATGTCAGCGCTAGATTCCGCTGTTTGATTTATAAAATCATTGCCCCCGTCGAATGAACGATAGATTATACCTCCCGCACTGGAAATAATTATCTCGTCGTTTCCGTCTATGTGTATTGAGCGGGCATTACTTAAGTCGCTGATGCTGACCTCGCTGAAAACTGTTCCCGAGGCCTCAGTGGACTTAAGAATATGAGCGCCTGAAGTTATGGCGTAGATGTAATCGTTGGAATCGACAGCCAGATCATAAACACTGGCGTGGGCGGTGCCGGCAGTATCTCTGGTGGCCTGTGTCCAGGTAAGACCGGTGTCGGTTGTATAGAAAATAGATGTAGTGGTTGAACTAGATCCGCTAATAGTGGCTGCTGCGTAAATAGTATCTCCGCTACTATCGGCAATAATCTCGTGAATTTCTAGAACATTGGACAGATCGCCTTGGTCTACATTGATAAAACTAAGACCATCATCAAGGGAATAATATATTTCATTGTCTGGGTCGTTTGTGCCTGCCCAAACTCGGCCAGTGATAGGTTCATAATAGACAGCTCCCCACTTGGTGCTTCCGGCTATAGTGTTGTGGCCTGTCCAGTTTGCCCCATCGTCGTCAGTGTATGACCATCCGCCAACATCGGGGGTGCCTGGGTCGTATCCCACCCCGATGATCCGTCCTTCATTTGGGCCCATAGTAATTTTGGTAAACTTGATTGTGCTAATCTCACCTCCTCCTTCTATTGGATTGTCCTGAGTCCAGGTATCTCCGTAATTAGTAGAGTAGGGAGCGGGCCACTCTCCAACTCCCGCTAGTATGCGGCCGGCTGTGTCTGTTTCTATTAAATCTGTGGTTGGCCCGTGACTGTCCAAATCATCTGATGAAGCCGTCAGATCCAGTCTTGCAAACGCATAAGTATCGCCAACCACCGTTCCATTGCCCAATGTGTAGTTGTTTGGGTCGGTAAAATGCCAGGTGCCGGTGGCGGCCCGGGCCGGCTGGATATTCAAAAAACCTCCCGGCAAGAAACCTTGCAACACTAAAGCAACGGTGGCTATCACCGAGGTAACTCGTTTGAGTTTGACTTGCAGGTTGTTTGGCATGTTTATTTTAATTTTTGCTTTTAGGGTTAATTTTATTTTTGGCTTTTGGCGGCTGATGCAAAGGATTTTCAGGTTAGAATCCCCCGAGATTATTAAGTTATTATACTAAAAAAATGCTTAAATGTCAATTGTACTACCTATAGAGGATGATTAAAAACTTGAAGTTTTGGCTCTGGTGGTATATAATCGCTACACAAGGGGCTGTTTGGCTTCGACAGGGACATTGATTTTTATGGATTGCATATCGCGGATGTTCGCTCACGCGTCCTCCGGACCAGAGGTCACTCCGGACCGGCGGTAAAACAACGGACAAACTTACAAATGCCAATAAAGCATTTAGCGGACTTCGGTTCGCGCCAGCACTGGCTTAATTTCTAGTGCCGCTGATTTCAGCTTGTACTCGGCAAGGTTGTGATCGGCGTCGATTTAGCCGAGTTGCATTGTTGGATGTCGGTGCCAACAACTAAGATTCATCCGACTTATCCTATTGTTGCTTTGTCTATTTGTGAACAGTAGGGGATACAAACCAAATAGACTATGTATGTAGAAGTTTATAAAAATTATTCTCTGGACGGGGGTTCAATTCCCCCCAGCTCCACCACGAACCACTCACCTTCGGTTCAGGTTCGTGGCGCCGCCACGAACTATATTATTAATATCGAAAAGTGGGAGTGCCCCGAACCCTGGAACCACAGCAGTGGGTTCAGGGCGTGGCCGGAATGGAGTGACTGGTTCCGGGGCTTTATAATATTTATATGTACTATGTTTACATTCTCCGTAGTAAAGTAGACGAAAATTTTTATGTTGGATTCAGTGAAAATCTCAAGCAGCGGATTTTAGATCATAATTCCGGCAAGAATTTATCTACACGAATACGCAAACCATTTGATCTGATATTCTATGAATCTTTTGTCGATAAATTCGATGCATTACGTCGGGAGCGATATCTCAAAAGCAATAAAGGCAGAACAATGATTAAACAATTATTACGAGAGTATCTGTCGAAATCATAGTCGGCTCTTTAGGATTCTTCTAACAAAATAGTATATATTATTGGTTTTACATCTGGAATGTTATAATTCGGCTGATGGAATTCGTACGCAATAATATCTACTGGATTATCGGCGTGATTGTTGCCATTGGTCTTGTTGTTGTAGTGGTTATTTATTATAGGGGCGCTCCTGATGGGAAAACCAGATTTATTATCACCCCCTCAAATGAAACAAATATTTCGCCGTACGATTTTTCAGGAGATGGCGATTGGATAGGTGATTACACAGAAGAGTTTGAAAAAATTGCCCCGCCAACAAGTAGTGGCAATTCCTCCGGTGATCTGCCCGTCCCCTTGCCGCCTACACAAACTCCTTGGGAACAAGGCCCTAGTGACCAAACATCTGCATCTGCCAAGCCGCCGCCGTTGCCAACTCCCGGCGGTACACCCTGGGGGCAAGGCCCAAGCGATTGATATTCTCACTTTCTCTTTTTGTATTTCAAAACTCGCTGTTGGGTCCGCTTGAACTCTCTTTCTTTAATCGATGCCCGCTTATCGTATTTTTTCTTGCCTCTGCCCAATCCCAACTCAAGTTTGATCTTATTCTTCTTTGAATACATCTTCATCGGGATTAAACTCAAGCCCTGCTCATTGAGTTTGCCAATGAGATGGTTTATTTCTTTTTTGTGCAACAGCAGTTTCCGGGGTCGAATTGGATCGTAATTTTTTGGAGTTCCTTGTTTGTACGGGGCGATGTGAGCGCCCATTAGCCAGATCTCCTTATTCTTTATTTTGGCGAAGCTTTCTTTTAAACTGACCTGTCCAGCTCTAACTGATTTTACTTCAGCCCCTAATAGGGAAATACCAGCTTCGATGGTATCAAGAATCTGGTAATTAAATTTAGCTTGGGGGTTAATGATTTTCATATCGCGTCTATTCTATCATTTTATAAAATATATAAAGAACCTTCTCCGGCCATTGGAGGAGGGTTGTCTTGAATTGAGCTAAATCCTTGCCGCGGGGAGATGTTTGAGGTGAAGGAATGAACCGAGTTTCGACCATTAGCGGTAAGAGGATTTAGCCAATGAAAAAGCCCGACGAACATGAGCCGGGACTTTTGTGATACTTTTCTAGAAAAGTATCAAAACAAACTACTCTAGCGGAAGCCGATAAACACTGGTTCCGGCACTCAGATAAATATAGCCAGTTGCCTCATCTACAAACAAATCTTGGGGATTTTCAATGTTGTCATAGATGTACTGGCCCAAGTAGGTGCCTTCTTTATCGTATTTGACCACCCGGTTGTTAGTGGCATCCAAAAGATAAAGCTGGCTGGCCGCGTCAGTGTAGATGTGAGTAATATTTCCGAGGGCAGGATAGGGATGGGGCAATTCTGCCAAAGCAAACTCGATCTTTTCGCCGCCCAGATATTTTTCGATGATATTTCCATCTGACAGAACAAAAATATTTCCATCGATGGCGAAGTCTAGGGCTTTAGTTAGATCCGCTGCTCCGGTTTCAAAGTATGCAGCGATTTGGGTATATTGACTGTCTGGCGTTTTTTTATACTTCCAGATTTGGCTGTTAACTCTGTCTAAAAAGTAAAGTTTATCAGTGTAGGCGATTAGATTGTCAGCGTTGTTCCAATCTCCTTCATCCAAAGGCACATTGACCATGCTGTTGTTGACTAGGTTCAGACTGTAAATGGATGGTGGGACAGTATAGAAAATTATTTCACTGTCTCCCATCGCGCTAGCCAAGGATAACGCCTTATTGGAGCTGACCAGGGAATTTGAAATAACTGCTTCGCCGCTGGAGGTTTTAAATTTGTAAACCTTATTATTGCTCGGATCGATTGTGTAAACATTGCCGCCCAAGATAACTAACTCGCCAATTTGAACAGCTGCCTCGCTTCCAGCACTGGATGCCAGCTGAGCGGACAAAACATCAAAATCAACCAGCGGCTGAACTCCGGTGAAGCGATTGACTGCGCTAACATCGTCAAGCTGTTCCCGCAAATCGGCCAACAAGAGCGCGGCCTCCTTCTCGGTCCGGGCATTGGTGGTGGCAGACTCAGCCAAGACATACGCTTCGGCCAACAGAGTTCTGGTTCTGACTACATCTTCATATATTAACGAAGCCTGGGCCGCATCGCGCTTTTGCTGGGCTTCAGTAAGAGCAGCGGTGGCTTGTCTGGTGCTGACTCTTCCGCTGTATCCGCGGGCTAGCGCAAAAGTGGAAACTACGATTACCGCCGCCAGCACCACCGCAATACCGATAAGGATTTTATCGCCGTTGGGCTGTTTTCTGATTTGTTTAACAACATTGGCAACAAAGGTTGCAATTATATCTGCTATTGCCAGCAATATCAATCCTGTGGCTTTAACAATTTTCAGGGTTATATCACCAATATTTTTAAGTTTGTCTGAATCAAATCCAACCTTTGTCTGATAACTCCTGATTGAGGGCGCAGATCTTTTTGTCTTTAGGGTTTCTTCTTCCTCTTTGATAACAATGGCCTCTCGCTCTCGGGGGTGGCTTTTTTCTTTAGCCTGGGTTGGCTCATCAACTATCTCAGCAGTTTCATCTGTTGTGTCCATGGCCTCTTCAACAGTTTGGGATTTGTTGATTTCTTTTGGTGCCACCGCAGGCCAAACCCTGGCTCGTCGCGGAGCGGTCTTAGATTTAATCGCCGCCGGTTTGCCAACCCAGTTTTCGCTGGGTCCAGTTTCTTCCTCTTGGCTCAATAGTTCGGGCGTATTAAATTCGGATATTAAAACACTGGTTCGGTTTATCTCGTCTTCCTGCTCCAGCATAGTTGCTAGTGACTTGGCCGCTTGGGCCGGGGTGTTATTAGCAATTAGCCGCTTGAGATTATCTATTGAAATATAATAGAAAAGTTCTGAGGTGCTAACGACAATTTTATCTTCAACTTCAATTTCTCCCTCTATAAGATTTGATAGGGTTTCCTCCGGCCGATAGGTTTCCCCCGGCGTATACATGCCCTTAGAGAGATTGGTCATATTGCCTTGGCGGAGCAGGTGAGCCTCAGCTGTTCCGCGTTGGACAATGAACATATTTTTGCCCTGGACAGCAGCTACTATTATGTTCATTTTGCCGATCCAATCCTTCTCTCCCTCTTTGGCGATAGCCGCTAGTTCCGAGTTGGCAGCTTTCAGAGCATTCTCAAAGCTTTCTCCGGCGCTTAAGGCCAGATCGCTGTAGTACTCTTCCTTGATAATATCAATAAGATTATAGGCAATGTCAGCCGAGAGTGGGCTGGGACTGGCGATATCAATTACAAAATATAGGCTGCCATGCTCCAAAAATGCTGCCTCGTCTGGCTCGTAAACCAGGGCAGTTGAAAAACCGCTTTTGGTGGCATGGTGGGACAGAACCTTGCCTATTCTTGCAGCTAGGCTTGGCTTGGTTACTGTTGGAATTGTTTCTGCGTTTTCGTTCATCCTGGGTCTGAACTATATCTCCGGTACAAAACGGTCTTTTCTGAGTTTTGAAGTTTTTTGAACCGGAGATCTGCCCCGAGGGGAGTTAAGAATTATAAATTGTGGGTTGCTTCTGTTTTTATTCTCTGACTCTTGGTTTTTAATTCTACTTTATTATAAAGCGAAGTTTTCCAAGATACCAAATAAATAGTGAGTGGCGGTGCTTCCCCCCAACGCTTTATGATAAGATAGGTTCACATAAAAGGGCAAGTTAATATGGATAAAAAATTCTTAAAGTACGCTCTGGGAGCTACATTAATTGTTGTAATTTATTTTATTTTAGCTCCGTATTTTGCTGGCGACAAAATTGTGGACGCGGTTGCTTTTGAAGTAGGACCAGTTAGTGTTCGTTGGTATGGAATGTTAATTGCTCTAAGCATTTTGATCGGATATTTTGTAGTGGTTAGGTCTTTGGCCGGGTCGCGGAATTTAAATGCAGATTTATTGCTCAATGTGGTTATTTGGGGCTTAGTTGGTGGTATTGTTGGTGCCAGGCTGATGTTTGTGATTTTGAAATGGCCTCTCTATATTGATAACTTGGCCGAGATTGTGCTGATCACTCAGGGTGGATTGAGCATTCACGGGGCGATCTTGGGGGGAGCGCTAACCACATTGTGGGCAACAAAGATATATAAGTTAGATTTTAAAAAAGTTGCCGATGTTTTTGTTCCAGCAATAATTTTAGGGCAGGCGATCGGACGGTTCGGCAACTTTTTCAATCAAGAAGCGTTTGGCGGCCCGACTAATCTGCCGTGGAAGATGTATGTTAGCCCACAGAGCCGGCCTCTGGGTTTGGAGGAATTCACCCATTTTCATCCCACTTTCCTATATGAAGCGGTTGGCAGCTTCATCATATTTTTTATATTGTTACGTTTGCTCAAGCTGCGTCTCAAGGATGGCGGTGTTTTGGCTTGGTATCTGATACTATATAGTAGCTTGAGGTTTGCAGTTGAATTTGTGCGGATAGACAGCGATCACTGGTGGTTTCTTACTATAGCCCAATGGGCGAGCCTGGCCATAATTGCTTTGAGTGTTTGGTGGTTAAGACAAAAAAGCCCACTTAACCAATTTAAAAATAGAGATGAATAATTAATTAAATTGAATAAATTTTTCTACGATGGTATTGGTTATAAGCAATGAATTTTAATTGGCGGAATGGGAATTGAAATGATAATCATTTTAGTTTTGGGGCTATCGCTATTAATAGCGCTGGCTGTGCTGATTATGCGCAGGCCGAACGTATCAACATCAGAAGGAGCTGCGAAAATTATTAATGATTTAATCAGGATGGTTGACCAAATTAAAACTGAGCAGCGGGCGGCTCAGGAAATTCAGCGTGATTTGAAGTCTGAAATCCGCTCTAGTACGGACAATCTTAAGGACCTTGTAACGGAGCATCGGGAACGTCGGGAACGCGACCAGGATTATTTTCAAAATATTTTAGCAGCGACCAAGGGTATCGAAAGTGTAATGCGGGGATCTAAGTCCAAAGGAATGGCCGGCGAAAATATTATTCGTGAGATTTTAAAATTATTCCCCCAAGGTACGATGGTCTATGATTTTAAAGTTGGCAGCAAGGTGGTGGAGTTCGGGCTGAAGTTGCCGGACGGAAGAATTCTGCCAGTCGATTCAAAGATGGTTGCTGTTGATGAGTTGAGTATGCTTCATCAATCAAATGATGAGGATGCCAAACTTAAGATTATCCGTAAAATTGAGATAGAAGTGCTGCGCAAAGCTCGCGAGGTTAGCACCTATATCTCTCCGCCGGTAACGTACGAGTCGGCGATTATGGCTGTGCCGGATTCCTTGCACTATATTTTAAAGGAATCGATCATTCGGGCGCACCGCGACTACCATGTTATCATCGTGCCCTACAGCATGACGATTCCTTACATTCTTTCCTTTTTGGATTTGCAAAGGAAGCACAGTGCGCGGATAGATGAAGAGAGGGTTAAAATATTTTTGGAGAATCTCGGCCTGTCTCTGTCGAAGATGGATGATATTCTGGATAACAAAGTGGCCAAAGGCAATGTCATGATTAAAAACGCCTATGACGAATACCAGCAAATCGTCAGTAAAATTCGCGGAGAGGCGCTATCTTTGACTAATTATGAATCGAAAAAGCTTGAAAGCAAAACGGATAAGTAATCGCACTCGTGCCGTCTTACTAGTGGGGGATTTTTTGTTGCTGGGTGTTTTAATTTTGAATTTATGCCAGTTGTTTAGGATTCAGACCGCTACTAAAGCAATTCTGGATACCAATATCCTCTCCGATAATCCGGATAAATTTATTGCTCTGATCAATGCCAGCGGAGTATCGTGGCAAGTCTGGCTGGTGAATGTTAGTTCAATAATTATTACAGCTATATTTGTTATTTTGTTGTTTATTCCAAAGTTTCAGGTCAAAAAATTGGCTGTTACCAATGCCATCTGGCTGGGAGTATGGCTGTTGTATGTAGTTGTGTCATTGATTATTGTAGCTGTTGTCGTTATGTCGTTCTTGAGTTTTACTTAAACTGGAAGAAATTTGGTTTAGCTGTTACTTGAGTTCTGTTACGAATCTGGCGGAGATAATAGATTACAATATAGTTAGCCAGTGAATGGACGAATGCTTACCTATAAATATTAATTCCAGAAAGATATTCCATGTTTAATTTATAGCGGGATGGACAAAACAAAAAATCGCAAAGTTAATTTAGCTGGACTGGCCGTTTTAATATTGGTCATGGTTAGCGTTGGCACACTCGGGTTTATGTTGATTGAGGGTTGGAACTTCTTGGATGCCTTCTATATGGTGGTGATAACTTTGGCTACAGTCGGCTTTCGCGAAGTGCACGAGCTATCACCCTCGGGAACAATTTTTACAATTCTGCTGATTGTTTTTGGGTTGGTGACTCTCTATTATGTCCTGCGGCTATTGGGAGAATATGTAATAGAGGATAAACTAGAAGAGAATTTAGAATCGCGTAAATTGGAAAAGACACTAAAAAACTTGTCCGATCACTACATCATCGCCGGCTTTGGCAGAGTGGGTAGGCAAATCGCTCTGGAACTAGCCAAAGAGGGGGTTAGTTTTGTAGTTATCGAAAAAAATTTGGAGTCATTTGAGCGATGCAAGAGAGCTGGATACCTGTGTTTAATGGGCGATTCTACAGAGGAAGAGACCTTGAAACGCGCCGGAACGATGGATGCCAAGACGATTATTGTAGCGCTGGGACGGGACAGCGATGCTGTTTTGACTATTATTACGGCAAAATCACTAAATAATGACATTTTTATCGTGGCGCGGGCTAACCAGGGCAGCTCGCCGGCCAAATTGTCCAAGATTGGCGCCAATCGGGTAGTGCTGCCGCACCAAATCGGAGCGTTCCGTATGGCTAACTTTGCTCTCAATCCAACCGTGGCTGATTTTTTGGATGATGTGCAGGATTTGGCGAACTCCGAAGTGGAAATAGACGATGTTATAGTAGCGGAGTCATCTGTAGTCGCCGGGCACAGCATTGCCGATCGGTTATCGAACCGAACTTATGGCGCTACGGTACTGGCTATCCACAAACCCGACGGCAACGCTATTATCAATCCTGTCGGTGATGCCATAATTGAAGCAGGAGATAGGCTGATCTTGTTGGGGACTAAGTCTAAATTAGCCAGAGTAGTACAAATATTAGAAGGTAAAGTTAACGCATAAGAAAGGATAATTACTATGATGTCGCGCTATAGTCCGGAATTTATAGAAGCACGTAAACAAGATCTTAAAAGGCGGAAGGCTGAAATTGAAAAAGAGCTTGCAACCATTTCTGAATTCGACGAAGCTTCGGGCAAATATATTGCTCTGCAGCCGGAATATGACGAGGGCAGTGTCGAGGATAGCATTGACAGTGGGGTCGAGGCGGAGGCCCTGCAGGAACGAGTATCAAGAGTAGATGATTTGGATAAGTCTCTGGACGAAATCAAATTAGCATTGAGCAAAATAGATAAGGGCACCTACGGCAGGTGTGAAGATACCGGGGAATGGATCAGCGAAGAGCGTTTAAAAACCTATCCTGCAGCTCGCACCCGAATGGATAAATAATATAGTTTTATTATGCCGATGAATCACCGCACCTCTCCTCAGTCGAGCAGCGCCGGGCTAGGTATGTTTTATGGGACCTGGATTGCTGCCGTATTGGTATCGCAACTGGTGCGCTTAAACTTTTCGGACAAAATTATCTATAACCCCGGGTTGGCGTTTAATATTATTCTGCCCAAATGGCTAATAATAGCAGCGGTGGCGTTGTTTTTGATTCTTATTGTAGTTTGGTATTTTCGGTTAGCCGCCAAAGATACAGTTATCAGTTTGGCATTTGGCCTGTTATTAGGCGGGGGTGTCAGCAACTTATTTGAGAGGCTGCTGTTTAACGGCAATGTAGCAGATTACTGGGGCTGCTTCGGCATTACCACCATTAATTTGGCTGATATTTTTATTTTTTCGGGGATCATACTGATTGTAATAAAGTTTTTGTACGCACATGGCAGCAGATGAACTAGATATTATATTTGAAGACAAAAATATACTGGTCATAAATAAGCCCAGCGGTTTGGTTGTGCATGAAGGCGTAAAAACCGCTAAAACTCTAACCGATCTGATCGTCAAGCATTTTCCCGATTCTCCGCTAAAGGGCAAACGATACGGATTATTGCATCGTTTGGACAAGGAAACCTCGGGGGTTTTGCTGGTTGCCAAAAACCAAGCAAGCTTTGACCATCTGAAGAATTTATTTAAAACCAGACGAATAAAGAAGGAATACTTAGCTTTGGTGCATGGCAAAGTGACGCCCCGTCGAGGCATTATTAAAATTCCCCTGGCTCGTGGCCTAGTCAAAAAAACCACTTTTGAACCTGCTGAAGCCGGTAAGCCGGCTGAAACTAAATATGAAGTCATTAAATATAAACCGGGGTTCACCTATCTCAGGGTATGTCCCCAAACAGGGCGCACTCACCAGATTCGAATTCATCTAGCCAGTATTGGACACCCCATAGTCGGTGATAAAACCTATGGCAAAAGGGATGATACGTTTGATTTTCAGTTTCTCCACGCTTACCAAATATCCTTTATAGATTCTGCGGGTAAAAAACGCGAGTTTGTTGCTCCACTTCCATCTAAGCTGAAAAAGATTCTGAATCATGAATCATGAATTAGGGGAGGACAGAGGATAGAGAACAGAGAATAAAAAAATAGCATTTCCTGAGTGAATAAAGTGAGTTAAAGGATTGCATTATGGAAACTCTTCGACTGCGCTCAGAGAATAAAAGGTACCAAATACTGGATATTAAATACTAACAAGTGAACAAAAAAATATTTATTATTACAGGCCCCTCAGCAGTTGGAAAAACAACAATTGCCAAGCATGTTATTAAGCTTGGCTTGCCGTTAAAAAAAGTTGTCACAACAACCACTCGTCAAAGGCGCAAGGGTGAGCGAGACGGTTATAATTATCATTTCATCACTCGTAAAAAATTTGAGCAACTGATTAAGGATCGGCAGATGTTTGAATGGACGAAGTATGCTGATCATTACTACGGCAGCCAAAAACGGCATGTGGAGCAAATAATAAAATCCGGCAAACATCCCCTGTGGATAACAGAGGTTGAAGGAGCTGAGTACTTCAAAAAGCGCTACAAAAAGTTATCAGTAGTAATTTTTATTGTTCCACACTCGTTCAGCGTGTTACGGGACCGGCTGGAAAAAAGAGGGGCTCCTGAGGCCGATATTAGAACACGTCTAAAAATCTCCCGCGAAGAGTTGAAGCAGTCATCGAAGTTTGACTATCGGGTCATCAATTATAACGGCAAGTTAGAAAATGTCGTTAATGAAGTTGCTGAGATAGTAAAGCGAGAGATTAACTAAAGTTAGCTTTTAAACCGCAAATGGACCCGTCAATATTATTAATTGGGGTTGTTTGTACATTTGAAAAATGCTGTATAAGCCAGTTGCTCATCGGTTCATATTGCTTGGTTCCTAGTTCAATAAGAACTGTTCCGCGGAACAGTCTTGGAAATGTTTCTTTAAACAATCTCCGGTAGAATTTTAGCCCATCCATACCTGCGAACAATGCTTTTTGCGGCTCAAACAAAATATCTTTTGAAACTCTATAGTATTCAGGAATATACGGCAGGTTGGCGACTATAAGTTCGGCAGTTTTTATATGTTCGGCCAGATTTGAATGGACTATTTCAATTTGATTCTCTAATCCTTGGTTCAAAATGTTGCGTTTAGCCACACTCAATGCTTGTCTGCATATGTCGCTGGCTACGATTTTGGCGCTTGGCAGATTTTTTGCCAAAGCGATAGCGATGTTACCGCAACCCGTTCCTATGTCGTAAATAATTTTTATTTTTTTCTTGCGGGCGAGTTCGATGGCGTTTTTTACAATGGCTTCAGTCTCGGGACGGGGAATTAGCACGTGGTGGTCTACATAAAAGGTTATGTTAAAGAACTCTTTTTGTTTTGTGAGATAGGCAATAGGGACCGAGGCAGCCCGTTCTTTAATTAGCGCTTTGTATTTTTTAGTCCGTAATGTTGGGATAATTGCAAAAGGCCTCGCATATAAATCGGTTTTGGGTTTTTGGGATGCAAAACTCAGCAGCACTTCAGCATCTAGGCGCGGGGACGAGCTATATTTGAGCTGTTTTGTTCCCCAGTCAACTGCTTCTTTAATCTTCATTTTTGAGTTGTTTCAACTCCGCTGATTTCAGGGCATCGATGATGGGTTGGAGGTTGCCATCTAAGATCTTTTGAATGTTGCCCCAGCTTTTTTTTATGCGATGATCTGTGATTCGATCTTGGGGGAAATTATAAGTGCGGATTTTTTCGCTTCTGTCGCCGGTGCCGATTTGAGATTTGCGCAAATCAGCTCTGGCTTTGGCTTGTTGCCTCATTTCTATGTCTAGCAACCGGGCTCGCAACACTTCCATAGCTTTCAATTTATTTTGTGATTGCGATTTTTCGTCCTGACAAGTTACCACAAGCTTGCTGGGCAGGTGGGTGATTCGTACGGCCGAGTCGGTGGTATTGACGCTCTGTCCGCCATGTCCGGACGAACGGAAGACATCTACTTTCAAATCTTCTGGTTTAATGTCTATGTCAGCTTCCGACTCGGGCACGGGCAACACAGCTACAGTTGCCGCCGAGGTATGAACTCTGCCTTTGGCTTCGGTTTCCGGCACTCGCTGGACGCGGTGAACCCCACTCTCATATTTTAGTGTTCCAAAAACGTTACTACCCTTGACTTTAAATATCACTTCTCTAAATCCGCCGCTCTCTGAAGGATTAGAACTCGAAATCTCAACCTTCCACTTGTTATTTTCAGCGAAGCGGGTATACATTCTCATTAAATTTCCGGCGAAGATAGCGGCTTCGTCGCCTCCGGTGCCCGCGCGGATTTCGATGATGGCATCTCTCTCATCCATAGGGTCTTTTGGGATTGTTAAATCGGCCAATTTAGATTCCAGGTCTTTCAATCTTTCTTCAGAAGCTGGCAGGGAGGTTTCAGCCAGCTCTTTCAGCTCAACATCGCCAGAGCTGATTGTGCTTTTGTAATCTTCAATTTCGATCTTAGTTGTTTGAATATCTTCCAGTATTCTAATTATTTCCTGCAACTCACTCTGGCGTTTAAAAATGCTAGTCTGCTCGTCTTGGGGGATATTGGATATGTTCTCCAATTTTTTCTGGAGCTCCTCCAATTCTTGTTTTAACTTTTCAGTATCCATATAGTTAGTATCCAGTATCAAGTATCAGGTATCAAGCAAAAACCGCCAACCTGTTGCCAAATCAGTTTCTATTCACAATCGCTGTTTGCAACCCGATGCCGATAAACAAACAATGAAACACAAACTGCCTGTTATTTACTTATCTCTTTTTGGCTGTTTTTTTCTTTAACTTGGTAGCTTTGGCCACTTTAGTTTGGAATTTCTCGACTCGTCCGGCTTTATCGATTAATTTTTGTTTCCCGGTATAAAATGGATGGCACTTAGAGCAGATATCTACTTTAATTGATTCAATAGTTGAACCAACTTCAAATACATTTCCGCAAGCGCAGGTGATTTTAGCTTTATCATAATATTTTGGATGGATGTCTTTTTTCATATCTTCTAAATTTCCAACGGCACGGGTGATGATTTTCTATACAATGTCCAAAAATTAACACTTAGCACCGAACAAGTCAATAACAACCTGTTTTTATGGGTTACATTACTGTGGTAGCAGGGAATAAACTGTATTGCACAAGAGAATTATACAGCGGAGAGAGCTCTAGGATTGACAAAGCAAGATTTTTTTAGTATAATGGGACAATTGTAAAAACAAAAATCAAACCTGTGAAAATGTACTTTTGGCAAAAAACTGGTTTTAAGATATGTCTAGGAGTTGCAATTGCGGCTGCGGTGGTTTTGGTTACTTTGTTTTCTACCCAAATCGGTAATTTGCTTTCTCTCTTTGGCTCCAAAGCTGGAATTTCCCATTCAGTAGTTTGGGGAAATTCCGCCAATCCTTGGCTTAACTATCAAGCCAGTCTTCAACCCGAAGCTTGTGTAATAGAGCCAAACACCGATGGCGGCAAGCTAACTCTTTGTTTGCCTGTTCAAGACGAAGACCCCAACGAAGACCCCAACGAAGACCCCAACGAAGATCCAACTACCGATACCGACGGCGATGGCCTAACTGACGATGACGAGGTCACAATTTATGGAACAGATCCAATCAACCCAGACACCGATGGTGACGGCGTTGGTGATGGAGGCGAAGTTGCAAACGGAACAGATCCGCTTAACCCAGATACTGATGGTGACGGCGTCGGTGATGGGGTTGATACAGATCCTTTTGTGACGGAACCTCCCGTGACGGAACCTCCCGTGGTAGATGAACCCCCTGTAATAGAATCTGATTCTGACACGGATTCCAGTTCTTCCACGGGGTCTGATTCTGATACGAATTCTGACATAGATCCCGCTGTGCCGGGCGTCGGCCTGATGCCATAGATTCTATTCAAATATATTTCTTTGCCATAACATAAAAAACCAAAATAAAATGATCGACCGGCTATCCGAACAATTAAGAAACAAAACTTCGGGCCATTCACATAGTTATGTGGTTTTGTCTCTTTTGGCTGTTATTGTCTTCGCCGGCTGGTTTATCTATCACGGAATTACCAACTCCACCCAGGCTCAAGCGGCAGCCACTACAGGTTCCTATAGCTCTCCAATAATTAGCTTAAATCTCTCTGATGAGGAGTTTGTCACGGGGATTGAGGGTGCTATCATAACCGAAACTGTTCCGCTTAGCGCGACAACTAACTATAAGTTCTATTTCTACGATGAAAGTGGTTCTGCAATTATATCTGACATAGGTAGGTCGCAACTTAGTGGTTTAACCATTGATACTCTCTCGCCGGTTAAGGCCTTCAGCTTCGTGGTTGAGCTGTCTGCAACTGTCGAAACTGAGCTGCCGGTTGTTGATTCAGTCGAATTGAGTTACACAACCGAAACAACTACCCCGGAACCAGAGCCGGGGGAGCCAACCGACCAGCATATTCCCAATCTTTCCATTACTTTTTTGGCGAAAGTCGATCATGGGTTCGGCAAGGCCGATCCTGCTCTGCCGTTCTATTTTTACTTTTTCAAAGAAAATACTTCCAGCCCCACATTCACATCAGCTCCGGCTGTGACCTATTCATCCTCCGCAGACCAATATCTGGGCGGACCGATCGCAATCGATTCATCCAAATTGGAAGCGGCTATCTACAAGGCATATGTTAAAACTTCCAAGCACCTATCTAGCCAACCGCGCGATGTTGAGGTCGTTTTAAAAGATGGTGTTGGGCCGACGACTGCTCCCGTTGAGATTAATTTCGGCACACTCAGGGCGGGAGACATTGGCGGTAATAGTTTACCTTACGGTGAGCTGGCTAATCGGGACGATTCCGTGACCTCTTCAGACTGGGCCATATTTGAAGGCCTATTTGGTGAGATTAGCGATGTTGTAACAACCTTACTTGGTGATTTTAATAATGATGGCAGCGTCAATGTCCATGATTTGTGGCCATTTAGAAGCCAGAGTGACGGGGGAAATTATCAACTAGGTGGAGGACTGTAAGAATGAAGAATGAAGAATGAAGAATGAACCGGCATTATCCGTCATCCCGTCATCCTGAACACATCCACTGTCATCCTGAACACATCCACTGTCATCCTGAATTTAGTTCAGGATCCCTGGCCGGGCAGACCAAATCCCGAAACAAGTTCAGAATGACAGAAAGCAAAAACAAAAACATCCATAATTCACAACTCAAATTTAAAATGGAAGTAGAAAATAAACCCAAAAACTATTCTCTCATAATCAAAATTGCTGTCTTTGGCGTGGCTCTAATTATAACTGGCACTATAGTTTTCCAGGGTAATTTTCTTGAGGGTGTGCTAAAACTTATCGGTGCCGGCGCGTCACAAACCGAAGAGATAGTTATTTCAAATGTCAATGAATGGCGGGGCAAGGCCGGCGACTGGTGGGTAGAAGATAGTAGCCCAAAACTGGAAAATGTTGAGATCATCGAGAATATTGAACCAGCTGATCCAATTTTCAACGGATTTTTGGTTCCTTACGCCGGAGTTGAGGTACAGGGTATAAAAAAATCTGATTTGCCCAGCAATAAGGACGAATCGCTCCTTGGGGACGATTCCCGGAAGCCCAAAAAGGAGACCAAGCCGGTCGAAACAGAAAAAGAATACTGCTATACTTCGCCGGTAATTGATCTGGGCGCTGAGGGCAGTACACTCAGAAGTTTTACAATGTTTGATATCCGTCCGCTAGGTTCAGAGATTCGCTATGGGTATCGCACGGGGGCTGGCGCTAATCTATCCGGTAATTTTATCACTATTGAAGATACTTCGGCGTCGCTTTCTCATTCTAATTCGCAAGTAATTGAACATCAGTCACTCCAGGAAACACCAGTTTCGCGATACTTACAGCTTGAGGTTACATTTTTGAACGTAAACCCTGATAATCTCACTGCCGTTGCTGAGATTAAAATCGCTTTTCAGCCGGCAGATAAAGAGGTGGTTTCTACTCAACCGGTACAATGGGGCGATATGGAAAAAGGCAATTCCCAAATTGCTAAGGAAATTATTGTTGACTACAACGAAACCACCATTATCAACGACAAGAAAGGAAGTGTCCGTATCAACACCGCCGCAGACGGCCGAAAAGTGGCCCGTTTAGACGGGGTGATTCTTTCCAAACATCCAAGAGTTGTTTTTGAAGATGTAGAATTGCTGACTGGTGAAGAATATGTAATAGTTTTGGAAGTTCCGGGCATGGATCGCAAGATACTCTACTTTGCAGCCAGTTATGAGCCGGAGGCCACCTACGAATTTACTTTTGGGGCACTTTATCCCAGCGCTGATGACAGCGCCGAGGGTGATGGTAGTTCATTTTCCAAATCTGCTGATTTAAATGGCGACGGCTCAGTAAACTCAATCGATTATCAACTATTTTTGGAACAGTTTGGCAAAACGGACTTCACATCACTTGACTTTTAATTTACTTTATAGTATAATAAGCAAACAAGATCGACAAAGCTTCTAGCTAAATAAAAATGAAAAATCAAACATCACAATATTGGTTTCAGACACGCATATTTAGAATCATGCTAATGGTAGCCGCCGCGGTCGCGGTGGTTTTGATTGTGATGTTTTCAGAACAAATTGGAGATTTGTTAAAGCAAGAACCGTCCAAAGCGGGTACCACGATTGAATTAGATAGCTCGAATCTGCCACTTGGATCCACGGAGGGTGACCTAATGATTGTTGAACCTAGCGGGAATACTCCCATAAGACTAGAGCTTGCTCCATGGGCGCAAGGACCTAGCGACCAATAAAACCCAAAAACTTGTCCCTAATTTAAAAAATGGAAAACAAAAATCAAAAACAAAAACCGTTCAGCTCGCAACTAATAGGCGCATTTGCGGTGCTGGTTATTGCCGCCAGCTATTTGGGGTATGGTTTATTTCAAACTGCTTCAGCTTTTGATGATATTGACCCCAACTTCCCCGGAGGTGATTTTACTATTTCGTTAAATGTCGGCGGTTATCGGACGATTAATGAAAACGACCCGGTTAAACCCAATGGGGATGCTTTAAGAATTAGTATTCTTAAAAGTTCGGTCACAGTGCCGGAAACCGCCTGGAGCGCTATAGCTTACTGGGTAGGAGTGGCCGATCAAGATCTAAATACATGGAAATGGTCGCCAATCGGAATTAAGCGCCAGGAAATTTTTGACCCCAACAGCGAATACTATACATATGCGTGGGCTCCGGGATATTGGGATGCAGATCGAGATGGTCAGCAAGACACTTATCCTGTCCCCGGGCTGCCATCTAGCCAAACAATCATTGTGGCCCAGTTGCTTAATAGTACGGATTACATGGATGCTTTGAGCGAATTTGGCTGGAGTACATCATTTGCTCTGGCAGAGATGTCGTTTAAGAGACCTGACCAAACGACCAAGTGGCAGTTGGGTGAGACACAGAACATTGCTGTACAGTTTGCCAAGGCTCCTAGTGCAGATGTTGATCTCAAGTTGGGTATTCGGGTGAACGGAGATGATAAGGCCACTGATTCAGGATTTTTCTTTACATCCTTTTCTATTGCCGGAGGCGGTACCAGCACATATTTTATAATTCCTTGGGATAAAGTTGGTTATGCATATGGTGAAATCTTCCCCGGCTTGCCGTCCGATAGAGTGCAGCTATGGTCCCGTTTGTATTATTCAGATACTACCTATGAGACCGGTGTGGCGAGCCGAATGTTTGAAATCCTGCCTGCTCCGCTTCCTCCGCCTAGTATTGAGCTAACAAATCCAACAGGAGGCGAGGAGTGGGTTGTTGGTGAAACCAAAACTATCTCTTGGGAGTTAGCTGATGTTGAGTGGCCGGCCACCGTGACCGTAATTCCGGTTTTGTATTTTTCACCAAAAGGGAGCAATTGGTACGACATTGTGTTGGGCTTTCCAGCGGGTCCTCTGGGTGTCAGAACCAATTCTTTATCTGATTCATTTGAATGGCAGGTAGGGTATACCCTCCAATCTGACGGCAATTGGACACCAATGTCTATACCCTATGGTTACAGTTGGGATGAAATTAAGGTGACTATTGGGGTGATTATTGATGGTGGTGCATCCGATCGTTCAGAATGGTTTACAATAGAAGACACTCAGGTTAACAACATAGAGCTTAAACCTGAAGGGCCATTAGCGATTAGAACCGGAGAAACAGTCCAATTTACTGCTTCAGCATACAATCAAGATGGTGTTTTAATTACCGATAATCCTTTAAAATTCATTTGGGATAATGCTACTCCTCAGGGTACATTTGATAAAACTGCGGTTGATCGATATAGAGTTACTGCTACTTATATAGACGACGGTGTAATCACTGACATAAGTGATAGTTCCGCTGTTGTCGTGGGGCCTGCCATTGAAATCACTAGTCCGGCAGGAGGCGAAAATTTGATGCTGGGAGATACGCAAACTATCTCTTGGCAGCTGGCTGATAGCCTTGTAACCCCGCCAACCCGGGTATTCGGCAGTTATGTCTATCGGCTCAAGGGAGAGACCGGTTCAGGCACACCCTTTGCGCCAATTTGGTTTGAAACTATGTATGATGTCACTGAGCTTTCTGGCTCGTTTGATTGGCAGGTGGGCTACACATACATTCAATCCAATGATGAATGGAATTTAATAACGTTGCCCAACAGTTACGATTGGGATGAAGTTGAAATTGCCGTCAGAATGAACGAAGAAGATGCTCATAATAATTGGGGACTTCCTTATGGTCAGTCCAACTGGTTTAATGTGAACGAACCGGTTGTAGAGCCCTT
>Ga0180301_10000342_pt1 | contig 36109 bp, 35 predicted proteins | sample GuaBasSediGuay16_FD_121797 | JGI IMG/M metagenome (GOLD analysis project Ga0180301, IMG submission 121797) | Subseafloor sediment microbial communities from Guaymas Basin, Gulf of California, Mexico - Guay16, Core 4569-2, 12-15 cm | ecosystem: Environmental > Aquatic > Marine > Hydrothermal... | reverse complement strand
TCTCTTCTCCTACTCTCAGAGGATCATCCTCCTCACAGCATTACGCTCAGAGTCCCCCCTGAGAGTAGAACCCCCTCATCGCCTTACGCTCAGGGAAATCACCCCGTGAGGATAACCCTCACGGGGGTCATTCAAGGTGTAGAGTAGGTGATCCACAAAATAAATTTTTCAATGATAAATTGGTGTACCATGTGGTACACCAATTGGTACACCAGATACATTAGGCAATGTTGATGTACATAATTCGGTGGCGACCATCATTAGTGATCTCGAAAGTAATGAACATGCAGTTAATGGTATCAAGCTTCTCCTTCTCCTTACATCTCATACAAGATTCACCAAGTAGAGATTACAGGTGAGAATTTGTAAAGATAACTTATGATGTATATTAACGAACATAGGTAGTAAGGTACCTACAATAGGTACCACAAGATACAAAAGGTATAAAATTAGGTACCAACCTATGGTACCACGATGACGAAGCAAGTAAATGTAAAGCTCAGTGATGACATGTACAAGCTACTTGAAAACCTAGCGAGAGTACGTAGGATTTCAATTCCAGCTCTAATACGGGAGCTAATAAGGCAAGCTCTACAGCAAAAGCTAGTAAATGTAGTGACTTTAGGAGAGCAGAAGGAGTTGAGAGAAGTACAGTTAGCAATAATGGATGTGAAGAGACAGATCATGGACATAGTGAAGAAGCTAGAGGAATTAAGTAGCGTAGTAACAGCACTAGCACAGCAACTACAGCAACCAGCAGTAGTAACCTCAACAATACCAAGGCCAGTACAGACAGGTGAAGAGAGTATAAGGTGGGTCTTAGATAACCCTTGGATAGAGATACTGAGCAGGAGAAAAATCACCGAAGTAAAAGAGCAGAGAGTAGTAACGTAACAGAGTACGGTAAAGACACTACAATGACATGTAATCATACCATAAGAATTTGGTTAAAAGTACTCAATGGAAAGGACTTCCGAGAGTGAGAAAAGCAATGTACGAAGCAACAAAGTACACACAACCAAAACCTATAGGAGAGTGTAGATGTGGAGGAACTGTATACGTATGGCTATACCCACTACTCAGAAAGAAAACGAGATTTGAACTAGTAATATGGTGCAATAAATGCCTCATCGAGGATAACATACCAGTAAACCCAAGGAAATTGAAGAGAGATGTAGTGAAGGAACTATATGAATACTTCGTACAGGTAATTACACCACCAGCGAGATTAAAGGAAATGTACACAACACAAATACCCTGTCCACTCTGTAGCTCTCAACTAGAGTACTCAGAAGGTGAAGACTACGTAGAGGTACTTTGTAGAAACTGTCTACCACTAATACATCTTCAAGGTACTACACTAAGCAAGACAATAGAGGAGAGAGCACTAGAACTAGTGTACAGAATCTATCGTGAAAAAGTAAGAGTACTAACGATAACAGTACTCAACCTAGTACTTGAAGCACAACTCAAGAACTCACAAATATTAATGGAATTAGCAACAAAGTACATCGAACTCATTGAGAAACTAACAAATCGAATAGAGATCTACATAGAGCTTACACAGCAAATAGCAGACAGGAAGTTAAGAGAAATACTTGAGAACGACTACAACCTCCTACATCAACTACTCAAAGCAGGTATAGAAGTAGCTAAGAAAGTAGTAAAGCAGCAAATATACATTAGGTAGCAAGGTATTACTCAGAGAGACCTCTCTCCTCCAAGATCTTAATCATAGCCTCAACAGCTTCATACCTAATCCTTGACCCCCTCACTGAAGAAACATTAGCAAGTGCCTTCAAAGCCCTTACAATATCTTCAAGCTCAAACTTCACCTTCCTCGAGAAGTACCTAATAGACCTAGTTACCGTCATCTGATCAAAAAGCACATACAACCTACTTTCCTCAGAGGAGTACACAGCAATAGCATGAGGAACCTTAACAACAACCTTACCACGCTTCAACAACCTAACAAGCCCCCTCAACGTCTCAATATCAGTCCTAGCTCTATCAATGTATAGCGTCACATCACCAACCTTCAAAGTAATAAATTCATCAGTCTTACTCACAACATAATCCCTCAACTCCTCAACAAGAGCACCAAACTCATCCACTCTAGGATACCTACTACTCTCAATAAAACTCCTCAACTCCTCAATCCTCCTCCTAATCTCATCCCTCAACTTCTCCGAATTCCCACCCACCATAGATCCAGTGAGATACGAAATAACATCTGTTAAAGCAGAGTATACAGCTCCTGCAACATCTCTAGGAATACGAACCCTACTCTCAAAACGAGGACCTTCCGATCCCGGTTCAATAATCTCAACCAATAAGATTACTTCATTCTGAGCCATAACTATGTCAATTATACCTACCTATATCACAGAAAATAAACCTTACTAATAACGAGACGTAGGTATATACATGATGTACGGAATATTTTGTATGTGCTTTAACACGCGCACGATGTACTTTCTAAATTCAAAATATGCATAACTTATTCAGTAGCTTTATCGCCTAAATAGTATCAAAAGTAATGACACAGACTGAGGTAGCTTAAGGAGATAAGAGATTAGCTAAAGGAATTCCGACTCTCCAACACTTGGAATCGCTAGGATACAGCTAACCACGTTCCCAGACCGGGCTCTCGAATCCTACGAGAAGGTTAGGAAGATAAACATACGAGTAACAATAGAGAAGCTAACAAAATGTATAAAAGTTTGCGATAGGATTGAGTGTAGGCCTACGATATCTGCCAAGGAGGTGAAAGCAGTACTATTCTTAGTTATACTCTCATCCTACTTTGCTAGTAAGCTCCTTGAAGAGAGCGAGGATGGAGAAGAGAGAATATTGGCTACTTTAGCAATTAAGCAAGCGGTATCGATTACAAGTTCCCGATAAACACAGTAAGGACGATAGTTAGGGCTTTCGAGAAGGGTAGGGTTATCGATGACAAAACAATTGTCAGAAAGATTAGGAAGTACAGAGGGGTTAAAAGAGGGCATGCTTGTAGTCGATGCTTCTGGTAGTATGAGTGGGTACAGAATGTTTCTAGCGATACTAACAACCTATGCTTTTGCCCAAAAGTATAAAGATACTGGTCTTAACCTTGGATTACTCGTATTCACATCAAACCCAGCACTAATAGTAGATCCGAACAATACCGATGTCGATAAGGCCGTTTTGAATGTGCTCAGGCTCAGAGCTAGTGAGAGGCTTCATACGCAAAGGCTCTAGAATTAGCGATAAGGACAGTAAAGCCAGACAGCATAGTACTTCCTATTGGGAATTTCGAGGATTGTGGATGAGCACCAGATGATGTAATAGCTCTTAAAACCAGTAAAAACCTAACAATAATCGATATTCTCACCTTCTAGTCTCTTATGTGATAAAGTATTGATTGTAAACCCGAAAGACACAACTAGAACAGCACTAGCACTAATGGAAGAAATGTAGCTACTCTCTTTGTATTTTGAGTATTCTTAAATACCTCTTCAGCACTTCATGTTCTTAGGTGTTTAAATGAAGACTGGAAAGGCGATAGTCCTCTTCATCTTGGGCTTAGTCCTAGCACTTTTGGTGTTTCCTACAGCTTGGAGCGTATCTGCTGGACTAGGATATGTGTTCGCAATTGTGTCCATCATTATAGGAGCGTATCTAATAGCGAAGCGGGAAGGGAGAACACTACCTCTCGTCTTAGGCATTATCTTATTAATAGTTGCTGTGCCCGCCCTACTAGGAACAGCCGCTATTCATATGGGCTTATGGGCTGTTAAAAAAGCTGTTGAAGAAGCTACCGAGACAAAAAGTATTACAGCTCGTATTGGTGAACCCATAAGAGCTGGAAATTGGGAGATAACAGTTTTGAAGATTGATGAAGCAGAGTACATAAAGAAGGATGACTCTTACTACAAAGCCAAAGAGGGGAAGAAGCTAGTCTTAGTGAAGTTAAGAATAAAGAACATAGGTAAGGAAGCTAAGACAGCATCAGATATTTGGAACTTCATGCTAGTTTCAAATGCTAATAAGAGCTATGAGAAAGCTTACACCTACGAGCTAGAGTATATATGGGACGTAACAGACGAAATAAAGTCGAAGGCAATAGTCTTTGAGGAGCTAGATACAACTGCATCAGTAGCACCGAATACGATTATAGAGGGATATCTATTGTTCCAGATACCTGTTAGTGAGGAGCCTGCCAAGCTGTACTTCAAAGTTGGAGTGATTGGAGGATATGAAGTAACAATAGAATTGACAAAATAACGAGAGTAAGTTGCTCTCCTCAAATACCCCTTCCCTTTCAAATACATTCTATACGTTCATTAAGTTAGACACTTTTGACTTCTGTTCTTCTTTTTAAAAAAAAAAACTACGTAGAAGTCTATGCATACTGGACTGCAAGCAATTCACTCCACGCTCCAATAATGGATTACATCATCGAAGAGTTCCCTAGCCATCTTCGGGATAAAGTCCTCCTCATATATCCTCTCGTAGAAGTCTTTCCTACAAAAACTAACCCATCAACATAGTAGAAGAGTAGGTGAGTAGGTGAGAACAGACGTTAAAATTCTCTTCTGGTGCTTCCTCCTCAAGGATCAAGGATACAGCGAAGGCACCATGCTGTAGCAGGTACATTACCTAGCAAAGTAGTGTAAAGGAGCATACTTCCCTGGGAAAGCATATATGCATAGCAACTGGTGTAAGTAAGTACTCTACAGCTTTATCCCTAGGCAATTCAAGTACGTAACCATACAGAGATTCGAGTACATAGTTAAGTAACTCAGTGATCTCAGTTAGGAGTTCAGGTATCTTCTCCTGTATAAATCTGTAGTTCTTGACCATAGTATCGTATGCCGCTTTGATATAGGTCTCCCACCCCATACTTGATCCCCATGATCATTAGCTCAGATCCCAGTACTAGTAATCCAGGTCAATAACATTTCTCAAGGTCTAAAATAGGTATCCTCTGCATTTCAACTAAGATCACGAGATACCGTTAGCTTAACCTAGGCCCCAGTAATGAGAGATTACTAATGGCTTCTTCAAAATAATTTATGCTAAGTAATGCAAGCAAAAGCATAGTCTTGAAATTTCAATCAGGTTTTCTTTGATCAATAAATGATGAAGTAAGGTATTAGGATGCCATAATCTAGCTTCATCAGGGTCAAGAGTATCAGGGCAATCTAGCTCCCTCTCAAGCTTCAACAAAAATCACTTACCAAAATATTAGGTAAAATAGAAACATTTAGGTATCTTGAGATATTATTTGTAATGGAGGTGTGTTAGTGGAAGTACTTGAAATGCTATTACTCTTAACAGCAGTAGTAGCTACACTAGCACTATTACTCATTCCAGTTCTTGAACTTGAGAAGAGTGTAGGTGTACAGAGTTTACAGCAGGAATTGAGAACCTTACTCAAAGCAATAGAGATCACTTACAGGACAAAGACGTACACCTACATTACACTACATATACCGAAGACGTATACAATAGTCTTAACGCAAACGAGAGTACTAATCTATCCTGGAGTAGAGTTACCAAGTAGTTGCTATCTAAAGACCTATACAGTACTAAATCCAGGTGTTAATCTTACAACATCAATACCACAGCAAAGGACAGTAACGTACTTTGATCCAATGAGAGTAGTGATGTACATACATGAGTTAGGTACCTGGAAGTACTATGATCATGCAGTATGTAATTCAGCAGTGGTCAAGTACGAACCTGGAAAGTACGTGACGGTACTGGAGCAAGGAATAGCAGTAGAGGTTGAGACAGAAGAACTTGGACAAGAGGTAGATTGGAACTATGATCTAGTCATAGAGCTTGAGAAGGTGAATGAGAGCGTGGGTATAGCAAAGCTCAAGTTATGGAATAGAGGTGACTACACTATAACGGTAAGTTATGAAGGTACAGATGTAGCAACAGTGAAACCTCATGGAGTGGTTGAAGTTGAGACAAAGATTACGACAGAGCAAGTTCTTCTTGAATTAGTGCATGAAGTTCATTTGAAGCTAGTTTACGAGAATAGTGCTGTGAGAGTAGAGATTGCTTCAGGTTAAGGGTTAGGAGGGGTAGAAGATGAGTTTAACAAGTTTGATAACTGCATCACGAAGTTGAGGAAATACATCAATTGATCGTAATGCAACATCAATGAAGAACTCAATACTTTGACAAAGTGGAGCAATAAAGGGAACCAAAACATCAGCTTTAACTGTTTTGATATCTTGTTGTGAAATAACCTTATTCAGGACCCTAAATGTTAGTACTGGTATGTCCGTAAATTGATCGAATACATCGTGTTTACCATACTCAGCAACGATAAACACTCTATCTGATGCAAGAAGTAAGTTCATGAAGTTAGCTTCAACCTTACTAAAACTCGATAGCGGTAGAGTTGGCATATCGAGAATAACAACATCGTAACGTCTAGCAAGCTCATACTTAACTACATTCACAAGTAGACTAAGTGCATGTGGATCAGGGGGAATAGGTTCTCTTGATGGAATAACGTCTACACTTACCTTCATAACGTCTACAGCTCTCCTAAATAGACCACCAGTTCTAATTTTGACATCACGAGAGATGTTGTAAATCTTCAACTTTGTGTAGATACCTCTAAAGATATCATCTATGCACTGAGCTGAATCTAGCTTGTGAGGAAGCAATAGTGCTGATGCACCTCTACCACTGATATCGAGTACTAGTGTCCTGTACTTCAAACTAGTGATTAAGGATACGAGAGCTGATAGAGTTGACTTCCCTACACCACCTTTTGATCCTGAAAAGAATGAAACAACTACCATGGAATCACCTACCTATAGTCCTTAATCAGTGACTCAGCAGAAGCACGTTCCTTCTCTCGCTCCACCTCAAGTGCTTCTTGCACCGTCCTAACATTGTAAATCTTCACAACAATCCTCTTCTCCTCACTACCCTCATCGAGAACAGACCTAACAACATCTAAATGCTGTCTAATCAACTCAATGACCTCTGGAAGTAACATGATAGCATAGCGAACAACCTCTCCTCTACCCTTTCCTCTCTTCCAAGTCTTCTTCCACCGCCACACAGGGAGAGAAATTATAATTCCATCATCCGTCAATGCGTACTCAATCAATTTCCACCTCACCATACTATGCACCTTTCCTAGTTGAAGTACATTGAAGATGTAAATAAGTTTTCAGTTATACAATGCGATATATCAATATCTTTAGCTAATTTCACGATATGTATAGATATACAATGGGTACTCATGCAATAACATGTAGAGTTCTTCACAAGTCCTCACATGTACTTTATCAAGTGCCTTAAGGTGCTTATCGACCACATCCCGTAACCTCTCATCAACCACATACTTCTCAAGTACGTACTTACTAAGCTCATTCGTGTTCATGTGCTTAAGCTCATACACTTCACTAGGTGGTACACCAAGATTCAGGAGTAGAGCTTCAAGTAAGGCTTCTCTAAGCTTTCCCCTCTCATCAGCTCTCTTAAGTACATCAACAACGAGGTAATCGTACTCAGGAACATACTTCATGAGTGTAGCAATGTCATTAGCTGATAGCGTACTCACATCAATGAACTTACCTTCACGAAGAGTAAGTACGTTTATCAAGAACCAGGTTTCAAGTTCGAGCTTACTCAGTATCTGTTCATTAATTGCTTCGGCAATTGAACTAGCAAAGAGATCCGCAATAGCAGCTGCAAAAGCTCTGGCTCGTTCACTTGAGCAAGTAAAGCATAGAGAATCTAATTCAGCAAGAAATCTCGGTAAATCACGTAGGTTAAGTTCTAGGGTAATTGATTGCTTAATATCAAGACCATACTCGTGAGCTCTTTCAGGGGACACAGTAACAGTGATCTTAGTAGGAAGACCAAGTTCAGGAACTACATTAGCGAATTCCTCTAAAACGCTATAATCACGCATAATGATAGCAGTGCTGATAGCTGACCTAACTCTATCCTCAAATTCCCTAATGAGTGCATGTACTTGATGCACACTGTCAGGGGATATCCTTGCTAAAGCTAGTACTACCTCACGTGCTAAGTCATGAATATCGAGTAGTCTCAACCTGGTAACAAGCTTATCACAAACACCCTGTACTACATCTGCGACATGTCGCTGAATAGTGTCGAATACATACTTAACCCGCTCTGGATCAACAATATACTGCTCAGATAGTGACCTCACATATTGAAGTGTTGTGTGAAGTTCAGATACATACTCAGCAACCTCACTAATGGTAGCTAACCTAGGGGTACCTGGTACTAATAGGTGGATCCAGCCATGAACTACTTTAATAGCTGGAAGTGAAGGCATTGGAGGAACAACAACCTTTAAATTCCTAAAGTAATGTGCAAGAGAGATCAACTGCGAGAAATCCCCTCTACGAAGCAACTCAATCTTTGACCTAAGTACACTCAAATCTTGAAGCGAGGTAGGGGGTGCAATACGAGATAATTTGTAAACTGTAGTAACCAATGATTGTAATTTCTTAGCAAGTTCAATACCGTAGAAACCATACCCGAGAAATCTCGTATAGAAACCAGCTATAATGTACTTCAAGTCTTCACTGGTAATAGGCCTACGAATCTCATCTAGACCCCTAACATACCTCTCAACTTCATGATGAAGCGACCTGACGGCAGAAACAATATCTCGGAAAGTTCTTACATCAGGAGGAGGTAAGTACTTCTCAACAAGTTCAGATACATGACGTATCGATAGAAGTTCACCAAGAACTCTAACTGCAGCAGCTTTTGAAGTACTAACTCTGCTTACAAACATTGCAATTTTCTCACTAATCGAAGCAAGAACTAGTAATGTATGGAATAGTGATCTCTGAGCTGCAGCAAGTCTAGAAGCAATCTCAACAAAGCGTAGGAACTTTGACTCATCCACAGCAAAATAGCCACGTCTTGTGGCAAGATAATGCTTATAGAGTGATGCAATGAATTGAAGACCAAGAGTGAGTGGATGACGATGAATAATTGCTCTGAAGATAGCCGATGTAGATATGCCGAGAGCAGTAGCTGTATGCGCAATAACAGAAGCGAATTTCCTAGGAATCCTAGTCTCAAGAACAGATCTAACAGCCTCAACATATACTCTAAACCTAGTGAATACCGGCAACTCCCTCAACTTAATGAATGGAGTAGGAGCAATAAGTCTACGAAGCAGCATAACTGGGGTATATCTGGCAATGTATTGATGAGCCATTAAGTACATTCTCCGCATTAACACCATAGCAACATGCATAGTCGTAGACAGAGCAACACCGTATACACGAGCCGCCGATCCCCTGAATAGCGGTGTTATGAGACCAAGCAATCTAAAGCTAATTGAGTAACCACCGAAAAGCCCAGACAAAACATCGGCAGATAGTACAAGTGGAATAAGCCATGAAAATACATTGTACCACAATGCAGCATACTCTCTAAGTGGAAACCACAACTTAGACATCTCCTTAACCAGATACCTACCGTACTCCATGTATGGCGTATAGACTAACCAATTCCACTTAGACCAGGTAACGTCAACACCATAGACATCAATCTGGACTATAGCATAATCATTGGGTCTTGTCTCATTAACAGCAACAACCTCAATACTAACTCTAAGGACATGAGGAGAGGGATCGTAGTAGAAGAATGGATCAGGCTTTAACCTACAGAGAAACTCGTAGTAAGGAATTTCATAACCACCTAATGGACCAGTCTCTTCAATCCAAGTAATAATAGGAGCGATGACGAAGTTGTACCAGACACAATAATTGCTGTATAGATTCCTAAAGAACGCCTCAGGTATGACATTGAGAGCAGGATTTGAAACGTGAGAGATTGAGTAGGTAACGGTCATATTTGGATTTGAGCATTGATACGATACTATGACATTAGATGCTATACAGGTGAAGGAAAATGATGAATTTACAGGAAGGACCTTAACAAGGGAAACAACATTATCACCTCTAGCAGTAACATTTACATCGCTATAAAAGACAATACCAGAAACACCACCTCTACGAGCAATAACAATGTAGGGAACCTGAATACAGAACCTAGAAGCATTACTAAAGTCGAGGAATTGTACAGAGGCATTAGCAGCAAGAACATTAGCAGTAAGAACAGATAGGTTACAGAGCTTGAACGAAAGATTGGGCTCAATTACAACTCTCGAACAATTACTACTTAGTGAGCACCAGAGAGTAATAACATCCAAATCATAGGTACCACACGGTAAGACAGTAGACTTAAAGCCATTATCGAGAACCTGAAAGGCGTAGAATCTTGATGTATTACTAACATCATGAAGAACTAGGAGAGCGTATGGAATGGGGTAACCAGAAGCATCAATAACGGTAAAGTTACCACTACCGAGAACTATAGTTTCATAGTAGAGATGAGAAACATCAATACCAAATTCCCCCTTCTCAAGACTATATGAGATAATGAAGGGAAAACCAAAAGCAAAGACATAAGAGAACACGATCAAGGTAATACCAAGTCTACGAAGTGGAGCACAAGCAAGAAAGACAGCACCAGCTAATGTCATAAATGGGAGTACGAAGTGAAGGAAGTCGAGAATAGCATGGAGAACAACTAAACCAGTATAGATCCTCGATAGGCTAATGAGTACGGATAGGACAGCTGTAAGTGCTGTAAATACACCAGTCATGAACTTAGATAGTAAAAGCATGAGGACAGCAGCAAGACCAACCTTGAATCCTAAAAGACAAACTATAATGAGTAGAGTAGTAACAGCAAAAGTATGAACATAGCCGAGAGTAGAGATGATACTTTGAATAGAAGCTATGTGTTTCTTAATGAGGGAGATACACTTCTCTAAATCAAGGTAGTGTTCAGGAATGTGAAGAGTAGAGGCTACTACATGCGCGACATAGCTCTGATCAGCAACGATAAGAGCGAGATAACAAAATACACTGGAGAAGACGATTGAGGATATGTACGGTAGTAATGATCTCCTGAGAACTGCATATGCAGTAAGACCATAGATCAATAGCATTGATGACACAACAGAGGAAACGATAATGATGAGGTACTTTGGATCATATTCAGCTAACTCAATTAAGTACTTAAGGAAGTCAGGTGAAGTCACGAAATTTACCTCAATCTAGCTATAGGATTACCGACAACAGCACCAATAGCACCTGCAATACCAGAACATAGTGAAAATACGAAGAGAGCAGCTACTTCAGCGGAGGATGCAGCAAAGGCAGCATTTGTGAAAAAGTTTAGTAAATTACCATATAGATTGACAGGTTGAGAGTACTGAGCAAGTGGAATAGTTGTATTCACATTAGTAAATGGTAGAAGAGCGATGTTTATAGATGTAGGGAACTTATACTTCATGAAGTAGTAGTAAGCGAGAGCAGCTGAGATAGGTGCTGCGAAGTGAAATCCTATAGCGGTGAAGCATAGGAAACCACCAAGACGTGATAGAGCTGGAGAAAGTAGCAATGATGCACCAATGAGGATCATTACTGTAGTTACCTTAGTATCGTAGAGAAAGCCATAGAATGAAGCTAGTGAAAGAAATGGAGCACGAGCAGCAGAAATAACCTGTTCTAGAGAGGACACAGAATTATGTGCTCCCTCAGCAAGGTAACTGAAGATGAGTGAGTACTTGGAGAGAGTGATCTGCGATTCATATGAATTTAAGAGGGAATTAATTTTTGCCACAGCATCAAGCATTAGATCTCGTGCAAATGCAAATGGTCGTAGTGAAGTTATCGAGATTGGTGCACTAACACCAAATTCCTGTCGAATGTAGTCGATATAGTAATTAACACAAGAGGAAACAGTATGATCTATAACAAATAGGAGAGCTAGATGTAGGCCAGTGTTTATGACGTACTCAATACCGCTTAAAAACCTATAGTAGATACCAGCTGCATAACAGACAAGAGCATAAATAACAGCACCAGCTAATGTCAAAGCAGCAAAAACAGGCATCACCGTGAACTCACCAATCTTTATCTCCGTCGTGAGCAAATTGAGAATATCCATAATCCTAACCTCTGAGTATGTATATACCTAAGATACAACATTGTATATCATGTTATACACAGAGATAAACTTTACAGAAAGAATTACTCAGTAATTAGATCAAGAAGGCATTTCCTTTTCCTCCTTCTCCTTCTCTGAAGAATGAAGAAGATTACAGGAGCGATCCACGTAAGTAGTAACAGATCCAGGAACTCCATACTGTTACCTCTTATTCGAGAAGTATCTCATAGTACTTTGAATCGAGCTCTCTCAATATGTCAGCAATATCTCTGCCTCTTTTCTTCTCCCCTCTCTTCTTTTCCTCTACCTTCTGCTCCTTTTCGGTATTTTTCCTCTCCCTTCTCCTCTCCTTACCAATTTTCTTCAATGTGAGTCTAGGTAAGTTAATACTGAATTTCTTCCCTTCCTTCTTCACCTCTTTCTTCTCCTTCACTTCCTCTACAACCTCTTCGACATTAGATTTAGCATTAGCTTTCTGAACCTGAATTTGAGGTATGTGCTCAGCTTCTGAGTAGTTAGTTAGATTAGATAATTGCTTAACAATATCGAAGCTAAGTACAAAGTCCTTCTGATTAAACTTCTTGAGCAGTGATTGCTGTCTTGAAAGTTCCTTCATGAAATCTAGCTGTCTCTGAATGTACTCGCTGTCGAAATCACCAGACTTAAGCACAGTCCTTATATTACTTTCCTGTTCTCTAATCCACTTCTTCAACTCCCTAAGCTCCATACACTGATACCTCCAAGAGGTGGTATGAAGTAGTATATGAGGATAAATATGAGGAATGCAATGAGTAGGGAGATTAGTGCATACCTGCCAAAAATGCCGATTCGACCAGTAGCGAGCTTAGCAACAACCATAGCTGAAGTGAACAAAATGATATTGATCATAGTGGTTGAGAGGATAGTTACATGAGCAATATCGGCCTTACTTGGTAATGATATGGGTAGAACAACACCTAACTCACTAGCTGAAGGAGTAATTGTGATTTCGGCGAAAACAGCAAGAACGCACTTAATAACGAGGTACATGATAAAGGATATCACGCCTGCAACGATGAATAGTACATACTTAGCAGACTTCATTGAATTGAGATACAGCTCGTATGCTCCAACATACTCATCGTACATCCTAGCAAGATCACGAACATAGTGAGGTGAGAATGAGATGTACATAGCATCTATGAGAAGTGAGGTTACAGTTCGTAGGAATTCAGCAAATGACCCTCTAACCTTCATGATAAAGGAAATTAAGTAATTCAAATCCTTACTAAGTACGAGTCTAGATGCAATAATACGTAGCAACTTACTCATGATAGATGACCTATCTTCAGAAGCTATCTGAAGGATAGCAGAAACAAGAGAACATGATTTACTTTCAAGTAATTGAGCAACCCTATTTAGAAATGATGAATACTGCGTGAAGATGTACATTGCACGACTATCGTATCTGCTATACACAAAATCAAAGGTGAGGGATATCAAGCACGAGCATAAGTATATAGTAATGCAGATCTCTCTGTAGTCGAGGTATCTAGATACCACGAGTGAAGTAGTAATAAGAGGGATAGCAATAATAGCTGTAGTAGTACCCGCGCGTAGTAGGTATGGTGTAAAGTCAAATATCTTGATAAGGCATGTAGAGTCAAGATACATGAGAAGCATGAATACTGTAATCACGTGAATTAGCAATGTAGTGAATACTGCAATATTGAGAATTTTGCTAAATAGTAAGATAGAGAGAATACAGCTGATAACTGGAATTGTGATAGCGACTGAAACGATAGACATCGATATAATTTCATGAGTACGGATCAGTGATTGTAACTTTGCTCTAAATTCAGCATAAGCTCTATCCCTAAGTCTATCAGCATAGAGTACGTACTGACCGGTCCGAAGAACATCAATAAATGTCGACAGTATAACTTCAGTAATGGGCATTGATTTCTGTCTACATAGAGCAATATACTTATCAAGAGCTTCAACTCCGCCATCTCTTAGAATTCGTTTAAAGAATTTAGCGGCATACCTAAGAACAATATCTTTAGAAGCAAGAAGCTCAATCACTTTATTCAAGATCATTCTAGCTTCATGATCAGTAACAACTCTCATGTATATTGATGCATGTAATGCAGCATATAGAGCTTCAGCCTCAACTCTCCTGAAGAATAGAGTTAAGTTAATGAATGGTTTAGTGACTAGGTAGAGGAGATAAGTCATTGGGATAAGTAATATAGCATTGGAGAGGAGCAATAATCTTAAATCGTAAAGTAGGTGAGGTAGTATGAGGTTCATAGCAAGGAAAATTACCACTGTAACTAGTAGATACATAAGGTGTTTATAGAATCTAGATCTAAACTCCTCAAAGCTAATCCTCTCATCAATGAACGTAAACCTATACACTTCTCGAAGTTTATGATCAATTCTGCTACGCAATTCTGAGAATATGTGCAGTACCATCATAATGAGGTATCACGAGGTAGTTAATTAAAGTTTATTAGGTATAATGTGATATCTGAGGTGATGATTTGGAGGAAGAGGAGAGACTCTGGACTCTTGCAGATACTGAAGGTTTTCGATACTATATCTACACCACATCGAGAAGACTATGGAGTAGAACTCCTAAGAGATACGAGATTTCGTATTGGTCCTTTTGAGATTAGAGCCCAGGTAGTTAGATCTGAAGTAGATGGAAAACTCGTATATAGAGTTATTGAGCCGGATGCTACCTTAAGGGATGAAGAGAGAAGAGAAGTTGAAAAGTTTCTCGATGACATTACACTGAAACACGGATTATTCTTAGTCAAGTCGTATAGGGATCTAGATAGACTCCTTAACCTACTCAATTACTTAGATGAGGCACAGAAGTACTATGCATTTAAACGACTTCACCTACTTGAGCTAACGCCCGTACTTTACGATGAGAACATAGAGGAGATAAACATCCTGTCGAACACAATTGCTGTTAGAGATCGTGAATTAAGTGAAGAAGCAACAATGAATGTAACAGTTGATGTCGACTACCTGTTCAATAGATTAGCTCTCTACGGTGGTAAACAGCTCTCATATGTAACACCAACCATAATCTTCTCAATACAGGATCTAAATGGTTACAGTCATAGAGTTAGCCTAACATATGCACCGTATTCACCAGCTGAATACAGTGAGTGTAGGATACGCTGCTTCAATAAGGTGATTACACCTGTTGAGTATATAGCTCGATACAGATCAATACTCATTGATGACTTAGCAGATCTCATACTCTGCGTACTTGCTAGAATACCAATATGCATTTACGGCGAACAAAATACAGGAAAAACAACATTTGTAAATCAACTTGCGTTCTTTATCCCACCTGAAATTCGTATAAATGTAATAGGCATGTACAAAGAAATTCACCTACCACGAGGTACTAAGGTAAATTACGTAATTGCGGATAACCTAGATCAGTTAACGCATGAGTTTGAAGCAGCATTAACGCGAACTGATGCTATTCTAGTGAATGAAGTACTTAATTCACAACAAATGAAGTTAGTCCTATCTGCTGCAGAAGCTAAGCAAATTGCAATATTTGCAGTACATGCTGCTTCTGTCGATGATCTATTCAACAGAATAATCTACGGCTTTAAGATACCAAGAACTAGGCTTAATACATTGAAGGTTCTAGTTGAGATGGGATTGAGAATTGAAAATGGTAGGAAGTACAGGTTTGTTAGCAAAATTTACTTCCATGAGGGAGGTCTTAAGCTTGCTAGCAATGTCCATGATGCTATACTGAGGGAAGTTGCTGAGAGACTGAAAATCGATATTGAGATAGCTAAGCTCTATTATGACCAGGTTAAGCTCTTCCTACAGAACCTAGTCGATAGATACAATGAAGATCCAGCATTTAGAGAGCAAATGAGTAACTACAGATTATTTGAAAGAGTTTGGCCAGGTATACTAGCTCAATTCTACAGAGAGTTAGGTAGTTCAAAGCTAGTATGCGAGCTAAAGAGTGAGCTACGGATCCCCGTATATCGTGAGTTGCAGATCAGATATGATCAATTGAAATTCTGTCCGTACTGTGGAGCACCACTTCGACAGGATAAGCATCGAGGAGTTAAGGTATGTCCACGCTGTCAACTGGAGTTCTAGGTAGGTACATCTACGTACATGGTTTAAAGCTGAAAGCACCTAGGAGGAAACTAGTTGATCGAATTGCTAATTACATAACAACACTCATTGAACAGTTTTCCAGATCTAAGATACTCTACGCCGAAGAAGACGTAGTACTCAGCATCTACATAGATCCTGAATACGGTGGCAGGGTATTTATCGTCTTCGACAATATGTCAGTAACATCACTGACACTATTCTCAAGGAAAATAACGAGGATAACACAGGAAGAAGTTATTGAAGCTATAGAACAAATCTACAATAGCTGTAGGAAGCAGAGAGGAGAACGAAAGATTAAGGTAGCTAAAATTCTACAGCAATTAAGGGAAAACAAGATACGTATAGATCAAGTTCAAGTACAAGAACAATTAACGCAATTACACACATTACTAACACAGCTTATACACACAGTAAAGAGTTTACAGCAAGAAGACAAAATCATTAAAGCAATACACATTCTAAACGATGCACTAACACAACTCAAGGCAACAACATAGAAGGAGAGAGCTTAGAAATGTACTACATACATCCTCACGTTACTATACTGAGAACGATAGCACCCCCATACCGTGTTTGAGAATTTAAATGTACATATTACATCTCTGTACATAACCATCAATATCTGAGATAACTACATAAAATAACTAAATGTATTTATACACCTCCTATAAGTCAACAATCATGATCAAGATAGGGAGAGGGGTTACCGAAAGTGAGTACTAGACGCGTTAAGATGAAGTTGTATTGGGTACTATATCGTCGAGTAATAATAGCAATAGTTGTAGCAACATTTCTTCTAGCATCATTACTCTGGTTTTGGTACCATGGACTAGGTACACCAGGCACAGTACCGAAAGCTACACCAGTAACCAAGAAACCACCTACAGCTTCAGGTACGGAGCAGACATATGAAGTATCGAGAACAAAAGCAATAGTCAAAGCTAGTAAACAACCAGTACTACATACACTGAGGATTAGGGCTATTGATGTTAATTCGTCTCTGGGTATTGAGGTTCCTGTTGATGTTGATTTCCTGAATGGCACAGTCAAGACTTACGAGACTCCTATAGAGCTTAAGCTATCTGAAAACACAACCATAGTCGTAGTACCAATTAAGCAACTTCTCACTGATAGGTACATCAACGTGACGTATAAGCACGGTGGAGCTATCTATAGGCTCAAGTACGTGTACAATGGAACAGACATCAAGCTAACCATAGTACAGGACACAGACATAGAGTTGAAGTATGTTGAGAAGCTTTGGGGTGTTTATCTAGAGATTTTCCCTAGCTACCTCAATACTACGTCTGTATCGAGTCCTGAGCTACTTGTTACTGTTAGGTCTGTAGGTGGTTACCGTGGTAATGTAACGGTTAGAACTAACAGTGGTTTCTTCCTAACTATTGAGCTTAAGACATTAGGTAAGGTAGTTAACTTAGTGTTAAGTGAAAGCGAGGAAGTGCTTCTAAAGTGTTTACCTGACTTAAGTGAATTTGGTAGGCACAAGATAGTGATTACTGCTGTAGGTACTGGTAATGTAAGTGCAAGAGCCTTCTCCATAATCGAAGTATTTGCAACACCACCGAAGAAATACCTAGAACAAGCAAGAAAGAGCATGATAAAAGACCTAGAGACAAGTTATAGAAGAATTGATATTCCTGATGTAAAGATAGATGATGTAGTTATTCATGAGGCATGGGTAGTTAAGTGGGATGATACTGCTAAGATAGAGTGTAAAGGTCGTAAAATCATAATATATCCAAAACCAGGTGCAAAAGGTTCATCTATATGCTTTAACTTCAGTAGACCGCTATATAAACCAAGGATAACGATTAAAGTAACATTTGTTGTTTCTAAGAAGCTCGAGAATCCTAGAGAATACATATATGGCTTTTACCTTTGTTTCCTCTATGGTATAGATCCAAAGACTGGTGTACCTATTGGTGGTTATCCAGCAGGAGCAGGTCTCTATCCAAATACTGAGTACATTATAGTTCATGACCTGTATACACATAGGTATGCAAAGGTTCTCGGTGGAGATTATAGAGAACGACCAAGAGGTAATCCACTGACAATTCTATACCCATACGTACAGTACCTTGAAGTGGAGATTGAGTGGTTTGGAGGGTACCCACCAGTGATACCTGATTACTTAGTCCTAGAGATAGTTAGCATTGAAGAGGGTTCATAACCATGAGAAGTAGAAGAAATCACTTATTCCTCATAATATTAGCCGTAATACTACTATCATTTTTCTCAGCATACAGCATATTAACGGTCTTCTGTACTGGTTATGAGTGGAATCGTGCTGACGTAGATCACTACGTACACATATACGATTCAAAACCTCGTCCAGGAGAGGAATATGGTCCACTAGAGGAGAGGGGTGAGAAGGATACTGGTTATAAGTATCGTACTTGGAAAGCTAAGGAAGCTGTCTACTATATTCAGTTTGAGCATGGTACGTATGTTTGTGCTGATCCTAATGGTGTAACCATTAAAACTAGGTGTGAAGCATATGAACATGGCTATACCTATGGTTGGCTCTACTATGGTAATACCTCTAGGTTAGATACTGAGGAGAGAACCTACCATGCAATAGTTGAGGGCACTATATCTGAAACGAAGGAGAAGGGGGCAGGTCGTGTATGGAAGGTCTGTAGAATAAAAGTCACTAATCCACAGGGTAAAGTAGAGTCATGTACTAGAGCTAAGTTATATGGTGAACCTAATGCAGCGTTTGCTAAGGTATGGGGTATTGTAATGGCTGTTTGGGGTAGTTATAATGTGTATGTCGATCTAAGAGCTTGGGCAGGTACAGCAGCCTCAGCTTATGAAGAAACTGAAGGTGGTGGTCAGTCTTCACCTAGTGCTCCTAGTACTTGGGAGCTTTCTGTTAGGTTTGATCATGTGTTTCCGAGCTACTTCTCTGATGAGGTTAAGGTCTATGTCTGGGACTACGCAGGTAAGAAGTGGATTAAATTGAGTCCTGGTTCTCAAGTGAGGGTGCATTTAGGTTACGACCCTGATAAGAGGGAGATGTACTTAACCTACCGAGTTGAGATCGGTGATAACTGGCTCTATCTGAGGAACGTAATCGGTCAGCTAGATCTTCACTACTGTAAGAAGGTGATTACGAGAGAGCATGGAGCAGAGGTAGCGGTGGGAGGTCCGCGTACGGTCTACCGCTCCTCAAATAAGGTGTTCGATACATTCATCTTCAAGCTACCGAACCTAAAGCTCTATGGAATTGACGTGAAGAGAGTTAGACTCGACGTAGTTCTCGGAGCAAGGGTTTTCACACTGAGGGCAATCACGGTAGAGGGTAGTCCTATAGAGGGTGTTCAGTTCAATGTAACGCCTAGACCTATCACGTACGTTCCAGTAGTAACCATAGAGACTACTACTGGTAGTAGCGGTGTAGTAGATGTGAATATGTCGCTAAGTGTCTTCGCTGAGTACAGAGGTGATGTGTGTGGAGGGGATGTGTACACGATTGAGGGAGGCCGTGTGGTGAGAATCGTTGCTGGGCTCGTGTTCTTCGACAACTTCGAGCAGTATAGCGATACTAGCGAGCTCTCCAAGAGGTGGGGAGGTAGTGGGATAGATGTGGGTAAAGTCAAGGTAGTTACACTTAGTGACGCAGGTAAGGTGCTGGCTATCACTATTGACTCAGATAACTGGTACAGTCTCTACCCGAAGATATCAGTACCGAAGACAGGAATCGTCTTAATGTGGATTAGGTATAGGCTTCAGACCAACCCAAGTTATGGTTCCGACCTCAAGTGGCACCTTAGCTGGAGGGATGCGAAGGTAGGTGGTGTAGCCCCAGCACTTAGGACGTGGGACTACGGTAGAGATCTAAGGGTTTCAGCGTACTACGGTGGTGGTACTTGGGGGACACTACATCCACTTCGCTACTGTGATACAGGAGACTACGGTACCTACGTATCTCTGTGGTGGAGAGGCGACGGTAAATTCCTATCATATGAGTGGTGGAGCGATATCTGGACTATAAGCAATATCGAGAAGTACAGCTCTGGAGGAGGTAGTAGGTTTGTAATATCCTTCGGTAGGTGGGGTTGCTGCAAGGGTACTCTCTACGTTGATAACTTCGCTATATTGAGGGATTGGGTCGTTAAGGTAGTTGGTACTCAGGAGTACCTCCTTGAACTCGTTAAGCACGGGTACGTATTCGTAGACCAAAACCTAGACCTGAGGTACATACCCATTGAGGTAACTGCAATACTTAGGGATGAGGTGCTTAGAATTCACGTACCAGTTACAGAGGTTTCCGTTCAAGCACAGAAGGAGTATGGAGTGTACGTACTTGACCACTACGTAGTTGAGTTCCTAAACGGTACTAAGACTACAGTACACGAGACTGAAGTAATAGCTTCACTTCGTGATGTCAAGAGCATAACAGCAGTGTACAAGGAGGCTATCCACACCTCACTGCTCAATGTACATGCTATGACGAGTGAAGGTAAGGAACTAAGTGTAGTGATTGATTATCAATCTGATAACCCAACTATAGGGAGTGGTAGTGGTGTTACTCCCTTTACTCTCAAAGTAGAGAAAGTCGGTGAATCCTCAACATTTAAAGTAACATTAACTGCACCTAGTGAGGTCATTATTGAGGGAAGTAAGTACGTCTTTGTTAGGTGGGTTGTTGGTGGTGTGGAGTATAGCTCTACTGAGGTCACTATTCAGGTTCCTGATAGCTCTGAATTAACGGCTGTTGCTGTGTATGTGCAGATTCAGTTCGAGATTAATTCAATGGAAGTTGTTGTTAAGCAATTTGATCCACTGTACACAAATAGTGTAAATCCAGTTGAGTCTAACATTCTTTGGCCTGGTGACTTCTTCGTTGTTCAGCTACATTTCAACATTACTGCGGTAGGTAAGCACAACGTTACCTTCGTAATGGATGTACCTAAGTGGATACTTGTCCTAAGTAATGTCACGAGTAATAAGGAGCTTAAGTACATTAAGTGCTGTAAGTGCTTAAAGTTGAGGATATGCAAATTCATTGAGGGATGTAGTAAGCACTGTATCAGAGTTCCAGAGCAGAAAGATATGCTATTTCTAGTAAATGCTAGGGAGAGTTCATTAGCAGAGTACTTCAGGAAGAAGTACAGCATTGATTACTACATTGAGTTAGGTGATAGGAACTGGACCATAGTCTCATTTAGTTGGTGGTTGTATGTTGATGGTGAGTTGGTGAAGAATGGTACAACACAGATAGTGATATCGAAGGTATACATTGCACATGTGTATCAGGAGTGGCTCGATACATCTAGGTATAGACTAATGATCATGCTCAAGTGGTGTTATGATAATACCTACGTACACTGGTACAGAGACATACCATACACGTACCTCAAGTATTCACTACCAATTAGAGTAACCATTGATGAAGTAAACAGGACTATACTGATATCGAATGTTTATACCTGTGTTCAGACGTCTAAGTACCATGATCTGTATAGAGTTGAGTATGCTGTATTAAGACCTTACGCGAATGCCAGTGCACATTTTGGTGCTGTCATTAGGATTCAGCAACTTGCAGTTGTTGTTAAGGGCATTTACGATGATAGGTATGTACTCCAGCTATGTACATTCAATGGAAGCGTACTAGTACCTGTACGTGGTAACATTACAATTCTCGTAATTGACCTCGATACTTCTGAAACTAGATCCTACACTTATGCAACTGATAGTAGTGGGTATGTAGTTGTGTACAAGAGCGAGCTAGAGTTACCAAGAAGGTATGCTGTCTACGTAATTGCTTGGGGTTCTGTAGCTGACTTCGTAGTATTCGTGAACACGTCTGATTATGGTGCTACCCTACTTGAGGTTAGGGAGTAGGTGTTGAAGTATGCAGATTGAATTCATCATAACAACTACTCTCGCTATCTTACTAGTCTTCTCAGCTATTCTCTTTGTTGAGACTCAGTTATCTAAATTCCTCACTCCCGAGTATGATGTTGTTGTCTATCGTTTTGCTGAAGTTAATGCATCTAGATTCGGTAATTTAGTTAGGATCGAAGACCCAGGGCTGTATTATGTAATTGATTTCGATCCAAGTACGGAAACTACAGTACTCTACGAGGTTTCTGGACCTAAGACTCTAACTGCCCAAACTACACATTGGATTATTATCTGGTCTAGAGACTGTAGCTGTCTCAAGGTATTACCAGGTGCACCTGTCAGCCATGTAGTGGTTATTGACCGCTTAGGTAGGATATTTTCCAGAGAACTCAAACCTCTAATCTACATCAGTGGTTCTAGGTACTGGACAGAACCACGAGAGATAATGATCATTAATGGCTCAGTAAAACCTCTCGATCCTGAATTAATTACGAAGTTTCACCTCATTAGCCGCTACTACACATACGTCAATTCTGTGCTAATGATATGTGAACTTTACAGAAGTTGGAGGTGATGGTTATTAGAGGACAGATATTCACTATTCAGCTAATACTTCTTACAGCAATTGTAGCTGTACTCCTAGCTACCTTCCTCATATACCTTCACCACATACAGCCTCATATCTACACAACTCCAGTGGTTAATGCAGGTAGTTACTTAGCTAGATTAGTTACAGATGCTAAGTTTGTTGAAGCAGCTTACCATGGTGATATTGAGGTTCTTGAAAAGTTCATGAAGAGTATTTGTAAGTTGGGTTTCAGGTACCACATGCTCATATACATTGATGATGTATTGAGATACACAGTTGGTCAGGAAATTAATCATATAGTCGATAGAGCTTACATCACAATCCCCTACTTTGATCCTGAATCTGGTACAATGCATAAAATTGAAATTGCGCTGGTGGTTGGTCTATGAAGGTTCTTCTAGCTATACCCGTGGTAATTCTGGTCACAGTGAGTATTCTATTTCTGTACTGTGCAGCAACTACGAAAGTTGAGTTAATACCAACATACATCTATGAAGCTGAATTGTTTAGAGCTACTATTGAAGCTGTGAAGTATTGTCAGTATAGCGACTCTAAGTTAATTGATGTACTACCTACCACCTTAAGCTATTTGAATCTCGATGTTGAGTACAGCATCATCAACGATACAATTAGTGAGAGAGTTGTTAATGTTACTGTAGCGTATAGATTTGTTGAACCTGATTATGGTATGAAGTATCGCTATGAAGTTCATCTCTACCTCAGCTGTGTGGTGCTCAACTACCTCTACGTAGCTAATATGTCCATTGTCGAAGCTAAGATTAACACATTTGACGAATTTTCAATAGTTCCTAAACCAGCTCTAATAAGGTATCATGATAGGTACATTCTCATTTTCAAAGGCTTGATCACATCATTTGAAATCTGGTGTCAAGGTATACACATACGTGTAGTGCTTACATGAGGTGACTACAATGAGATACACAATTATGTTCATCACCTTATCGGGTATAGTCCTCATAATGACACTATCTCTACTTCACTATATTCCCAATTTTAGCCAACTATACTGTAGTTACTGTGCTCTTAAGCTTAGACAATTGATTGACCTTACTAATCAGGATGCTGTCATTGTACTTCCATTTAGGACCTACATCAATGTAAGTAATGGTGTACTTCACGTAGCATTCAATGGAGCTTCCTGCAGTGTCAAACTATCTAGATCATGTAGGGACTGTGTGCTCTATGCGTCAATCATAGCTATTAGAGTACTTCAAAATGGTACTATTGTTCTTGAGGTGATTAAGTGAGGAGATGTGTTGAGTATGTTCTATTACTTCTTGCTACTACCTTGATTGCTATTACTGTACTTCACTACATAGGTGATCACAAACATGAAGCTATTATTGAGGACTTGGGGAGATTAGTTACTGCATGTAGGGAGGGTACTAAGTACGTAGCTACTAAAAGCTACAATGTTATTGATAAGCAAGTTGTTATTACTGTGAAGGTAGGTAATAGCCCAATTGTTGTTCATGTATGTAACAGATCTGTAGTGATTGCTAGTGAATTAATTGGATCTGGTGTAGTTCTTGGTAGTGACTACATTAGCACTAGCTACGGTGTATATGCTTACTACAACTCAGCATCAAAACCTGGACCTCTCATTGTTGAACCTTGTATAGTCTATAGGAGGAAAGGTAGTAGTATCGCTATTACCATTGTGAAGTTACCACCACGTATTGAACCTGGTATCTATGGTTTTAGAGCTAGAAAATTCGTGTATTCAAGAGCTTTTTCAAGTCCTGTGAACTACAGGGTATATGTCGATGGTAGATTAGTTGATTCCTTTACCTCACGTACTATGGTTCTTGAAGTTATTGAGAAGTACCTAGTTAGATTGAGGTGAAGTCTATGCGTGAAGTTGTTTCAACTGTTCTCCTCATTGCTCTTACTATTCTTCTCTGCTCAATTACGATAAGTTACTTCCTCTGGTTTTCACGTACCTTAGTCACAAGACTTGATTTCGAGGTATTTGATCTGAAAGTCTATAGCTCAAGAACTGTTGTCGTTATTTCAAATACTGGAACTGTAGTGATAGATAAGGTCGAGGTTAGAGTTGACAATACAGTTATTGGGTGTGCTGATGTTCATATTGCTCGTGGTGAACTTAAGAAAGTCGTTATACCGCACTCAATTGAACTTAAACCAGGTTCTTCTGTCACAATTGCAATTATTGCTTATTCAAATGAGCTATCTAAGGGACATGTTGCTAGAGTTGTTGTTCTACCTTAAGTAATGTGGTAACTTATTTCCCCCGGTACTATATTGTATCTCATGGTGATACCATGACTGAAATTGATATCTCGAGATATCTCAAAAATGCGAAGAGGGAACAGACAACAAGTGAAAGTGAGTTCAAGGAAGTTACAGCAGAAATTACATCACTAGATGAAGTAGTTAGGGAGGTAAGTAGATTAGTGATGTTTGCTCAAAGGGTTAGTGATAGTATTAGAACTGAGCTCTATTCCATAAGAGAACGTCTCGATAGTATTCTTGAGAAAGAGAAGGAATTGCAGCAATTACGGGATGCTTTGATGAAGCAGGTATCAGTAATTGAGAAGATGATTAAGAGCATTGAATCGATCAAGAAGCTTCGTGACGAAGTTACCGAAATTACAAGGCTCGTAGAGGGTGAAAGCTCAAATCAGTAGCTTGAGGTACTACAATACCTCTTACCCTTTACCTTCTATCACGCGATATCTCGCAATATCTATCTGTATACAGATACACCTATAAATCTGACATATGTATCTCAGATTGAGGTGAGTTTAGTGAGGAGAAGAAGAGCTGCAGTATCATACGTAATAGCAGTCGTACTAACTACTGTAGTAACAGCAATTGCCATTGCTTTAATCTGGGGTTGGTTAGGTGGCTGGATGCCAACTGCGTTAAGAAGCATGAGTCTTAGTGCTAAAGCTGAGGATGTATCTATCATTGATAGGGGAGCTAGAGGTACAGACATAATATCGTTTAATCTGAAGAATCACTCAAAGTATAGTATTTCAGAGGTAGAAATCTACATTGATGGATCATCAGCTGCAAGTGTAACAGTAAGTGTGCCACCAGGTGGATCAAAGTATGTTACAACAACATTGGGAATTGACGTTACTAGAGGATCTGCTGTCTACTTGGAGATTGTTGTTCACTTTAATACAACACCAGAATCAACTATCAAGGCTTTTAGTGGCTATGTTGAAGTTAGCTAGTTTACCTTCTCAATACCTATGTCTTCTCTTCCTTTTTCCTCTATTCGTGAGTTCATTAGATTTGTTGAGCACTGTATTCGGCATCCTTACCGTCCGGTTTCCTACTCTTCTTTGGGTAAGCTTATTCGTGAGCTATATTCAATTGCTTACACGGTATTTCCTGATCGATCTCTTTCATTTTATGTTCGTTCTGTTGTTCGTTGTTTCTTTGTTGATGAGATTTCTGAAGGCCATTACATCGTTAGAGGTTTGAGGGAATTCGGTGATCACTACCCAACATATCACGTATTCTATTTCCCTCGTGAACGTAGATATAGATGTGAGTGTCAACTTAGATTGTATGGTTATGTTCGTAGGATTTGTACTCACATTGGTGCTGTTGCTATTTACAGACGTGTCATTCAGGATGTTGACATAGCTAATAGGTTCTTTAAATGGTGTGAATTAGTGAGGAAGTCAGTACAATTACCATGTTGAAGTTTTTCTCCCTTAGATGACATGCTTACTAGGGGCTAGTTGGTATGCCAATAGGACGAGAACATGTTCGTAAGTGTATTGAGCTTGGTATCAAAAGGGAGATCTGTAAAGAGGTTAACAAATGGATTGATGAACCTGTTAAGCAGAAACCTGGCTGTAATCATCGAAAGCATAGACATGATCTTGAGGCTTGTATTGAGATTGCTCAAGAGTATAAATCATTGGAGGAAAGGTTAGAGGCATTTCTTGCTTGTGTGCAGCATATTTACGAAGACTGCAAACACTCAAGTAAGGTAAGTGCTCCGCCTGATATTCAGTGTGAACTCATGGATAAACTGTTCTTCATTGCTCTCCAATGCTACATAGATGGTGATGAGGAGTATTGTAAGTTGGTCCACAAACTTATTGAGGAGAAGTGTACTTGCTAGATCATGCTTACATATCTTTTTGCTGAAGTAATCTTACTGCATTTCTTAGGTATTCATAAGCTTGCTTTACATAATAAACTGCTAATTCTTCTGGCTCTATTTCTACTTCCGAAAGTAGTTCTTCTATCTTGTCCTTGAGTTCTTTAAGAGCTGTTGGTTTTAGCACTATTGAGAGTATTTCCTTAACTTGTCCTCGACTTCTCTTTGGTAGTTCTGCAATCATTAATTTGTAGAAGACTTTCTTTTCGTGCTCCTTTATCTTTATGTATGGCCCCCTTATTATGAGTAGGATAGCAGATGGTCCTACTATAGCTAGCGTTATTCTCAGCTCCTTTGTCATTTCCTCTCAACCCTGATACCTACAATACCTGAGTCTGTTATCCTGAACTTTACCGCAAGTCCCTTCCTTTCTCCAGGTACATCTAGTGCTATCAGGTATCTATAACCTTCAAGTTCCTCATTCTTTGAGTGTGGTTTTTCAATAACCCAATGCTCAGTCACATAATGCTTTACAGGTGATCCACCTGTCATGTCTTTCTGTGATCCCTCTGATACCGTACTGTAGGGTGCTGTGACTGGTCTTGTATAGATCTGATTTGTCATTAAGACACATGTCTGATATGTGGCTGCTATCCTACCCAATAGGTCAATACAGTACCCTAACTCCTGTTGTCTAGTACTGAGCTCACGACGACCTGGGTACTGTGCTCTGAAGAGTCTTATTATACTATCCACAATAATGAGCTTCACATTTGCAGCTTCAATTATTGGTGGTATGTACCTTTTTAGACTCTGTTTGAATGCATATGCTTGTCTACACTTAATCACTAGAATGTTGCTTAGCACCTTATCCAAGATCTCTTCTTTTGATGTTCCTTGTGGTAGCTCTGTTACTTCAAGTAATCTAGCAGCTATAGCTTGCATCTTATCTAGGTGCTTCGGTCCTAAAGCACCTTCAGTATCTAAGTAAATTACCTTAGTATCCGTGAACTCTAGCTTCTGACTACCATCCTTTGGCTTGAACTGACTTGAGACAGCCATGTGAACACATAGCTCTGTTTTTCCTGAACCGTACTCACCTGTAAAACAGTATGTTCTCTCCGTTGCAAATTGCAGTACATCGTCAATAATTTTGTCATGAGCGTAGATACGGTGCTTTACCTCTCTATATCTCTTGAGTTCTTTTGCTGTTAGAACGATATTACTATACTGTGATGTTGCTTGATCTAATGCCTTTAGTATTGTCTCCTCTGAGATGCATACATTGCTTCTCGTTATAAGTTCTAGTAACTCTGTATCGTTGAAGAGTGCTAACTGCCTTACAGTGTAGATCCCTAGATTGATTAATTTCTTCTTCGTTACTGGACCAATTCCTGATAGTCTCTCTAGATCCGACCGTACTTTGAATTCCCCATAGCCTTTAATCTCTATGATTATTTCATCTTCCTTTACCTCCTTGATTGTGAAGGGTTCCTCCATATCTTTCTTCCTCTTTGTCATTTCTTCACCTCCTTCATTGCTCTTGCTATTGCTTCTCTTCTCACTATTGTCAGCAGCTTTCTGGAAGGCAGCACGAATATGTTTGCTGCATGCTCTATTCGCTTAATTAGAGCTGTATCCTCCAATGCTTCTAAAATGTACATTGCAACACTATATCTCAACTCTTCATTGATGTTGAGTACTTGCATTAATGACGTAAGGAAGCTTGATAGTGGTGCTGTTCTAATCTCGCTCTCCTCAATATATGTCAGGACAACCATTTCAATAGCTTTCTTCACATGTTCTTTCTCAAGCACACCTCCTAGCTCTGGATTTTCATGAATAATCCTCGTATACACTAGGTGTGTAATCTCTGTGACATAATCTAGTTCCTGAATCCCTTGGAAGATACGATTTAGCTTTGTTGAATCTGTAACATAGGGCTTCGCATTTAGGTGTAGGTACTTAGGAGGTACTCGTAATCTTCGAGAATGTATAGTTGCTAATTCCGGATCTAGATAGTACTTGAATACGTTCTGAGACTTTACCTGTACGTAGATGTTCCTGAACTTACCCGCCACTATTGGTAGTAGTACTTCTTCAATTATTGCATCACCACCTTCTACTGCTACGTTCTCAGAATTAACGAGTAGGAGTTGTAGTAGTGAGGTGTTTTCCAGTCCTGGTACTAGCTTTAGTTTATTTGACTTATCGTTCATGTAGTCTGTGAATATTGCTCTTATTAGCTTCATTCTCTCGTATATGGTGGTTTCCGGTGCAAATAGTTCAAGTACATTAGGTGTGATCTCTACTATCCCATATTTTGCTGCTCTTGCCGCAATCTGCTGAATAATTGAACGCTCATTCCACTGAATGACGTTGTCAGCTGCTAGTGCTTTTGCTAAAATGAAGACCATACCTAGAGGTACCTTTAGGTATGGTTGAGTCTCTGCTGAATAAGTTAAGTAGGTACCGTCATTAATCTCCGGTAACTCATCCACGTAAATTATTCTCATACTGTGTACCTCAGTCTGAACTAGTGATTTTCACTTAATATCTCTTTGTACCTTCTGATACATCATTGAATTCCTTTAAGTATCTCTCACACATTACTGTATCATAGGTGTTGTATCGTCATGAGTCTCGATGTTGAGTCCATTTTGGCTTGTACTGCTATGTACCCTATCCTCTGGGTACAACGAGTTCTATCTTACAATGATGTTTTTCTAGAGCTTGATTTCAGGTATATTCCTCCTAAGGTAAGTAGCTTTACTTCACTTAATGAAGTTGAAAAGTTCATTCATGATAAGGTTCGTGACCCTATTGCTTGTGCCATTGGTCCTCTGTACCTACTTTCTCTATCACATAGCGTACAGGTTCTTGGTCTCTTCCCTGAGGTATGGATTTCCATTGCTGCTTTACTTCAGAGCGGTCTTGTTCGTGTTGTTGGTATTGGTTCTCGTGGTGATGTCATACTTGAACCTGATCCAGCAATATCTGTATTTGGAAAGATACTCTCATCAATTATACCCTCTGAACTACTTAAGAGGTTGATTACACTACATTACCTGAAGTGTAGGATCAAACTTTGTAGACCAAACTATGAACTCCATACAGTACAGATACTTAATCGCTATCTCCGTACAATTGCTGGTGAAATTAAGAGGAGTCTAAGTATTCGTATTCCTGGAGAAGTACTTAGTAGCAATGTCGATTTGATGACTAGAGTTGAGCTTCTTGAAACAGTTCTTCGTTCCTATACTCAGAGATTTGAGCATGAAATTCAGGAGTTAGGTAGGAGGGTTTGTGAGACGATTTTTCAGCTATGTAGTGTCAGGTCTGTAGATGATCTTGATGAAGGTATTAGACTTGCTGTAGCCTCTATATACCACTACAATACTCTCCTCTATCGATACAGGAATGTTATTCCTGATTTCAATAGAAAGGATGCTAAGATCTTCAGAATTGAGTACAGAGCTTTCTTCAATACTATTGGTGTTAAGCCTAGTGACCTCCCTACCTTTCTAGATGTTATTCATGAGTTTGAGAACTTTCTCCGTGAGCTACTCTCTGGTCGTATTGCTGAAATTGATAGGAGTATCCTCTTCAAGCTCGTGTACTCTCACGAGTTTGAATTTGTGAAGAATATTGTTGATGAGATTGAGAGATTTATTGAATCTGCTAAGGACATACCTTCACCTATTGATAAGCTTATGTTACTTGAGTCTGCTCGTTCCAAGGTTGATCGTGCTCTCGATATTGTTAGGAATCTCAAGATGCTTGCTAGTAATTGTGAGGAGGTTAAGTCTGAGCTAGACTACATTGAGGAGAACTTAGTAGCTCTTAGACACGATCTTGAGACCTCTATTAACAAGCTCCATGAGGTGACTTAATGTCCGTAAGGAAGGTTATTACCTATACCACCCTATTCCTAGGATTTGTTTTTGCTTCATTCCCATTACTATCTGCATTCCTCTTTCTAATAGCTATCGTGCTTTCACTACCTGAACTCTTTCGCTCCATATACACGCTATTCTTCTCCATACCCTTCTCTCCAAGTAACTTCGTATTCTCGAGATTCAGCTTCATGTATAGACTCTCTAGACACTGCTATCTTCATGGTATTGTCTTTGAGGTTACTCCCCTTAAGGATCTTGAGTACTTTACTGATATTGAGTTCTTCAGTACCCTCAAGATGTTTACCACCACTTTACCAAGGTCATGTCTCATCGCTTTTGTGAAGTGCTCTAATATCGTGAAATGCTACGTAATTCCAATTACTAGGTTTATCTCCGGTCACTTTGATACTGATCCTACCTCACTATTCTCAACTATTTCTAGGCTACTTAGACACTGTCGTCTTCGTGTTAATGTCGTTCCACTTCAAGATACTGACCTCTACAGAGTCTTATGTGACGCATTTAAGCCAATAAGACTTCGCACTCTAAGGATCTTAACTGCCATATCCCTAGCTATTGCTTTAATGTACTTAGCCTCCTTATCCACCCCAGGCTTTGCCGTACTATTTGGAGCTCTCAGTATCGTTTTAGCGATCTGTACCTACACTCACCTTGTTTTTGGTTCTGCATCCAGAACTAACTGGTTCTGTGCTAACCTAGTATTCAATAGGAACCTGTTTAGATTCCCTTCTGCAAGAGAGCTACTCGATGATGCTAAGTTAATTAGATCTATCTTTACCAGTAGCAGCAACTTCATTGTACTCATTAGAATTGATCGAGTTCCACAGGAAGAAATTGCCGTTCTTGAAGCTTCTGTTACACGAAAGATGGAATGGGGATTCATTCTGTGGAAAGTCGGTATGTTTAGAAGAGCCTCTGCTCTTGCAGAAGCTCTCGATAGAATGAGAAGAAATCGCGAAGTCATGTTCCGCATATCATCTATAATCCTAACCAAAGATCGAGAGACCATGAATAGCCTCATAGCAGCCTTTAGTCATGGATTTACATATAGACCATGTAATCCTATTGAAGTGTTACCACTACTATTGCCTTGATGCATCTGGAAGATCTCTAGCAAATTTAAGACATAGAAAGTCATGTAGCAATAACAAGGAGGTACACCTATCAAACATCTATTCGCTTCAAACTCCTCTCTGATGCATGAATTGCTCAAGTGGTAACAGTGCTAGAACGTAGCTAAACTCACTCTTCCCCATTAATCGAGCACTATCGATCTATTTGTCTTCAATATCTTACCAGGACAATAATGGTTTTTCTCCTTTTAAGTTAATCACAATGTAACTTCAATGGCCACTAAATGATGATTCTACTAGGGTCTTTCACTATCTTCTCATAGGTTGGCACGTTAGTGCTTTTTGTCTGAAGCTTTCTAATTATTGTATCTAGATATATCGTGTTAAATTGTGTGATATCTGAAAACTTTTTAGATACGATATCTGTATAAGTTGTGGTGATCTGTGTGATTACGCCGTTAATGCAGGAATCACTGGTGGAGCAGGTTTTATCACCGGTTTCTGAGTGGCTTAAGCAAGCAGGAGCTATTGGTATTGGGTTTGGAGTGATTACTGTGGGTATCTTGCTACTCCTTGGACTTGTAAGGAGAATATTTTCGCCATTCGGGATAATGGAGTACTTGTGGAGAGCGCTCATGATAGCAGCTTCATTTGTTGTAGCATTTGCTGTTGCATCGTATTTTGCTGGAGCGGATGTGATGTTTCTCATTAGAGCTGTAGCAGCAACTATAGTGTATGTGTTCAAGCAGGGTTACAGCTACTTAACAACTATATTCCCCTTCCTGCCAAAGCCATAATCTCATGTGCAGAGCTATGGGTTGACGTGTATGCTGTTGCTAAAGTTCCTCAAGTTTTTGTTTAACTATCATTTAGCACTTAGTTATGACTTCTCTATGTTCTCTCCCTATGTTGTTTCTGTTCCTGTTAGTGGAGCGGTTATCATTGGTAAAGATCTATTTGGTAAGGATGTTAGTATTGCTTTTACACCTAATGCACATGGTGTTATCTTAGGATCAACAGGTGTGGGGAAGACAACTCTCGCTAAGAGTATTGTTGTTGATTTGATTAGATCTGGATTCCGTATTATTGCTATTGATTGTGAGTGGCACTGGATTGAGTTCTGTCGTAGGTTTGGCTTCGATATTATTGAGCTTGATAAGGTTGTTTTTGATCCCTTTTGCATTAGGTCTAGTGATGAGCTTGAGGTTATACACAACTTCTTGATCGGTACTAGCTTATTCAATTTGAGTAGAGAAGATGTTCTTACTCTCTATGATGTTTGTTCTAAGGTCTTTGAACGTAATGGTGCTGTGTCATTTAATGATGTTATCTCGTATTGTCCTAGATATGGTGGGCTTCGTGTTTTGTTGAAGGAGCTTGAGTTCTTTATGCGTGGTAAGCAAATTATTGACCTGGATCTTCTCAATAAGCATATTCTTCTTCAGCTACCTGTTGGTGGTGATACAGAAGTTCATAGGTTCATCATCTACCTATTTCTAGCTCAGTTGTTTGCTAAGTACATGAAGTTCATAACTGATACACCACATACGTTTGTTTTCATTGATGAAGCTCATAGACTTACTAGAGGTGCTTCTCAGTTTCTAGTTTGGGCTCTTCGAACAGTTAGGAAGCATGGTTTTGGTCTCTGGTTAATCTCACAGGATCCTCACTCACTTGATAGAGAGACTTACTCACTTACTGCTAATGCTATTCTCCTCCCTGGTCCTCGTAAGTATGTAGATTCATTGAAGGCTTACTTCAGGCTTAGTGATGAGGATGAAGAGCTCCTACTATCTCATGACCGTGGTTACGGCATATACATTAGGCAAGGTGTTGGATCTGTGAGATTTAGGGTTAAAGTTCATGAGGAGGTTCTTACCTAGTGCGTAGGGTTGCTGTATTTGCTGTTGTAAAGTACCCATGTACTTTGTCTGTACACGATATTATGTACACGATTGGTATTGAGAAGTTTCTCCTAGTTCATGACCATGGACATAACTTCATTGTTGCTATTGTTGGTGAGAAGTACTGTGATGTTGTTTATTCATCAATTAAGCACGTACTACTAGCTAGAAGAGCTACTGATGACTCATTGATTAAGGTTGTTGATCTCAGTACTGTTGATCGAGTACTAAGCTATACTAGGTTTAGACCTGTTAAGTCCTTTGATGTTAGTTCACTTGATATACCTGGTAATCACTTTGTTTTTGTTGTTGAACGTTGTTCTGTTAAGGAGCTCGTTAAGTACAGGAAGAGATTTAGGAAGTTTGTTACGAGGCCTTTCTCCATTTATAGAGATCTTGTTCCTGTAACACATTTTGATGAAGAGGTTGAGCAACTTCATCCAGTTAAAGTTGGTCTATACGTATTCGACGATGGTGGTAAGCAGTTTTCTCTACGTAAGTTGAAGGGATTTATTCCTGAAACATGTGAACGTGTTGATAAGTTCATAGCTAGGGTCTTAGCAAGAACTCTACACATCATTCCCTCATCTAAGCTCGTACTTGAGGTTGGATGTAGGTACCTCAATCCACAGCAACCTGCTTTTATTGTTCTTGATCGACACATGTTTGTCTCTGGTACAACTGGAACTGGTAAGACGAACTTCCTAACTCTGCTCTCTCTCAAGCTTCCTGAGCTAGGGTATAGAGTTATTGTGTTTGATGTGCTTGGGAGTATCGTATCTAAGGTGCTTCGTGCTAAGTCTATGGACCTATCTAGAGTAGCTATTGTTCGTGTTCCCCATGACTTTAGTTTTGATCCACTGTATGAGCTTACAAGGTTGTTAAGTCCATATGAGGCTTTTGCACAAACAGTTGAGATAATAAATACAGGTATTCAGTATACATGTCCTGAACGTGATACATTGACAGCGATTCAGCAGCAGGTCTTTAGGCGTGTGTATCAGCTTCTACTTGAGCGTAAGGTGGATCCAACATTAAGGGGAGTGTATAGGGTTCTTGAGGAGGAGGATGTTACTAAGCTATTTAACCTCCAGGTCTATGTCGATGATATTGTGAAAGCTAGTGAAGCTGTTAAGCGTAGACTCGAACTTCTAATACCTTACTTTGAACCTAAGCAGTCTGTTGTTAGTTTTGAGCCTGGTACTACGTACATTCTTGACCTATCTAGGTTATCCGATTTTAGTAAGGCAGTTTTCATGATGGCTTTTCTATCTGTCCTCATTCGTTATCCTCAATATCATGAATTCTTCAGGACAAAGACCTACATAATCATCGATGAGGTTTCTCTAATTGCTCCTGAACTTGAGTATCGCTCTGTTGCTCCTAGTTTTCTTGGTCAAGTTCTTAGAATTGCTAGGAACTTCAATCTATTCTTTGTAGTTGCTTCTCAGCACTATACGAGAGTTGATGCTGTTGTTCGTGCTAATTCAACAAAGCTTGTATTTAGACTTGATAGTGATGATGATAGGGAAGCTGTTGTTTACGATATTCTACCTAAGATGAGCTTTCATGATGAGCTAAATCCTATTAGAGATGAGCTTAAGGCTATACTGGCTCGACTTTGTGTTGGTGAAGCTATTTACGCAATTGATGGTATGTACGATATCTACAGGATTTCCCTTGTTGAGGAGAGGGAAGTTCCAGTACTGGAGAGGAATGTACCTCACACCTCCAACATCACACCACCTCTACCTTCTCTACCTCAATTAGGTGAAGGTAAGTCCTCTCTGAGTACTAATCGCATCCTCAATGTTGAGAAGTTGTGTAAGTTGTTTAGTATTCCTGAGTCTAAGGTAGATCTCGTTCGTCGTTGTCTTACAATGAGTAGAGATGAACTCATTGAGTTCATTATGAGGAATTACAAGCAGTTCTTCAGCATTAAGGCTAAGAGCGGTAGTATTGTTGCAAAACCAATTCTCAAGCTACTTGTTGCATATGGCAAGCTATCAAGTCTTGATGTTGAGTACTTAATCGAGGAGCTTAAGAAACGAGGTCTTAGCTAAGTACTCACCTCAACATTAGATATCTCGATACATAATCATGTAACAACTAATTCTTAAATTATACCTCTGAGTACATATGGTAGATGACCCCCACGAGGTTTAGCCTCGTGGGGTGAGCCCTGAGCGTAAGCGATGAGGGGCACCGCCCGCTCTACCTCGATCCTGAGCGTAATGCAATGAGGGGATGAGAGGGAGCGGGCAGGGGGAGGGGTTGGGGATGTAAATCAAGGGTCCACATCGCTTACTTTTGCTGTGTAGAGCACATCAGCAATCAGTACTGTATGGATGTACTAGCAGCATCAGTATCCGATGAACCCGTCCCCACCCCACTACTCCCGAAACTAAACCGTATACTTACGCAATACAGGATGTGGGAGAGTGAGGGGG
>Ga0180301_10000341_pt1 | contig 36131 bp, 33 predicted proteins | sample GuaBasSediGuay16_FD_121797 | JGI IMG/M metagenome (GOLD analysis project Ga0180301, IMG submission 121797) | Subseafloor sediment microbial communities from Guaymas Basin, Gulf of California, Mexico - Guay16, Core 4569-2, 12-15 cm | ecosystem: Environmental > Aquatic > Marine > Hydrothermal... | reverse complement strand
TATGATGTTGACTCCCAGCCCAAGGGCGTTCTCAACTATTATCTGCCCCATCTCAACAGGAGCTTCAACTTCGATCTCTGAGAGAAGCTTCATTATATCCCATATCTTGTCCTTTGGCACTGGCCTATCTGTTCTCACAGATACTACAGGCAATTCTCCTCCTCTACATCTAACGACAGATATAACAACTCTCTTTGGTGAACTCACCTCCTCCACGGCATAGTCTCGTCCCTTGGGACATTGTGCTCCTTTGACTTCAAGTACTTCATTTCCTCTTACTTTCACAACTATCTCACAGCCTACAGGGCATATGATGCAGAGGATTCTTCTCTCGCTACAACTCTCCACGGCGAATCACCTCTATGGTGATCTTCTCCCCAATGTCTCTCAGCTCCTCCTTACTCAGCTCCATGGTCACCATTTCGGATGGCATGACCTTTGGATGAAATGTCCTCTTGTTTATCTCTGGAATTCGTATGTAAACATCACGCTCTGGCTTTTGCACCCTCAGATATAATTTAACATCTCTCTCACCACTTATGTAGTGTGGAACGACTAGCCTAACATTCCTACCCTTCTCAATGGGTTTCCAGTCAGCTGATGGTATTCCGTCATTATCCACAAATATCCTCGCTCCTTCCGCAGCTCTCTCGCCTTGCTCAGCTGTGTAGTCGACAAGATCATTTATCACCAAGGCATTGCCAGCTGCGAATATGCCTGGAATGCTTGTTTCAAGCAATTCATTTACCTTTGGCCCTCTAGTTGCTGGGTCAATTGCTACACCTATCCTCTCAAGAAGCTCAATATTGGGCACTAGGCCTGTTGCTATTATGACCGTATCACACTCAATCTCCTTCTCAGTACCTGGCACAGGCCTAAGCCTCTCGTCTACTTGTGCTATAACTACCTTCTCAACTCTTTCCTTACCATGAACTCTAAGTACTACATGACTTAGTAGTAATGGTATGTCATAGTCCTCCAGACATTGGACTACGTTCCTGAGCAATCCACCAGGCCAAGGCATGATCTCTACAACAGCCATCACCTTAGCACCTTCAAGTGCAAATCTCCTAGCCATTATCAGTCCTACGTCTCCTGAGCCCACTATCACTATCCTCCTCCCAGGCAGTGCGCCATACAGATCCATCATCGCCTGAGCCTCACCAGCTGTGTAAATGCCACTTGGCCTATCCCCCACGATGTTCACTTCAAACACATGGCGCTCACGAGCTCCTGCGGCATATATCACTGTCTTCGTGCTTATCTCAAGCGACCCTTCTGGTGACAGTGCCTTAATGATCTTTTCATCATGAGCTATAATGTCTAGCTCTAGTGCGTAAGTCCTTAGCTTATACTCAAGGCCTATCTGTTCAGCTTTCCTTATGAATCTATATATGAACTCGGTTCCTGTGAGGTCCTCTTTGAAGTAGTGGAGACCAAAGCCTGTGTGTACGCACTGTAGTGGTATTCCACCGAGCTTATCCGTGTTCTCTAGCAATATGGTCTTTAGTCCTAGCTCCTTGGCTCTTATAGCAGCCGCCAGTCCTGCAGGTCCTCCACCAATGACTACTACATCGTAGTACATCATAGGCCTCACCTATGTTCTACCTTTCCTCCAAAGGCATTTGATGTCTCCCATGGCATATCTCGTATCGCCGCCTCTGATGGTTATGCTCCACAGTGGCACTCCTAGACGCTTCTGTAGTAGTAGCGCTATACGTATCCTGCAGAATGAGCCCTGACATCTACCCATCAATGCCAGAGTTCTGAACTTTATTCCATCAAGCGTTATCGTCCTTATGCCTATCCTTCTCATCCTCTCAATGGCCTCAAGGACTTCCGCCGCAGATACTCTCATGCACTCGCAGATGACCCATCCATAGGCAGGCTCCTTCACCACTAAGGTCTTCATCTCTTTCCACTTCATTCTCCTCAACCTGACCATATCCTTTCTGTACGGATTCCACTTCCTCTTCCCCTTGAGCTCTACGCCCAGCTTCTCTTGCAGTAGGTCTCTTACATGATAAGCTATGGCTGGTGCTGAAGTTAGGCCAGGGGACCTTATGCCTGCTACGTTCACAAAGCCCCATGGATCATCATAAGCCTTTATCACAAAATCCCCTGTAGAGGGCTCAGGCCTTAGCCCTGCAAAGGCCCTTATTATCATTGTCCTAGGCGGCAGTTTCTTGACCAGTCTTTTAGCCTCTTTCCACACGTAGTTTAGACCTTCAAGTGTAGTGCTCTTATCCTCTTTGGCATGCTCGGGCAGGTCTACTGCTGATGGTCCAATCATCAGATTGCCCTCGGTAGTAGTTATGACATAAACCCCTTTAGTTATTGGCGTAGGTATAGGATGGATTATTCTAGTCACCTTGGGCTCAGCTAGTGGGTCAAATACAAAATATTCACCTCTCCGTGGGTGTATTCTAAGCTCATCGATGCCAGCCATCTTTGATATCTCATCTGCGTATATTCCAGCGGCGTTGATCACAATATCTGCCTCGATAAATCCTCTGGTTGTCTCAACGCCTCTCACTAACCCTTTCTCTACCCTTATCCCAATGACCTTTGTCTCGACGTGGAGCATGACACCATTATCAACAGCATTTTCTATCAAGGCTATGGTTGCCTGTATGGGGTTTATCTGACCAGCTGTTGGCGCCCATAGAGCGCCTATGGCGCCCTCGGATACGTTTGGCTCTAGCTGCTCAAGCTCTTCTCTATCAGTTATCAGCCTTACGCCAGGTACACCATTCCTCCTAGCAAGGTCAATATATTTCCTAACTCGCTTTAGATCTTCATCATTAAATGCTAGCATCAACTCCCCAGGGAATTTAGCTGGTATCTCAAGCTCCTTAATCCATCGTCGCCAAATCTTATTGCCCTGAACACATAATCTTGCTCTGACTGGGTGTCTATCAGGATCCTCTTCATGGCCAGGATGCAGTATCGAAGTGTTAGCTTTAGTGGCTCCCCAGCCTACATCAGGCTCCTTCTCAACTACTTGAACCCTAAGGTTCTCATACATGCTTAGTACCCTAGCAATTGATGAACCGACTATGCCAGCACCTATTATCACTACGCGATATTCCCTCACTTCAGACACCTGTTGTTATCATTCAAGACCATAAGCCCAAGGGACTTCCTTAGCCCATCCAAGAGCTCTCTTGACAGCTGCCTTCCAGCCTTTATATAGCTTCTCACGTAACTCTGTGCTCATCCTTGGCTTGAAGATGCTTTCAACCTTCCAGTTCCTCTTGATCTCATCTAAGTCCTTCCAAAATCCTACTGCTAGTCCTGCCAAGTACGCCGCTCCTAGTGATGTGGTCTCGAAGACCACTGGTCTCCACACTTCAATGCCGAGGATGTCAGCTTGGAACTGCATTAGGAAGTCGCTTCTAGCGGCTCCTCCATCAGCTTTAAGCCTTATTATCTTCATGCCTGTATCAGCCATCATGGCCTCTATCACATCACGCGTCAGGTAGGCTATGGCCTCCAAGCAGGCTCGTGCAATGTGCTTTCTCTCGGTGCTTCTGGTTATACCAATTATCAGCCCTCTAGCGTACATATCCCAGTAGGGAGCTCCAAGTCCTACGAACGCTGGAACGAAGTAGACTCCCCCAGTGTCAGAAGCAGCTTCAGCTAGTGGATTTATCTCAGCTGATACTTCAATTATCTTCAATCCATCGCGTAGCCACTGTATAGCTGCTCCTGTTATGAATATGCTTCCCTCAAGAGCATACCAAGCCTTGCTCTTCTCTAGACTATAGTACACAGTCGTCAGCAGATTATGCCTTGACTTTATCGGCCTGGTGCCTATATTGAGCAGTATGAAGTTTCCAGTCCCATAGGTTGACTTTATGTCTCCTGGGTCAAAGCCTACTTGTCCAAAGAGTGCAGCTTGCTGATCGCCTGCATCACCACATACTGGGACCTCCACACCATTCAGTAGCTTCGTGACCTCAGGCCCTGTGAATCCATAAAGTTCCTTGTCGCTTGATGGTCTTGGAATAGGCAGGATGTCACGTGGTATCTTGCCCTGTATCTCAAGTAGCTCCTCATCCCAGTCAAGTTTATGTATGTTGAATATCATAGTTCTTGAGGCGTTGCTGTAGTCTGTGATGTGAGCGCCAAGCCTCTCTGGCGTTAAGATGTCCTTGCCTCCCTTGGTTAGATTCCATATTATCCATGTATCTATAGTGCCGAAGACTACCTCACCTTTAATCGCCCTCTCTCGTAGCCCAGATACATTGTCTAGTAGCCACCAGATCTTCGTACTTGAGAAGTATGGGTCTGGTATTAGACCAGTCTTCTCCTGTATTACATCGAAGTAATCCCTCCTAAGCTGGTCTACGAGTGGTGTTGTCCTACGGCATTGCCACACGATGGCGTTATAGACAGGCTTGCCTGTTCGAGGATCCCATATGATCGTTGTCTCCCTTTGATTAGTGACTCCTATGGACGCTATCTCCCTTGGGTCTATCTTGGTATTCTCAAGGACCATTTTTATCACAAGCTTTGTCTTTTCCCATATCTCAAGAGGATTATGCTCTACCCAGCCAGGCTTAGGATATATCTGCTGATGTTCACAATAAGCCCAACCGCCCGGCAGAGGCAAGCCATCATGAGTGAACAGCATGGCTCGGGTGCCTGTAGTTCCTTGATCAATACTTAGTACATATTTCTTCTCCTTCATTTAATACTCCCTACAGGTAAATCTGTTATCTTCATGAGCATAAGAGCTTTTCCTAGAAGGCACTATAGTCATGTCAAATCATGCAAGTCATTGATAGCCTATGGATCGTTAAGCTCAAGGCCTGCGCTCAAACATACGTTATGCTTAACTTGCCTCTATAGCATAGATTATTCATCGGAGGTGTGTAATCTGCTCACGATCCCTGAGTGGACACCTGATAAGTGGAGAGATGTGCCCGAAAACCCTCTAATAGACCCTCCAGGCGGTCCCAAGCCTGGCAATGTTATAGGCGATCCTCAAGTTATTCCTCCAGGAGAGTACGATGAGTACTGGCACATGTTCGCTCACGCTGGCAGGACAATATATCACCTGAGGTCAAGCGATGGCATTCACTGGAGATATGAGGAGACGCTTCCTTGGCCTGGTTGTCTTGTGTACTTGTACAAGGAGAAGGGGATCTGGTACATGGTGTACACGTTGCCAGATGAGAAATGGAACACAAGGATATGCATCAGAGAAAGCAGGAATCTTAAGGAGTGGTCTGATGAAGTAGTTCTTCTAGAGCCTCAACTTCCTTGGGAGTGTGAAGGGCCCTTTAAACAAGTCAGAAATCCTTGTTTAATCAGAACTGGGGATGGTACATATCGCCTCTACTACTCTGCTGGAACAATACTTCTGGAGGACTGTGGATATGAGGAGCCAAAGTACATAAGCTTTGCTGAATCCGATGATATCTATGGCCCTTACAAGCATTATGGAAAGCCCATAATAAGTCCAGACCCCAAGGTTTCTTACAGGAACTTTGGAGCTGGAGCTCTCAAAGTCTATAGGTGGCGTGATCAATACATAGGCTTCAATAACGGTATATATAAGGATGAGAAGGACAGAAGTCGCTCTGCTATATGTCTAATGGCATCTCTGGATGGTATTTCATGGATTGACGCCCCCTTCAACCCCATTATCCCTCCAACGTCAGGCTGGAAAAGAGCTCTAGTATATCAGCTAGATGTCGTCTTTGGCTACGAGGAAAAAATCATAATATATTATAATGCAAGAGATGGATGGCGAGAGGGCGTTGAAAGAATAGGAGCTTCTATTCTTGTTGAGGAATAACTTTATGTGAATCGGTAATTCTCAATGTCTAAGCATGACATCAAGTGGCTCACACTGCTGCACAAAGAACTTCATACCATGCGTGAAATATAAACCTTTATTGGGTATACTTTCATCTAAAACTACCAATTATTCATCCTATAGAACACAGGTTAAGAGTTTAGAAAGCTTTATAAACATCAGTTATTCTAAACCTCCAAGGGCATTGTGGAGAAGAAGAAGACACTAGTCCTAATATCGGCCGCTGCTGTTCTGGTCGTGGCTATTGCCCTTGTAGCGATACAGTTTGTCTTCAAGACTCCTATATACGGAGGTCCCTACCATCGTGTAGTGGTTGAGCGCGAGGAGAAAACGTTGGTTGATGTAATAAAGGAAAGAGGCTATCTTGTAGTGGGTACATCAGCTGACTTCCCTCCCTTTGAGTTCGTAGCTGAGAACGGCACTATAATGGGCTTTGACATAGATATTGCCAAGGAGATAGCCAAGAAACTGGGTGTTGAGCTTAAGGTAGTAGACATGGACTTTGATGCTCTGATACCTGCCCTCCAAGACGGCAAGATAGACTTGATAATAGCTGGCATGTCGATAACTGAGGAGAGAAAGAAGGTAGTGGACTTCTCAGAGCCCTACTTTGAAGCTGACCAAGCTATATTGGTCAGAGCGGATAGTGAAATAGCTAGCTTAGACGACCTAAAGGGCAAGAAGGTAGGAGTTCAGAGTGGAACCACGGGCGAGGACTGGGCAGTTACTAACCTTGTTGAAGCAGGCATTACAAGCGAAGAGAACCTGTATAGTTATGATAAATTCATCGCTGCCGTGGAAGCGCTTCGTATAGGACACCTGGACGCTGTAGTAATGGATGCACCAGTGGCTAAGACCTTCGTCAAGAAGTATCCTGAGCTCAAGATAGCCTTCATCGTAAAGACAGGAGAGGTTTATGGCATAGCTGTAAGGAAAGGTGAAGCTGAGCTCTTGGACTTGATCAATGAGGTATTGAAGGAACTCAAGGAAACAGGAAAGCTTGACAAGCTGGTTGAGAAGTGGTTCGGAGGATGAACTCATGGAGCCTATACTCTTCATCTTAAAAATTCTCCCATTTTTATTAAAAGGCGTCAAGATAACTCTTATAGTCAGTTTCATATCCTTTGCTATAGGTTTTGTGCTGGGGATTATGGCAGGTATAGCTCGTCTATCTGATAACAGGCTTATATATTCCTTATCCTCCACCTATGTTGAGATCATAAGAGGTACACCTCTTCTTGTGCAGATCCTCTTCATCTACTTCGGCCTGCCTCGTCTTGGCATAAATTTAGACCCTCTGACAGCTGGCATCGTAGCCCTTAGTATCAATAGTGGAGCATATCAAGCTGAGATAGTGCGAGCTGGCATTCAATCAATACCTAGAGGTCAAGTCGAAGCAGCTCTGTCCCTTGGCATGAAGGAGTGGCAGGTCTTTCGCTACGTAATTCTTCCTCAGGCTGTTAGAAACATGGTTCCCGCTCTAGTTAATGAATTAGTAACCCTCATCAAGGACAGCTCTCTGGTATCGGTAATTGGAGTAGCTGAGCTGACCAGAAGAGGAGAGTATGTAGTGGCCTGGAGCTTTAGGCCTTTTGAGACCTATCTCGCAGTCGCCTTGATATACTTCATAATATGCTTCACTTCATCCAAGATCTCTCGATACCTTGAAGAGAGATTCGCTATACCTGGAATGATGAGGAGGGGTAGTAGATGGCTCTGATAGAGGTCATTGACTTAAAGAAAAGGTATGGCGATCTAGAGGTTCTCAAAGGCATAGACTTCCATGTGGAAAAAGGCGAGCGCATAGTCATAATGGGGCCTAGCGGCTCAGGTAAAACCACCTTGCTCAAGTGTATCGTTAGACTTGTGGAGCCTACAAGTGGCAAAATATTCTTCGATGGCATTGAGGTCACAGACCCTGATGTAGATATAGTGGAGATAAGAAGGAGGATAGGCTTTGTATTCCAAAGTTTCAATCTCTTTCCTCATCTTAAGGTCATAGACAACATAGCTCTGCCTCTAAGAGTGGTTAAGGGAATGAGAAGAGAGGAGGCGTATTCAAGAGCACTGGCAATACTTAAGGGCATTGGACTTGAGGACAAAGCCTACAACTATCCGCTGCAGCTATCAGGAGGTCAGCAACAAAGAGTAGCTATAGCCAGAGCTCTAGCCATGGACCCTGACGTGATGTTACTTGATGAACCAACTTCAGCCCTTGATCCTGAGTTGGTGGGTGAAGTTCTCGAGTTACTGGAGGACATAGCTAGAAAAGGCATGACAATGGTCATAGTAACCCATGAGGTGGACTTCGCCGAGGATATAGCTGACAGAGTCATTATAATTGATGAAGGGGTGATAGTTGAGGAAGGAACTCCTGAAGAAGTGTTTTATCATCCTAGGAAAGAGAGAACACGTCGTTTTCTAAGGAGGATCCTAAGGAAGAGGCTCCATGCAAAGGCTCCTTAGGCTATCATGAAGTTGAAGTAATAGAAAGCATGTACTGCATAAATACATGTCCTGCGAATTCTAAGTATGATATAATCATTGCGCAATACTTACGTTAATATATTTCATTTTTGAACATGAGCCATTTAATAAACGATCCTAGAACACTATATTTCAAGGCGAGTTTCTTATTAGTGACTGCCCGCGAATAGGTTACCAAGCATGTTTCCTGCCATAATAATAGCTGCAGGGAAGGGAACGAGATTATATCCTTATACTCATGATAAGCCTAAAGCCATGCTTGAGATAGCCCCAGGTAAAAGTATCATAGATTTCATTATCGAAAGGCTTGAGAAAGCTGGTCTCAAGGACATATACGTAGTTACAAGGCCTGAGTTCAAGTCAGTTTTTGAGGAGAAAGTAGGCTACAAGGCCAAAGTTCTTTCCATTGACTACGTAGGGGAGGACTTTGGCAATTTATATCCTATAGCATTTGCGATAAGAAAACTGAACCTAAGTAGATTCCTGGTATTGATGTCTGACCACATATTTGAGCGTGAGATGCTTAAAAGAATTCTATCGACCAAATCGACTAAAGCCTTTGTAGTATGTCTTGATAGAAGTCCGAGCTGGGATAAGGCCATGGAAGGTCTTAAGATAAGAATCAGAGAGGGAAGAGTGAGCGACGTTGGAAAGAGCCTACCTCCTGTTGACGGCATAGATACAGGCCTTATCCTCTTCAATAGGAAGTCAAAAGAGATAGTCATGAGGGTGATTAGAGAGAAAGGAGTTAAAGCATCGATAAGTGATGCCCTCAAGTACGCCTCGAGCATGGGAGAAGTAGACTATGTGGATGTCACTAATCTCCTATGGCTCGATATAGATACTCCCGAGGATCTGAAGAAGGCTAGAAGAATATACTGGAGCATTATCCAAAGAGAATTAACCAAGTCAAGTAAAGGCTTTATATCCCAATATCTCTTCAAGCCTCTCTCAACGAAGTTATCGACATGGCTCTACAGGACAGGGATAGCAGTAGGCCCATTAACGCTATCCATAGTAGGCTTCTTCATAGCCCTATTATCGCTTCCATGTATGCGTCTAGGACTAGGTCTTGTAGCAGCTTCTCTAGTATATCTCGCAGCCATACTGGGAGAAGCAAGTGATGAGCTACACAGCCTCATGAAGCAAGAGACAGTTAATGAGAGAGTATGTACGCTCGTTACCCATGGAGTAACAGACCTCCTCATCATAATAGCTCTTGGCCTTACGTGTAGCGGTCTCATAAAGGACCTACTAACCCCTATAGCTTCAGCAAGCATATTCCTTGTAGAGTATGCTAATGCTCTAAGCATTCTGAACAAGCCTGAGGAGTATGACATTGCTCCATCTCCTCCTGCCTACGTGACGAGAGATATGAGGCTCTTCATCATAGTCCTTTCGTTGATTATAGGCCTACCTTCGCTCGCTCTCTACTATCTAGTAGCCTCATCCACATTCTTCATCATATGTCATATGCTCAAGGTTCATCCAAGCTTCATAGTGTCTGAGGCAAGGATGAGAAGGGAAGTTATGCCACACATTATAACTACCAGTCAAGAAGCTCTACTGAGACAAGGCTTAAAGAAACATCTTCATGCTACAGTCATGTACTTAGTTAAGCTTGTTCTATTGGTCATGGCCTTCCTATTACTTGCTCCTCATATACCTCAATTTTCCATCGAGATATTTTATTTTGAAGTCGAATCCACACTAGTGGTCACCTTGATATACGCGCTCCTCATAGCCTATTTCTCACTTCGTACAGTATTAGCCCTCAGAAATATGATCCTTGTCCTCATTGAAATAATTGCTGAGCGCCTTTGGACAACAAGTTCCTCGCTCAAAGCAGTGATAAATTGCTTAACATCCCTAGGCATCATAGCTATAGTCTGGTACTCTATGAGTCTCATCATGCCTCACATAACGCCATTGACACAACATGTATCACTCACGATCTCCTTGGTAATGCTAGCTATTACTGTCCTGATGGTATATAGAACTCTCAGAGAGCTTGAGCATAGCTTAGGAGGTCAATTTGAGAAAGTAGTCGATTACATAGTTGAAAGGATCTTTTACGGAGTGGAGGAGGGCATAGAGGCCTTCGAGGAAGCTGTGTCAGTAGAGCAGATATCATCAGACGAGCTAAAGGAGGGGAAGTAGATTTCATGCTATTACTTGTCTAGTCACTTCTATGATAATCCTCCTCATTAAGTTGTCCTTAGCTTAGATTTCTCCAGTGGGAAAAGGGTTAAGTATCATGTCACCCCTATGTAGTACTGCATGATGAAGAGATCGACTACTGATGCGTGATGAAGAAGAGACGAACTGACTAGGAGAGGTGATGCTGAAATGGATCTTGTTATCCTTATGCTCCTTGCCTCACTTCATCTAGCCAAAGCCATAAACAGTACGGACTATCTACAGTACTATGAGTACGATAAAGACTTACCGCTTAATGCAACGATGGATAGAATCAGCGAGAATCCTAGATATGTGGTGTATAAGGTATACTATACTAGCATAAATAATGAACGTGTTCCTGCTCTCCTTATCATCCCTAAGAAGAACAAGGCTCCTCATCCTTGCATAATATTCCTCCACGGTTATGGAGGAAGAAAAGAGGACATATTACCAGCCGCTGATCTGATAGCTGAGGCGGGTTATGCAGTATTGTCCATAGACGCTCCTCTTCATGGTGAGAGAAGCGTTCCTGGCAAGGAGTTGTATTCGCCCATTATAGAGGAGTCGTTTAGGGGTTTTATTCAAGCAGTAGTCGACTTGAGAAGAGCCATAGACTTCCTTGAAAGCATTGAGGAAATAGACCATACGAGAATCGGCTATGCTGGAGGGAGCATGGGTGGCATCATTGGAGCCATTTTCATAGGGGTGGAGCCTAGAGTGAAGGCTGCCGTATTAGCAGTAGCTGGAGGAAGTATGTCCCTGATGATAGCGAGAAGTAAGCATCCCTCAGTCATAAGGATAAGAGAGAAGCTTCCTGAAATGGGCATATCGTACGAAGAGCTTCAGAAAATGCTTGATCCAATAGATCCGCTGAACTTCATACACTTATTCTCTCCTAGACCTCTTCAACTTCACCTAGCCAAGTATGACGAGATAGTTCCTACCGAGGCTCAAGCTCAGCTGGCTAAGAGAGCTAGAGAGCCTAAGGAGATATACTGGTACAACACTGGGCATAACCTTCCGCTAGATCTGGTCTTAGCTAGAGCACTTGATTTCTTCGACAATCATTTAAAAGGAGAGAAACACCTGGTCAGTAGAGAAGCCAAGCTCCTCATCTTCAAGGCTCTTCCTTTCATAGGGTTGGTTGTATTAATGATTCTCCTCACTCTGATCATGAAGTATCTTATAGGGCGACAGTGATCAGACTAGATTATGGTGCAAGGCATGAGAATAGCCATAGGAAGTGATATGCCTGCTCATGTAGTAGACCTAGTCATAGAGGAGGTTAGGAGAAGAGGACATGAGGTAGTAGTTGTTGGCGCGCCTAAGGAGGGAAGAGAAGTTCCTTGGCCTAGGGTAGCTCTAGAGGTTGCTGAGATGGTCAGAAGCGGGGAATGTGATGAGGGAATAGTCATGTGCTGGACAGGGACTGGAGTAACAATAGTTGCCAACAAAGTGCCTGGCATAAGAGCAGCATTATGTGTTGATGCCGAGACCGCCAAAGGAGCTAGGAAATGGAATCACGCCAACGTCCTTGCTATGAGCATAAGGCTTACCTCGGAATATGTCGCTAAGGAAATACTTGAGGCCTGGTTCACAACTCCCTTCGACGAAAAAGAAAAGCCTATGATTAACATGGTTGAGGAAGTGGAGAATAAGTATATGAAACAATAAGCCAACTCAGTCTTAGTAGTACCAGGTATCATAATAGTAATGCTCCTTCAACATCCTTGTGCTTTCTTCATGGAAAGCATCACACACGTCTGAAAGGGGGCATTCATTGCATCTGGGCTTCTCTGCCCCACATACCCTCCTTCCGAAGCTCCATAGGAAATCATCAAGGATCATTATATCGATTTTCCTCTCCTCAGAAAGCCTCTTGTAGGCTCTTCTCACGGCGAGGCGTATGATTATGTCTTCTTCCCATGTGGCTTCCCTCCTCCAGAGGAATACTTCCTTGAGCTTCTCATCCACCTTAACAAGTCCTAGTCTAATGGCTATCCTAGTGAGATGGTTATCCACGGGGATCTGTGCTCTATCCTTATCCTTCACCTTCACTATCCCTCTTCTCTCAAGGAACTTGAACAGGAGAAAGGGCTTTTTCTCGACAGGATCTTCATAGGCTCTAAATGCCTTTAGCCTCTCTATAAGCCCTTCTTTCACACCTCTGGGAGAGTAGAGATAGCCTGATGAGGCCTTTATCAGCTCCATGACTTGCCCTTCATAGAGCTTAATGAGCTTTACGGCGGCGTCTCTAAGGAGATAGGCTCTTACGTCGGGATCTCTTATCTTAGCCTCATTTACATTAAGCCACTCTTCTACATCCTCTCTGGTAATATTAGCCATAGACTCTGGGGAAAAGAAGGCACGATTCTCTAGGTATCTCTTCATTCCAAGTCGATAGAGAAGGTCGGCTCCACTATGAACTTGACCATCTATGACGGCTTTATATTCATGACCAGGTAGGTGAGTTCTATGGTCTATGGCTACCATGAAGAAGAAATACCTAGCAACTTGTTCCTCATCCTCTCCTTCTGGTGGATAGTATCTTGGATCTGTAAACTCATCCACGGAACTAGGAAGAATGCCTTCCACTTTTAGAGCTACCTCTCTGCACTTCCTCTTATCTATCCACAGCATATTTGCCTCCTAAATTATCAATCTACGGGTTCATACTAATTAACACTAGCTCATTAACATTATAGAGGCTAATATGAGCGGTATAATTATCAGCAAGATCCTCCACCACATGTCCTTAATGAACCTGTTATCAGCGCCCATGGCCTTAGCGAATAGCACCTTGTTCAGCACAGAGGATAGAGTAGCACAAAGTGAGCATACTATGGCTAGCTCAAGAGAAGCTGATTCAGCAGAAGCCAAGGAGAATACTGTAAATATTACTGCCTCTGCACTGACAAGTCCTCCAAGTATGCTTGACCCAAGTACTCCAGCCACTCCAAACACCCTAGTAGCCATGGCGGTTATTACGAGTATAGCCGTGAAAGTAACCAGAGCTTTGAAGGCTACCTTGAAGCTAAAAGGTGATTCAAGGCTAAGCTTTTCAGGTCTTTCCCCGTTCTTGACAAGGAGAAACTTGAAGAGGACATAGCCTATAACTGCGGAGGGTATAAGGCCTAGGAGGGCATAAGCTATATCTTCCTCTAACACTATTCCTCTAGTGCTAAGGCTTGTGAGAGCAAGCACGAGAGCACAGTTCCTCACTATCATAGCGGTTATTGTAGCTATCAGGGAGCCCATCATCAAGTTCCTTGAAATAACGCCTTTCCTATAAAGGCTTACAATGGATACTGTAGTAGCTTCACTATGCACTAGACCTCCCAACATGGAGAAGTACTCTATGAAGTTCAGTCCTATTGTCTTCAGTGATATGTACCCTAGGTACGATATGATGAGGATTATAACAAAGAAGAGATACAGCATTCTGAAGTTCACGATATGAAAGAGAGGGTCATAGCCCTCAGGAATGAAAGGCCCTATGAGAAAGACAAGCACTCCTATTTCAAGAGCTGATATCAACTCATGATATGTCATTCCCCTGATCACCTTCTCAATACGAAGCTTGACTGCTAGTGCAAAAGCCGAGAATATCGCTATGGCTATAGCTTCGAGGAGAAGGCCCATGCCTGCCATTATACCTACAGCATAAGCTATGCCTAGAGCTATTGAAGTTGTAATACCTCCCTCTTTCAAGACCATGAATCTGTATATGGTATAGGCCCCTATGATGGCTACAGACAAGAACATGAATGAGATCGACATAGGAAAGGATATTGCTCCATTATTCGATACCATGGGAAGAACCACAGTGAAGGCTCCCATTAAGCTTATAAAACCAAAACTTCTTACACCAGGAGCTGCTTGCTCACTCTCCTCCAAGCCATACCTCACTATTTTGTACTTTTCTCTCTCAAGCCCCATCAAGGCCCCTGACATAAAGCTGATCATTAGCCTAAGCAACAGCTCCCAGTCGGCATGAGGCAGCTCAATCATCCCCATCACCTCTATAAACCATATTGACCTATATAGTCATATATTCTTTAAATAGTTCATGCCTTATAAACATTCCCTCATGACAGCGAAAACTTAGCATTCTTCTGACTGCATCCTCTAGGGCGGTTGATTCTAAGCCTCAGAGCTTCTACCTCCTTTAAAAGCTCTAATGGTCTCATGTAAAAGCTTTAATGCTCTTTTAATGTTCTCTTTAACGAGGCTTTCAATATCTTTAATCTGATAATGATTTTTATCTCCCTTACTATATATAACGCATGAGGTGATTAAGACGAGCTCTATGGAGATGACCTATAGAAGTGAGGAGCTGCCTCGAGTTGGCCTTGACATAGTAGTGCTTGGAGTAGGCGGAGGAGGAAGTAATACCGTTACTAACCTCTACAGGAGGAAGGTTCCAGCAAGGCTAATAGCCGTGGATACTGACGTAAATACCCTCTCCGTTACCAAAGCTCATGCGCTGATACAGATAGGCGAGACTGTATGTAGAGGGAGAGGGACTGGAGGCGACATAGCCAAGGGGAGAAAAGCTGCTGAAGAGGACATTGATAAAGTCTTGGAGGCTGTGAAAAGGCCTGACCTGCTCATTGCGGTTTGTGGCCTTGGAGGAGGAACAGGATCTGGAGCTCTTCCGTACATAGTATCAGAGCTGAAGAAGTCCTTACCTGACCTTGTAGTTGGCGTCATAGGTGACATACCGTTCAAGTTTGAAGGATTGGAGAGGATAAAGAATGCTCAAGTAGGCCTTAAAGAGCTCCTCCCTGTAGCTGACTTCATAGTCGTCAACATGAATGATATGCTCTTGGATAAGTATGGTTCACTGCCAGTACGAGAGGCCTTTAGAGCTGTCGACCTCTTGGTAGCTAACGCCATAGAGAGCCTTCTAAGATGCTTTGACCCAAAAGGCTCCATAAAGCATGTTGACTTCTCAGACTTTGTATCTGCTGTAAAAGGCTCAGGGCTATGTATGATGGGCTTTGGCAGGCATAGGATGATAAGACGAGCTCTTGAGAACGCCATAGAGAACAGGCTACTGGACGCCGACCCTTCATCGGCTAAAGGTGCTCTACTACTAGTTCAAGCCCCCGTAGGCACATCACTAAAGGAGGCTATGGACGCTCTCAGAGCGCTAAGCGAGAAGTACTATGTTGAGAGGATACTTTGGGGCCTTAGGACAGACCCTGAGCTTAGGGAAAGCTCTGTCCTCTTGATAGCAAGTGGGGTTAGGTCTAAGACTATAGAGGACTGGATTGGTGAGGTTGAGCTTCTCCAGAGGTGAGAATCATGGGGTGGGTTAGTGATATAATGAGCAGGCGAGAGGAAGGCTTCATAGAAGAGATGGAGAAGAAGTCCGCTGTCAAAATAAATGTGGTCGGCGTAGGAGGCTGTGGAAATAACATAATAGATGCTCTGGCTAAGGAGAGATTGCCAGTAAAGCTCATAGCTATGAACACAGACGCAGCGGTTTTAAGAAGGACTCAATGTCATGCTAGAGTACTACTGGGCAATCCATTAACGCTTGCAAGAGGTGCTCATGGCTCACCTGAGGTTGGTGCTAAGGCTATGGAGAGCAGCATTGACGAGGCTATAGCAGCTATAGATGAGGATGTAGATATGGTCATAGGCATAGCTGGAATGGGAGGAGGGACTGGAACAGGAGGACTGCCTGTACTGTTCAGAGAACTATCCATAAAAAGGCCTAGGACACTCAAGGTAGCTGTAATTACTCTGCCTTTCAGAGAGGAAGGCTTTGAAAGGCTTGAGAATGCAAGGTATGGCTTAAGAGAGGTGATGAACGTGGCCGATGCAATCATAGTAAATGCCAATGACTTGCTGGCCACCAGATTGCGTAATGTAAGCATGCCTGAAGCCTTCAGAATAATGAATAGAAGGATAGTAAGAATAGTTGAGGCGTTAGTAAAGCTGAACTCTCCTGAAGTAGGCCCTGGCCTCATAAACGTTGACTTCTCCAATGTGCAGAGGATAATGGAGAGATCTGGGATATGCTTCGCTGGAGTTGGAGTTGGAAGAAGCGTACTAGAGTCATTCACCAAGGCTATAAGAGATGACTTCGCTGAAGCTGACGTGGCTGGAGGAAGGGGCGCTCTCATACTATTCGAAGGAAGAGAGACTGCACTAGACATGGGTCAGATAAGGTCTGTGGTACGAACTTTAAGCGATGACTTGAAGATAGGAGAGGTCTTCATGGGCCTCAGGCCAACTCTTGGAATGGTTGACATCAGGACGTCCCTCTTCATTACAGGAGCAAAGTCAAGATATGTTGAAAGATTGTTAGGAGGTGGTATGCCATGAGCCCCCTTCTTAAGAGGAAAAAAGAGAAGAAGGATATAATCGAACTAGCCATAAAGTTCCTCGAAGAGAATCCTGGCGAGGTAGAGCTAGCTCGCTACTTAGAGCTTCAGAGCATGCCTTATGACCCCCCAGTCATGAAGTTCATGGACTGGCTTAGAACACAGGAAGCTCAAGTGAACGTAGACAAATATGAAGCTCTTCATGCACTAGTACAAGCTCTTCGCCTAATGCTCTCCAGAGGCTCTGTAGGAGGAGGTGGTGGAACATGGTGAGAACAACAGTAGTAGGCATAGGAGGCTGTGGTATTAACATAGTGTCTCTCTTTGAGATGAAGGTTGGAACAGCCAACACTGTAGCCATAGACGTAGACGAAAGAGCATTAAGCATGGCCAGGGTGAAGCACAGGATAAAGACACCATCGGGAAGAGGAACAGGGGGAGAGTATGAGGAAGGATATAGGCTGGTGAAGAACGTTGTCGCTGAAGCAATCAAGAGCCTACATGGCTCTGACGTAATCATAGTGACCTCTGGCATAGGAGGAGGCATGGGAAGTGGCGGTCTGATAGCCTTAGCTGAGGAGCTGAAGGATGCTATGCCTGAAGCGCTCAAATGGTACTACATAGTCTTGCCATCGCTAAATGAGGCTAAGAGTAGGATAGAGAACGCTGAACGTGCTCTCAAAGAGCTACTTCCCAAGGCTGACATAGTGTTCGTCCTATCCAACGAGGTTCTTAGAAAAAGGCCTCTCTCTCCAAGTCCAAGACAGCTCTATGAGATAGGCAACAGATATATTGTTGAATCCTTGAAGAGCATTCTTGAAATTCCAGAAGTGAAAGATGCTATACAGGCCGTGGACTTTACTCACATAGAGAAGGTTACTAGAGATGGTGGTTTAGGCGTAATTAGCTTCGGCACAGGAAGAGATGTTGAAGCAGCCTTTGACCAGGCCTTGAGAAACTACTACTGCACAGCTCGAGTAGAAAAGGGGAGGTCTGCAGTAGTCTTCATTGAGGCACCTATAGCCTACTTAAAGGCTGAGGACATGGATAAGGTAAGGGATATCCTCATGGTTAAGTATGGTATAGAGGACTACTACATAGGAGCTGCATACAATTGGCGGGTTCCTGGGTATAGAGTAACTACCTTGATATCTCGTGTCAAAATAAGGGAAGTTGAAGATCTTCTGAAGAAGGTGAAAGAATGAGTGCTGTGGGTATAAACCCTAAGATTGCCATAGTGGGAATAGGCGGCTGTGGATGCAATACACTAAATAGGCTATATGAAGTCGGCATAGTCGATGAAATGAATATAGCTGCTATCGCTGTACACACAGAACTGGTGCATCTCAGAAGCGTGAAGGTAAGGAATAAGATATTGATAGGAGAAACTGTTGTGAAAGGCCATGGATGTGGCGGCAACATAGCTCTAGGCGAGGAAGCTATGAAGGAGGATGTGAGCAAGGTGATAACCAGCCTTGGAACGCCAGATGTGGTGATAGTGACTGGTGGACTTGGTGGAGGAACAGCTTCTGGAGGAATGTCTATACTCCTTGAGGAGATAGGCAACAGAATACCCAATGCTCTCAGGATAGCTGTTGTAACCTTACCATTCAGTTTTGAAGGCATGAATAGGATAGAGAATGCTAAACTCAGCCTTGGCTCTATAATAAGCGCGGCTGACCTCACTATAGTTCACTTAAACGATATACTCCTCAAGAGAATAGGCACCATACCAGTACAGTATGCATTCAAATTCATGGATACCATACTTGTCAATACCATAAAGGGCATTGTGGATATAATAACTAAGGGGGGAATAGTTAGTATAAGCTTCTCAGATTTCGTAAGCGTAGTAAAGGACATGAAGCTGGGCGTAGTAGGCCATGGAGTTGGGACGAGAATCTCAGAGGCCTGTGCTAACGCGGTCAATAATGTACTGCTTGATGCAGACCTCAAGGAAGCCTCTGCGGCTTTACTGTATGTAGAAGCACCATCCAAGACAACGCTGGAGGAGGCTAGTGAGGCCCCAAGGATGGTCACGGAGAAGTATGGAATAACAAGAGTCTACTGGGGCTTTAGAATCAATGACCTACTAGAGAGGCCAAGAGTAATGCTTCTAGCATCAGGAGTCAGATCACCTACAGTGGAATCGCTTGTAGGAAGCCTAGAGCTGCTATAGCCTTAATAACTTCCCTGTTTTCTTTTTTCACCTTATCCTGCCTATTAGAGTTTTTTCTAAAATGAAGAGGCCTACTAGTATAATGAATGTAGATAGGAATATAGCAAAAGCCATGCCTAATAAGCTCCTAAAGCCTATAATTACGAAGCCTTGAGATATGTAAATATCTCCCGTATTCATCCCTATGAGTAGCATGAGCAGTGACACTACTCCTACTACAGGCATTATTATTCTAGAGGAGTACCTCATGAAAGTTATGAAGGGCCTTTTCTCTGCGATCTTAGCTAATTTTCTTCCTTTCTCAGTCAATACATAGTACTTCACATTGTCTTTTTCGATCACAGACACAAGGTCATAGGTCATCATAGTTTTAAGATGATAGTATATTAGAGGCTTTTTCTGAGTCTCCATGCCTAATGCTTGTGTTAGTTCACTTAAGGAATAGGGTCTCGTCTTCAAGAGCTTTAATATATCCCTTCTTATCCCAGACCTAAGCACCTTTTCTACTATTTCATCCTCCTTCATGGCCTTCGCCCTTCAAGGTTATGTGCTAAGAGGCATCATTTAAGCATGTCGCTATTCAGAGCATTTAAAATCAAATCTACACTCAAGACAATAAAGTATTCTCTATCTTCCTCTTCTCATCTTCACCTTGGCCACGTACCTGTAAGCTGAAAGAGCAGCCATAGCGCCATCCCCCATGGCAATAGCTATCTGAAGGCCCCTCCCCGTGACATCTCCTGCTGCAAACACTCCCTCAACATTTGTCCTCTGCTCCCTGTCTACTTTGACGAATCCTCTCTCATCGAGCTCTACACCTATTCTTCTAAGGATCGCTGTGTTAGGAACTTCTCCCCTAGCGACAAACACTGCATCAGCTTCTATGAGCCTAGTACTTCCATCAGGAAGCTTGACTACAAGCCTACGCACTCTATCATCACCCTCTATTCTAACGGCTCTCCCCATTATTACCTCTACATTGTCAGGTAATGATTCTGAAGGAGCTTCTTCGCCTTCAAACACCAAGCTAACTTCACTGGCCATCTTCGATAGATACAGGGCCTCCTTGACGGCCTTATCATCAGGGCCTACTACAGCCACCTTCTTGCCCCTGTACAGTGGACCATCACACACCGCACAATACGACACACCTTTTCCCATAAACTTCTCCTCGTTCTCTATGGTGAACTTCACCCTCTCCATCCCTGTGGCAAATATCACTGCATACGCTGAATAGATTCTGCCTTCTCTTGTAGTTATAATCCACTTCCTATCGCTTCTCTTGATATCCACCACTTCATCTGGAAATACTATCTCTATTCCCTCCATCATAACATGCTCGAGAAACTTCTTGGCAAGATCCATGCCCTTGACTCTTCCAAAGCCCAAGAGATTCTCGACTATAGGAACTTCATTCAGCCTTCCACCAGGCAAATACCTCTCAATTACTATACATCTCATGTTAAGCCTTTTCAAGTACAGCGCAGCTGAGAGGCCAGCAGGCCCCGCTCCTATCACTACTACATCTACGTCCTTCTCCACTATGCATCCCCTCTATGTCAATATTTTTACCAGATCTACTATTTATGCTGGGAACTTCATGAAATATCCTTCTCACATGAGGTATCAGATCCCTTCTAAACCTCACTATATAGTTAGGATGTGGCAGCTCGATGATCCTCACCATGCTCCTTAAGGACAATGCTCTAATTGACCTCCTGGCTGTCAATCCCATGGCTATGATCACCTCTGGCTTCAACAGCTCCACTTCTCTCCTCAGGATGAATTTACAGTTCTTAGCCATAATGCTAACCCTTTCTCTGCTTAAGGGTCTACATTTCACAGCGTTCGTTATAAATAGTCCTCTACTCCTAAACCACTCTATGACTTCATCACCTGTCCTGGCCAATCTTAGTATGAAGGCAAGGTTTCTCCTTAGTCTATCAGGGCTATTAGTGTTGTAGAAGAAGCTCTTCTTTAAGCCTGGAGGAGGAGATTCCATGACTATTAAAGCTTTGACCTGACATGGAAGCCATTTTTCATAAACCTTAAACTTAACATAAGGCTTATCGATTACTTCACATCTACTACATGAATCTATCAATGATGTGAGCTCCTTCGGCAAGCTACAGCCTCCATAAAGTGCTCATGGCTGATAGGGTGAAGTCAATCTCAAGGCCTCTCCTCTCCATCAACTCTGCATAGAGCTCTAAATGCCTTTCAGATACTCTCTCCCATGAAGTCTTCTTTGCATATTCCATTATCCTTTCAGTAGCTTTTTCTCTCAACTCCTCATCATACAGAGCTCTCTCAACTAAAATCTTGAGTTCCCCTATCCCTCTACCATAGTATACCAGCTCAGGTACTAGCTCAGTATACTCTATGAGTCTACTACTCCGACTACACACAATAGGCTTCCCAGCTCCCATGGCAAGATGAAGTACTCCACTGACGGAGTAGTGGTCAGGCCTCTCCTTATAGAGCATGAGTATTACATCTGCAATCGATAGTATCTTCATGAGATCCTCAAGAGGAAGATATCGCCTTATCATGGTGTAGCTCTTCGTAGGCAAGCCCTTCATCACAATCTTAGTCAGCTTACTAAGGTATAGTATATCCTCCTTAGTTTGAGGGGCTCCAGCTATGACTAAATGCACATCCTCATGTTCCCTTAGGAGAAGCCTAAAGACCTTTATTGCATCTTCTAAGCCTTTATCTCGCCTTAGAAAACCAAAGGTTAGTAGGACAGCTTTATCACTAGGTATGCCAAGTTCCTCCTTATCAGCCTTGACCTTATCGGAGAGGAGCTTAGTTCCATGAGGAATTCTCACTATACGCCTAAGGTCTACTCCCTGAGCTCTTAGCTCATATTCCTGAAGAAGGCTATGAACTATGACTACGTCTGCATTCTCAGCTATCTCCCTTTGAAGCTTCACATATCTCCTGCCTTTGTTATGATGAAGTACTGTGTGAAGCGTTATGGATATAGGTATGTTCCTCTTCTTCAGCCCCCTCATCAGCTTTATCAAGCACTTATCTCCATGGAATATCCCATACTCGTGTTGTATGTGAACTATATCAAGGTCTTCAACATCATCAATGCTGGCTATAAGCTCCTTATAGTAACCCTCAGCACGAGGGTTAAACGATGGTATCACAATACAATTCCCATCAATATAAGGGTAAATGGGCTTGCCATAGGTATCAGAGAATACATATACTTTTACATAATCACTTATAGAGTAGATAGCCTCTACGAGAAACCTAGTATATTCAGCTATGCCACACCTAGTTGGCGGATACGTGGATATGTAGCCTATCTTCATTCAATCCCCCTTCATCCGCTCATTCGCATAACTTACCAACCTTCTCGCCACCTAGAACGACGAAGTTGATATATAAAGAGATTCTCCTATTCTAAACTCGAAAGCTATTAAATTCTGTTGAAGTTTAAAGCAGGTTAGTATCCTCATCGGAGAAGGCAGTCTCCCCTTATAAGGTACTGCTAACACATGAGGTTAAGCTTAAAAGTATGAGTAAAATGGCACTATCCTGAACCAAGATTAGCACTATCTGTGATGATGAGTACTCCGGGACCTGATAGATGATGACCTGAGATTATGCTGAGCATGATTAATCGCAATTATAACCCTACCCTTTCAATAGCCTACATAGCACCTGCTTATAAGCTGGAATCTGCCATGCATAATATTCGCCTATTCCGAGCTCTTCATCAGCCTTTAGTTTCCACTTGCTCTTATCCTCTTCAATCCATGATGACAATAGCATCAATCCAGAATACATCATGAGGTTACTTTCAAGCAGAATTCTATAAGCTCTCTCTAGCTTATGAGTTGGTTGCCTATCAAGAATATCAGGGTCTTCTATTAGTTGCATGACCTCATGTACCAGTTGTTCGGCCTTTATGATTCTAACTAAGCTCCTTAGCTCAAGCTCCAGCCTTGTAAGCCATCTCTCTATATCCCACTGGAAGATAGTGGCTATCTCTATAATTCTCCTAGGATTGCCTCCCGTCAATCTCCATACACTATCGATTGCATGCATGCTAGGCGGATCTAGTTGAAGCATTAGCTTGATGGAAGCATCTCTGTTCAGATTCCATAGAAGGTTCGCAACATTGTAGGTGTGCCTAATGACCCTACTAAGACTATATCCTTCGCTTGTAGTTGCGATGATGAGTACGAACTTTGGCCTGTATTCCTTGGCTATTCTCCAGCGTAGCTCATACAACCACTTGATGTAGTGTTCGATCTCATCAAGCCCAAGAGCCCTTGTTACGTCATCTACCATTATCACAAGCCCTCTATCTTGTAGTTGAACCTTCAGTGATATTCTCTCTACTAGTGATAGAATCTCAGTGCATAGCCATCTACCAACAGGTCCTGTGACTTGTTCAGCAAGTGTGATGAGCATGTCCTTAGCCTTTCTAGCTAATGGTGAGAGTAGGATTGCGCTCTCCATATTTTCTCTTTCGAGGGCATCTATGTATATGCCAATACCATCGAACTCATTGATGAATTCTCTTAAAAGTCTTGTCTTTCCACATCCCTCTGGACCATAGATGTAGAGGACATTCGAAAAATCACGATAGGCGAGCTTCCTTAGAGCTTCGATCTCAAGCTCACGATTGATGAATTTCGTCTCAATGCTCATCATGCCTCTTTACCATCCCTTGTGAGATATGTGTTTGAATGAATATAAGCCTGTATCTTATTGTCGACTTCTATCGCTATGCCTCCATATAGCCTAGCTTGTACATGAGCTCAGCTATCACCACTGCTATGCCTGCTGCTCCTCTCGCCAAGTTATGACCTAGTGCCACATACTTTACGCCTCTATCTAGGGCGGTCTCCTCTCTTAGCCTGCCTACGACCACACTCATGCCTCTCTCTATCCATCTATCAAGTCTAGTCTGCGGTCTATCCTTCTCTTTCCTGACTACAATGGGTCTCTCCGGTGCTGTGGGCAGTTTGAGCTCTTGAGGCTTACTCTTGAAGTTCTCCATGGCTTTAATGAGTTCGCTCATGTTCACTTCTCTCTCTGTCTCAACAAATACTGAGATCATGTGCCCTTCAAGCGTTGGAACCCTGGTACAGGTGGCTGATACCTTGAATGAAGCCCACTTCACTTTCTCGTCTTTCAGCTTGCCCATTATCTTAAGAGTCTCAGTCTGCATCTTCTCCTCCTCCTTCTCTATGAACGGGATTATGTTGTCTATTATCTGAAGACTTGAAACCCCTGGGAATCCCGCTCCTGACACTGATTGCATTGAAGTTACTATTACCTTTCTTATTCCATACATGTCGGCTATGGGCTTCAAGGATAGGGTTAGGATTGCTGTAGTACAGTTGGGGTTCTTCACCAGGGTTCCTCTCCATCCTTTGCGCCTTTGTACCTCCAAGAGTTTTAAATGATCCCAATTGACCTCAGGGTTTATGAGAGGCACTTCATCATCAAGCCTCATGGGAGCAGCATTTGAGATTACTGTAAAGCCTCTTCTCACCAGCTCCAGTTCTATGTCCTTCGCTACTCCACTTGGCAAAGCGGAAAATACTATCTTAAGATCTTTAGGCACTTTGTCAGGCTTTACCTCTTGAACTATAAGTTCGCCAACCTCGTCTGAAATACTGACGAGTTTGTAGTGTATAGCGTCAAGGTATCTCTTGCCTGCTGAGGCCTTTGAAGCACCTACATAAGTTACCTCAAACCATGGATGTCTATCGAGGAAGTAGGCGAATACCTGACCCACTAGGCCAGTTGCGCCTAAGATGCCTACCTTTAGCCTATCCACTCTGCATCACCTCCATGACTCCTTTTGTCACAGCATCTACACATGAGGTGGGCAAATATATCTTAATGCTATCAGGATATATGCAGTAATCATAGACGAGGCTTCGCTCCATCATTTCACTAAGCTCCAGGGCCAGCCTTGTGATCACATCACGTGAGAATTTAACCTCATGCTCAATAGTAACTATGGAGACCCTCTCCTGTGTTCTCACAACCCTCGCATATCTACACAACTTCTCCTCCACGGATTTGATATCCCTTGGACAATGATTGAGAACGGCTATGAGAGAGTCTTCCTTTACCACTAAGTCCAAGATCATGAGTTTCTCTTTGCCCACTACATCAAAGACATCCCTTAGGGCTTCCTCAATTCTATCTACCCCTATGAGAATTATCAGCCCTACATTCCTAAGCATCCTGACCTTAACCTTCCCTCTTCTCTCACCAACAACTTCAGTTCCTCTGACTTGATCAAGCTCATCAAGCGATGTTATGATGACCTTGGGTATCCCCTCTATGTAGTCGAGAACCTTGGGGTGTAATACCTTGACTCCATACTGTATCATCAGCTTCACTTCACGCAGAGATATCCTGTTAAGGACACTTCTCCTGTTCAAGCTTCGTAGTATGCCTCCTCCTTCCTTAACAAATACGAGCGCTTTGGCATTAAGTAGCTTAGCTATGATGGCTGCGCTGACATCTGAGGTATTTCTCCCCATGGTTGTTATCTTACCACTTAGGCTTTTTCCTATGAACCCTGGAATTACTACAACAAGTCCCTGCTTGATAAGAGGTACTAGGTATTTATCGACCCTCCTCTTGGTCTCATCAATCATAGGTTTGGCATTTCCATAGTCACTATCGGTTATGATAGGCCACTTCTCATCTAGGGGGTCTAGGTAGACAGCCTTTGTTCCCCTTGCTCTTAAACATAGTGTGAGAACCTGCGCACTAAGCCTCTCTCCCATGCTCAATATCTCATCTAGCAATTCAGCATCTCCATTCTCGCCAACAACCTCATGTGAAAGCTTAAGCAAGCTATCCGTTGTGCCCTTCATCGAGGACACGACAAGGAGGGGAAGATAGCCTTTATCAATCAACTTCATAACTTTATCTGCTACCATCTGATATGAACGAGGGCTCGTCAAGACAGAACCACCTATCTTGACAACAACCAAGTCCACCTCATCACCCCCTTAGATACTTGGCTATCGACATGAGGTCTGACAGTATTGAGAAAGCAGTCTCGGTTCCTCCTGCTCCTTTGCCTAAGATCCTTATCACATTATCGTATTCAGTCCTCAACTCAACACAGTTATATGTGTTCTTCACCTGGGCCAGGAAATCGCTTCTATGAATCCTGACAGGCTCTACTTTCAATTGGCCCTTCTCGAAGATGGCTAGATATCTTACCGTGAACTCATCATCTATCAACCTCACGACCTCCTTCGTCAGGGATTTTCGCTTCACATCCTTCACGCTATAGTCGGAGTCATAAATGGTATTGACGAGGATGACCAGCTTAGCTGCTGGATCCCATCCCTCCAAGTCAAGTCGTGGATCAGCCTCCATGATCCCCTTCTCTCTAGCTACATGCAGAGCCTCATCCCATCCAAGTCCTCTCTCCAGACAGCTGAGGATGAAGTTTGTAGTTCCATTAAGTATTCCTTTAATGTATAACACCTTAGCGCCCTTCAACCCATGGATTATCAGGTCGAGGAGAGGAGTTCCAGCCATTACCGTCGCCTTGTACTTGACCAGAGAGCCTTTCCTCTTAGCTAAACTCATTATATACTTGAACTTAAGGGCAAGAGGAGCTTTATTGGCTAGAATTACGTGACAGCTGTTTTCAAGAGCCCTCATGACATGCTGAAGTCCAGGCTCGCCTGTCTCATAATTGCTAGGAGTGACTTCAATGAGGACATCTGGCTTGAGCTTATCGAGGCCATCAGTGGTGGTAAACCCTCTAATGCCCCACTTCGTCTCTGAGAGTCCGCTTCTCTTGACCTTAGTTAACTCCATAAGCTCCTCTGCTGTGAAGCCATCCTCCTTAACAGCTCCTCCCTTTGAGTCAGTTATGCACACAACCTTGACGTTGATGCCCTCTCTAACGAGATAATCCCTCTTCCTCACCAATAGTCTAGTAAATGCCCTACCAACTGTGCCAAAGCCTGATATCAGCAGTGTGAGGCTGACCTCTTCCCTCTTAGCGCTCATAATCTACAGCTCTCTACTCAAGGAGACTTTATGCTTAGTAATATAACTTTCTCTCATCAGATCAATGAGTGAGAGTAATAAAGCCTTCTCATCATGTAAAATAATGAAGTGCTTGAACAACCTTCTTACTCCATCTTGTGCTTATCCAGGATGGACATAAGGCTTGATAGGTCAGCTTTGGCCATCATCACGACTTTGTCTCCTGCACCATAGTAAAGAAGCACCTCATCATCCTTAATAACCATCCCTGTTGGGAACACCACGTGGTGAATATCTCCATACACCTCCCACTCCACTCTTGGCACAAGTATGGGCCGAGGAGTCTTGGAGAGCACTTTAAACTCATCGTCTAGTAGTGCAGCATAGGCCACATAGACCATGGGAGGATATACCGCGTGATATATCATCAACCACTCATTCTCAATCCTCACAGGTGGTGGCCCTAATCCTATCTTCAGCTCCTCCCCTTCTGGCTCAAGGATCACTTTGGAGTTCTCCTCTCTCAGTCTGAGCTCTCCTCTATAGTCATTCAATGGAGTAATCCATATTGAAGGCCTACTTCCCCACGTCTCTGGCCTATGCAGGAGCACGAGCTTCCCCTTGACTTCAACTATAGCTGCATCCCTATTGGGATGAGGCTCAAGTATGACGCCTACTTTCCTCACCCTCCCTAGGCTTTCGAGATCGTTGCTATCTGCCTCAGCTATACCTACGAGAGATATATGCCTCCTCAGGCCAGGCCATATGCCTGGCTCTGGAAGAGCTAGCGAGGCATAGGCAATCATAAGCTTTCCGCCAGCCATGGTAACCCTTGGGTCCTCAACCCCCATCCAGTCATGTATCCTGTCGGGATAAAGGAGCGGTTCATCACCTAGATACCTGAAGTTGACTCCATCCTCACTTATAGCAACGCCTATCCTGCTTACATAGCTAAGATACTCCCCTATGGCTCTATAGAGGAGCACTATGTTCCCCTCCTTATCCATGAAAGCGCCTGGATTGAATACCTCCATGGATCGCCAATATACATCATCTGGAACTAGCACGGGTTCATCATGCCTTTTGAAGATGCCCATCTCTTTTAACTGCATATTTACTCCTCAGAACTATATTTTGCTGGTTATGCTAGAATAAGGCTATAATCAAAACTTAAGAAGGAGTGACTAGGCGATGTCTGAGAATAGGAAGTCATCAGTCCAAAGGGGCTCATCATTTATCAGCAAGGGCAACGCTCATCATCATGATAAGTACTCCTCACAACAGGTCCTTAAATGCTGCGTTCATCACAAGCAGGATATGCTCCTGATTATCTTAATTAGCACTTTGCAGAACTCCCTAATAAGCTCCTCGTAGTCGCCTTTAGACTAATATATCTCACAACCTTCTTCAAGCACTAGAAAGCTTATTAGGACTACTTCAAGTAGCCTCTCCAGCGGATCTCTCAGGTGACACAATCCTACTCACATTATTACCTATCCTTGACGACATAGTGACATCAAATACTTATAAGAGTTCAGGACTCTGATTCTCGGTGATGAAGAGGGCTGACTGATAGGTGATGAAGGCTCAGTAAGCTGACATGGCCTCACTTCAGGCGATGATGGCTACTTTCCTCATACATGCTCTATCCTCCTTGTACCATATTTCCGAATAAGTACTACATGCTCTAGAGGATATCATATGTCCTCGTTGGAATAACGAAAACTGATGAGGGGAAGAGTCAAAGTAACTTTTAAGAAGGCTAGAGAGTTATAACATAACAGCAACCAAAGTAGTGGTGTCATAGTATGAGAAAGCGAGGGATCAATCCCTTCATAATTTTCATAAGTAGAAAAATTGGCTTCTCCTTAGCCACATACTTCATATTCCTGACCATAATATTCCTAGTACCTAGGGTTATTCCAGGCAACCCTTTAGCTACACTACTGGCAAAGCTATATAGGCAAGCACAAGCAAATCCAGAGCTCATAAGGGAGAGCTATAGGCGCCTGATGGAGGAGTTTGGCGTAGGTAGGCCTCTATGGGAGCAGTACGTGGACTTCGTATGTAGAACCTTCAGAGGTGATCTTGGCACTTCAATCTCATCCTACCCCTGTAAGGTGGCAGAGATCATAGCGATGAACTTGCCTTGGTCACTAGGCCTCCTAATACCAGCCCTGCTAATATCCTGGACCATAGGTAACCTAATGGGAGCTTGGGCTGCATACAGAAGACAGACTGCAGTCGATAATGTGTTATTGACTGTCTTCATAGTGCTTTCACAGTCTCCATACTACTGGCTAGCAATGCTCCTCCTCTACCTCTTTGCCGTTAGAATGACCCTCTTCCCTGTTGGAGGTACGTACTCTGTAGGCTTAATCCCAACATTCTCTCTGCGCTTCATCGCCGACTACCTCCAGCACTTAGCGCTTCCTCTCTTCTCTATTGTCCTTGGTGCTCTTGGTGGCTGGGCTATAGGTATGCGTGTGCTGATGATATACGAGATAGAGTCTGATTACATAGTGTTCTCTAGAACTCTTGGGCTTCCAGATAAGAAGCTGTTATCATATGCCTTCAGAAGCTCAATTCTGCCTCAGGTCACTGGCCTTGCAACTAGCTTTGGAACAATTCTTGGAGGCTCGCTGATAACTGAGCTTGTCTTCAACTATCAGGGAATGGGCATGGTCCTCTTCAGAGCTCTCCTCTCCTTAGACTATCCTCTAATACAGGGAATATATGTGATACTGGCCCTGACGTTCGTACTAGCAACAATGATAGTAGACTTCGTCTACGCTCTTATTGACCCACGAATAAGAACAGGTTATGTAGGAGGGTAGATAGTTATGGCCCTTAGATTAGTGTTGGAGATCCTCAGAATTAAGAAGGCTGCTGTTAGCATAGGCGTAATAATATTCATAGTACTCCTAGGCTTCTTAGGCCCTCTATTCTACAAAGTTGACCCGACTGAAGCCGTAGGCCTACCTGAGCGCCCTCCCTCAAAGAAGTATCCCCTGGGCACCAATACCTTTGGCCAAGATATTCTTGCAAGAGTACTTCATGGAATTCGTACATCACTCTACATAGGTACTCTCGCAGGATTGATAGCGCTGGCTATTGGAACCGTCGTAGGAGCAGTGGCAGGATATAAGGGAGGCTTCACTGATGAAGGATTGACTCTAGTAACAAAGGTTCTCTACATGTTCCCCTCAATACTTCTCATGATACTCATAGCTGCATATGTGAAGTACAGAGACCCCACCCTAGTAGCTCTGATAATAGGCGTAACTGCTTGGCCTGACCTGGCCCTCTGTGTCAGGTCCCAGATACTTAGCCTAAAGGAGAGAGAATTCGTGTATCTATCAAAGATGGCAGGCTACTCCAGCATCAGAGTTATAATAGAGGATCTCATACCTAACATGTTATCTTACATATTCATGTACTTCGTGCTGCTATTAGCTGGCGCTATGCTGGCGGAAGCTGGTCTGAGCATGATAGGAGTGGGGATAACTAAAGGAGTCTCCCTAGGCATTGTGCTATACTGGGCACAGGCCATGGATGCTGTACGTAGAGGACTGTGGTGGTGGTTCATACCCCCTGGAGCCATACTAGTGGCTGTAGCATCTGCTCTTCTCGCCCTCTCTACTGCTCTTGACGAATACTTCAGCCCAAGGCTTAGGGGTGAGTAGCATGAGTACACTTCTAACTGTTAGAGACCTTCGAGCATACTATATCATCTCAAAAAATATTGCAGTTAGGGCTGTTGATGGAGTGAACTTGGACATAATGATGGATGAAGTCCTTGGAGTAGTTGGCGAATCTGGATGTGGCAAGACCACCTTGGCCAATACCATCATAATGAACATCAGGCCTCCACTACACATAATAGGAGGTGATGTAGTAATTGAAGGCCGCAACATAACGAGGATGAGAAGAGAAGAGCTTCGAGAAAAGGTGTGGGGAAGGCTAATATCCATTATACCTCAGAGTGCACTAAACTCACTACCTCCTGTGAAGAGAATTGGTGACTTCATGTTTGATGTCATGCGCTACAGGCTAGGCGTAAAGGATAAGAGAAAGGCTCTAGAGCTAGCAAGGCAAAGGCTTGAAGATGTCAAGTTACCTCCTGAGACTCTTGGCATGTATCCTCATGAACTAAGCGGAGGCATGAAACAGCGTGTAGTTATAGCCATAGCTACCCTGCTAGAGCCAAGGCTCTTGATAGCTGATGAGCCCACCTCAGCGCTAGATGTATCAACACAGAAGGTGATCCTGAGAATTCTCCTTGAGCTTAAAAGGAGAAGAATTCTAAGAAGTATACTCTTCATAACTCACGATATAGCGATCCTAAGGCAGATAGCTGATAGAATAGCCGTCATGTATGCAGGCAAGGTTATAGAGGTTGGAAGCATGGAGGAGATACTGGATAATCCTCTTCATCCATACACTAAGGCCTTGATAAATTCAGTGATAACTCCAGAGCCTGAGATAAGAAGACGAGGCCTCTCCTATATACCAGGCCGTCCTCCAAGCCTCATAAGGCCTCCTCCTGGATGTCGCTTCCATCCTCGCTGCTCATATGCTATGAGGATATGCCAGCAAAGAGAACCACCTCTATGTGAGGTTAAAGAAGGCCATTGGGTAGCCTGTCATCTCTATCTCGAGGAATCGAATAGGGGGTAATGTGAGATGCTTGATGTGGTTAAGTTGAATAAAGTATATGTGGTAGGCCTCTTTAAACGCAAGTACATACATGCAGTAGTAGACGTCTCCTTCAAGATCAGGGAGGGAGAGCTTGTCTCACTAGTAGGAGAGAGCGGCTCAGGCAAAACCACGACTGCACGAATGATACTTCGACTGCTACGTCCAACTAGTGGAAAGATATTCTTCGAAGGGAAAGATGTATGGCAATTATCCAAGAAGGAGGAGATAAAGGACTTCTATAGGAAAGTACATGGAATATTCCAAGACCCCTATGCATCATATAATCCACTCTATCGCGTTGATCGCATCCTCTACCAAGCTTTCAACTTATTTGATAGAGAGCTAGATGATAAAGAGAAGGAAGAGCTCGTTAAAGAATCGCTAAAGGCAGTAGGACTTAATCCAGATGAGATCCTAGGCAAGTATCCTCATGAGCTAAGTGGTGGTCAAAGACAACGCCTTATGATAGCTAGATGCTATATGCTAAAGCCCAAGCTCATCATAGCAGATGAGCCCACTAGCATGATAGATGCTTCCAGCAGAGCTGGCATAATCCAGCTTCTCAACAGCTTGCGTGACAACTACAAGACATCAGTCCTCTTCATAACTCATGACCTCGGCCTAGCATACTATGTAAGCGATCGAATAATGATAATGTATCGAGGGAGAATAATAGAGGAAGGAGAGCCAGACGAGATTCTATCTCATCCACAACACGAGTACACTAAGATGCTTGTGAGGAGTGCGCCATTGCTCTACCGAAAATGGGAGGACTTCGTATAGCCCTATTGCCGGGAGGAGGAACATGAAGTCCTCTCTACAATGCCTTAGGCTAAGCATTATGAGCAATGTTATGGAGCGTGAACTGCTCACCATGTTAGTTTGGGCTCTACTCCTTGAGATATTCGTTCTATACTACTTCATATCATCATCTAAGACATGGAGATTTGAGTTTCAATATACAGTATTCCTCTTCATAATAACCTTCATAGGCATCATACTCGTGATCCTGAGAATCTATAGGAGGCTAAGGCCTCTCCCCTACCCCTAGCTATGATACTATAGTAACGCTGACCTACTTCAAAGGTTGACAAGATGAGACTGTACATGGTCTAACTACATCATCAAGCTCACAGAAAAATTATGCAGTTCGACAGCATTAACCTAAGGCGTCTCGTCTATTGTAACGCTTAAATATCTTTAGCAATATAGCTAAAAATTGAGAGGTTAGGAAAATATGAATTATAGATATTGCCTTGTGTTAGCGTTTCTGGCCATTCTATTGGTTCCAGTGACACCTATAACTTTAGCGCAGGAGATTCCGAGAAGCGAGATAGTGTGGGTAGGCGAGGTCACAGGTGCTGTAGCGCCTGCAGGCTGGAACCCAATGCTTCCAGATACCTCGTGGGGAGTATTCCTGATGTACTGCTCACTGTTCTTGTACAGCTCAAGAGACGATGTCTGGATACCATACCTGGCCGAGAGCTTCAGGTGGATTGATGAGTACACCTTTGAGGTAAAGATAAGGCCTGAGGCAAGATGGTGGGATGGTACTCCTGTAACAGCAGACGATGTCAAGTATACGTTTGACTTGGCCAAGAGGTACACCTTGCCATGGAGCGGCTATTGGGACTATTTCGATAGAGTAGAGGTTGTAGATGCCAAGACCGTGAGGTTTGTCTTGAAGAAAATAAACTACTATCAGCTGTTAAGCGCTCTACATACTGTGCTGATACTGCCCAAGCACAGGTTTGAAAAGCTTGAGGCTGAGCTAGGGCCTAAGATAACTGAGTTCAAGGATGACGATCCTGAGAAGATAATTGGATGTGGCCCCTACAGACTTCTAACATGGGCTACTGACCACTGGATCTATGTACGTGTTGACGACTGGTGGGGTAAGGACATATTCGGACTCCCTAGGCCCAAGTACGTTGGTCGTAGGGAATATAAGGATAATACTGCCTCTGCACTGGCATATGAGAGAGGAGAGCATGATGTATCAACGGACTTCTACCCAGCTATATGGGAGTTCTGGACTGTGAAGAAGCTAGCCAGGAGAACGTACTTCGCTCATCCACCCTACTTCCTGCCTGGTGACGTAATTCTACTATACATAACCTACACTAAGTATCCACTAAATGTCACTGTAGTTAGAAGAGCCATAGCTCATGCCATACCATATAATGACCTGGTAAGCAAGGCGTACTTCAACTATAGTGTAAGAGCTTCTCCATCAATGATAATACACATCTATCCTGCCTATGCAAAATGGATAGACAAAGATCTCCTAGAGAAGTATGGCTATGACTATGACCTTGAGAAGGCTAAGAAGATTCTGGATGAGGCAGGTATAATAGACAGAGATGGCGATGGAGTGCGTGAGATGCCTGATGGCACTAAGCTAGGTCCCTACACCATACAGGTGCCCTATGGATGGACTGACTGGATGATGATGTGCGAGATGATAGCAGAGAACCTGAGGAAGATAGGAATAGACGTTAGGACAGAGTTCCCAGACTTCTCTGTATGGTGGGACAGGATAATTAGAGGAACCTTTGACCTGGTGATATGCTGGTCTGCTGGGCCAGGCTTCGATCACCCATGGAACGTCTTCAGAGTTGTCATGGACTACAGGCTAACAGGCCCAGTAGGCGAGGCCTATCCCAGCGGAGATTGGGAGCGCTATAGGAACCCTGAGGTTGCTGAGCTACTAGACGCCATAGCTGCTGAGACTGACCCTGAGAAGCTAGCCAAGATGTATAGTCGCCTACAGGAGATAGCCCTTAAGGATCTGCCAGCAATACCACTATTCTATGGTGCTGTATGGTATGAGTTCTCAGAGGAGTACTGGGTAGGATGGCCTAAGGAAGAGGATCCAAGATGGTTCGGAGCTGGCGGAATGTGGACGGTCAACTCTATACCCGTGTACTTCTTCATAGCTCCCAAGGGAGAGACTCCAACTGTGCCAGCATGGATAAAGGAGCTGCAGTTCCCAACGTCCAAGCTCTTCGAGGAGCTAGCCAAGGTCCTTAAGCCTCCAGCTCCTCCAGTAGCCCCTGCCATTGAGGAGAGGCTTAGCACTCTAGAGAAGGATGTTGAGACAATAAAGGGCAGGTTGTCAACCATAGAGAGCGAGCTGACAAGTCTATCCAGAGAGTGAACTACTGTAAAGGAGACTGTATCCAGGATAGAACCTGAGGTCAAGGCTCTTAAGGGCCTTGAAGGCGAGATAGCTTCTTTAAGAGGAACTATAAACACGCTCATGGCGGCTATAGCCGTAGAGACCATAGTGTTGATAATAGTGCTCTTTGCTGTAGTCTTCATGTATAGAAGAGTAAAGGCAACATAAAGCCCTAAATTTTTCTTGCCATTTTATTACTTAATCACTTAGCTTTTAACTTAAATCTTCTTGCCTAAGTATATAGACTCAAGAACCATTATGTGTGCTCTCCAAGCTTTCAAGATGATCTGCTAAAGTTTTAAGTATCGAAGGAACTATGCTTGCTCATCAATCATCTGGACTCGAGATTTCTTGTCTTACTGAGGAACATAATTTATTCCTTAGAACTCCTGCTTGTCCATGAAGCTCAAATTTACTCTTCAGCCTAATATTCTCTGAAGAGTTGCTTATTATCACCTCATAGACTCGTGACTTAACTACAAGCCTCATATCTTCATCTTGGAAAGCAAGTTGTTCTGTGTCGACGATGAATTGAACTATCTTTCTCTCGCTGTGAAGCCTCTGGTTCCTTAAGAATTCTTGTCACACTTGGCTCCAAGACCTTATGTATAGCCGAACTACTTCATCTCCTTCTCTGTGCCTATACCTTCTAGTCTCCAGGCTTATCCTGACTTTGCTGAGTATGGAAGCTCCACTGGGCTCAATCCTAGGATTGTCATATTTGAACTCGGTGTGGCCAAGTCTATGTTCAGACAGGAAGAGAGGCTCTCCCGACCTTAGGAAGGCTTGGTAGAGCTCTATCCCTTCTCTTATCTGTTATGGATCTTGGAGAGAACAGACCTTTCTCAAGAGCTGTTACTATGACATCTGCCTTAGAAGTCACATCAATAGCCTTTCTCAACTCCTCCTTATCGGCTTCTGCTATATCACATCCTTTAGCATAGTAGACCTTAACCTTAGGCTCAGCTCTTCTCTTAAGAGCCTCAAGGACGGTAGTCACTTTGACAACGAGCTTATCAAGGTCTAGGCAAGCTTTTCTATCCTCGTCATTATCGAGAACTTGAGGAACCTTATCTAAGTCTACACAGGATTTTCAAAACAATTCCAGCATGAACTTTGCATGAAGAACCCTGGACACAGCCTTATCTATCAAGCTCTCAGGTATTAGCCCTTCTTCAACAGCTCTCAACAGAGGTTCGCCATAATATCTAATGGTTGGAAGCTCTA
>Ga0180301_10000340_pt1 | contig 36139 bp, 27 predicted proteins | sample GuaBasSediGuay16_FD_121797 | JGI IMG/M metagenome (GOLD analysis project Ga0180301, IMG submission 121797) | Subseafloor sediment microbial communities from Guaymas Basin, Gulf of California, Mexico - Guay16, Core 4569-2, 12-15 cm | ecosystem: Environmental > Aquatic > Marine > Hydrothermal... | reverse complement strand
AGCCGAAACAATTCAGCATTACGTTTCACATTCCCAAGGTCATTGGGATTTACCACAGCAAAAGAAGCTCGGCTCTTTTGCTTAATCGATACCTTGGGCTTTAGCCCAAGGAGGTTCATTTTACCACTCAATATTTGTTATCTAATAGTAGTAGTAGAGACTCCTGTTTAAATATATTATTTCCTCAGGGTGGGGCGAAATAGTAAAAAGTTTGCTTAGTAAAAAGTAAAAAGGTTGATAGAACTGTAACAACAAAAAGAGTTTTGAGACTAAAGATCTGTCTAGACAAAAAAAAGTTTGTAGACCTGTTTATGCTGAAATTATAGATTAGATAGGCAGATGTATCCTTCATTGGATTCAAATTTCGTTATGTAACTCTTGCAGAATACTTGTATAACCTTCTATGTGTTGTGCTCCTCTATTTGAACCTGTTCGCATAAAAAACTCAATGATCTCTTTTCTTGTATGATTTGGAAACATCGTTCTTTCTAGTATTATAACTGAATTAAGAAAACCTTGTTTTATAAACTCTCTCATTAAGTGATAGTCAAATGTGATTGTATTCGACATCTTGTTCATGTCAAATTTACCGTTTTCAGTCATACCTCTATTAATAATTAGCTTATGTTCTGCATCAGGAAAGTAATGCGTTGCATTGTCAAATGCATTGCTCTCCATCTTTATCAGAAATCTTTTGTTAATAGCGGAGATTAAAAAGTTAAGATCATAATTAAAATCACATCTGCCCTCAAAGAATTGGTATACTTTTTTATCTTTATAGAACTGTTTTAACTCTGCTTCAGAACTATTTTTTAGTTTTATATATTCATCTACAGTGTCGTCTATGAAAACTCTTTCATTAGGGTTTGTGTTGACAAATCTGTTAACTGTTTTTACAACTGCAACAAGGACGTCAAGTTTCCTTTTAAGGCTTTTACCATTTTCAAAGGTAAAAATGTTGTCCATGTATGTTGAATAGTGCCTTCCAGGAAGCGGCTTAAATGTTATTTTATCAAGACAATAACAAATTGCTCTGCCTTTATCACCTGCAGCTAGAAGAAGATCGTTCAGAAAGACTGCGCCTTCAGGAAGTTTCCTTAATTGACCCTGCTCAGGATTATAAACGAGAATTTTTAACTTGAGATTTTTATGGTCCTCGTCAAGATCGTGCGTCCAACCAACAAAAAGTCCGATTTCTTTGAGATTCACACCTGCAAATTCAGAGTCTTTTAGTATCTTTTCAAGTTTCTCGTTGATTTCTTGAAAGTGTGCAATAACTTTGTTGCCGTTCTGACGCAGTTCGCCTTCGTAAGCCATCTCAACAAGATTTCTACCATACAGAACAAGATCTTGGTCAGGTGTGTAAGGTTGTATAGTTGCGCCCATAACATCAGAGCTTTTTTTGAATATTAAAATTTTTCTATTTTTTACTCATAAAATCTAGGCTTATTCTGGCTCAACTTACTTGGTTACATGATCGCGGACTTAGTCACTGCTTCGTAATGCATTTCTAATTCGTATCCGCATCAGTTATGAGGCTCAATAAAGGATACTGTCTGGATCTATTGTTAATTATTTGGAAAATTAGTTAACTAGGATTTAAGGATTCATTAACAAATTCAGATGATCTTATGATTCTCAAGTATAAAAAAGAATAAATAGTTTAACACATACACCCGATCTACAGGTTGAAATCATGCTAATGTACGATTATTTGAGACCAAAATCTATGAAGAATGAAGCGGCTTTTGAGACTTTAAAATTAATTTACAGGTTGGAGCATAGATATTTGTCCTATCGAAAAACAAAACAAAAAGTGAATAATCTTGGTGATCAACAGGAAGTTTTTACTGATTTAGAGGGGGTTAGACCAATGTTTATTGAACCTAAAAAAGCAGAAGACAGGGAAAACAAAAAAGTACAAAAGTCTACATTAGATATGTTCTATGAAGCACTAGAGGGTTTAGATTAACCTTAGCTTTTTTGCTTTTCTGTGTAGCGTCTCATATCTTATTTTAATCTTTTTTGCAGCTAATACTGTATCCATGCTATTCTCTTCAAGAGCTTTCTTTAAGTAAGCATGCTCAAATTCTTCTTCAGCTTCCTTTAGTGTGAGAGGATCTTCAGGGAGGTCTTTTACTATATCCCTGGAGATGATGTTTACATTTTTGTAGAACTCTTCTAGTTTGTCGGGATGAATTATTTTTTTTTCTTTATAATCATTTAGTGTGTGCTCTATTATACTACTGACATGCATCTGTTTGACATAGCTGGGCTTAAGCATTTCTTTTCTAATCTTTCCAACATCTATCTCTTTTACAAGCCTGTGAACAGACCTCCTATCAACTTTTGCAAGTTTGGCCACTTCTGAAATGTTGCCATAGTTGCGCTCTAATAGCCTCTTTAGGTATTCCTGTTTGAACATACGTTTTGCCAACTTGAATGGAATTTTCGTATCTATCTTGAAATCTAATAATGGACTTCTTGTGAGTTTAGCAGATATGTCTGTATTTAGCTCATTTATGCTGACACCTGTGAATCTGTGGAATGCGCTGTCTACAAGAGGCTTTATTTTCTGTTCAATAACGATCTCCAACTCTTGTTTTTCCTTTGATTTTTTTGTCTCATTCATATAAAAAATAGATGCTGTATGCCTATATAAATGTTTCGCAAAGTGGGACATTTTTGTCATAACGTTAATTTTGTTTGTTTGGGTGGATTATAAATTAAATATAAAAAATTCTGATGATAAGATTATTCTAAAATACTTTTAAAATTCTAAATTCAAAAAAGTAATTTTAAATAAGTAATCTAACCTAGAAATTATTTTGTCTCTACTCCTTAACGCTCACAAAACTTAATAAACACAATATCTTCTTTTCTTTTTCGGGTGGAGAATGAAGTTTAAAGTGCAGCAGAAAAAGCAGCCAAATATAGAGCTTTATAAGAAATCGGATTATGACATTGCTTCTGATTTTGCTAAAAAGGTTCTCTTAGAGTTTAAAGAATTTATAAAATCAGTTGTGTTGTTTGGGTCTGTCAGTAGGCATAAACATCCAGAAGGTGATATAGATGTACTTGTTGTTGTTGATGATACTATGCTAGAGCTCACACCAGAAGTGGTTGAAAGCTATAGAATAATACTTGAGGAGATTGTTGCTCAGGTTAGTTTGAAGCTACACATCACAACACTGAAGATGACGCATTTTTGGGACTTTGTTCGAAATGGTGATCCTATAGCTATAAATATTTTAAGGGATGGTGTTGCTTTATACGATACCAGCTTCTTTGTTCCTTTGCAGATTCTACTAAGAAGGGGAAGGATTCGACCAAGTGAGGAAAGCATCTGGACATACTATGCTCGTGCACCAAATACAATAAAAAACGCAAGATGGCATGTGATGCAAGCTGTTCTTGATTTATATTGGGCTGTTGTAGACGCTGCACACGCAACACTGATGAGAATAGGAGAGATACCTCCAAGTCCAGAACATGTAGCTGATCTGTTGAACGAAAAACTAGTTAGGAAAAAATTACTTGGTAAAAAATATGTTGATGTTGTACGTGAATTCTACAAGATTAGTAAAATGATTGTATATCGTGAAGTACACGATATATCTGGAAGAGAGTATGATCGGTATAGGAAAGCTGCAGAAGAATTTGTAGATAGAATGGCTGATTTTGTGGAAGGGAGAAAGTTTAAGTAGGATTTTATGAATCCAAAGAGATCTGGGATTAGTTTTATGTTCAGTTTTATATGTCAGTTTAATGTGTCATTGATTTATGTCTGATTTTATGTCTGGAAAAGATTTTGTTGTTTTTAGATATATTTATATTTAATTAGATTTTTAGTTGAAAAAAGGAGCTGCTATTTTTAAAATAAAGTCGTTTGTCTCAAAAACCAAAAATTATGGCGGAGATAGTATGGATATTTTTGATGAAGAAAAAAGAGTGTTTCTTGCAAAGAAGGATAAATCTAAAAAGGGGAGTATAGATTCTGGAATTTTAAATTTGGTCAGTCTGATTAATTCTCAGCAGGATTATTATAGTACAAGCAGTTGCTCTGGAAGAATCGTTTTGATAGAACGAGAGGAAGCAAAAGAAAAAGACAAAGCAAAGTGGTTGTTTAGTAGTCATGATCCTGTTAATAAGTCTTTATTTTTAAAAAAATTATATGAAATAAATTTACCAGAGAAAACAGTTTGGCTTAGACAAGAACCTTTGATTTTACATATTAGATGTAGAACATTGCAATCTGCATTCAATTTGCTTAATGATGTTCGCAAGCTCGGCCTCAAACGTTCAGGCGTAATCGCGGCTAATAAACGTGTTACAATAGAAATAATCGGTACTGAGAGAATGGACGTTCCTATTGCAGAAAACAGAAAATTTCTGATAGATGAGAATTATCTTCTTTATTTGATTGAAAAGGCTAATGCAAAGCTGCTTCTAACAAAAGAAAAAATAAAGATGCTGGAGAAAATATTCTGATTATAAATAAGATAAATAAGATGGAGAAAGATGAAGATGTAGGTGTTATAGAAAGGTGGAAATGGTTTTAAGATGATTTATGATGATTTGATATTTTTTAACAGGACAGGCTTTCTTTCTATTGGTTGGCTTAGGTTGGCTTATTGGTTTGCTTCAAGCTTTGCGAGACACTAAGACCCTAAGTCGCAATATTGTAGTTTGTAGTCTTATCAAAAAAGCAAAATTAAAAATAAGTTAAAAACAAGAACCAAGCTCAAGCCCTCTTCACTTGTGTGAGGAGCCTTAAGAGCTTGGTCACCAGTTGGCCCAGCTGGAATTGTGGGACTATGATTGGAATGTTAGATTGTATTAGATATATAATTCTTGTCCTTCTCTTGCCAGTGCTATGTGTAGCTTGCTTGCTCCTTTTTTGCTTATCAGGTATCTGTTAGCAAGGTCTAGTTTCTTATCAAGCATAATATCGTTGTGTGTTGGTTCATGGTGGCCAAGAACAACATATTTTACATTAGCAGCTAGGCAGAAGTCAACTGCTTTTTCATAAGTACTATGCCCCCAACCCTGTTTGCCATTTTTATATTCTTCAGGTAAGTATTGTCCATCAAAGTATAGCACATCAGCATCTCTGATCCACTCGATGAATTCTTCGTCTTGCTTATTATGTTCTACATCAGTTGCATAGACAAATGTTGTTCTGTTTTCACTAAGTTTGTAAGAGACAATTCCATCAGGATGCATGTCTGTAAATTGTCTGAAGCTGATATCTAAGTTGTTCTGGATGAAATGACCATTTTTTAGATCATTGAATAGGATATTTGATGCCATTTGTTCTAATCTTACTGGAAAAACATACCTTGATTGTTGCATCTCAAATGCGTGGTTTGTTACTTTATTCATTGTTGCATTTTCGATTGTGGCTTTGAGTGTCTGGTTTTCTTTTTGGCCAACAAGTGTTTCTTCTAGCTTGACTTTGCTCCTGGCACCACCATAAATCTGAAATCTGTTGTTAGGCATATATGCTGGAACAAAAAATGGCCAGCCTTGGATATGGTCCCAGTGTACATGACTTATTAGAATCTTTGCTTCTATTGGCTTTTTTTTGTATTTATCCCTACAAAGCATATCAAGACCTAGAACCCTAATACCTGTACCTGCGTCGAGTATGTATTCGTCACCTTTTGAAGAAAGAACTTCGAGACAAGTAGTGTTTCCACCGTATTTTACAGTATCTGTTCCAGGTGTTGGTATAGAGCCCCGAACGCCCCAAAATTTTATTTTCATTTTGACACCTTCTACTTTTTATGTTGTTTAGTCTTGCTATTTGTCCCATGTTATTGTCCCATGTTATATGATGAGTGTGCGTTTTATATAAAACAAATGGTTTTGTTTTTCCAGAAAACACTGAAAATTCCAATAAAATTTCAGTTTTTTACAAATTATTAGAGAGAAAAATAGAAAACCAGCTATGGTGCTTCCGATGTTTCTTGCTTGTGATGTTTCTTGTGATGTTTCTTATTATTATAAAAAGATTTTATATTATAAGAAGATTTAATTATAACAAAAGATTACGATTTTAATTAATAGCTAAATTCACAGCTCAGCTAAAATTAATAGCTATAATTAATTTAAAATTAATTTAACTTATAATTAATTAAGCTATTTAATGCTTATCTATTGAGCTTTATCTGCGTTATTTAATGTGTTATTTACTTATATCTAATGTTATCTATGATTGTTTCTTCGCATTACTTTAGCTAAATTAGCCAAAATTATTTAGCCATTATCATGTACATTATAAGGAACACGATTAGACCAAACACAATCACTATTCCGATAACCATCACTAGAATAAACCAGATGCTGTTTGTGAATGATGTTTGTGAGAGTCCTGTTTCAGTGGTGTCTGTGCTCTCGCTTTCAGTATCCCATGTTGTTTCTTCTGTTGACATGTTGTTGTCTCCATTTTCAGTGTCAGTATCACTATCTGAATCTTTTTTGTCTGTCTTACATTCTTCAACAGTTAGCTTGAATGCGTTACTAATAACTTTCTTATTATTATCATATCTGATTTTTGAGTTAATCTGATAATCACCAAGAGCTACATTGCTTGCGTCTATCGGGATTGAGACTGTTTTTCTGCTACGTCTGCTTGTTAGGTCATTGTCCAGTTCAAACGAATCAACAAAATTTAGACCGAGCTCTGGGGACCAAGCTGTTACACGAACATCTTCCTCATTTCTTCCAACATTCTGAATTTCAAAGGTAAGTGTTGTTTGTCTATCACAACTAACTACAGTCGGGAATAGCTTGCCGCCACCCTCAACATGGAGTGCGTGGGCAGGTAAATCTACGGTAATATATTCACTTTCATCTTTATCGTAAAACTCTTGCGTACTGTCATCATTGTTATCCCCTTCTACTTCTACCTTTATTGTGTATTTATCATCGTCACTTAGTTTGCTCCATGGCATCTGGAAAGTAAGTGTTCTAGTTGTATCTTTGCCTGCACGTAGCGAAAATGTTGAAGATGTATCTTCAAGCTCATCATCATCATCGTCCTCTAGTGGTGAGTTCCCATCCATTATAGTGACTGTGATCTCAACATCGTCTAGGTCCAGTTCAAGATCATTGTCTGCGTCTTCATCATATTTGTTCTCAACAGTTACTTCGACATTGATCTCTTCACCAGGTATCACTTCGTTGTCTCTTCCTTCGGAAGTAACTTTAATTTTTTTAATGACAAGTATAGAATCTAATATCACTGTAACATTGATTGATTCTAATGTATCTTCATTGCTGATATTTACTAGGCCGGAATATACGCCATAGTCCATCTTTAGCGGTGTAACAGCAACAAGATCAATTGTGGTTGTGTTTGTTATATTTATATTTGATGATGGAGAGAAGTATAGTTTAATTTCTTCATTGTCATCATCTCTAAAGTCTGCAGCATCATAATTTATGTTTAAACCATATACATTAGAGCTGACTTTAGAGAGTGTGAATGAAGCAGTTGAGTTTCTACCATAGTCTCCTATTAATGTAATGTTTGTTGAACTAATTGTAAATTCTGGCGCCGAAGTTACGGTTATTGTAAAAGGAATGTCTTTTGTGTTAGAATCATAATTAAGTGTAAGATTCCCAGTGTAAGTGCCTATTGTCTGAGATACAGGAACTGTTATGTTAAATGGTATGTTCACGGTTGAACCGTTTTCTAGATTAGTTATGTTGTCTATGTCTATATTTAATGTAGCTATACCATTTGATAATGTTTTTCCAGAGAATGTGATGTTAATTGTACTATTACCTGTGTTTGTTATTTTTAGTATGTCTGTTATATTTGTGCCAGCACTGACAGTTTTACTGACAGAACTGTTTGTAGTTATAGCTGCTGATACAGAACATGCTAAACATAAAAACAATATCACAACAAAAAATGCTAATGTTTTTTTTGTTTGACTCATTCGGCTCCCCCCTTGATCAGGCTTGATTCTTTTTATTAGGTTATTATTTATTAAGCTATTAAGCTGTGTTATATTGATGTTATCAAACAGTAGTTATTGATTTATAAAGTTTTATATTCTTAAGTATAGTTTGGTTATTATTATTTCTTTTTGTCCCGACTGGGGAGTTAATACTAATAAATAAATAGTATATACTAATTTGCATATTTAGTATGACGAATGAAATAATATCAACAGATGTAGATAGATTAATGGCTCTTGTTAAGAAAAGAAAGGAGATTTCTATTCAAGATGCTTCAAAAGAACTTGGCATAAGTGCTAATACAATAGAAGCATGGGCAACTTTTCTTGAAGAAGAGGGTATGCTTAAGATTGTTTATAGTTTTACAAAGCCAATACTTAAATATGTAGAAGTGAAAAAAATAGTGCCTGAAGAGATCAGGCTAGAGGGTAGGGCAGCGCCAGAGCTAAAAAAAGAAAAAGTAGAGGTAAAAGAAGTTATAAAGAAAGGAAAGGTTGCAAAGGTTTATGAAATAAAAGAGCCAAGGGCAGAGATTTCAGCAGAAAGGGCTGTTGAGCACGAATTAGCTGCAGAAGAGGTTGAGCAAGAACTTGGGAAAGAAGTTAAACTTGGGAAAGAAATCAAAAGACCAAAAATAATGAAAGCAAAACCAACAGCAACGATTAAACCTGTGATTAAGCCAGCAATCAAATCAATCAAAAAAGGAGTTGAGCGTAAAGTTATAAAAGAAGGGCCAAGCGAAGAGATAGTAAAGATAGCAAAAAAACTTAAAGCACCTCAGAGGCCTTCAGAGGAGACTAAGATTTTAGACAACTTTACAAAACTATTCCAGCAAGCAGAGGCTGCAATTGCAAAAAAACGTTTCAAAACCGCAAAAAATCTTTATTCTAAAATGAAACAAGAGTTTCAGAAGTTGCCTGATAAATTCATCGAGAAAAAACGCGAATACCTTTACGATATGATAAAAGTGAATAAGGATCTATTCCTTGGTGTTGATAAAGCCTTATCGTATGAGATGAGTGTTAAATCAGCTGAGATTGATAATATTCTTAAGCAGGTAAAGGCTTCGATAAAACATGACGATTTCAAGCAAAGTAAGAAACTGTTAGAAGATGCAAAAGTTTTGTTTGGAAAACTGCCAACTGGTTTTCTGAAACAGAGATCAACAATGGAGAAAAAACTTTTTCAATTACACGATTCATTGATTAATCTTAGAATTAAACGCTATTCTAAGATTATGAAAGCTAAGTCAAGAGAGATAGAAAATCTTCTTGTCAAGGCACAAGCAGCAATAAATAAGCGCGATGTCAAAACAGCGGATACACTCTTCAGCCAGATTAAGGAGATTTTTATATCTTTGCCAGCAGGATTTATAAAAGAAAGAATTGCTTTGGAAGAAAAAATCCTAAGGTTGCACGAGTCTCTTATCAACCTAAAAATTAAATATGCAATAGATGAATCGAGCCATAGACTCTTACAAATAGAATCTTTATTGAATGATGCGGACAGACAGATAGCGCACAAGAAATTCGATGTGGCAAATAGGCTTATTGAGAAAGCTAAACAAGAATTTAAAGAACTTCCTGAAGGTTTTTTGAAAAAAAAGACAGAGGTTGAATCCCGTCTGATTAAAACTAGTAATAATTTACAATCTTTAAGATACAAGGTTGAGACAGAACGAGCACATAATATACTGAAAGAAATTTTAACTATGATGAGGAGAATAGACCGTTGTCTTAGAAGGAAACAGATTGATCTTGCGCACGAATATTATTCTGAAGCTTTAGTTTTATATAATGATATTCCAAAGGGATTTCTTGATATGAAAGTAGATGTGCATGTTAAGCTATCTGAGTTTTATAAGAGAATATTATCTGCTTCTGATATGGAATTATTAACAAAGATTGGTCCTGATGTAAATCGTAAATATGATGAGATGCTTAGGCTGATGGTGCAAATACATAAAAATATAGAACAAAATGATTTTGAAGACATCGAGTCAATTTATACGAAGATTGTTGATGTTTTTAATAAATTGCCTGTTGGATTTGTTAGCATGAGACCTAAAATAAGGGAAGAAATTCTTGCTTTGCATGATAAAATTGAGCTTTATAATAAAGCACTGCAGCTAGACAAATACAAGGATGATGATAAGAAGGTCACAAAGATTCTTCAAGAGATAAACTATATGAAGACAAAGCTGCGCGATACAACCGAGGATAAGCCATTACTTGACTTTGTTAATAAGAAATACCTTTTGTATAGCAAGGGTGTACCAAAGAAAAAAGTGAAACTTGAACCGTCCATAGTTAAGAAAATGGAACGCGAGATGATACTTAAGCGCAAGAAGGAAAGGGCAGCACGGCTTGCACAGATTGAAAAGCTTGAGAAACGTAAGACTGAACTGGCTGAACCTAAGCCCGAATTTCTATCTGCAAGGTCGCTTGAACGTGCGCTTATTTTAGAGAAATACAAGACAGGTTCAGAGTCAATAGCACGGCTTGAGAAAGAAGAAGCAGAGATTCCTAGTATAGAAGAAAAATTCAAAGTTCAAAAGGCTAAAGTGGAACCAAAAAGAATCAAAGCAAAAATCACACCAAAGAGAAAAATTAAGGAAATTGCTGCTGAAGTCAAAGAAGTAGAAGAGATTATTAAACCAGAGGAACTTAAGAAAAAAGAAGAGCAAAAGAAAAAAGTTAAGGCAAGAAAAATTGAACGTGCTTTGTTGCTGGAAGAGTTAAAGCGTGTTAAACAGCTAAGAGAGATTATAAAGCAAAAGAAAAAGGAGCTTGAAGCTGAGGCATCTGTAAAAAAGGGATTATTCTCTGGTGTGTCTAAGAAGACACCTACAGAGGTAACAATGGAAGAATCGTCAGAGACACCAGAAGAGAAAGTTGTAAAAGTGGAGACTATGGAGACTTCCAATAGAAAAATGGCTAGAATAGAAGAACGCGAAGAGATGCGTACCAAGTACTCAAGGCCAAAACATATCAGTCTATTTAAAAAAGTTGATGTTAAACCAGCTCCGGTTAGAGAGACAAAAATAATTACACCCGAAGGAGCGGCTTCTAGAATAAGGGAACGTGAAGAACTTCTAGAGAGATATGGTCGCCTGGGTGTAAGAGCAAAGCAGTCTGTTGTAAGTGGAAAAAAACTGAGTCTTAAAGCTAAAAAAAGAGCAGAAGCCAGAGAGCAGTATTGGAAAAAGCTTGGCCTGAAATAGGTGTTAAAATGGTAAAAGAAGAAACAAATGATACAAAAGTAAAACAACTTGATGCCTACGAGATACGGGTTGGTGATACTGTAATCGATGTTAAGATTTATCAACATCCTGATGATTTTGTTCCAACTTATACGAGTTCTGTGTTGAATGTGAGCAAGACAACCGCTCTGATATTGGAGAAAATCAGAGAAGAGTTTGTTTCTAAGATAACTTTGCCAAAAGCAGAGATAGTTGACATAACTGGTATAGAAACTATAAAATCAAAGTTTAAAAAAGAAATAACCCGATTAATCAAGAAGTATTTTCCAACCGTTGATGAACGCACTTCGAATTTGTTGATAGAATATATAATAAGACAAAATATTGGTCTGGGTGATGTTGAGCTATTGTTAAAGGACCCTAATCTAGAAGAGGTGGTTGTAAATTCATCTAAAGAACCTGTGTATGTTTATCATAAAAAGTTTGGATGGCTGAAAACAAATATCTACATGCCGAATGAAGAAAAAACAAGACATTATGCAACAATGATTGCAAGGGATGTTGGTAAAGAGATTACAACTTTGAATCCATTGCTAGATGCCCATTTGTTGACAGGAGACAGGGTTAACGCTACTCTTATGCCCATCTCAGATCGAGGTAATACAATCACAATAAGAAAATTTGCAGTAAAGCCATGGACGATTACAGATTTCCTAAGACTAAAAACAATAGATTATGATGCTGCAGCATTCTTATGGTTGGCAATTCAACACGAGCTAAGTGTTCTGGTAGCCGGCGGTACTGGGAGTGGTAAAACTTCTATGTTAAATGTTGCTGCTAATTTTATCCCACCAAATCAAAGGGTTATATCTATAGAAGATACACGCGAGTTGACCTTGCCAAAATCATTGCATTGGGTGCCAATGGCAACAAGACTGCCGAATCCGGAAGGAAAAGGTGGGGTTAGCATGCTAGATCTAGTTGTCAACTCGCTTAGAATGAGACCTGATAGGATTATTGTAGGAGAAATTAGAAGGCAGAAAGAAGCAGAGGTTCTGTTTGAGGCAATGCACACAGGTCATAGCGTTTATGGCACAATTCACGCCAATAACGCTGAAGAAACCATAACGCGTTTAACAACACCACCGATAAATGTTCCCAAAGCAGTTCTGCCAGCACTATCATTGATCCTTGTGCAAAATAGAAATAGAAGAACTAACTTGAGACGAACTTTGCAATTTGCAGAGATTACTCCCGGAGGTGATCCGCGTGTGTTGATGCAGCTTGATCCCAGAACTGATAGGATAAAGAAACTTAGGGAATCGATAACAGCGTTTGAAACATTGAACCTTTACACAGGAATGACCAGGCAAGAGATGAAATCAGATTTAAATGAGAAAATAAGGATTCTGCAATGGCTTGTTAAACGTAATATAACTGATGTTCATGAAGTAGGAATGATATTTGCTAAATATTATACTGGAAGATTGTAATTTTTATTACAAAAAAAAGCTGCGTTTACTCATGGCGTATATGTGTCAAAAATAGCTCATTCATTAGAAAAAAAGTAAAAAAAAATTTTTCCTTGACAATGAAAAAATTCATGAAAAAGTTTATACAAATAGGTGGTTATCATCGGGCTGATCAAGGCTTATTTAAGGGTATTTCCTAAAATAGAACGCGATCTAAAGATTGCACACGTCAAACAGACACCAGAGTATTTTGCAAAGAAAAATCTCTTGGTGCCGCTCTATGGTGCTCTTGTTTTTACTTTTCTTGGTGTGCTTTTTTTATTAAAGTTCGAGAAAAATATCTTATTTGCGATACTCATATTTATCATTGTTTATGCTTTTGGCTTCTTTTTTATAATGCAAACACCACGTGTTTATATACTTAAAAGAAAACGCGCTGTTGATAGGGAAGTGTTGTTTGCAGGTCAGTATTTACTTGTTAAGATGCAATCTGGTGTGCCCTTTTTTAATGCTATAGAAGATGCGAGTAAAAGCTATGGTGTTGCAGGTCAATTTTTTAAGGAAATAGTAGATGATGTAAATCTCGGAACTCCTTTAGAAGAAGCTCTGGAAAAAGCAGCAAGAAATACACCTTCAGAAGGTTTTAAAAAAATACTGTGGCAGATTATAAATGCACTTAGAACAGGTACAGATACAACAAAAGCTTTAAGGACTATACTTGAACAGATAACTACAGAACAGATGAGGCAGATTAGAGCGTATGGTAAAAAGCTAAACTCTTTGGCAATGTTTTATCTTATACTTGCAGTTGTTATACCTTCTTTAGGATTGACCATGCTTTCGGCAATACTAAGTTTCTTGCCAGGTATCAGAGTGAACTGGAGTATGCTAGCACTTATTTTGACGATGCTAGCTTTCATACAATTCATGTTTATATCACTATTTAGGCAGATAAAACCAACGGTGAACATCTGATGGGATTAACAGAACAACTAGGAAAGGCATTTACACCGACATTTTTACGCCCAGGGATGAGGAAATATTTTCTCAAAGCAGGGAAGGCTGAGATTCCATATAAAACATTTGGTGTGCTTTTCTATGTTAGCTTTGTGCTTACCTTGCTGATATATGTTCTTGCAGTTTATCCAGCATTAACTACACATACACTAGTTGTGGTTGACGATAGTGTTGACGCAACTTTGTTTGCGACAAAAGAATTAGTTGTTACTGGTGTGCTCGAGAATAAACGTGGTTTTACAGTTGAAAACGCACTAATAACTGTGAATGTGTATAATAGAGGAAGAGGTAACACTGAAATACTGGCAGGCACATACAAGGATAGAATTAGAGTAGATATTCCCGCAAAAGGCACGAAATCATTTGAAGTTTCTTTTGAGGATGTTGAGTGGGATCGTTACAAAATAGATGTCGGAGCAATTAATCCTGATTATAGAGTTTCTGGTTTGGAAGTCTTAAGACTCCTGGTGTTTACGTTTGTTTCTTGGGTTTTTGTGCAACTTGTTATCGCATTATTCTTTATGCTGCTTATCTATTATGGGTATGATGTGAAGATCTACAACAGAACAAAAAAGATAGAAAAGGTTCTGCCAGATTTTCTGCAATTTGTTGGTGAAAACTTGAGAGCAGGGATGTCTTTTGACCAAGCATTGTGGAAAGCAGTCAGACCAGAGTTTGATGTACTTGCCGCTGAAATCAGAATTGCTTCAAAAAAGGTGGCAACAGGTGCCAGTGTCGAAAAAGCTTTAACAGAGTTTACTGAGAAGTATAAATCCCCCACATTAAGAAGATCTTTTGTGTTGATAACAGAAGGTATTAGGGGAGGAGGCAGAATGTCAGACATCATAGATGGTGTTGTGGAGAATCTGCGTGATACTTCTAATTTAAGAGAAGAAATAAGAACAACCTCAATGAATTATGTGTTTTTCGTTTCATTTATTGTGATGTTGGTTGCACCATTCTTATTTGCAATGGCTTATCAGCTATTAAGATTGATCACTGGGTTCACAAAGACTCTTGGTACCACAATGACAACAACTAGTTTTATTCAGGTATCAACAGAGCCCGCAATCCAGTTGCCTGATTTTGTTAATTTCTCTAGGCTAAGTATCGTCATAATCACATTTTTTGCAACAATGATCGTGTCCATTATTCGCTCAGGGAATATTCGCTCAGGAGTCAAATACATCCCATTAAACGTTGTTGTTGGTTTGGTTGTGTATCAAATCGCTATGTGGGTATTTGGATTGTTCTTTGGAGGGTTGCAATTCGGATGAAAACAGTAAATGTGTTAATGTTTCTGTATGTATTGTTGGTTTTTGTTTGTGCTGCTTGTGCAGATGAAAAAATTTTTGACAGGAAGGTTTACAAAGACGATACAATTGAAATTGACGATAATATCTATACTATATCAACAGATCAGTATGACACAAAAATAGTGTTGTTTGATGAACAGTCTTTTGTTGTTGATATCGGAAGCTGTGAGGACTCTCCTGATGGACAGTACAGATTTTGCTTTACTAATGTATCTTATGCGCCAGAGGACCTGAAAATAGACCCTATAACTAATAAAGGCTACCCTGCGCTTAAGCTTGTAGTTTACTCTTATGCGCCGAAGATTAAGGTTGAAAGAACGTTAGATAAGAAAAAACTCTTTGTGGGGGATGAGGTTAAAGCGACAGTTGTTATAGAGAATAGAGGCGAAGAGGCTGCATCAGATGTTACATATGAAGAGATCTTGCCTGAGGGGATTAGTATCGTAGAAGTCACGAATGGTGCTTATTTATATGGCAGAAAATTGATGTGGAAGAAAACTATCGGTGGAAGAAGGGCTATGTCATTCACATACACTTTCAGGGTTGACTCTGAGCTGGATGCGAAGGTGAAAGCTGAAACAAGGTATGTTTATGCTAGCACAGAGAGAAGCTTGACTATCACTAATTGGTATAGGACAGAAGCTTTGCTAAAGATTGATATGAGTTTGTCTCCTGCAAGCGTTGGTATAACGGAGAAGTCTAAGTTATTTTTGAAAATTATAAATAATCTTGATAGCGATGTTGATGTTAAGAGTGTGAAACTTACACTTCCAAAATTAGTGTCTGTGTTGGATAGTGCTGGATTTAGAAGAATAGACGCTAGATACCCAACTCAGTACTCAACAAGCTTTTTGTTAGACGAGTATGATGAAAAAGACTTTGAGCTAGAGTTGCGAGGAAATTACTTAGGCAGATATGAGATTCTACTAGAGGTTGAATATTCTTCTAAAGGTGAAGATTTTGTCAATAAGGTTAAGAAGGTGTTTACTGTTAAAAGCAAAAAGTTAAAACCCATTATTGAGTTTTCAAATAAGGTTTTGGGTAGTGGTCTTAAGGGCAGTGTTAAGGCTATACTTGAGAATCCAGATAAGGCTGCAAGATACTATAACATAAATGTAAATTTTACTTCTGGTTTGTTTGATGCTGAACCTGTTATGCTTGATGTTATTTCTGAAGGAGGTTCTAGGATCCCTCTTAATATCGAGTTCAAGGCACCTAAAGTAAGCAAGAAGACTAGTTATAGTTTAAAGATGGAAGGAAGCTATCAGACTATAACTGGAGAAACCTTGCAGTTTTCAAAGACAAGCTCTGTATCTGTCATACCAATAGATGAGGCATTTAAGATCTCTCGAAGTTTTGAACCTCGTGTTTTGAGTCCAGGAAAAACTATCACAATAAGAACAATGATAGAGAATATGCTAGATAGAAGGTTCACTGATCTTAACATAATGGATAGCTATGACTCTGCATTTGAACTGGTCGAGGGGAAGACATCAACAAGGACACACATCGATGGCAATCAGAAGAAGACAGTATATATATATAAATTGAACGCACCTATGAGTGCTTCTATAAAGAATTATGCTATTAGCACACAAATAACATTTTTTGCAGACGATCATTTTTATAATATAACAAAGCTGGGCTCTTTCAATTTGAAAGGGATAAATCCCAGGCTTAGTGTGAGTCGGAGAGTGACTAGACCATTTGTAGAAGGTAGCTTAACAGAGGTAGAGTATACAGTAACTAATACAGGAGATTGTGTTGTTAATAACATCGTAATTGATTTACTACAACCTGACTTTGATCTGGTTAATAGCGAAAAGGACTACAGGATAGACAATCTTGCAAAAGGATCTAGACAGAGATTTAAGGTGCTTATGAGACCTAAAAAATCAGGGAGGCTTGAACTTAAACAGAATGTTTTTAGTTATTTAGATACTTTGTTGAGAGAGCATACAGGCATGATTGGAAGAATGAATGTAGATGTTATTAAAGGAAAACTCACTGGTCCTGTCATAATGATCGCAAAGACCATTGAAGCTGGCAACACAACAATCGAAGTATTTAATCAAGGAAATGCTACTAATGTAGAGCTTATTGATGGTGACAAAAGATATTCATTTGCAATCAACTTTGCAGAGAAAAAAATATTTAGCTATGAAGGGGAAGGTTATGGTGTTGCTTTGTTGAGTTATGAGTTCGACGATAATAAATATTTAGCCAGTTCAACAGCTATTGAGAAGGTAAGACCTACTAAGGTTCCTCAAACCAGGCAGATTGTAAAGAAAAAATCCAAGAAAGGAATCTTAGAGTGGTTAAGAGAGTTTTTTGCAAAGATATTTAGTTTTATCTAGATATCTAGATTCTAGATTGATATGGTCTAGGTTTGGCATAAAGATTTGATATAAAACAAAAACACCTAACTAATAATACTTAACAATTAACATAACTAATTTAAATTAACATAACCAATTTAACATAAAAACTAATAACTAATAATACTTAACATAACTAGTAATACTTAATAATACTTATATCCAACAAAATACAGCCAAAAGCTATAATGGTAACGATGAGCAGGCTATTACATGATAGTCGCTGTTACTTAACCTAATTTAGAAACATTTAAATATTTAATGGTAATATCATCATTAAATCATAGTCAAAAAAGGAGGTAGATAATTATGAGAAAGAGCAAAAAAGCTCAAACTGCAATGGAGTTCTTGCTTACGTATGGCTGGGCGATCCTAGTTGTGCTGGCTATCATTAGTGTCTTCTTGTTGTACATAATGCCGAGGATTTCTACGCCAAACGTGTGTGATGTTAGGGGCAAAGTTGATTGCGTTGATATTAGCTATGATGATGTAAATGGTGTGACTGTCTTGTTTAAGAATATATATAGTACAAGTATTATACCACAGAGTGGAAAGTTTGTTGCAAGCACAGACACAGAATTTGCAGGAATAGAATGCGATCTGTTTTATGATGGAGGGCTTCTCAGAGCAGGTGAGGGATCAAGCATGTCTGGAAGTTGTAGCGGCGGAATAGAGCTTAAATCAGGAGACTCAGTATTAGGATCACTGACAATAGTATATAGAATCCCTGGCTTTGGAGAAACTGATATAAGAGATACAGGAACTGCCCGCTTTAGAGTTCCTTAGAGTTCCATAAATTACAAAGTTTTATTTTTCCTTTTCTACTTTTAAATGATAATAAATGTTTATAAAACTAGTTCTAATTGTGATTAAGTGTGAATATGAAGGTGATATTTTGAAGAAGAAAGCACAAGCAGCAATGGAATTCTTGCTTACATATGGTTGGGCAATACTTGTTATTACAGCTATTATTGGCGTTATACTAGCATTTGTAGACTTTAGTGGTTTTGTTCCTGAGCGTTGCGAGGTTAGTAGTGATTTCAGATGTGAAGGAACCAGTCTTGTATCTTCAGATGGGGAAACACAACTGACCTTGTTGTTCTACAATGGTTTGGGCTATGAGATAGAGATAGTAAATGTTAGTGTTGATGGTGCTGAGTTTGATTGCACAGGAATATCAGAAGCGCTTGTAATCCCAAATAGTGAAACAGGAAGTTTAATTGTAACATGCGATGACACCATAAAAAAGGGTGATGTTTTAGATGGTGATCTTATCATAGATTATAAGATTACGCTCACAGGTTCAAGCCACAGAATTGTTGGAAATCTAAGAACACATTCTAGTTAAAATGAAACATAGAAAAGCACAGGCTGCAATGGATTATCTGCTAACAGTTGGTTTTGCAATGCTAATCATTGTATCTGCGTTTGGTTTGTTTATCTCTGTTAGCCAGCGTTCACAAAAGCAAATAAGTCAAGAGAGAATAAATATCGTTGGTAGAGCCATACAAGAGAATGCCAACTTGGTTTATTTTCAAGGTGAAGATTCTAGGATTACGATAGATGCTGATCTTCCAGATAACTTGATGGATATTTCTGTTTTTTGCTACAATAACAATGGTAGTCTTGGTGATGTTAAAACCTGTATAAATTCTGAGATAGTCTTTACTTTCAATGACCTGAGCGAGAGAGTTTTTTTACTTAAGAATGTACCAATGGACGAATTGATTTCAAGTGATTTTTTAGCAGGTAGCAAAAAATTACAGGTTTTGGTAACAAAGAGTGGCGATAGAGATTTTGTTTTATTGACAGACATGCCGGGTGTTGGTTATAGTTATGAGCAATGTAGCACAGCCGAAGGAAGTTATTGTGATGTTATGGAAAATGTGATGCCGGGTTTTAAATCTAGTTGTTGTAATTCTTATGGCTTCTGTTGTGGATAAATACAATAAATTCTTTTAATTAGTTTTAAGTAGCTTTCAGAAAGATAGCTTATGTTCAAGTAAATTCCAAGTTTAGTTTAAGAACATTGACATCTGTATTAGATAATTATTTTTGCGAGTGTAAAATGTGTTACATTTAAATTTTTCATTTAGATTTTAGGTAATATTTATATATAAAAAAAACATTTCTCATTTAATGAAAAAGAGGTTTGGAAGAATCGTAGTGTTTTTAGTAGTTCTAGTAACACTTCTTGCATTAGTCAATCTGGTTTCTGCTTATTATTGCATCGATGAAAAAACGATGAAAAAGCAAGCACTTGATTATCTTGAAAATGGAGATATAAACAAGTTAAATGATTTAATCTCTCGATATTATTCAGAAGAAAATCTATACCAGAGATATAAAAAACCATGTAAGGTGATAGAGGCGTGGATAAAAGAAGGAGGTGTCATTTTGCCTCAAGAATGCATTAGAGAAGGTGGCACTGTTCCTCTAGTGCCAGAAGCTCCTCCTTGTTGCTCTGGGTTGACTATGATCCCTCCAAAGGATCCAAATCTGATTGGTACAATGGGAATCTGCACATCTAAATGTGGTAATGGTGTTTGCGATGCTCTGACAGAAAGCGCTCATAACTGTCCGCAGGACTGTAGATGTGCAAAAGAAGGCGAATACACAAGTAAAGAAGTTTCTCAAAAGTATGGATATGGTTGCTGTAGAGGTTTAAAAGGGTTTAGCATGCCAGGGATGATTGGCGGTGGTCTTCTGTGCTATAATCCAAGAAAAGGCACACCTGTATGTAAATATGTAGGCACAAAAGCCGAAGGATGGTATTATAATAAAACAGGAGAGTTGTTAAAGCGGGAAAAATGCAAACCTTTACCTCTGCCTATGGAATGTAATGATAGTGACGGTGGTTTGAATTATTATGTGAGGGGGACTGTTATATCTGATAGAGAGCAGAAAACAGACAGTTGTGTACATTGTACAGGACTTTGTATACCAGGAGAGGTCTGCGAAACTTTTTGTGGAGCAGTGACTGAATATTTTTGCGAAAATAACACTATTAAAGAAGTGATTTACAACTGTAAATGTAAGAATGGTGCTTGTGTTAGGGAAGAAAAAATTATTTATGATATAGAACAAGATGAATATTTCATGTTAAGGGCTCCTAAGGGAGCTGTCTCTGGTGATGTTTACATCATTGAATATAGAGATATAGATACAGACAGCAGAACACTTGAATTCAAGGTGGTGAATACAGGAGAAATTATAGAGATAATGTATAAACCTTTGATAGGTACTGGCACTTTAGGAAAGGCTACACTTGTGCTAGCCGGCATAAGTCATGATGTTTACTTAGGGAGGAATAATGTGCTTGGTATTCCAGATGCTTACTGTGATATTAGGAGTGATGTAAAAGAAGGTCAAATGAAGACTTTCGTTGTTGATGGACGAAAATTTGATGTCAGTGTTAGTGTGGTTACTACTGGTGGTAAAGTTGGTTTAAGTGTGAATGGTAAGAATTTCTGGTTAAGAGAAAAAAGTGCAGTTGATACTGGCTTGGGTTTAATAATTAAGGTAGATTTTATAGTTCTAAATACAGATGTGGCTGAGAGAGATTCTGTAAAACTATGTCTGGTGGGAAATAAACCAGTTTCAGTTGAGCCTAATTGTGTTGCGTTAAAAAGAGGTTACTGTACTTATTGGAAAAAGAGATGCAACGAAGGCTACATGAGTATAGGGCCTTATGATTGTCCTGGTGGAGAATCTGAAAAATGTTGTATACCTTGCGCAATAGAAGGCGAAGAGGTTTACGCAACATTAAAGGCAGAAGAAGAATTAGATGCTGAGAAAGAAGAAACACAAATAATACCTATGAAACTTTTCCAGAAGGAATGTTGTCCTGGCCTAAAACAGATGAATTGCTCAAGACCAGTCGGAGAAACATGTGTAACTCCAATAACTCCTTGCATTGTTTGTATTAAGTGTGGGGATGGCGTATGCGGAAAAGGAGAAAATAGATGCAATTGTCCTGAAGATTGCAAGCCAAAGGAGTATTTGTTAAATGATTTTCCAGAACCATTTGTCATTGGCAGAGAGATGAATTCTCGGCTTGTTGTTGGTGTGAATGCGCCAGCCAGTCACACTATTGCAATGACTGATGTTTCTACATCTTTGATGCCTAAAGGGTCTACTGTAAGTTTTTCTAAGTTTGACACAGAGGTTGGTGATAGTTACAACGATATCAACTTAATTATATTCGGTAATTGCGATACAAATATACTAGTAAGGAACCATTTCAAATGTAACCAGATTCCTAAAGCAATGTTTAAGACAGCGATAATAGAACTTTCACAGGTAGACAAAGATAAAGGTAAATACGATTTATTTGTGCTCTCAAATGACGAACAAATGTTAAGGGTTGCTGCAAGAGTTATAGCAAGAGGTATGTTGAGTAAAATTGAGGGTTATAATAGAGTTTATGTGACTGGAACATTAGAAAGACCGAAAATATCAACAGCAATGGTGGTAACACCTTGCAAAGAGTATTCTGTAGAGGATTGCCCATTAGAAAGATGTCAAGTAGCTAAGAAAGGTTGGATTTTTAAGAAAAATGTTTGCATGGACAAGAATGTCTGCATTGACACGGATAATGGAAAAAACATTTATGTAAAAGGAATAACTAGAGGATGTCGAGACGAGAGCTGTAAGAAAATTATTGAACGTGCAGATTGTTGCATTACACAGATCTCTGAAAACAAATTTGAAGGTTGCTCAGACACAGGCGAAGGTGTTGTAGAAGGAGTATGCGAGGGTAGTGTAATTGTTTCTCCTTATGTTAAATGTCCCAGTGGTTATACTTGTAAGAATGGTGCTTGTGTTGAAGCTTCATGTGGTGAATATTCTGCAAAGGAGTGTCCTCTGGATAGGTGTGAGGTTGTTAAACAAGGTTGGCTTATCTTTAAGAGGTCTATTTGTGTTGAAAAATCTGTTACTAAAATAAAAGCAGATGTAGACGGAGATGGTAAATTAACAAAGTACGATATAAAAGCTATGAGTAACTGTAATGTTCATAACACAGATATTAACCAGAATAAAGAGTTGTGTGATATCGGTGATATCACCAAGCTGAATAGTGAGATAGAAATATATGATCTGAATAAAGATGGCAAAATAAATCAGTTGGATGTCAACATAGTATCCAAGTGTAATGTAAAAGATTTAGACTTAAATAAGAACGGCCAAGTTTGTGATATAGGAGATTTAACTTCAATTACAAGACTTAAAGCAGATGTAGATGGAGATGGTAAATTTACTGATTATGATATCAAAGCAATGACAAGCTGTAACAATCGCGATGTTAATTTTAATAAGAATGATATCTTATGTGACTCAGGAGATATTGCAAAAGTTCTTAGAGCTGTTGAAACATACGATTTGAATGGCGATACTAATGTTGACAAGTTCGATGTTAATGTTTTAGTAAAGTGTAACAATGATGATCTTGATTTCAATAAGAATGGCGAGGTTTGTGATGTTGGTGACATAATTTTGGTTTCTAATGCAATAAAGCAAAAGCAGAGAGCTGCAATAACGTAGACAATGATTGCAAATGGCTCTGGTTCTGTAGATGAAAGGTTTAACACAAAGTCAGAACTGTGGCAAGGGTGTGATGGCTGTCATTGGGTAGTTGCACAAGCAGAGATTTGCACTGGTTACATAGATGAAGATTGCAACGGTGATGTTGATTGTGACGATCCAGATTGCACTGGTGATGTTGCTTGTACTGTAATCTGCCAGGATAGTGATGGTGATGGTTGAAAATAGCGAGGTTTCGTAAGAAGCCTAAAGAATTCCAGCCGACAAGCTGAAAGGACTATTAAAGGGTTATTTTTTAACTTTAAACATACCTGCATGACTTGGAATTATATAATCTGAAATTTCTAAGAGATTTTTTCTGGTTTTTTTTAATTTTTCAGGATCATCAGCATACTTATCTATTTCAGGATAATTTTCTTTCCAAAAGACATCTCCACATATTGCTATGATCCCTATATCTGTTTTGACCAAGAGGGTAAGACTAGTATAGTTGTGTCCAGGTGTTTCTATAATTTTAATATCTTCAGTAAGCTGATTTTGCCTATCTTCCACCTCGTTTTTATCCCACACTCCATAATATTCAATTACTTTTGCGTTAGGAAACATTCCTGTATTTCTGTAGTGATCTATATGCGAATGTGTTATGAAAACTATATTTATATCTTCTAATGATAGGCCTTCTCTCTTTAATGTATCAACTAAAATATTTTGGCTTTCTAAAACACCAGGGTCAACAACAATTAAAAAGTTTTTGTCTCTAACCAAAGTTATTGTAGGGCAGGTAGTTTCTTTTTTGCCAGGTTTATCTGCACTTGTATATCCTTCAAAAAATTTTAACTTCTGCCATCTATGAAACCTCGCGGTGAATTTTTTATGTACGTCTAAACCTACATATTGCATGTTTTATCACCTCAACGTTTTATATTTCCTGCGGGGAATATAAAACCGCGAGGTTTCATGCAATCATAATTATAGGTTAAGAATAAATATTTATTAATCTTTCCTTTCAGAAGAGCTGGCGGATTGACTAACATAGTCTAAACAGAAAACCAAAAACTATATAATTATACTAAATTATTATATACTAAATTATTTACGAATAAAATGTTGCCTGTAAAAAAGATGGAACTGTTAAAAAAATCCCAATCATCTTTAGAATTTCTTATGTTGATTGGTGTGATGATGCTCATTTTTGTAGCTATTATAGGGATATTTACTATTAGGTTTGTTGAATTTTCACAAGAAAGGGATAGACTTGCTCTAAGAGACCTTGGAGAGTATATTAAACAAGAGTTGGATGTTGCGGCTGGTGCAGAAGATGGATATGTTAGGACATTTATGTTGCCTGCAAATCTTAATGGAAAAAAATACAGTGTGAAGCTTGATATAATAAATGATGAAGTGGCAGAACTTGTTCTCCAATATGACGATGAAATCTATGATGAGGTTAAAATTATTTCTGGTTTGATTAATGGTGATTTGAAACTAGGTGAAAATATCATAAAGAAAGTAAAAAATATTGTGAAAATAAATCCTTGATCTTCTTCAGACGAGAAAAAAATAATAATAAAATATTTTTTTAGATTTTTGTCTATCTTTATCCATTTTCCTTTTTCAAAACCTTTATAAACTATAGATTCTTTTCTTGGACGAAAGAGGTGCAAAGTGAAATATAAAAAAGCACAGCAGTTTAGCTTTGATCTTCTAACAGCATTTATTGTATTTGGCGTGGTTATAACAATTACTTTGGTAGTGATATTTGGCAGAGGGACAGGTGGAACCCGTGAGAAGGTACAAAGCCTAGATACAGAAAGTTCTGGTTTGGCAGATAGGTTTGTAGCAACTGAAGCTACAGAAGTAGAAGATCCATACACATTCATAGTGAATAATCAGATCGATCAGAAGAAGTTGTCTGCACTGATAGAGAAAGATTATGAGCTAGTTAAAAGAGAACTCGGCTTAAGAAACGATTTTGTGATTTATTTTAGAGAGAGTAATGGTAGTCTTTCAGAGCTAAAAGCAGGAACTCGTGTGTTCTGCTATGGCGGACCAGGAGTAACTGTTAGTGCTGAAGATGGTGGGGCAGTGCCTTGCTGTTCTAAGGTAATAAAAAACATAAACGATATTCCTCTGGAAAGAAGAGATGAACTTAATGCTGGCTGTGAAAAGCTAGCAACAACATGATGATATACTAACATGAAAAAAAAAGGCTATTTTTTTACGATGGATGCTATAATTGCATTAGTGATAATAGTAGCAGGCTTTATTGTGATATTGTCTGCGTTTGTTGGTAGAGCGCCTACACAGCAAACACAGTTTTTTTCACAGGATTTGTTGGATCTTTATACTAGAACTCCTTATAACAAAATTGCAGACGTATCGAAGATTCAAGGTATAATAGATTATGCTGATTATGATTATGCACGATTGGGAGCGATGACTGCCATAGAGATTATGGGTGAGTTATATGAAGCAGGTGAGTTAACGCTAGCGGGGAACATTTCAAAGAGCCTAGCAAAAGTAGGCCTTCCAAAGAACTATGGAATACAGATTGAGATAAATGATACAATTATCTATAGCCAGCCACCACCTGTTAACCCTGAACTAACATTGGTAAAAGCAACCACTGCAACAAACACAGAGTTGCATGTGTTTGGTGTAAAGGGGGACAGAATTTGGGGACCATATAAGGTGGAGGTAAAGGTATGGCATTGAGCAAGAAAGCAGTGTTTTTTAGTCTTGTAGCAATCTTTATAGTTGCATTATTGATAATAGCCTTTTTAGCTATGCAGGCAAGCCAACCATATGCAACAGAAGTTCCTGTACTAAAAACCAAGGTTGCTAGCTTGAATAATCTGATAGCTAACATGAAAGATTATACAGCTACTGTTACTAGGATGTGTGCTTTTAAGAGTTTTAATACAATTGCTTATACGCAGTTTAAAAATGAATCTCAAATGTTGTATTTTGCAAAGTCTAATATTTCTAAATGCATCGGCAACTATGAAACCAAACTGAGTGAATTTAGAATTCCTCTTGGTGTCGAAGTAAATTTTGAGATATTGAAGAACAAGCTTTATGTAGATCTGAATAATTCTATGTCTGTAAAGATAGATGTTGAGGTTAACTACAGTTTAGATAGTTCTGATATCAAATACGAGCCAAGGCATGTCAATATTACAACATACATGTCGATATTTGGGATAAAGGATCCTATGTTTGTGATGAACGGTATTACCGACAGGACATTCAGCAATCATCTAGGTGGTGAGTTTTATGTCGATCATGAGGGTTTTGTTATAAATAAGAATTTGAACGTAAAGGTAGCAGATTCTGTTAGAGAAGGTTTTATAGATGATATGAAAGCCAATGGAACTTATAGTTTCTCTGGATATGGTCCTAACTTTTTTGAAAGGTTTTATTTTAATAAGTGGGTGAGTGAAGGGATGAAGGGTAGTTATTATGGGTTATTTTCTTATGTGAATGATGAAGAAGACTTCACCCATTTCGGAAGCTGTGAGAATGAAGGAGAGACGCGCAGCTGTGGAAGTGATATTGGCGAATGTAGCAAGGGAACCCAGACTTGTTCAGGAGGGAAATGGAGTAAGTGTGAGGGTGCTGTGGTGCCTGTTGCAGAAGTTTGTGACGATGGTAAGGATAATGATTGTGATGAATCAACAGATTGTGGTGATAGCGATTGTAGTAGCTTTTGTATTGCCTGTGAGTGTTCTGGCACAGAATGTAGAATTCCATATGATGGGCAAAGGTGTGATGGCTGTCATTGGGTAGCTGCACCAACAGAGATTTGCATTGGCAACATAGACGAAGATTGCGACGGTGATGTTGATTGTGACGATCCAGATTGCACTGGTGATGCTGCTTGTGCTGTAATCTGCCAGGATAGTGATGGTGATGGGTATGGTCTTGGCTGTGCTTTAGGAAACGATTGTGACGACAGTGTAACAAGTTGTAATGTAGACTGTGTAACGCTAGCATACGAAGATGCTGATGGAGATAATTATGGTAATCCGGATGCAAGCAATAGGGCGTGCGATGCACCTGCTGGTTATATAGATGATAATACAGATTGTGATGATAATACTGCTGCTGTTAATCCTGGTGTAGCAGAGATTTGTGATAATTATATAGACGACGACTGTGATGGTGCTATAGACTGCGCTGATCAAGATTGTGCAGATAAAGTTCCTTGCAAAGATATGCATGGAGAGAACTGCCAAACAGATGTAGAGTGTGGCTCTGATCCACAAGGTCAAAGCTATAGTTGTATTGGAGGGGTGTGTCTGCTTTGTACATATTATTTTTGTAACTATGTTAATCCTGAAGAAGCGCAATCTATTTCTGGCTATGATGACAATTATCTTTATTATGGTATTTCAAGAGTGTTGCCTGATGGTAGCTTGTTGCAGTTAAGCGATCTTGCAGCTGGGCTTAATGTTAAAACGGTTGATGGTTGGACTGACCATACATATACTGTTAACGAGTATCAGGATTATTTATATATTCGAATAGAGAAAACAGATCCTGTTGCAGGAACGTTTTTATGTAAGGAAAATTTTGAGGGCTATTATTTCAGAAAATGCGAATAAAATATTTAATTGCGATTGTTGTTGTAATTGCTATACTAGTTACAGGTTGTGTTGAATTTAAAGAGATGCCTCCTTGTACTGGTGCTGAGAAGGATTGTATTAAATCATGCCCTGATTGTCATATTTGTTGTACTAAGTTTGATCCAGCAACAGTTGCAAGCAACGATACTAATGAATGCAGCATTAAAACAGTAAAGCAATGTCAGGATGCTGGCTGGCTAATAACAGATTTGAGTTATAAAAATTGTGCTGAGAAGTATTGTGCTTGGTGTGGGAATGAGAGGTGTGATCTAGACGAGGATTATTCTATCTGTCCACAGGATTGCACTTATTATAACTATGTTCATAGGACTTGTGAATCTGTGGTTCCAGAATCTGAGAAAGATGCTTGTTATAAAAGGGAGACATTAGCAGCTCCTTATGTAGCAGATATTTGTGAGAATGTTTTGAATTACGTTTGGGGTTGTACCTTTATAAAAGATAGTTATACTCGTGATAGTTGTTACGTTGAGTTTGCACAGAAGTATGGATGTTACCAACTTTGTTCTCCTGAGCTAATTAGTGATGTTGAACTATTGGATGGATGCTTTGGGGCTGGATTAAGAGTATTCATAGCAACATTAAAGGACAGGTATTCTATAGACGAACAGATTAAACTAACCGATCCTCCAGACAAAAATACTGAAGATAATGTTAACGGTACTTTCTATGAGAAGCCAGGCAAGTTAAATTTAGGGAACTGGTCAGAGTTGACTGTAACGCCAAACTTTCAAAAAGAGTCAATCATTGCACCTGAAATGTATTATGGTGAAGAAACTGGACAAGAAGCTGTAGCCATTTTGGGTGAAACATTGCCCGAGGTCCAGCCTCCAAAAGGTTATATTGTAGAACTTAAAAGAGAACCGTTACTTAAAAAAGAAGTCTCATTAAAAAAACTGGCTGAAAAGAATGAGCAAAAGATAGAAGCGATGAGTGATTATAACCCTATTAAATATGTTTACAAGATATTTGCAACTTCAAGTGAGGATGTTCCAAAAAAACTTGCTAAACAAAAAAAACAAATAATGTCAGATAGGCAAAAGATAAAGGATAAAATAAGAAAAAAATTAAAGAAGGCTAAAGTAGAAACCTTAGTGACTGGTAGTGCTGTTGCAGATCTTTCGGAACAAGGAAACACCCTTGTGGTTTTTGGAGAATATGAAAAGGTGTTTAATGGTTTAGCTCTTGACATAACTAGAGAGGAGGCTAAGGAAATCAAAAAGTTAAGAGAGGTAAAAGATGTTTATCCAAATTTAGAGGTTAAGGCAACTTTAATGGGTTCTGTTCCGCACATTAATGCTGATTATAGCTGGAGTCTTGGTTATACAGGAAAAGACATTACGATTGCAGTAATTGATACTGGTGTGGATTATCATCATCCTGATCTTGGTGGTTGTATGGGGGCTGGTTGTAAAGTTGTAGACGGTTACGATTTTGTGAATGGAGACTCAGATCCTATGGATGATAACGGACATGGCACTCATTGTGCAGCAATAGCTGCTGGCCAAGGTACGTTGAAAGGAGTTGCACCTCAAGCAAAGATATATGCTTATAAAACATTAAATGCCTATGGAACTGGCAATATGAACGCAATAATTGCAGCGATTGAGAGAGCAGTTGACCCTAATCAAGATGGAGATTTTTCTGATCATGTTGACATCATAAGTATGAGTTTAGGATCTTATTGCAAGGGATTTCCTAGTGACGAATGTGGCCCAGATGATCCTGAAAGCACTGCTGTTGATAACGCAGTTGATGCAGGTGTGGTTGTAGTAGTTGCAGCTGGAAACTCAGGCCCGGATATAGAAACAATATGTAGTCCCGGGACAGCAAGAAAAGCAATAACTGTCGGAGCAACTTATAAGAGTAATTTTGAGACTTTGAGTTATAGCTCTTGCATAGATACTGACACGCAAATAGACCAAATACCTTGCTTCAGTTCAACAGGCCCTGTTTGGGACATTGATGGCTTAAGTTTGATAAAACCCGATGTTGTTGCACCAGGGGTTGAGATTTGTGCTGCACAATGGGATACTGCATTTGGGATTGATGATAATTATTTTGACCCTGCTAGACCAGATGTACATCGGTGCGTTGATAGCAAGCATATGGCAATTTCAGGAACATCAATGGCAGCTCCGCATGTTGCAGGTGTTGCAGCTTTAGTTAAAGACGTGCATCCTGACTGGAGTCCAAATGATATAAAAAATGCTCTGATGAGATCTGCAAATTACATTGGAGATTTATCAATAAAACAAGGGCATGGTCTTATTGATGTCGAGTCTGTATTTGAGATTGAAGATCCTTCTTTGTTTGCATTTATAGACATCCCTGTTTCAAGAATAAGTGAAACAGTTCAAATAAAAGGAACTTTATCTAGCAAAAATTTTCAAAAATATAACATTGAAATAGGTGAAGGAAGAAATCCGTCTGATTGGGTATTAATAAAAGATTCAAATGTTTTTCCATCAAATAATATTTTGATAGATAGTTTTGATACAACACAGTTTTCAGATGGTTATCATACAATCAAGCTTACACTTACCACAACTACTGGAAAAGTCATAGAAGATAAAGCTATGATTGAGATAGATAACATTAAAATAACAAGTCCAAGAGAAGGCTCGATTTTTGGTCCTTATAAAAATGTGGAAATAGAAGGTTATATTAGAAGAGATTATAATAGCTATGTTATAGAATTTTCTAGAAGTGGTTTAGAGTCTTGGTCATCCGATGGAATTTCACTGACAGGTTTATCAGAGGGTTTGTTTGCTACATGGAATACACAGAATCTTGAAAGTGGTGAATATGATATTAGACTTAAGGTGTTTCATCAGGATGATAAGATTAGTACAGAACAAATAACTGTAACTATTGATTCAACACTTAAGCCAGGTTGGCCTAAAAAAATAGAGAGTAAAATAACAGCAACATATGTGAAAGCTACAATTGCAGATATTGATGAAGATTATCAAGGCAAAGAGATAATACTTGATTATTTGGTCCAGATAGGTGACAAAATAGGTAGGAGACTCTCTTTAATGCACGCTGATGGGACAATAAGAGAAGGTTGGCCAAAAAGTCTTACAATATCAAATTACAAAATTCCTTCAGCAATATCCGATATCAACAATGACGGGAAAAATGAAATCTTGACATTAGGACGTAGTTGGGGGATTTATGGTTTTGATGTCGCAGGAAATTCATTACCAGGACTTTCTTATAAATCTGATAAATATAAACCTCCTGAAGGCGGTTGTTCTTTGAATATTTTATCCATTGGAGACATTGATCCTGATTATCCTGGGCAGGAAATAGTGATGGGTTATTTCTACAAACCATTAGTTACTGTGGTTCATAGTGATGGGACAGTTATGCAGGGTTGGCCTTATCTTTTTGAAGGTCCAGAAGATATAGAACATGCAATTATTTATGGAATTGCAATTGGTGACATCAACTATGACGGATTAAATGAGATTATTGCAACTTACTCTAATAATAATGGAAAAAAAGGAATTTTAGTTCTTAACAATAAAGCACAATTATTGTGGTCAAATGAAACATCTATTTCTTCATGGGGTCCTTTCTTTGGAGTTTCTCAGCCAGTCATTGGAGATTTGGATAATGATGGCGACTTAGAAATAATATTTGCTCCTAAGTCAGACGAAGTGATAGCTTATCACCATGATGGCAGCTTAATGGAAGGCTGGCCACCAGCTAATATCATTAATTATAATGAAGTTACTAATATATTAATAGCAAATGTTGATGATGACCCTTATAAAGAAGTTGTACTAACATTATCCCCAATGTGGATTCCTTCTTACTGGCGTAAAAACAGTCCTCCGCTTGTTTATGTCCTTAATCATGATGGAACCGTGGTAGATGGATGGCCCTATAAAACAGACGTGTTCAATCCTGTGAGAGATTCTGCGGGTATTTGGTGGCAATATTCTACCTCAACATTAGCTGCAGCTGATGTTGATAATGATGGTAAGTCAGAAATATTGTTTGGGACACTCGGTGATCATGGATATTGTGGATTGTTCTGTGGAGGAAATTCTATTTTCTTATTAGACGATAACGGAATGGTGATGGAAGGATTTCCAAAATACACCATGCCTTATTATAGAGGCATGGGTTGGCCTGGTGTAAAATCAGTAAATTTCGCTGACATAGATTATAACAATAAGCTGGATATCATTGCTACTGCAAGCGATGGTTATGTGTATGCGTGGGAACTTGGAAAATCTGAAACTTTAGACTGGCCAATATTCCAGCACGATAACCAACATTCTGGTTTTTATGCTCATAGACCACAATCAAAAATAGAAAATCTTGGAACAAATAGGTTTTCAGGAAAGATAAACATAAAAATTCAAAAACAACAAGGTGCACAATGGACAAACTACCTAAATGTCATTTCCAATAGGGATATAACTGTACCAGAAAATAGCTTAGTTAAATTAGACCAAATATTTAACCAGGAAAATGTAAGGATAAATGAACCTGGCAGATATAGGGTTTGTGTGGAATTAATGTACAGCACTGGAGAACTAATTGAATACGATTTAGGCCAAAGGTGTTGGGAATTTAAAGTGGTAAGTTGAAAATGAACTTCTACAATACAATCGCACCAAGTTATGATGAATTGTATGAGCAAGAACAGAAGAAAAAGCTTGAAATAGTTAAAGCATATCTAAATGTTAAAGAAACAGATGTCTTGTTAGATGTTGGCTGTGGTACAGGCATTAGCTCTGACTTCAACTGTAGGGTGTATGGTGTTGATCCAAGCGAAGGTCTGATTAAACTTGCTAGAATGAAATATGCTGGCGATGATACAAAGACATTCTTATGTGCTTATGCAGAGGATTTGCCTTTTCCAGATAAGATGTTTGATAAAATTATCAGTTTAACAGCAGCGCAAAATTTTAAGGATGTTACAAAAGCGATTGCAGAGCTGAAGAGAGTTGCTAAGGATAAGGCAAAAATCGCAATTTCTCTATTGAAAAAGATTGAGCCAAGGAAGATCGAGCACCTAGAGCATGCTTTGATAAGCAGGTTTAACAGATTCAAAAAACAAGAAGAAGAAAAAGATTTTATTTACCTAATATGATTATGCGTCTAGTCATTTATATCTTAAATATGATTTTATGATTATGTTATAGTTGGTGTGTATAAAGGCTTTAACTTTGGTTATTTTGCTACGATTGTCTGAACACATCTATAATAGCTGTTATACGTTTCAGCTTTCCTTCAGGACCTTCTCTTGTGATTAAGCGTCTTGTTGTGATTATGTCTTCACTGTCAATCCAAACCATCCCTTTGATGCTTGCTTCGCAACCTTCGTCAATTTCATCATCGCCATCATTGTCAATACCATCTCCACAGATCTCCTTATAAGATGTTGCGCATGTGACTGGATCAATTGCATCAACCACACAATCTCCGTTTATGTCAATACAAAGGAATTTGCCAGCGCAACGATCTTTGCCTGCACATTCTGGAATGTCTTTGTAGTGGTCTTTGCAGCATTTTGTTGGGCCTGGACCATTTTCAACAAGAACTTCGTCATCGTCATCGCCGCAGCATTCAGACCATGAGTCATTTTTTTTATCATACCCTACCTTAATGGGAGAGTTTGCTGGAACCTGAGGACCAACGTTATCTTCACCAGCAGGTACCCACTGATTAATAGGACAACAGCCAGGATCGTCCTGGAGGCAGACTTGCTTATTGCCGCACGATATGCCATCACATGCATAAATTTCAGGACAGACATCGTATTGATAGTTTTGTCCTGGCATTAGTGGGTTTTCTATCTTTGTTTCGTCTATTCCGCATGTGAAATTAGTGCCACAAAGACTCACCTTTTCAAAGTACGTAGTTGTAGACAATTTTGGGTATCTGGCGTCATTGAAATTGTATAAGGATATAACCATAGGAAAAAATAACAGAAAAATTATAACTGATATTAATTTCTTCATCTAACTATCGCCCCTTTTTTGATTAATATGGCAAATATGCAACCTTGATTTTAATCTTTTAATTATTTTGGTGTCCAAAAATCTTATACTTTATAAACTACTAGATGATTTTTAGAATATAAAAATGTTTCTGTTGTTTTTGTTGTTTCTATTTTAATTCACTCTTTTATTATACTTGTTGTTCTTTTCAAGTATCACTACAGAGAATGACAGAGTAGGAAGATCTTTAGAAGTCAAGTCAGTGAACTGATAGCGCTAACATTTAACAACTTATCCTCTGTCCTATCCACTCCAGATAAGAAAACTTTTTAAACAACAATATTATTCTGATATCAAATCTTTAAAATCGGTGACAAAATGGATTTTGAACAGATTCAAAAGATAAATGCTTTGGCTAAATCATTGCTTCAAACAGGCCATGCTGATGATCTGGAGACAGCAACAAGGATGGCTCGTGATATTCTTGAAAAAGGCGACAAATCTCTTTCTGAGGTGACAGCGATGCTTGAGGCTGATAAAGAAAAGATTCAAGAGTACTGGCAAGACGATTCCATAAAACAGAATAAAAAACAAACTAATGAAGATATTACAGAACCAGCAAAAGAACCGATAATGGCAGAGGTTGAAGAGTTAGGCGATGTTGAGTCAGCTAAAACACTAGCCAAAGAAGGAAGAGAAGAAAAAGCTACTACAAGTTTTGATCCAGATGAGTTTGCTAAGACATTACAAACAAAACTACAAGCAGTTATCAATGAGCTTGTGATGGAGATAAAAACGCTAAAAGATAAGGTTGATGTGCTTAACGATGATGTTGCAGCTTTAAAGAGTAAGGTAATTAAAGTTGAGTCTACAAATTCTCCAGAAGCTGAATACAATGTTCCAAAAGAAAAAACAGTTGCAGAAAAAGAATCAAAAGAATTAAAACCTGATGAGTCTAAAGAATCCAAAGAGCAAAAGTCAAAAGAGAAAAAAATGCCTCACCCTAAGGTGGGTGACATTAGCTCAGAAGATGTATCGATAGAGAAGTATTTTTATTTTGGTAATAAATAATTTGCTTGGGAAAAAGATGTGATAGATGATGCAACCCGCTCCGAAGAGCGGGTTGCTGAACTTTATTCTAATAATTCTAAATAAACAATAAACAAAATTTATCAAAATCTTATTGCGATTTACCCGTACAGAATCCAAAATTTATATAAAGAAAAAGATATTTTTTTGTAGTAAAGAGGTGATGAAATGTCCGCTTATGCAAATCGCGCTTATATCGATAAGAATTATAAGCCTTCAAGGAATGATGTTGTTGTTGAATATTATATGGAACCATATAGAGTTCAGTTCTGGAAAGCTGCTGTTTATGTTGCAGCAGAAAGTAGCATAGGAACATGGACAACAATCAAAACAATGAATCCTAAAATTGCTAAAAAGTTGAGACCAACGATTTTTTATATGGATTCTAAGAAAAACATCATTAAGATTGCTTACCCGCATGAATTATTTGAAGCAGGTAACATGCCTCAAATTTTTTCTAGTATTGGTGGTAATGTGTTTGGCATGAAATCTGTGAAAAATTTACGTTTGGAAGATGTCAGCTATCCAAAGGTGATAATAGATAAATTTAAAGGACCAAGGTTTGGGATAGAAGGTATAAGAAAACTTACAAAGGTCTACAGACGACCATTGCTTGGTACAATTGTGAAACCGAAAGTAGGCTTGGATGAAAAACAGCATGCAAAAATTGCATATAATGCCTGGGTTGGTGGACTTGACATAGTGAAAGATGATGAAAATTTATCAAGCATGTCATTTAATAAGTTTAAGAAAAGAATAGAGCTGACATTGAAGATGCGTGATAGGGCTGAGAAAGAAACTGGTGAGAAAAAGATTTACATGCCTAACATAACTGCAGAGACCATTGAAATGGTCCGCAGAGCTGCTCATGTTAAGATGAATGGTGGTGAATATATTATGATTGATATTCTAACAGCAGGTTGGGCGGGTTTACAGACTATGAGGGAGAGAAATGATAAGCAGTTTATACATGCTCATAGAGCTGGGCATGCTGCTTTAACCAGAAACGAGAAGCATGGTATCAGCATGGCTGTTCTTGCTGATGCTGCCAGGTTAATTGGAGTAGACCAGTTACATATTGGCACAGCTGCAATTGGAAAAATGCATGGTAGCAAGGAAGAAGAGCTGGCTTTATTAAAGGATATAGAGTATAAGAAGATATTTGCAAATCCGAAATTGCATGTTCTTGAACAGAGGTGGTATAACATAAAGCCTGTGATGGCAGTTGCTAGTGGTGGTCTTCATCCAGGGATGGTGCCAAAGCTTATAAGGACAATGAGTAAGAACATAGTTATTCAGATGGGTGGAGGTGTAACAGGGCATCCTGATGGAACTCTTGCAGGAGCAAAAGCTGTAAGACAAGCAGTTGAAGCGTATTATGCTAAAGAAGGATATGATGTCTATAAGAAGAAGTATCCTGAGTTGTATAAAGCAATAAAAAAATGGGGAAGGGGTTGATTTTTAATATAGCATCATAACATCATGAAAAATCTTATTAAGAAGTGCTTATGTGATTTTGGCTCACTATTCTTTTT
>Ga0180301_10000339_pt1 | contig 36254 bp, 43 predicted proteins | sample GuaBasSediGuay16_FD_121797 | JGI IMG/M metagenome (GOLD analysis project Ga0180301, IMG submission 121797) | Subseafloor sediment microbial communities from Guaymas Basin, Gulf of California, Mexico - Guay16, Core 4569-2, 12-15 cm | ecosystem: Environmental > Aquatic > Marine > Hydrothermal... | reverse complement strand
TTTTAATTCCTCAATTAACTTAAGAGTTTCTTGGGCAGATTTTTTTTCTACTTTACCAATAGCAAAACCAGCATGGACTAAAACATAATCTCCTATTCTTGCCTTTTCTATCAAGCCTAAAGAGACTTCCCTTAGCACTCCTCCAAAATCTACTAAGGCTTTATCCTTCTCTATCTTCTTAATTTTTCCGGGAACTGCCAAACACATTTGATTAATCTGGTTGTACTCTCTTCTATTTATTGATAAGGTCTGGCTAAATAGTATTGCCCTAAGGCTATATTTAAGTCGTTTACCGGGTAATCCTGGTTAATGAAGACTTTAAACCCCTGAGAAGCCAAATCTTTTAAAACTTTTTTTCTTAAAAAATTATTCTGAAACACCCCTCCAGTTAAACCTACATTTTGAGTATTATACTCTGAGGACAAAATCTCTACAACCTTTAAAACTATACCGGTTAGAGAATTGTGGAATTTTGTAGCTATAACTTCTTTAGGGGTTTTCTTTTTTATATCCTTTAAAATCTCTAAAAATAAAAATTGGCTATCTATTATAAAAGTATTATCTTTCTTATCTATCTTAAATTTATAAACTCTGTCTATTTCTTCTTTACAGAGCTTCTCTAATTTCACTGCAGCTTCTGCCTCATAAGAAGAATAAACACACACTCCTAACAAAGCCGATAATCCGTCAAATAATCTACCCACTGAAGAAGTAAGGGGAGTATTGATACTTTTAGAAACCATCTCTAAAATTAATTTTTTTTCTCTGGTTTTAACCTTGTTCAAAAAAGGCAAGGCTTTTTCTCCTAAAATACTTAGAGCTATTCTCCAGGGTTCAGATATTACTCTTTCACCTCCGGGCATCTTAATGTAGTTAAAATAAGCTAACCTAATAAATTTCTTACCTTTGGCTAAGATAAACTCCCCTCCCCAGATGTTGTGGTCTAGGCCAAAACCTGTCCCGTCAAAACAAACCCCGATTAAAGGAGAGCTTATCTTCTTCTCCAGAATTAAGCTTCCCAAATGAGCAAAATGGTGCTGAACTTTTATAAGTCGGACCTTAAAGGATTTTTTAATTAAATAATTGAAAACTTCTTCAGCCAATAGGGAAGAAAAATACCCCGGATGCAAATCACAGGCAATTATCTGAGGAGGATCCCTTCTTATAATCTTATATACTGAATTCTTTAAACTGTTATAATTCTCAACTAAAGATAAGTCTCCTAAGACAGGCCCAAAATAAAATTTTTTATCTTTAGCTAAAAGAAATCTGTTCTTTATATCGGCACCTAAAGCTAAAACCACCATATTAGTTCTTTTGTTCAATTGTACTTTTGTTCTTTTGTTTAGTAGTTCTATTGTGAACTGATTTCTATACTCTCTATGTAGACTTTGTCCCCCTTTACTATCTGAATATCTTTTAAACCACAGAAGGGACAATTTAGAGAATTTACTTCAGTTAAATCTTTCTTACAAGATTTACACCTTAGTAAAATATCTTCATCTAAAAGTTCTAATTCTAAAAAATTAAGTCCATTCTCAGGAAAAATATGGTCTAAAAAACTATGCCTTAAAAATTCTTTATCTATACCGGAAGCTTTGCCTACCCTTATCTTAATCTTTCTCAGTTTGGAGAGATTATCTACCTTATTCTTAATAACCTCCCATAAATCCTTAGCCAGAGTTAACTCGTGCATCTTAGATTGTAATTAGATTACAAAAATTAAGAAGTAAAAACTGCTTCTCTCCTACAAACAGGACAAAGAATTCTGAAACGGTCTGAACGCAAAATCTCCGGGGTAGATTTGGGGAGAGTCTCAGCTATAAAAATTTCTTTCTGCTTAAAAGAAATCAAACTGGTATTAGAAACATAGAGAGGTCCCAGCTTATTAATAACCCACCGGTAATGGTCAATACAGGCCACAGGCTTACCACAAACTTCACAACAAACTAACGCCTTCTCAATCTCTTGAAATAAACTCTTTCTTTCTTCAGTTGCCGATAAATCGTACTCATTAGATAATACTATACCTTCAGAAGTCAAACAATTAAGCTGACACTGTCCACACTCAATACAGATATCCCATCTTATCTTAAGAACCCTCTTAAACCCAGAATCTGTCTTAATATCCTTAAAGCTCAAAGCTCCGGTAGGGCAAACATTTACACAGGCACTACACCCTACACACTTATCTTTATCAAAATAGGGCTTACCCCGAAAAGATTTAAAAGGTATATGGGGCCTAAAAGGGAACTTAGTAGTATAAGGTTTAGTTATTAAAGCCTTTACCGCAGTAATTATTTCTCTTATCTTAGGTAATCTCATTAGGTTATGCTCCCTTAATTTTGGTAGTCGTCACAAACACTTCCCTCCCACAATTTTACCCCTGCTTTATGGGAACTCCGGGCTAAAGCATGGGCTGAAACTGGGGAAGTAAGGAGTAAAAATACTATACAGAGTAAAGCCTTTATCCCTCCAGGAGAAAAACCTAAAATTAAAAATACTCCAAATAAGAGACTGCAGGTGCCAAAAGTAACACACTTAGTAGCTGCCTGAAGCCTATTATAAACATCAGGAAGTCTAACTAAACCTAAACACCCAAAAAGGTCAAAAACCAGCCCTACTCCAATAAATACAATACCTATTACCTCAAGCATACCTTCTCCTACTCATCAAAATGTTTCCCTTCTAAAAATTTTGCCAAAGCTAATGTAGAGATAAAACTCTGCAAAGCCCAGGCAATCCCAATATCCATATACCAGTTTCTCCTGGTAGATATACTTAAAACTGCACAGAAACCTATAATTAAAATACCTAACATATCAATACTAACAATCCTGTCAGAAGCAGTAGAGCCTCTTAAAACCCTATACAAACACAAAAAAGCACTTAAGAGCAAAATCCCTACAGCTCTTCGGAAAACCCCTAACAAGGGAAATTGAGGATAAATAAGAGAAGGCAAAGGGCTAAAAAGAATTATCCCTAAGATTATGGAGATTACAATTAGGCCTAAAATATAAGTAAGTAACTTCTTCTTCATTCAAAAATCTTGGTTAGTATTTTCTCAAATCTTCTTACTATTATCTGGGTTGCCTTTTGGACATCCTTACTCTTAACATCTATCCAATGCACATACAAAAGCCCATTTTCTTTATCTACATCTACAGTCAAAGTCCCGGGAGTTAAAGTAATAGAGTTAGCCAAAAAAGTTAAACCCGTCTCAGATTTTAAAGAAGTAGCAACCTTTACTATCCCCGGCTTTATTGGTAGTGAAGGCCTGATTACTCTTAAAGCTACATCCACATTTGCCTTAAAACATTCCCAGATAAATACCGGGATATAAATTAGAAACCAAAAATACCTTTGAAGATGTTTAAAAATGTGCGGTCTCTTAGTAAATAAATCTCCGGTTATAAAAGAAACAAATAAAGAAACTAACCCTCCTACTAAAAGATTTTCCCAACTTAGAGAAAAAGTAAGTAATAACCAGACTAAAAAAGCCAAGATAAAAAGGATAAATCTACCGGACATTTTCTACAAAGTCATTTATAGTTGAATAATTCTTTGCTTCTAACAAAGTTTTCTGAGCAGGCCCTAAGAAAAAATTAGAAAACTTATTTAAAAATAAAAATGAACTCAAAATACACAACAAAGAAAGACTAAGCATAGCTAATTTCATAAAAAAAGGAGCTTCCTTAATTTCTCTATTTTCTGTGTGTTCTGTAGAGAAAGAGTATCTATAAACCTTCATAAAGGAAGCTAAAGTAAGAATACTTCCTACTATAGCCCAGAAAGCATAACCAAAAAAACCTGCTTTAATACAGGAAAAAATAACTATAAGTTTACTAAAAAACCCATTAAAAGGAGGAATCCCTGAAATACTTAAAGAAGCAATCAAAGTAGTTAAAGAAGTAAAAGGCATCTTACTTCTTAAACCTAAGTCTTTAATCTTAAGAAGTTGGCGGCTACCTGTAGAATACTCAACTGCTCCTGAATTTAAAAATAATAAAGACTTAAATAGAGAATGGTTAAAAAGATGAAATAATCCGCCCAAGATACCCAAAGGCGTGCCTAAACCTATGCCCAAAATTATATAGCCAACCTGACTTATAGAATGATAGGCTAAAAGCCTCTTAAAATCCCATTGCCCTATAGCTAAAACTACGCCCACCATTATGGATACTGTCCCTAAAAACATCAAAGGAAGAGAAAATAATTCCTTAAGCCCTAAAACATTGTAAATCACCCTCACTAAACTATAAATACCTAAAGACTTTATAAGAAGCCCTGATAAACTCGCAGATATAGGGGCAGGGGCTGAAGGATGAGCATCAGGAAGCCAGGCGTGAAAAGGAACTATACTTGCCTTTAAACCAAATCCCATAAAAAACAATATACCCGCAAACACTACTACCTTATTTAAAGAACCTCCCAGAGTTTTAGCTATATCAGCCATATTCAAAGTAGAAGTAAAAGAGTAAATTATCCCAATCCCTAAAAGAATAAATAGAGAAGCCACACTACTCATAATAGCATACTTAAAAGAGGCCTCTAGTTCTTCCTTTTCCGTTCCAAAAGCTACCAGAGCATAACTTGCTACTGAGGCAAGCTCTAAAAAGACAAAGAGATTAAATAAATCTCCGGTAGCTACTACTCCATTCATTCCGGCTAACATAAGAAGAAAGAGGGTGTAGAATTTTTCTTTAGAAGTATATTTCTCCATATAATTTATAGAATATAAGGAGATGAAGAAACTAACCAGGCAAACTGTAAGTAATAAAAGACTGCTTAACCCGTCTAAAACTAAAGTTATCCCCAAAGGAGGCCTCCAGCCTCCCACCTTATAGATTAAAACACCGTATTTATTAACTAAAAATAAAGAGAGGAAAGAAATAACTGATAAAGAGAAGGTAATTAATAAAGAAAGAATATCGGAAACCTTAGTATTCTTCCTTACAAAGAGAGAATTCAAAAATGCTCCCAATAAAGGCAAAACTATAAATAGAGGGATTAACTGACTCATTTTTAGCCTTTTAGCTGATTTATCTTGGTGATATCAAAAGTCTTATATTTTTCATAAATTCTTATAGCTAAACCTACCAACAAAGCTGTAACCGCTAAACCTATAACTATAGAAGTTAAAACCAAGGCCTGAGGCAAGGGGTCAACCATATTTTTAACCTCTTGCCCAGGTGAATAAATGGGGGCTCTCCCATCTTTTCTATAAGCAATAAGTATCAAAAATAAGTTAACTGCATACTCACAAATAATAGTGCCAATAATTATCTTAATTAAATTCCTTTTTCTTAAGATAGCGTATAAACCCACTGCAAAAAGTATAAAGCAAAGAAAATATACTCTCATTGTTTATCCTTATCTTTTATTACTCTTAAGAGAACTAAAAACACAAATATAGCAAATAATCCACTGCTCACCTTTATCCCAATAGCAATATTATACAAGGGGATATTCCCTGCAGAAAAAAGATTAAAGGGAGCACCTTTATCTACAAAGAAGTCTAAAAAGAAATAGCCAGCTAAAAAACCTAAAATAGCAATCCCCAAAAATAGAGTAGCCCCCAACCCTTCAAAAAAAGTTATGTATTCTGAAGAAAATCTCTTTAATACCTCTTCTTTTCCAAAAGCTAACATAAGGTGGATAAAAGATAAAGCAATGATTACTCCTCCAGCAAAACCTCCACCCGGAGAGATATGGCCGTGTAAAACAATATAAATACCGTAAAGGAGAATCAATCCTACGGTTAAACGGGTTATAGTCTTGACAATCAGGCTCATCCCTTTAGATTCTGTTTGTTCTAAAGTATTTTTGTTCTTTTGTTCTGAAGTATTATTGTTTTTCTGTTCTAACATTTTGCGCTCTTTTCCTCCTAATGGGTTATGCCATATATCACCCCATTCAACTTCCTTGCTTCCTGCCACACTGTAAGGTCTTCAAACTTCTCTATCTTCATCAACTAAACAAAAACAACAGCCGAACTAAAGAACTAATGAACTTTACTTCTACTTTCTCCCAATTTTCCTCACTACAGCTAAGACTCCAATAACTGCAGTAAATAAAACTGTGGCTTCTCCTAAAGTATCGTAAGCTCTGAAATTAAGGATAATTGAGGTTACTAAATTCGTAGCCTTAGTGAGATTTTTTCCCTGGTTAAGATAAAATTCAGATACCCTCATTAAAGGCTGACCAAACGAAGGAAGTTCTTTTAAGATAAAATAACTTAAAAACAAGAATGCTCCCAAAAAAACAAAAGTTACAGTAGTATTAAAATACCACCTTCCCGAAGTAGAAAAAGGAAGGTCTCTCCTTAGAGTTGCCCGGATTAAGATTATTAAACACAAGATTTCTACTACCAACTGGGTAATGGCTAAATCAGGAGCCTTCAAAAACAAGAAAGCTAAAGAAAGCCCTAAACCTGAAATTCCTACTGCCACCACTGAGGAAAGCATATCCTTGGTTTCAATAGCTATAATTGCTCCTAAAATCATAAAGATTATTAAAAATTCTAACTCTAACATAGCTAAAACCTAAAAAAGGCTAAAAATAAGCCTAAAACTCCTAAAAGACACCAGACCAAATATGTAGGTAAAACCCCGTTATGAAGGTACTTTAAAAAATTAGCAAAAGAGAAAGTTATTTTCTTAAGAACTTGGTAAATATCAAAAAACCCCTGGCAAGCTTTATCATAGACAGGAGCTAAAAATCTCATCTTCCTAAAAGAAGTATAAAAGTCAGAGACTAAAGGCTGAGCTTCCTCTTCCTCTCCACCCACAAAAAGATTATCTTGGCGGAATTTCTTCTTTAAGGAAAAAATAAAGAATATTAACAAACCTAAGACTAAGCCAAAGATAATTAAGAGAGTAGCTAGGCTGGCTTCCCACAAACCATAAATTTTTATTTCTCCTAAATAAGGTTTAAGAAAGATATTTAAAACAGTCTCTCTAAAAAAGATACCAAAAATTACACAAAAACCGGCTAATACTAAAACAGGAAACAACAAGAAGAAATTGCCTTCTTTCACCTTTTTCTTAGATTTTCCTAAAAATACTCCTCCTAAAAATTTCAAAAAGGAAGCCAAAGTCAAACCTGAGCCTACCAGAGCAAATACTAAGCCTAAACTACCCACAATCTTTAAACTCCCTGAAGAATTCCCCACTAAATCAATAAGGGCTTGGTAAACAATCCACTTAGAGACAAAACCATTTAAAGGAGGAATACCTGAAATAGACAAAGCAGAAATTAACCCTCCTAAAAAAGTTAAGGGCATAAATTTAGCTAAACCTCCTAAATCTTCTAATTCTGAAGAACCTGTTTTCTCTTCCACATTCCCCGCAGTTAAAAAGAGACAGGCTTTATATAAAGCATTATTAAGCATGTGGAATAATCCTCCAGCCAAACCTAAAATACTTCCACAGCCTAAGCCTAAGACCATATACCCTACCTGAGAGATAGCATGAAAACCTAATAATCTTCTTATATTATGCTGAATTAAAGCCATCATTACTGCTGAAATTACTGTAAACCCTCCTAAGAAAATAAGGATAACTTTAGCTAAGCCATTTAAGATAAAGACATCTTTAATAACCCGAGCTAAAAGGTAAATCCCTAAGAGTTTATCTATTGAAGCCGGCAAATAAGCTACCACTGGTAAAGGCGCATGCTGAGAAACATCAGGAATCCAGGTATGAAAAGGCATAAGCCCAGCTTTAGCAAAACAACCTATCCCAATAAAGAGAAAAGAGAAAAGAGAAAGTAGAGAATTAATCTCTAATTTATTCCCAGAAAAATCAATACTCCCGGAAAGATAAGTCAAAATTAAAAAACCTAAAAGCAAAAAGGCATCACTTCCTCCCACAATAATAAAGGTCTTCTTAGCGGTATCAGCCTGTTGAGAAGTTCTATCTAAATTTATAAGAGAAAAAAGGCTCAAGCCTAAAAACCCCCAGAAGATTAAGATTAAAACAAAATTAGAAGAAAATACCACTCCTAAAGAAGCTAAGAAAGTTAGGATAAACCAGAAGTAATAATAAAATCTCCTTCTCTTTATAAAAGCTAATGAATAAATGAATATTAAGACAGTAAATAAAACTACAAACACTCCAATAAATTTAGAAAGCCCATCAAAGATAACTAAACTCCTCATTTTAACTCTGCTTCTAACTTTTTAGTTTTTTCCTGAGAAAGCTTAATTAAATCTTGGCCAGTAAATATCTTCTCTCTATTTTTATTATAGGCTACTGCTCTCTCGGTACAACAATAACAGGGGTCTACTGCAGCTAAAGTAATAGCGGCATCAGAAATTGAATAACCTTTAACTGCAAACTTATTAGAAGCAACATTCATATAAGAAGGAGCTCTTACTTTATGGCGAACCGGCTGATTTGTCCCATCACTTCTTATATAATGAAAAACCTCTCCCCTTGGAGCCTCAGCTCTGCCTATACCTTCTCCCGGAGGTATTTCTCTCACCTCTACCTCTATTGGACCAGGCTTAAGCCTATCTACACACTGCTCAATTATCCGACAGGATTCGTACATCTCTAAAACCCTTACTAAAATTTTATCGTAAACATCACCCTTCTCAGTAGTAATCACTTGCCAGTCTATCTCTTCATAAAGACAGTAAGGCTCGTCTCTTCTTACATCTATTTTTAAACCTGAAGCCCGGGCAGTAGGACCAGCCACTCCGTAAGAGATTGCTTCTTGCTTAGTTAATACTCCTACCCCTTTAGTTCTTTTGTGAATTACCGGGTCATCTCTTACAGCCTTCTTAAATAAATCTAATTGAGGATAGAGTTCTTTAATAGTCTTTTTAATAACTGAGTAATCTTCTTCTTTTATATCTCTTCTTACCCCTCCTATCTTCATCATTGCGTAGTGGTTTCTATTGCCGGTAATGAGTTCAAATAAATCTAAGACCGGTTCTCTAGCTTTCCAGGCCCACATCCAGACAGTATTATAACCAATAAAATGTCCGGCTAAGCCTAACCATAAAAGATGAGAATGAATTCTCTCTAATTCCGCTATAATCATTCTTATGAAGCTGGCTCGAGGAGGTGGTTTTATCCCTAATAAATCTTCTACTGCTAAAACATAAGCTAAAGGATGGGAAGTAGAACAAATCCCGCAGATTCTCTCTACTAAGAAAGTAACTTGGTCCCAGTGTTTAGTTTCTGAAAGCTTTTCAATCCCCCGATGGTTATAACCAATCTCTATATCTACATCAATAACTTTTTCTCCTTCTACAATGAGCCTAAAAAATTCCGGTTCTTCCTGTAAAGGGTGGTAAGGCCCAATTGGGATAATTTTTCTTTCTTTACTCATCTTGAGGATAACCTTTCTTTAAAGGGTAATCTTTTCTCAAAGGATACTCTTCTTCAGGCCAATCTTTATCTAATAAGAGATGCCTAAGGTCGGGGTGACCTTTAAAATTTACACCCAACATCTCCTTAATCTCCCTTTCTATCCATTCTGTAGAATTAAAAAGAGAAACTAAGGAATCTATCTCAGGATTAGCTTTGTCTTCAATAAATACTCTTAAATTAAAGAGCTCGCCAGTTTGGTCTTTCCCAAAATGATATATCAACTCAAAATTTTTCTCATTATCAATGCCAGTAACTGTAGAAAGGCGCATACCTAAATCCTTGTGGAGAATCTTAGCTACCTCTTTTAAATCTTTCTTATCAATAGTAATATAAATTCTTCGAGGGTTCTTTTCAAACCACTCTTTAATCTTTCCTTCTAATTTTTTCTTAACTTCTTCTTTAATCATCTGTTTACCTTTTTAATTAACTTCACAATTCCGGAAATTATTGCCTCAGGTTTAGGAGGACAACCCGGTATATACAAATCCACAGGGATAATCTCATCCAAAGGAGCTTGCATTGAATAACTGGGCTTAAACATTTGCTGAGAACAAGTACAACTCCCTACCGCTACCACAAAACAGGGTTTTGGTGCCTGGGTATAAAGCTTTTTAAGCCTCTTTAAAGACTTCTTATTCATTGCTCCAGTTATAAGTAAGACATCAGCGTGTCTAATACTGCCGATTAACTGTATACCAAACCTTTCTACATCATAACGGGGAGTTAATAAGTCTAAAATCTCAATATCACAATTATTACAGGAGCCTGCAGATATATGAAAAACCCACAAAGATTTAGTAAGTATTTTCTCTTTTAACCCCATTAAAAACCAAGTATTGCTAAAATTATTGCTAATAATCCTAAAGGAAATAATAAAAACCAGAAAAACTTAACTATGTCATCAGCTCTTAACCGAGGGTTAGTATTCTTAATTACTGAAATTAAAAGAATAATTATAAGATATTTATAAATAAGATGCCAGCCTAAATTATCAGCCCAGAAAAGTAAAATTAAAAATAAAGGTAAGATAAAATAGAAAAGAGCCCGGGTTAATTTAAAAAATCCTAATAAAGGGCCTCCATACTCAATATAGATTCCGGCCATTATCTCTTGCTCTGCTTCAGAAACATCAAAAGGAACTAAACCCATCTTAGCCTGAAGCCAGATTAACCCCAAGATAAAAGCAATAAACCCCGAAATACTCCCTAAAAAAGGAAAAGATTTCTGCAAAGAAATTATCCCCTCTAAACTCAAATTACCCTTAGATTTTATTAAGACTACTATTAAACTGGTAACAAAAATAAATTCATAAGAAAGCATAAGTTTTACTTCTCTGGCTGCCCCACAGCTAGCTAAAGGATTAGCTGAAGAAAATCCTCCTAAAATAGTAAATAAGGAAGGGGTAATCAACAGGTAAAATACCACCAATAAATCAGCCTGAAAAATACTTTCCTTTAAAAATAGAGCCTGAGTTATAAAGAGAATCACCAAGAGCACTGAAGAAAAGGAAATTATAGGACTAGCTATGAATAAAGGCTTAAAGGAATCTTTAGGAATGACTTGTTCTTTAAAGAATAACTTCAATATATCTATAAAATTCTGATACCAGGGAGGACCAACCCGGTATTGAAACCGGGCAGTTAACTTCCTCTCTACCCACCAGCCTAAACCTCCCCAGAAGAGAGAAAACAAAAATCCTGGAAAAATCAAGTAATTAAAAAGGAGTTTCATTTTTTCTTATAAAGAATTGTGTCATCCTTAAACCACTTCTTAGAATGAATAGCCAACTTATCAGAAACAAAGAATATCCCTTCTTCTATACTCTCTTCTTTTATCTCTCTAATCTCTAAAGCACCGTAAGGACAGCTCTCCACGCAAGAAGGTTTACCTTTCTCTATACAGAAATCACACTTAGAATCTAAGAAACTTAAAAAATCTACCAAAATAGTCCCGAAGGGACAAGCCAAAGAACAACTTTTACAAGAAGTACAAAGAATGTTAGACCTTCTAAGAATACCCTTCTCGTCTTTAGCTAAAGCCTGATGATAACAAGCTTTTATACAAGGAGCTTCCTCACACTGCCTACAAATCAAAGAAAAAGTAGCTAACTCTCTTAAATTAGTTATCCCATTATTTTGAAGGTGATAAAAATAACTACATTTTACTACACATTCTTTACAGTTATCACACTTTTCTAAATCAATAAATAGCTTCATCTCTTAATCCCAGATATCTTCAATATCTTTTATCTCGGAATATTTAAATACTGGCCCGTCTTTGCAGACATAAAACCGGCCTAACCTGCAATGCCCACATTTACCTAAACCACAACTCATATTCTTCTCCATAGATAAATAGATATTTTCCTCTAAAAAGCCCGATTCTAAAAGTTTCCAGGTTGTAAACTTCATCATTATTGGAGGTCCACAGACTACACTAACTGCCTGAGAAGAATTTAAAGGTAGATTATCTAAAAGAGTAGTAACTACTCCTACGTTTCCTTGCCAATTCTGGTCAGCCTTATCTACAGTAAGCCTTAACTCCACATTCTCAGGTTTTTTAAATTCTTCTATCTGGTATTTATAGACTATATCCTGAGGGGTTTTAGCTCCATAACAGATGATAATTTTCTTAAAATCTTCTATTCTCGAGAATAAAGCATAGATTAAAGAACGAAGAGGTGCAAGCCCTACCCCTCCTCCTACTATCAATAATTCCTTTCCTACAAAACTATCTAAAGGATAACCTTTACCTAAAGGGCCTCTCAAACCTAGAATCTGGCCTACCTTGGCCTGATGAAAAAGAGCAGTAATTCGGCCTACCTTCATTATGGTTACTTCAAATTCTTCTTTTTTGTTGGGGTCAGATGAGGGAGTAAAGGGAGCTTCTCCTTTTCCCGGATAAGTAAGTTCTATAAATTGACCGGTAGAAAAAGAAAATTCTTCTTCAGGTTTTAAGACCAGCGTCTTAATTGTGGGGGTTTCTTCAATTATCTTAGTAATAACTGCCTGTTTAGGAGTATAGATTGAATTCATTTTAGGCATTAAGAGCTTTAAAGATTTCTCTTAGGTCAATCTTAGCTATACAAGAATCAATACACCTTCCGCAACCAGTGCAGGCATAAAGGTCTATTCTTTCTTTAAAAAATTCAAATTTTTTAATATAACGGTTGCGCAATCTCTGGGCCCTTAATTTCAAAGGGTTAGCTCCTCCAGCAACTCTAGCAAAATTCTTATATTGGCAACCATCCCAGATTCTCCCTCGAAAATACTCACCTTTTCTTTCCTCATCAGAAAGTAAGAAGCAGTGGCAAGTAGGACAATTCATAATACAAGCTCCACATTCTACACAGCTTAAAGCAGTGTCTTGCCAAAGGGGGTTAGCGTGATTGTTCTTTACAAGCTGGTACAATTTCTCCTGAGGAACTAACCCTAAGGAAGAAAGGTGTTTTTCTAAGTCTTCAATAATCTTTTTTCTCTTTTCTTCTCGTCTGGCTTGTAAATCTTTTCTCTCTTCAAACAGGTCTTTATTATCCTCCCAGATTCTCTTAGCTTTTTCTGAACCTATCTCTACTAAAAAACCTCTATCAATATCAGAAAGATTAAAGTCAAAACCTTCTTGAGGATAAGGTTTTATCTCTAAATTCAGACAGAAACACACATCTTTGAAACTTGTACAGTCCGAAGAAATTATTAAGCTGGTTTCTCTCTTTTTCTTATATTCCTCATCAACAAAATCCCCTTCTAAAAATACATAGTCCTGAATTTTTAAAGAATAAAGGTCGCAGCTTTTAAGCCCTACTATAGCAAAAGGCTTAATCTCTCTCCGGGGAATTTTAGAATCAAAATAACCAACGACCAGAGAAGAAGAGGCAGTAAAAAATTGACGGGGACTGCTAATTAACCGGTAGGGATTAAATATAAACCCCTCTTTAAATAAAGAATAATCATAGTCTCTCTCATTAATGAATTGGGGGGTATAGACTAAGAAATCTTTACTTAATCTTTCCAAGAATCTCCTAAAATTATAATAACTTATAAATTGCATCAGTCTTTAAATTGTGAAAAAATTCACAAGAAAAGGAAAATAAAAAAAGAAAATATCTTTAAATTGGAAATATAATATCAATTTAAGCAAAGATGTCAAGAAAAACCTCTGATTAACTACAGAGATATATTCATAGCCTGGTAAGGACAAGCCTTAATACATATCCCACAGGCAATACATTTATCCTGAATAAACTCTATTTGGAGGGTATGCTCATTTCTCTTTAAAGCTGAAGTTGGACACAAAGGAACACACACGCCACAATCAACGCATTTATCTCTATCCATAATTACATCTTCACTTAAAGGTTGAATCTTTACCCCTACTGAAGAAAGATAATCCAATCCTTTTTTATAATCAGAGTCTTTGCCCTCAATTTCCAAGACTAAAACTCCTTCTTCCTTGGGGTTAACTTCGGCTTTTAGGATGTTAAATTCTAAATTAAACTCCTTAACTAATTTATAAACAATAGGTTTATCTACCAGCCGGCGGGGAAAATGCAATACAATCCTTTTCTTCACTTTAGCCTCTCTTTTAAAGGTTTAAATCTATATCCTGATTCACAACCAGGAAGATTTTCGACCTTCTCAGTTAGAAAGAACCTGCCTTGGCTAATCCAATCTTTCAAAATACCGGCTATATCTTTTGCCTTCCTTAAACTGGAGAGACAACCGCAGTTAACTTCTTCATCTTGCACCTGAATAACCCCTGAACGCAATTGTTTATAACTTACCTCGCCTAAAATCTTACCTGTTCCTTGAGGATAGTCATAAGAATAATCTACTACTGGAGCAAAAATCTCTTCATCTTTTACACAAACATTTTCAAAAATTTCTTCATCTAATATAGGTATAGGCACACCTACCCCTACACTTAAAGTCACCCCATAGCCTATCATAGATGTCCCTCTTAAATATTGAGAATTCATCCCCTTTAAATCTCCGATTAAGGCTAAAGTTCCTGCTGGTCTTTTAGGCACTCCCTTCTCTGTCCTCTCCACACAAGGATTATGCTGTGTCCCCCAGAAAGCTACAAAACCTACCCCACCTCCTAAAAATATCTTAGTTCCTATACCAATAGTCTTGTAGTGGGGGTCACAAAGTAAGGGGCTGTAATATCCTGCCGAGCAAAAATTAGCATTACCTAAATTGGGCTTAAGAACCCCCATATAAGTATAGATAGGTTTATCCGAAAGATTAACCGCCACATTATAATTCTGATAACAATTTCTAATGTTAAATAAGACTACTTCGTTTAAGTCTTTTATGTTTATTAAAGTCTTAAGTTCTTTGCGGGGATAACAATCTGTGCCGTAGGCAGAAGCTAAAAGTAAAAGGTCATCTCCTCTTACTAACTTCTCAATCACATGGCCTCCCCCAAAGCCAAAATTGCCGGGATAAACTCTATTGCGGGGGTCGTCCTCAGGAAGGGCGGCTGCTCCTAAAAACAAGTCTACTGCAGAAAGCCCTGTATAACAGGGAACCCCTTCCAAAGTAACTTTTCCTCCTCCTAACTTTATCTTAGGTTGAGAGTGTCCCACATTAAAATAAATTCCTGATGAACACATTGGCCCAAAAGTAGCAGTAGTAACTACATCTACTTCCTTGAAGGTATTTTTATAACCTTTCTCCTCAATCAGAGAAAGAAGCTCATCCTTAGTAACCACTAAGGCTTTACCTTCTTTTATCTTCTGATTAATCTCGGAAATACTCCTCATTTTGCCTTCCTCTCTAACTCCTCAATTCTCTTTTCTAAACGGTGCAAAACTTCAATTACTGGGTCAGGAAGTTTATTGTGGTCTAAATCTACCCCACTAATTTTTTTGGGTTCTTTAGAAACAACGACCCTGCCCGGGACCCCTACAACTGTAGAATTAGGAGGGACATCTTTTATCACCACTGAGCCTGCTCCAATCTTTGCTCCATCTCCAACTTTTATAGGACCCAGAAGAATGGCTCCGGCCCCAATCACTACTCTATTACCAATAGTAGGGTGTCTTTTGGTCTTCTCTTGAGAAGTGCCACCTAAGACTACACCCTGGTAAATCAAAACATCATCACCAATCTCCGTAGTCTCGCCAATAACTACGCCTGCTCCGTGGTCAATAAAGAACCTCCTCCCAATCCTTGCTCCGGGATGAATTTCTACCCCAGTTAAAAAGCGAGAAATATGAGAAAGAAGCCGAGCAAAAGTCTTAAAACTTCTCCTCCAGAACCAGTGAGAAATCCGATGTAGCCAAATTGCGTGCAGTCCAGGATAGCACAAGATGACTTCGGCCACCGTTCGGGCAGCCGGGTCCTCCCGAAAAGCAGTTTGAATGTCTTCTTTAAATCTTTCTAATAGCCCCACTCTAAAACTTTATGTTAGTTCCTGCTCTTCTTCTTTCTTAAAAATCTCTATAAACTCGTGAGGAGTTTTTGCCTCCAATAAAGAGGCTCTCAAAGATTCTTTTTTAAGAAGACGGGTAAGGTGGGCTAATATCTTTAAGTAATTCTGAACTTCCTCCTTAGGAGTAGCCATAAGAAAAATTAACTTTACTGGCTCCCCATCCAAGGACTTAAAGTCCACGCCTTTATCTATTCTGCCTACAGCAATTATAAAGGAATTTACTGCATCTGTACGGGCGTGAGGTAGAGCGAGTTCCAATCCTATGCCCGTAGTTCCTAAATCCTCTCTCTCAAATACATCAGCTAAAAACTTATCAAAATCCTTTACCTCAGGAGCTCCTCTAAAGACTTCTGCTAAATTCTTTATTGCTTCCTCCTTAGTTTCTGCCTTTAAACCTAAAATTATCCTTTCTTCTTTAAGATGTTCGGATATATTTACCATTGCTCCTCCTCGATTAAATTGAGGTTTCTAAAAAAGGAAGTATGGCACAAAAAAGAGGATTTGTCAAGGGTAAGAATTTTGTCTTAAATTTTACAAAAATGAAAGAAGTTTATCCTATTTAGTTCTTTCTTTCTTAGGATTGAGGGTAGACAATCTATCCTGATACTGAGAAATATTCTGAGGAGTAAATTCACCTTCTTTGACAATCTTGGCGGTAATAAAGATAAGAAGGTCTATCTTTTCAGTATCGGTAGTCTTTCTTTGGAAAAGATTACCTAACAAAGGAATATCTCCTAAAATAGGCGTCTTATATACACTCTTACTCTTTATGTCTTTAAGTAAACCTCCAATAACTACCGTCTCTCCATCTTTTAATAAAATCTGGCTTTGGGCTTCTCTGACCAAAATAATAGGGTAATAATCTGTAGTGGTAGTTTCTCCTATCTGGGATTCAGCAGGAACATTTTGAGAAGAAGAAGTCACTGAAGGATAAATATTTAAAAGAATATTGTCATCTTCACAAATCTGAGGAACTACATTAAACTCTATACCTAAATTTTGGTAATAATCTAAAGATTTGCTGATTCCTACACTGGTATCACTGGATTCTATACTTGATTTTATAATTGGCCTTCTTTCTCCCACCATAATATAAGCTTCCTGCCCATCCAAAGTTAAAATTCTGGGAGCTGAAAGAAGATTGGTATGGACATCCTCTTCTAAGGCGTGAAGAATAACTTCAAATTGAGTCCCGGTTAATTTTTTGTAAAGTAAGGATAACCCGGCATCAAAAGGCCAAGTCCCAGAAAGGTCAGCTTTTGGGCCAAAAACCGAGGGAGCCTTTTGAGAACTCAAATTAATAACTCCTAACTCACCAACGACCTTGCCATTACTTTTATCTATGGGTTGATTAGTTAGGGTGCCACTATGAACACTTCCTCCTGTTCCCCAATCAAATCCTAAATCCTTCAATACATCTTCGTTTACTTCCATAATCTTAGCTTCTATCAAAACCTGGCGGGGCTTTACATCCATTTCCTTAATTTTTTTTATGAGTTCTCGCACCTTAGATTGAATATCAGTAATAATTAAGGTATCAGCCCTGATTCTTGCTCCAGTTTCTCTCTCAGCCTTCTCAAACTCACCCTCCAACCCCCCTCGGGCTCTCCACCCCTTTTGAGGTTCTATCTCCAAAGCTGTGATTTTCCCTTGGGGACTAAGCTGATTCTCTAAAACTTTTTTAACATCCCGAGCATCTAAATACTTAAGTCTGTAAATTTGAGTCTCTAAGGGTTCTGTCTTTTTAGCTAAAGTCTCTAATTCTCTCCTCTCTGGCAAGGTTTCCAAAGGTACTACTAGAATATGGTCACCTACATATTCCTTATCTAACTTGTAAGCTCTCATAATTATATCTAAAGCCTCTTCCCAACTCACATTTTTAAGTTGAAGATTTACCGTTCCTGCTACTTCCGGAGCAGTAATTATATTAATGCCGGCCACCGCCCCTAAACTACTGAGGACCTCTCTAATAGGCGTGTCTTTAAAAGTAAGAACAGGGATTTTATCTTCTTGTTCCTGAGAAAATACAGAAAACACACTCACCCATAAAATTCCCAAAACAATAACAAAAAATTTACTTTTCACCTTTTCCCTCCATTTTTAGAATAATTTCTTTACCTTTCTTGGTTAAAACAACCTCGTCAGGCCTTATCTCCTTTATCCGATAAGGACCAAATACATCTCCCTCTTTAAAAGAAGCATTATTTATAATAACGAGCCTGTCTTTTTTTTCTTGAGCATAAATAATCCCACTTAATTTCAAATCACCTACTCCTCTTACCAGTTTTAGATTAATAATACCTTCCTTATTTATTAAAGGTTCAAAAGGGTCCCTCTCTAAGTCTAGAGGATAGACAAATTCCTTCTCAGCCCTTAAAGGATGGCTAAACAAAAATAAAAAAACTAAAAAGAATCCTATTCTCTGACAATTCCCCATAATAACATCTCTACCCTCGTATCAGGAAACTCTCCCTTAATCTCTAATTCCTTAACTCTTAGATAAAAATCTAATTTCTCCAATCTATTAAGAAACTGGGCTAACTTATGATAGCCCACATTCAAATTCAAGACAATAGGTAAAGAATAGAATCTACCTTCAGGAGTCTTTTTAATCTCTTCCAAAGACTGAGGTCTCAATACAGGAATATTTAAACCCATCTCTCGGGAAATCTCATCTATCTTGGCCATTACCAGATTAACATCCTCTCCGGAGAGAAATTTCTTTTTAAATTCCTCTATATTTTTGCCCATCAATTCCTTCTGTCTTAAAAGATTAGATTTGTTCTTAAGAGCAATCTCCAGATTTTTAAGAGCATTCTTTTTTTCTCTTATCTCTTTGGAAATCTTGCCTAAAATAGAAAATTGAGAAGGCAAAAACACAAAAATATCTGCCCCCAGTAGAATAACAACTAAGGCTCCTAATATTAAAATTAGTCTATTTTTTTTCATTTGCTAAAACTCAATTCAAAATATAAAATGCGTCTATCCTTTATTCTTCTCATTTCTTGAGAAACAATTTTAATCTTAGGAAAAACTTTTGTTATCTTTGCTACTTTCTTAAGATTATCTATAAATTCTTTTAAAGACAGAGAAACATCTTTCTGATAATCTAAAACTGTTCCTTTTATAGTTAAGACCCCCTCCTTAAAAGTAATTTCTTTAAACCAGATATTTATAGGAAGATTGGTATAAATCAAATACATCAACTCCGAAAAAGAATATCCTGAATTAGCTATACTCCTTAAGCTGTTATATTCCTGAGAAAGTTTAGAGAAATTCTCCTTTAAAGAATTAATCTCCTGAAAAAAGGGCATTTTTTTATGCCAGGCAGATTTAATCCTGTTTAAAGTAGTTTTTCTCTGAAAAATAAAAAGGCTCAAAACTAAATTAAAACCTAATATTACTAACAGCCCTAAAAAAAGATAAGGCATAAGTTTATTAAGACAATTTATAGTCTTTATCTTCTTTTGATACTGTGGAGGAAGTAAATTTATCTCTATCATTTTTCTTTTGATTATAGCAGAGAACTGATAGCTACAGAAAAATTTCCCTTTAATTCTTCTAAATCTTTTTTAATTGAATCTTTACACTTAAAATATTTCAAAAGATTAAAAGGGCAAACCTCTATCCCTAAACCTCTAGCTAAAAACTCCTCTATCCCTTTACAGGCGGTGAGCCCTCCGGTAGAGTATATCTTCTTAACTGCTAAGTTTTCCTTTGTCTCCAAATAATCTAAAGAAAGTTTTATCTCTTCTATCAAATCTGAGCAAACCTCAGAAAGAAGTTCAAGACTGATATCTCTCTGAACAGCAACTAAGTCTCTAAAGTTATTTATAGGCTTTCCTAAAACATTGGAAAGACTCTCTAAAATATCTTTGGCTCCTTTCTTTATCTGCCGGGATAGATGGATATTATCCTTATAAACTACTGTAATCAAGGAAGAAGAATACCCTAAATCTAATAAACCTGCTGGATAACCTTCCTGGGGAAAAAATTTGAGGAAAGCGTTACTTAAAACTATGGGAGAAAGAGTAATTTTTAAAGGAATTAAGCCTGCTTCTTCTAAAATTCTGATTTTTTCCTCTACAAAATCTTTCTTGGCTGAAACGATGAGGAGTTTAAAACTTTCGGATCTGGTTTCTGTGTTATTAAGAATAGAAAAGTCAAAATATACTTCCTCAGCAGAAAAAGGGATATATTTGGAAAGCTCATAACTGAGAGACTGCCTTATCATCTTCTTATCCATCCGGGGAAAATCCACTACCCTTACTAATGTAGACGGTCCATCTAAGGAAAGAATAATATCTGGCAATAAGAAAGATTTGCCACGAGAAAATTTAGAAAGGGCTTCGGAAAAGTTTTCCTGAAGGTTCTGATATAAAAAGTCTGTTATAAAATAACTATCTTTGAATTTATAGCCTGAAACTATTTTTAAAGCAGAAGACCCCCAGTCAATAGAAACTTTTCTAAAAACTGACTGCAAAAAAGGAAGTTTAATCTTCATTTTAAAATAATTATTACACAATATTAAAAAATGTCAATTATTTTAGGACAAACCTACAGAAATGTTACAAAATTGCTTGGAACAAAAATGTTTGGAACAAAAATGTTCCAGGTTAGTCTTTGAAAAGTTCGAGGTGTTCTTCTTTTAATCTGTTTAGATTTTTTTGGGCGGTTTCAAAATCAGGTTCTATCTCCAAAGCTTTCTGCCAAGTTTTTTTTGCCTCCTCAAATCTCCCTAACTCTATATAAGCAATAGCTAAATTATTATAGTTAAAAACGTACTTAGGGTCTAAGTTTATGCCTTGCTTCAGGTATTTAACTGCCTCCTTATATAAACCTTTTTTTATAAAAGCTACCCCTATATTAGCATAGGCTTCTCCAAAAGAAGGGTCTAATTTAATTGCCTTTTTAAATTCTTGAATAGCCTTGTCTATAAGCCCCTTCTTATAATAAACACAACCCAACCTATTATGGGCCTCTACATAATCAGACTTAAGAGCTACAGCCTTCTTATGTTCTTTAATAGCTAAATCTAAAAATCCCGCCCTTTCCAAAAGGACCCCTACTCCTCTATGGACTGAAGGATTATCAGGATAAATCTTAAGCATCTCTAAGGCCAAGGAGAAATCATTTCTCCAAACAGGATGCCGGTTAATAGTAAATGTTGAATAAAATAAAAGAATTAGGATAACTAAGGTTATCTTAAAAAATCTAAAAGAGTAAACATTAAAGAGCCTAAAAATAAGAATTGAAAACAAAAGACAAAATCCTGGTAAAGGAAGATATAGATAGCGGCAAGCCATATAATTAACAATTGGCACTATGTTAGCCACCGGAAGAAGAGTAATGAAAAACCAAAAAATAGAGAAAGATAAATATTTTGAAGACTTATAAGCTCTTATACCTAAAATTAAAATAAATACAATTAAGGCTAAAGAAGATAGCACCCTAACATCGAATAGAGAATAACAAAGCCTTGCTGGATTCTCGGGCAAAGCCACATAGATATTGATAGGGAAAACCAACCACTGGATATACTGAGCAGCTACTCTCACCATATTAAGAAAATTTATATAGAGATTATCTGCTATATACCTGCCCAGAGGCTCGTCAATATTAAAAATTACAAAGCGAATATAAAGATAAAAGGCTAATATCAAACTGTAGCCTAAAAAATACTTCCTAAAGGTGGTGAATTCAATTCCTGTCCTCTCTCTAAAAAGAAGAAAATAAAGAAGAATGATTAAAGGAAGACTTACAGCCATCTCTTTAGAGAACAGGGCTAAAAAGAAAAAAAATAAAGAAAGGCTGTAAAATAAATTTCTTTTTTTTAAAGAGTTGGCAGATTTTATAAAAAGAACAAAGGAAGAAACAAAAAATAAAAAACAAAGCAAATCTTCCCTAAAAGTGATAACATCTACAGCTTCAGTATTCACTGGATGGACAGCAAACAACAGCCCTGCCAATAAAGCTATAATATTATTTTGGGTTATCAGTCTTATTAAGAAATAAAGAAGTAAAACATTAAGGATATGTAAAAGCAGGTTTGTAAGGTGGTATCCCCAAGGATTTAGTTTATAGAAGAAGTAATCTATAAAATAAGTTAAGGTGACTACCGGGCGATAACTACTTTCTCCTGAACCAATATTAATTACCTCTAAATATCTTATCTGAGAAGGGGAAGTAAGATAAGACTTATTAAAAAGCTGGCAGAAATTATTCCAAGATTTAATAAAGTTATTATTTACTATTACTAAAAAATCATCCCAAACAAATTCATTCTTAAGAGAACCAAAATAAACAACAAAAGTGATAACTATCAGGAGAAAGACTGCTAAATTATGAAAAGAAAAATACTTTTTATTAACCATTAACTAAAAAGAGTAAAGACCTTAAGGGGTGCAACTACTTTCAGTCCAGACATTGCCGGTAGTAACTACCCATTGTTTACTGCCTCGGGTATTACATCCTCCTGGAGAAGGCTGAGCTGAAATAGTATAACCAGTAGAATTCCAGCCTGAACAAGAAAATACATACCCATATTGAGTCTTTCCACAAATAGGCTCATTAAGATAAGGAGGAGTTGTAGTAGTAAGATCTGCTTCAGAATTAGGATAGACCCCTTCCTGAGCGGCATAACTTTCCAGAGCTACCACTAAGGCGTGAAGGGTTTCCTTTGTCCGAATTTCATTAGCATTAATATGAGCTCGCAATAAACTAGGGATAGCTATAACTGCTAAAATAGCGATAATTGCAACTACAATCATAATCTCTACTAAAGTAAAACCCTTATTCATCTTCTTTTATTTTAACACAGAGAAAATAATTTAGGCAAGAAAAGGAAGAGAAAAATTTAAAAGGCGAGGGAAAACCCTCGCCTTTTAAATTCATAAGAAGTAAACTTTATGAACAATTAGCAGTTGTCCAGACATTACCAGTAGTTACAGTATAACTCTTAGAACCACTGGTATTACACGAAGTAGCTGAAGCTTCAACTGTATAAGAAGCAGCAGCTAATGTACATGAGAAATCATATCCATGCTTTGAACCTCCACAGAAGGATTCATTAAGATAAGGTGGAGTAGCTCCTGTAAGATCACTCTCATTAGCAGGATACTGACCATTAGCAGCAGCGTAACTTTCTAAGGCTGTAACTAAAGCCTGAAGGTCTGCCTTGGCTGCTGAGTCGTTGGCATTAAGACGGGCTCTTAATAAGTTGGGTATAGCTATTGCTGCTAAAAGGGCAATAATTGCAACTACAATCATAATCTCTACTAAAGTAAAACCCTTTTTCATCTCTTCTTACCTCCTTTCCTGAGTAGACTTCGCTCTATTTTCAAAGAGCAACTCTCTATTTAGAGCCTACCATAAATCCAAGAGAATGTCAATAATTTTATAACTCTTTGTTAAACAAGTAGTTCTGCTTTTAACTTTATTATTCTAAGAAGATTGGCAAGTTTATCAGCTAAAATATATTTGGTAGTTTTATCTATAAAATCTTAATGACTAATAAGCTGGGTAATCTTAAGGATAGGCAAGAATAGAGAAACAACTATCCCGCCTATAACTATCCCTAAAAACCCGATAATTAAAGGTTCAATCATTGAGGTAAGCCCGGCTACAGCGGTATTTACTTCTTCTTCGTAAAACTGGGCAATCTTTGCCAACATCTCCTCTAATTTACCGGTTTTTTCTCCTACAGAAATCATTCTTATTACCATAGGAGGAAAAACCCCACTCCGGGATAGAGGCTCAGAAAGGGATTCACCCTCCTGAACAAATTTTTTAGCTTTAACTACTGCTTCTTCAACTACCTTATTTCCCGAAGTCTTTCCTACAATATCTAAACTTTGTAAAACCGGCACCCCACTACTTATTAAAGTAGAAAAGGTTCGGCAGAACTTAGCTACAGCGATTTTCCTAATAAGTTCACCCACTATAGGAAGCTTAAGTAGCCTTTCATCAATCTTTTTCCTTCCCTTAGGGGTAGCTGAAATCTTCTTCAAAACTACTCCCAAAACCACCAATCCTCCTAATATAAAGAGAAACCACCTCCGGGAAAAATTACTCATCCCAATAAGAATGCGGGTAGGCAAAGGGAGTCGACCTCCTAACACATCAAATATACCTTTGAAAGTAGGGATGACCTTTAAAATCAGAAAAGCAGTTATTACTATAGCCATAGAAATCACAATTACCGGATAAGCTAAGCTGGAGCGTATCTTTCTTTGAAGAGCCAAAGAAGATTCTATATAGCCACTGACTCTATTTAAAATTTCGCCTAACTTTCCTGAGGCTTCCCCTGCTTTCACCATGCTTATATAAAACTCGGAAAAAACCTTAGGAAACTTAGAGAGAGCAGAATGAAAAGAACTACCTTCCCGCACATTTCTAAGAATGTCTAAAATTACCTGTTTAAAGTAGGGGTTTTTAATCTGCTCAGAAAGTATCTCTAAACCCTGAACCAGGGAGATACCACTTTCAATAAGAGTAGTAAGCTGACGAGAAAAAACTACTATCTCCTCAGGCTTTACCTTTCCAGAAGTTGCCCGGCGGGCTTTGCCTTTCTTCTCGGTTATGGAAATGATAATTAGACCCTCAGCATGGAGAAAGTCTCTAACCTTTTCTAAAGAAACTTCCTCAATCAAGCCTTTAGCAATTTTACCCTCTTTTGTCCTTACCCTATACTCAAACAAAGGCATAACCCCTTAAACCTCCAAGAATTGAAAACCTTAATCTACTTTTCCAGTTAAAGTCAGGTTATCCGGAATACTTCCTTTAAGGAAGTAACTCCCCTAAAAGCTTTATCTAAAGCATCTTCCCTCAAGGTTCTAAAATCTAACTCTTTGCAAGCATAACTGGCTATCTTCTCTTCAGTCTCTTTACTAACAATCATTTCTTTTATCTTATCGTCAACCAATAAAACTTCTAAAACTGCTTCTCTCCCCAAATAACCTGTCCCTCTACAGGAAGGACAACCCTTGCCGATGTAGAAATCTATATCTTTATCTTTCAAGCCCAACTTCTCTAAAACTTTTTGTGATACTTTATAAGAAGTCTTACACTGAGGACAAATTTTTCTACAAAGCCTCTGAGCCGAAGTCATTACTAAAGAAGAAGCTAAGAGATAGGGCTCTACTCCCATATCCACTAAGCGGGTGATTGCTCCTACAGAATCATTGGTGTGGAGGGTAGAAAGAATAAGTTCACCAGTTAAAGAAGCTTTAATGGCAATATCCGCAGTCTCAGAATCTCTAATTTCTCCTACCATAATTATATCAGGAGATTGCCTTAATACTGCCCGTAAACAATTAGCAAAGGTAAGCCCTATCTCGGGATAGACCTGAATTTGAGTTATACCCTCAATCTGATATTCCACAGGGTCTTCTATAGTGATAATATTCCTTTGGGGAGTATTTAGGTGATTAATTATTGAATAGAGAGTGGTGGACTTTCCTGAACCAGTAGGGCCGGTAACTAAAAGAATCCCAAAAGGTTTTTTTAAGGCTTCTTCAAAAAGCTGACGAGGCCTCTCAGAAAAACCTAACTTTTCTAAACCAATAGATAGATTTGACTTGTCTAAAGCTCTCAAGACGAATTTTTCTCCATACTTCGTAGGAAGAGAAGAAACTCTAAAATCAACCTCTTTATTCTCTAATCTCACTTTAAACCTACCATCCTGAGGTATTCGAGATTCAGTAATATTAAGTGAAGACATAATTTTAAGACGGGCAATTATAGCATTCTGATTTTTTTTAGGCAAGCTAAAAGCCTCATGCAAAACCCCATCTATGCGATAGCGTATTTTAATCCTGTCTTCTTCAGGTTCAATATGGATGTCCGAAGCCCGGCGGTTAAGGGCTTCACTAATTACTAAGTCTACTACCCTTACTATAGGTGGCTTACTGCTTTCAGCTACCACATCATAACCTATAACCGCCTCTTCTTCACCTACAACTTCAGCTTGATTATCCATACTACTTTCCAACGTACCTAAAAAATGCTCAGGGCTCTCTTTCTTATAAACCTCTTCTAAAACTATTCTTATCTGGGAGGGTTTAACTAAGACTAAGTCTATATCTGAACCTAATTTCAACCTTAAATCATCTAAGACTAAAAGGTCTGGGGGGTCACTACAAGCTAAAGTTATCGCATTTTTAATCTTGGATATCGGCAAGACTTGATATTTATAGGCTAACTCCTGAGGGATTAGCCCAACCTGAGACTTATCAATTTTAAACTTACTTAAATCAAAATAAACAAGTCCTGTCTCTTGAGAAAGAAACTGACAATATTCTTCTTCTTTTAAGAGATTAGCTTCTTGCAATTTCTTCCTAAAATCTATTAAATCTTTAGATTCTTTAAATAATCTTAAAACTTCTTCTTTGTTTATTCCTTCTTTTTTTAAGATTAACTCTTTTAATCTTTCTCTGAGATTAGCCATCTCTAATCTTGGGCAGTAACTCTTAAAACTTCTTCTAAGGAAGTTAAGCCTTTCTTAAGCTTTAATACTGCATCTTCACGCAAAGTCTGCATTCCTTCCTGACGAGCTCTCTCTTTTAAACTCCCCTCAGGAGAAGACTTCAAAATTAACTCTTTTATGGTTTCAGTTATTTCTAAAAATTCACAAATCCCTATCCTTCCTCTATATCCGGTATTTCCACACTTCTTACAACCTTTAGGCTTATAGACTTTCACCTCTTTCTCTAAGTTCAGAACTTTTCTTACGTATTCGGGAACTTCTCCCTCCTCTCTACACTCAAGACAGAGTTTTCTCAAAAGCCTCTGGGCTAAAACTCCTAACAAAGAAGAAGTGACCAAAAAAGGCTCAACCCCCATATTAACTAAGCGGGTTACTGAACCACAGGCAGTGGTGGTATGAAGAGTAGATAAAACTAAGTGGCCGGTAAGAGCTGCTTTTATAGCTATGTCTACTGTATCAAAGTCTCTAATTTCTCCTACCATAATTATATCGGGGTCCTGTCTTAATATTGAACGGAGAGAAGAAGCAAAAGTTAAACCAACTTCAGGTCTAACCTGAACCTGGTTTATCCCTTTAAGCTCATACTCAATAGGGTCTTCTACAGTAATTATGTTTTTTTCTGGAGAATCAATATACTTGAGAATAGAATAAAGAGTGGTGGTCTTCCCACAGCCGGTTGGTCCACAAGAGATAATCATTCCGTGAGGACGCAGGGAAACCTGCTTTATCTTCTCCACCACACCTTCCTCAAACCCTAAAGCATCTAAGTTAAGCAAAGCTTGACTCTTATCTAATATCCTTAAAGCTACCTTTTCTCCTAAAACTGAAGGAACTATCGATACTCTAAAATCTACATCCTTAGAGCCAATTCTCATTCTAAATCTTCCATCCTGAGGGAGTCGGTGCTCAGCAATATCTAAATTAGCCATAACTTTTATCCGGGAAGTTATTAGAGGTTGCATATTTAAAGGAGGTGCTTCTCTCTCACAAAGTACCCCATCTATCCGGAACCGGACCCGCATACTCTTCTCCATCGGCTCAATCAATACATCAGAAGCCTTCTCTTCTACAGCTTTAGTCAATATTAAGTTAGTAATCTTAACTACCGGGCCCTCCTTGACTTCTTTAAGAACTACTGTCTCATCTTCAGAAGGTCTCTTTTCCTCCTGAACTAATTCCAGCTTAGAAGAAGAACTCTTCTCCAAAATATTTTCTATCTCCTCCTTAGCTGATTCTTGATAAAATCTTTCTAAGGCAGCTTCTATATCTGCTGAAGAAGCTAAAACTGGGTTAATCTCTAAACCGGTGAGTTTCTTTAAGTCATCCAAGGCAAAAATATTTAGGGGGTCAGACATAGCTACAGTTAAAGTATTACTTATCTTTCCTACAGGAATAACTTTATGTTTACGGGCATAATGAAAAGGGATAATCTTAGTCAGTTCTTCAGATACTTTAAACCGAGAAAGCTCAATGGGAGGGATACCTAAATCTTTAGAGAAGATAAGAAGCAGGGACTTCTCATCAATCAGGCCTAACTTTAACAATACTTCACTTAGACTTCCTCCGGTTTCCTTTTGAAGTTCCAAGGCTTTATTTATCTCTTCTTCACTTACTAATTTACTCTCTTTTAAAGTCTTTAATATCTTTTCTTTAAGCCCCATAGAATTTTCAATTCAAACTTTCAAAATACAAAACTAAGGGTTCTCAGCGTAACACCTCTCTATTGCTTTTCTTATATCCGAAGCAGTAGCTACAAATATCTGAACATCTGAATTGCTAATATATTCTACATCATCTATAGCCTGAGGATTTAAGGGATTAGCCATAGCTATGGTTAAAGTAGAACCTATCTTATCTATAGGGATAAGACAGTACTGAGAGGCTACCTGTTTAGGAATTATCTTAACAAGTTCTTTAGGAATCTCATAGTGTTCTAAGGGAAGGTAAGGAAACCCGTACTGTAAAGACAAAATATGAGCAATATCCTCCTCTTTAGCAAAACCCAAAGAAACCATTACTTCTCCAATTAACCCTCCTCTTTCTTTCTGCACTTTTAAAGCTTCTTGAAGTTGGGTTCTACTAATTAGCCCTTTCTCAATTAAAAGTTCTCCTAAAGGTTTATCAATTCTTTTCTTAAAATACCTCATTATATTGAAGAAGCTTTACTTATAAGTTCTTCAGCTGAAGCCCCATCTATGGGATTCTCGGCAACAGAAAAGACTAAATCTAACCCCTCAGCCAATATCTCCTGCTTAATCTTAGCTAGCAACTCTGAACCTTGCTTCTCTAACTGGGCTTTACTCTTTTCGGGAGCAATTATCCCTAAGGAGTCCTCAGATATTCTTACTGCTTTTTGGCCTACTTCTAAACTATCTTTCATAATATTAGCTATCTTCTTTAGAACAGACTCTAAAGCCAAAACCCCTATTTTATCTATATAATCTCTAAAATTCTTAATCTTAATAAGAATAAAACCACAGGGTCTTTGATTAACAATCGCCCTTTTAACCTCTTCATCTAATCTCTCCTTAGCAAACTTAGCATTATAGAGACCGGTGAGAGGGTCATTTATTTCTAAATCTTTTATCCTTTTCGATATTCTCTGGTGTTCTATTATAAAACTTATGTGTTTAGAAAATGTCTTCAGAGTATCTAACTCTTCTTCAGAAAAAGAAAACTCTAAACTCTTAACTCCTGCACCTAAAATTCCTATTATCTCTCTCTTTAAAAAGATAGGCAGAAGCACAAGATTATTTACTCCTAAGATATCTTTAGAAAAATTTTCTAATTCTCTGCGAGGGTTATTCTGGTCTAAAAGGATAACTTCGCCTTTCTCTATCAGAGGTTTAAGAAAAAAATCATCTTTAGAAAGGGTTTTAAAATTTATATTCTGGCTTGGTTCTCCAGCTTCCAGAGAAAAAAGCCCTTTTTCTAAATCCAGAAGAATAAAGGTTAAATCAAAATTTAAAATACTCTTAATCCTTCTTACTATCAGCCTAAAAACTTCCTTTATGTCTGTACCCTGGGATACTAAATCATTTATTTGAAGAATGGCAGAAAGTAAAGCTATTTTTTCAGAAACTTCCTCATTAAGTTTTTCTGTAGTTTTACTAATTTCCCTTAACTCCTGAAAACTCTTTCTAACCTTTACTGTCATCTTATCAAATATTTCATCTAAAAGTTTTACTTCATCTTCTGTAGGTTTAACTTCTCCTAATAAAGAAAAATTTTCTTGGGTCTTCTTAATAATACTGGTTATAGAATTAAGAATCTGGACAATTATCCACCAACCCAAAAGGATGTTTATCCCCAAAATCAAATAAGTATAAGAAGGTAAATTCTTATAAGCCAGATAAAACCCAACTACTAACAGAGGAAGAAGGGAGATAAGACAAAAAGCTATAAAAATCCTCCTCTTTAAAGAAAGAGCTTCTAAAGGTAAGAATAATTTCTTCATTGTTTCTCCTAACTAATTCTAATCACTCCTTCTAAAAGGAGTTTACCATAAATTTAACCTTAAAAACTACTTAAATTTCTTATGTCTTCTTAAGGTTGCTTCTAAAAGAGTTAAACCTGCCTCTAACTCCTGAGTTTTGTAGAATACTCCGGAAATACCTAAGGAGTGAAGCTTTTTAATCTTTTCCTCGTCTACATAAGCACTCACAACTATTACCGGAAGTTCTTTATCAAACTCCCTTATTTTTTCTAAAGTCTTTACCCCATCCATACCAGGCATATTTAAGTCTAAAAAAACTATGTCCGGTTTTTTCTCTTTAATCAGCTCTAAACCCTTCTCTCCGTCAGAAGCTGTTATTACATAGTAACCTTTAGAACTAAACCAAAAAGCCATCGGCTTAGTAAAATCAGGCTCATCATCAATTAAAAGAACTTTAACCTCTTTCTCCATAGCCACTCCTTTAATTTTAACTCTTCTCTATTGGTAAAATAAAGATAAATTTTGCGCCTTTACCTTCTTGACTTTCAACCCATATTTTTCCTCCATGAAGTTCTATTATCTCTTTAGCTATAGAAAGACCTAAACCTGTCCCGGTTACCTCTGAAGTTCTAAAAGAAGCTTGATAAAATTTATCAAAGACTCTGGGCAAATCCTTTTGGGGAATACCTGCCCCTGTATCTTGAACAATTACTTTTAAAGCGTCTTCTTCTAAAAAACTACTAACTTTAACTTCGCCTCCTTCAGGAGTAAACTTCAAAGCATTGCTAAGAAGATTATTAAGCACTTGCAGAACCCTATCAGGGTCAATATTAACCTGAGGAAGTCCTTCTCTAACCTCCTGAATAAGCTTTATCGACTTAGTATCTGCCCAGTGTTGGAAACTACTTACAGCCTCCCTTACTACCTCCTCTATTGAAGAAAGCCTTTTATTTAAAGCCATCCTCTTAGCTTCCAGCTTAGACATATCTAATAAGTCGTTAATTAAATTAGTAAGCCTTTTAAGATTTCTCCGGGCAATAGATAAAAATTCTTCCTGTTCCTTAGAAAGAGAACCCACAGCTTTACTTAAGAGCAAAGATATAGACTTGTCAATAGCCACTAAGGGTGTTCTCAATTCGTGAGAAACATTAGCGATAAATTGAGACTTGAGTTGGTCTAATTCCTTCTGCTTAGTAATATCACTTAAGACTGAGACCATACCCACGGTCTGGCCTTTCTCGTTTTCTATTACTGCTGTGCTCGCCCTTAATATTTTCTTGGTCTCATCGTCCTGACTTACCAATTCTATTTCTTTCTCTTCCTTATCAGGCACTCCTTTTACTAAAGAAACTAATTGTTCTTTTTTAACTCCCTCTAAGAGGGATTTACCTAATTTATCTTTTTTATCTACCCCTAAGAGCTTTTCAGCTGCAGGATTAAGCATAATAACTTTTCCCTGAGAATCTACAACTACTAAACCCTCAGCTATACTCTTAACTATCGCTTCTGTACTCTTCTTCTCAGCTAAAACTTTCTTATATTTCTTTAAAACTATCTCTTCGGTTTTGGATTTTTCATCTATTATCTTCTGGTATTTTTGCTCTAACTCTCCCCTCGCTTTAGCAAGTTTTTCCTGAAGTTCTTTGCTAACTACTGAATATATTGCTTTGCTTACCTCTCTACCCTTATACTTAGAATCTACTACTCCGGCTACCTGTTGATAAATCTTATCTTTTAAGGCCTCATCCTCTAAATCTACATAAAAATCTTGGCTTTGTCTTTCTCCCCCCTCTCTACTCTTACCCCAAAAATCTACCACTTTAGCTACGATAAAAGCTACAACTAAACTACCTATTGCTACTATAAGATAAATCATACATAATCCCTCTGTCTAAATATACTTGATTAAAAAAGGGGTGTCAATATAAAAGAAACCTAGAGTTTCCCCAAAATTTTTAAGTTAGTAAGGGAAGAGCAAGAGCTGTTTTTCGTTACTTTGCGATTTTCTTTTCTTCCAGGGTCATCTCCATGGTGTATTAAATAAAATTCTAAATATCCCATCTGCTAAGGCATAGTGTTTGAAGGGCGGTATCTGAAAGAATCTTTTTGCTTTCTCATAAATCTTCTTAAGAAGAATATTTAATTTTAGTTTTCTACCCAGATATACACTTAAGAAATAGAACACTGCTAAGAGAAAAGATACTGTATTCCTTAATCCTGGGTAACTCCTTACCCTTACATCTTCTAAATTATATTCCTGCTTTAAGAATCTTATGCTTTCTTCTACCTTCCAGCGGGTAAGGTACATCTCTAATATTATAACAGGATTCTTATCTACATTAGTTAATAAAAGCATGGGTTTATCTCCAAATCCCTTTATTGCTACAAGCCATAGTTCTTCTTTTATCTGGAGTATTTTCACTTTCTTCTTGCCTAACTCAACAACTCTCTTCTCCTTAAATCCTTGATTATCTATCTCCAGTTTATATCTTTGATTATATTCAATGAATCTTTCTGCTATATCTTTTGCTTTCTTTTTTTTACGGTTATTTCCTAAAAGATATAACCTTTCTTGCTTTATCCTGATAATAAACCTTAAATTATCAAGAAGCATTGATTTTATTAGCTCTTTTCTATCTGCCCCTCTATCTATTACATATATACCTTTGCCTTTACTATACCTGTTTTGTAGCAATCGCTTTTAATATCTGTCTGTTCTCACTCTTAAATCCACGAGCATCTTGAGAGTATAATTCACTATATAAAGGCAACGAGTGCTCATCATAAATATTTGCTCCAATAACCTCTAATACCCAGTATCCCTTAACTGTCTCCTTCTTCATACCATCCCATACCCGGGTTAAAAAGTCCATCTTTTTAGCATAGGGTTTATGGATATGGGTTATATCTACGGCTAATACTATGTCTTGTTCTATTCTATTTTTAGCCTGTTGAAGAATCTTATCATTCATATGTTCTCCCAGGGTAGACTCTTGAATATTTCTTGATAATCTATTTTCTGTCTTTATTAACTTTATCTCTTCATCCAGGCTTCTTGATATTTCTGAAAGTTTTATATCCTTAGAGGCTTAAATTCCAAATAACATTTGATGAATAAACTTCTTCTCGGTCTTCTTTAATCCTTCACTCAGCTTATCAGAAAGCTTTACCAATTGCTCATTGACTTTTTCCTTGAGTATTGTATCATCTTTCATAGGGGCACCTCCTTGTTTTTGGGGAAGTCTTTGCCCATTTTTCTGGCTAAAAATATTATAAAACAAGGAGTGCCCTCTTTGTAGATTTTTATTTTCTTATCCCTTTGTTTATTATAGAGTTAAAAAAAATTGGGCTTATTTTTGGGGAAAGTCCAGGAAAGAGACCTGGGGTTTTTCTCTATTTTTTCAAAGTATCTAGGGTTAATCATCAACGAATTTACGAATCTGCACGAATATACGAATACGTCTGTTCGTAAAAACCGCCTATCGTTCATCGTTTATCGGTTTCGGCTAGGTATCGGCTTCGTAACTTGACATTTTGTTTTCAAAACATTTTGTCAAGTTACAAGGGCACTTAGAAAAAATATAACAAAATTTATTGCTATAGCAATTAAAATTGTTAACATTTGATTTCTGGGCTAAGGTTTACTTATTAAAGGCTTTTTTCTGCAACATTTCAGTTTCAAACTAAAATGTTGCATAAGCAGTAGGTTTTATTTTTGGGGAAACTACTGAAAAGAGGAAGTTAGGTTTTCCGGTAATCGCTTAAAGAAAGAACGGCCTTAATACCTTGAAGAAGCTGATAATTAGTAAAAGGCTTAGGAAGATAAAAATCAGCATCAAAACTATAGCCCCTCTTAATATCTTCGAGCTTATCTTTTATTGAAAAGATAATAACTGGCGTTCTTTGTTCAAGATTTTGCCTCAGCCACTTAAGAACTTCAATCCATTAGCCTTGGGCAAAATAAGGTCTAATAAAATTATATCAGGGTTTACTTCAACAATTTTAGCTTTAGCTTCTTCTCCATCTAAGGCAGAAAATGCCGAAAATCCCTGCTTAGTTAAGAAACTTCCTACAGACTCCACAATATCTTTCTCGTCATCCACAATTAAGACTTTCTTCATGCTTTTTAATTTTCCATAATCTATTCAAAAAATCAAGAAAAAATTGTCTAACTCCTGAATAGATGCTATACTTTAATAAAATGAACAAAAAAAGTTTTACTCTTTCTGAACTCCTGTTAGCAGTAACTATCCTAGCTATAAGCTTAGGGTCAATACTATTAGCTTTAGTACAATGCTTTCTTCTTAATGAAGCCAATCGAAATTTAACGATAGCCCTAACCCATGCTGAATATGTATTAGAAGAGATTAAGAATACCAACTTTGAGAGTATAAAGACTAAGATAGAAAATGGAGACTGGGATTGGGATTCTTCAGAAATAGCTTCCCAGGGTTTAATCCCTTTAAATAATGAAAATATAGACACAGCTGTAACTGGAACTACTCTTTTAGACATAGAAGTTACTGTAACCTGGAAAGACCGGGGCTTAAGAAATAGGAGTACAAGTTTAGAAACTCTAATAGCTCAACCTTAAAATGAAAAATAAAGACTCTTTTACTTTAATAGAAATATTAGTAGCTATCTTCATCTTGTCTCTTATAATTATTTGCGCAACCTCAATCCTCTATCTGGGAGATTTAAACTGGAGAAGAGATTCAATCCTTTTAGAACTCCAGCAAAAAGCAAGGATAGCTATGGATAGGATGAGCCGAGAACTAAGACAGGCCCAAGGCTCCAGCATAACTATTAGTAATGAAGGGAAAAACATATCTTTCTCTATACCTGATTTATTAGGAGGAGCTTACGATATAAATTATTACTTAGATATAAATTCAAACCAAATTATCCGGGAATATCCGGCAGGAACTACTCAGATTTTGGGAAACAACATAAGCTCTTTGAATTTTTCTCTCTCCGGAGACACTCTTACTATTACTCTCCAGGCATCTAAAAGTTTAAGGGGTAACCCTCTCAGCCTTAGTCTTAAAGAAAAAATAAAGTTAAGAAATTAAAGGGGTTTTAAAAAGGTAAAAAAATTGGAAAATCTTTCTCCTTTAAGTTATACTTTATAATGGGGGTTATGAAGAAAAAGGGAGTTGGTCTAATTTTGGTCTTTCTAATCATTACCATTTTAGCACTATTTTCTACTGCCCTCCTTACTCGAACTATCTCGGAAAATAACTTAGCTAAGAGATACCAACAATCTCTTAAAGCTTTCTGGTTAGCTGAAGCAGGAGTCCAGAAAGCTCTCTGGGAATTAAACTATGGGGACTGGAGTGAGTGGGATACTGATGAAGAAGGAAATAAAGTTTTAGCTTCCTATCCCTTAGGAGGTTGGGGAGAATTCTCAGTTTCTGTCTCGGGAGTAGGAACTAACCAACCTACAATTACTTCTTCCGGACACATCCCTACAGTAAGTGAAAGCAACATTTCTCGAAGTCTCTTGGTGAAAACCGCCCCACAAACCCAGCCTCTCTTTACTCATGCTGGATTTGGAAACACCTCCCTAACTATGAGTGGTAATGGTAAAACTGACAGTTATGACTCTTCTCTGGGTCCTTACGGAGGAGACAATATTGGCTCTAATGGTGATGTGGGTACTAACGGAACCTCAGCAGGAGCAATCACCCTTAGTGGCAATGCCCAGGTAAATGGTGATGCTGGTACCGGTGAAGGAGGAACTGTAAGTATCTCTGGAAACGCTGAAGTAAGCGGAGAAATTACTGATAATATAAATAGAGAACTTCCCTTAGTAAGTAGTATGGACGGTTATACTTCCGCCCAAAGTCTAACCGATAAGGGAAGTTATTCCCTATCGGGAAATAGCAGCGATACTATTAGTGAAAGTGGAAAATATGACTCAATATCTCTCTCTGCAAATTCTAAACTATATATAGAAGGAGATGTAGTGCTCTATACTACCAGTTCTTCTACTGCCTTAAATATAACAGGGAATGCTCAGATAATTATTAATTCTGGTTCAAGCTTAACTATCTATACTGATGGGAAATGTCAAATTGCTGGAAACGGAATAGTAAATAACACTACCACTCCTTCTAACCTTCAAATCTACAGTACCTACTCGGGAAGCAGCAATGGCGTAAAAGTATCAGGCAACGGTGATTTATACGGAGCAATCTATGCCCCTGAAACTGAGGTAAAAATTACTGGCAATGGCGACATTTACGGCTCAGTAGTAGGAGACACAGTAAAAGTCACTGGAAATGGAGACCTCCATTACGACGAAGCCTTAGCTAATATAACCACTTCTTCGGGAAAATATACAATCGAAGTCTGGCAGGACCAGCAAAACCCTTATTCTTTATAAAACGATAGTGTAAACTATTTTGTGCACTTTTCCTTTGGCAAACAAGGAAGGTATAAAAAGATAGCCTCCTGTATTGGGAGAAATTCAAGTTTATTAACCCAATTTAAACAGGAGGCTATATATGCA
>Ga0180301_10000338_pt1 | contig 36421 bp, 37 predicted proteins | sample GuaBasSediGuay16_FD_121797 | JGI IMG/M metagenome (GOLD analysis project Ga0180301, IMG submission 121797) | Subseafloor sediment microbial communities from Guaymas Basin, Gulf of California, Mexico - Guay16, Core 4569-2, 12-15 cm | ecosystem: Environmental > Aquatic > Marine > Hydrothermal... | reverse complement strand
TGTTGTCTTATTTATATCTTGTGTCTTCTGGTGGCGATAAAGTGGTCGGGGTTCTGGAAGTCTTATGTTTGGAATTATTTCGGATTGAATATGGTATTGGGTGAGAGATTGTATTATTTACAAATTTTTTAAATCGTATTTTTCATTTGTAAGGGTTTTCAATCTTGTATTTTTTCGGAATTGTATTGCTCAGTTGAAAATTCTTTTTCATTCTTTAAGCTGGTCGCGAATGCTGTATATGTGTTGACGAGATAAGTGATGTTTTTGGCGATCAAGATGTCGTTGTCGAAATTTTAGAAATCTATTATAATTTAATATAGTTTTTAGCATATTTTCTATCTGTAAGATTCTTATGCGTTAAAATACACTACTCAAAGTTTTAATTCAAATTAATATATCTAAAAATAAATATAATTATATAGTAGTAAAATATGTAAGCAATCAAAATTAATTTTTAACCACTTTGCTGCAAATATTTATATTAGTGTAATTGGTATTGGTTCATCATGCTTCCAGGCTTATATTACACGTGAGGTTTTTTCAATGGTAAAAGTACGGATCACGGATACCACGTTGCGGGATGCACACCAATCGCTTATAGCTACCAGGATGCGAACTCGTGACATGTTGCCGATAGCAGGTGCGATGGACGAGGTCGGTTTTTATTCGCTTGAGGCATGGGGTGGTGCTACTTTCGATTCCTGCATCAGGTTCTTGAATGAGGACCCGTGGGAGCGGCTCAGAAGCCTTCGCGAGGTTGTTACAGAGACGCCGCTGCAGATGCTGCTTCGTGGGCAGAATCTCGTGGGCTACCGACATTATGCCGATGATGTTGTGGAGCGGTTTGTTCTGCTTGCAACCAAGAATGGGATTGGAATATTCAGGATCTTTGACGCCTTAAACGACATACGAAATATGCTCACATCCATTAGAGCAGCTAACGATGTTGGTGCTCATGTGCAGGGTGCTGTCTCTTACACTATAAGTCCTGTGCACACGATTGAGACGTATGTTAAGCTTGCAGAAGAGCTTGAAGCCCTTGAGTGTGATTCTCTCTGCATTAAGGATATGGCAGGTTTGATATCTCCAAAAACGGCTTTTGATTTGATCACGGCATTGAAAGATCATATCAGTATTCCTGTGTGTCTTCACAGTCACTGTACGAGTGGGATGGCGCCGCTCAGTTATATGATGGCGTGTGAGGCTGGTGTGGACATTCTCGATACTGCATTTTCGCCATTTGCCAGTGGAACCTCACAGCCAGCGACCGAGGCTGTGATTGCAGCCCTTGAGGGCACCGAGTACGAGACCGGGTTATCCCTTGTAAAGATTTCAGAGATTAAGAAGTATTTTGAAGAGCTCCGAGAGAAGTATGGGGCGTTAATCGACCCGATCTCAGAGCGCATCGACACCAATGTGTTAATCTACCAGATACCGGGTGGCATGCTCTCAAACCTCGTGTCACAGTTGAAGGAACAGGATGCCATCGATCGATTTGATGACGTGCTCGAAGAGATGCCGCGTGTGCGCGAAGACCTGGGTTACCCGCCTCTTGTGACACCTACGAGCCAGATAGTCGGTACACAGGCGGTTTTGAACGTTCTGATGGGTGAGCGTTACAATGTTGTGCCGCGGGAGGTGAAGGATTATGCGAAGGGGCTTTATGGACGCACACCTGCGCCGATCAAAAAGGAGGTGTTTGAGAAGATACTGCCAGATGAAGATGCAATCACCACGAGGCCTGCTGACTTGATTCCACCCGAACTTGAGAAGATGGAGGCTGAAGCGGTTGAACAGGGTCTTGTTAAGAAGAACGAGGACGTGCTCACCTACGCGCTGTATCCTGCAATTGCACCGAAGTTTCTACGAGGCGAGGCAGAGGAAGAAACGCTCCCAGAGAAGACCTCTACTACGAGCGTGGAAACAACAGCAGGGGCTGGGGCTCCGATCGCTACAGAGTTTAAGGTAGAGGTTGATGGTGATATCTTTGATGTGAAGATCCGGCCGATGGGAGGTTGTTCAGAGTTTGACGTCTCAGAGTTCAGAGAAAAACCTGAGATAGATGAGAATACCCTTGTGGCGAGCATGCAAGGGATGGTTTTGAAGGTAAAAACGAAAGTCGGTGAGCATGTGGAGAAAGGTGATGTTGTGGCTGTGCTTGAGGCGATGAAGATGGAGAACAATCTTCATGCCCATAAGAGCGGTGTGGTAAAAGAGATCTACGTCCATGAGGGAAACACCGTCTCAAAGGACGAAGCCATAATGTTGATCGAATAAAACAAGAGGGATGGTGATCCAAGAGGATGTTCAAGAAGGTTTTGATCTCAAACCGTGGCGAGATCGCTATAAGAATCATGCGCGCATGCAGAGAGCTTGGTGTAAAGACCGTTGCCGTTTATTCTGATGCTGATGCGAATGCACTCTTTGTGAAGTATGCAGATGAGGCGTACCATATAGGACCATCCCCTGCATCCCAGAGCTATCTCAACATGGATAACATAATCCGCGCAGTGGAGTTGAGCGGTGCCGAAGCGGTGCACCCAGGGTATGGTTTTCTCTCAGAGAACCCTGAATTTGCAGACCGCTGCCGAGCCGAGGGCATAGTCTTCATAGGTCCCTCTGCGAGTGCTATACGGAGTGTTGGGAGTAAGGTTGAAGCGCGAAAGACGATGGAAGCGGCAGGCATACCTGTTGTTCCAGGCACAAAAGAAGGGATAACCGATATCGATCGTGCAGTCGGCGTGGCAGATGGGATCGGATACCCTGTAATCGTAAAATCCTCGGCGGGTGGTGGCGGGATCGGGATTGCGATCGTCCACAAATCAGAGGAACTCCCAGACGCCATAGAATCCACCCAATCAGTGGCACGTTCAACATTCGGAGATGATACCGTTTTTATAGAGAAGTACCTCGCGGAGCCGAGACACATCGAGTTCCAGATACTTTCCGACTCCAGTGGTAATACCATACATCTCTGTGATCGAGAATGCTCGATTCAAAGACGGCACCAGAAGCTGATAGAAGAAGCGCCCTCGCCTGTGATGACAGAGGAACTCAGGGCGAAGATGGGTGCGTCAGCTGTTGAGGTGTCAAAAACCATCGATTATGAGAACGCAGGCACGGTAGAATTTCTGTACTCAAAAGGTGATTATTATTTCCTTGAGGTGAACACGCGCCTCCAGGTCGAGCACCCGATAACAGAGGTGATCACAGGTGTTGACCTTGCAAAGGAGCAGATCAAGATCGCGTGGGGCGATGAACTGAGCTACACGCAGGAGGATATCACGATCAACGGGTGGGCGATAGAGTGTCGGATCAATGCTGAGGATCCGCTCAACAACTTCGTGCCATCGCCTGGCAAGGTCAAACGATACCGTTCACCTGGTGGACCGGGCGTGCGCGTCGACAGCGGCGTCTACGCAGGATACACCATATCCCCCTACTACGATTCGCTCGTGTCAAAACTCACGGTCTGGGCGCAAGATCGCAGTGAAGCAATCGAGAGGATGAAGCGCGCGCTCTTTGAGTATATAGTGGTTGGTGTGAAGACAAACATACCATTCCACAAGGCGATGATGAACAGCGCTGCATACCAGAGTGGAGAACTCACCACACACTTCATCGAAGACCACAACATCCTTGAAGACGTTGAGCGGTTAAGCAAAAGTGAGAAGGCGAAAGGCGAAAGCCTTGCGAGCGCCTTAACAGCAGACGACAAGAAGATTGCAGCCATAACCGCAGCGGTTGAAGCATACATACACCAGAAGCAATAACTAGCTATGACTAAAAACCAACTCGTGGTCATGACCATGCGCATACCATAAGTGTTATACCTCACCCCTTCCACATTCGTACATGATGAGCGCAATTGAGGATCATTTTGAGAAAGTTGAGGATCGGATGAGTTTTGACGAGTTCTCCAAGCTGATCGATGAGAAGAGAACTGTTATGGGCAGCCTCTGTGATGACGATACCTTGTGCATGATGATACTGCAGGAACTTGGGGTCGATACACTCAAAAAAATATCGGAGATAACAGCTGACTCTGGCAAAGTGAGCATAAAAGTTAGAGTATTATCAGTTTCAGAAGTCAGGGAATTCTCACGTGACGATGGAAGCACTGGAAAAGTTGCAAACCTGATCGTAGGTGATGAGACCGGGAGTATCAGGGCGGTGCTCTGGGACGATTCCGCTGGGTGTGTTGCAACGAGGGAGATAGCGGAGGGGATAAGCATTGGGATAACAGGGTTTGCGCGTGGTGGCGAGAATGGGGTTGAAGTGCATCTCGGGCGTTTCAGCACTATCAAACCACTTGATTACGATGTGGAGGTGAAGATCAAGCATTATCAAATAGCAGATATTGCCGAGGGGATGGTGAGTATCAACCTAAGGGCACGAGTGATAGATGTGGGCAGCGCCAGAAGCTTCAAGCGCAGAGACGGGGGCGAGGGAAAGGTGCGAAACATCACACTGGGTGATGAGACTGGTAAGATCAACATCACGCTCTGGGATGAGCGCACAGAGGTACCATTTGGGGAGGATGACACAATCGAGGTGAGAAATGCTTATGCCAAAAAGAACAATTACACAGGAAAAACAGAGCTCCAGTTGAGCCGCGAGGGAGTGGTGGAGCAGACAGAGGCTGATATCGGGTACAATGAGAAGATCACTCCGATAACCGATATTGAGATCGATCGCACCTACAGCATTCGAGGGTTTGTCAGTGGCATTGGAGAAATAAGAGAGTTCACCCGAAGGGATGGTGGTGTGGGGCAGGTTGCAAACATGCATGTTTCTGATGATACTGGGCGGATAAGAGTGACGCTCTGGGGTGATCATGCCGAGGTTGTGGATGAGATCGACATCGGAAGCGAGGTTCTGATCATTGATGCACAGACGAGAACAGGGTTCAGTGAAGAGGTGGAACTGAACCTCAACTGGAACAGCAAGGTCAGGGTTCTGAAGCGATGATAGCGTGTCAATTCTTTTAGACAGATTAATCGTTAAAAACAAATAGCAAATTCTAAGTAGTAGGAGTAGGAAGTTTTTTTCCCAGCGTAACTACTTTATATGGTTGGTCAAGAGTTATGCATGGTGTGGCATTATGCGACACAGTGTCACGGTGCTTCAGGTCAGAGATCTGAAGCTCTCTCTTTCTCCCAAAAGAGAGATGCCACAGGCAGGAGAGGTGTAAGATGCACAAAGAGGAACTGATCCACCTGCACACGCTGATGGTGCAGCTCAAGAAGTATTTTGAAGAGGAAAGGGATGGAAGCTTCTCAAGCTACGAATCACTCCACATAAGTCCGGTGCACGTACATAGGAGCAAAGCCGAACACAAACACGCCATATTCGTCCTCGGAACAGAGCTTGCAAAGACAATATCAAAAGACGACTACTCTGGGACGGGGCGAATATCTATGCGAATGGAAGAACTCGCAGACCACAGTATACCATCCTCACTGAAACTGGAGGCATAAACCCTCCACCATCCCCTCTAATTTTACACCATCTCAACAAAATTATGGATCATCCTCAAACCAACATCCCCACTTTTTTCAGGATGATACTGGGTGCCGATCACATTACCTGCTCGATTGGCAACCACTGCAGCAAAATCTACACCATAATCACACGTAGCAACCACAAACTCAGCACGCGTCCTCACATAATACGAATGCACAAAATACACGTAAGAGCGATCAGAGACCCCACTGAAGAACCAAAGACCAGAATCAAAAGAGATGGAATTCCACCCCATATGCGGAACCTTCAACCCACCAACTCCAAACCTCACAACCTCTCCAGGAATCAACCCAAGCCCAGCATGACCGCCACCTTCCTCAGACTCAGAGAGAAACATCTGCATCCCAAGACAGATTCCCAGAAGCATCTTGCCATCATCAACAGCCTCAAACAACACCTCCTGCAACTGTCCAAGACGTGCCATCCCATCATGAAACGCGCCAACGCCAGGAAGCACCAACCCATCAGCACCCTTTATATCAACCAAGTTGCTCGATATAACAACCCTGGCACCAGCACGCTCAAACGCCCTCCGCACACTTTTAAGATTTCCAAGCCCATAATCAATCACAACAATCGTCTTCACAAGAACACCACTACGAATTTGAAGTATTTATTTGCAGTTCTGTAGTTTAACTCTTCCTACTGATGTTTTTTTGGAGTGATTGTGCGAAAAATCCATTCACCATCTTTAGCACTTCTTTTGGTCTTTATCAACCGAAGAATGCCTGTGGAGCGAGTGTTGTTCATTTTTTAGTAGGGGTGGTGTGCAGAAATTTATTAAAAAAACGGTAGATAATGAATTTTTTAAAAAGTTCAATAGGTGTGGTGATAAAGACGGGGCCTCTCTTCGTCCTACATGTACAACTGTTGTTTCTGATTCTAAAAAGTAACATTTATAACCATTGTCCAGTTATAGATTCAGCGCTCAATTTGTGTTGAGTCGCTGTTTGATTAAGGTGATGATGCTGACTGAATATGATGAGCGGATCAGAGAGCGGGTGAAGAAATATCTGATGCGTGACGAGACTGGTATTCGAAAGACCGTTTTGAAGCTGTTTTTGGAAGATAATGCCTTTACAACAGAGGCTGTTTACAAGTTTCTTGTGTCCAAGAACTTTGATGTGAATTATCGTGGTGTTTCAGCTATGGTGGGTCTCATGAACACCAGACTGGGGATTCTGCGCATAGACGTGAAGGGTGATCATAACAGTTACTCTCTGAAAAAAGAGCATAGAGAGGTTGTGAGAAGCGTACTTGACAACTACTGAGGAAGGTGACTTGATTTGAATGTATTACTGATAGGTGGTGGTGGAAGAGAGCATGCCATTGCCGAGGCAATAAAGAGAAGCAGACACGATGTGAAGTTATACACTGCAATGTCGAAGAGAAATCCGGGCATTGCAAGACTATCTGAAGACGTACTCCTCATGAAAGAGACTGAGGTTGAGAGAATCAAGGACTACGCACTTGAGAAGGGGATAGAGCTCTGTTTCATAGGACCCGAGGCACCGCTTGCAGCCGGAATGACCGATCAGCTTGAGGCAGGAGGGGTCAGGGTCTTTGGACCAACTCTGGATGCGGCACGAATCGAGTTTGACAAAGCATGGACGAGAAACTTCATGCAAGAGCACAAAATCAAGGGCAACCCACACTTCAAAGTCTTTGACCGATCACAACTGCGAGAAGCCCACGAATTCATAGACCTGCTCGGAGATGTGGTTGTGAAACCAGCAGGGCTCACAGGTGGAAAGGGCGTGCGTGTCATGGGCGATCACTTCAGGACACTCGATGATGCCAAAGAGTACACCGATCTGGTGCTGGAGAAGGATGATGTAGTGATCGAAGAGCGGCTTGTTGGCGAAGAGTTCACGCTCCAGGCGTTCAGCGACGGCACACATCTGTCATTTGCACCCGCAGTTCAGGACCATAAGAGGGCTTACGACGGTGACAGGGGACCGAACACAGGTGGCATGGGATCCTACAGTGATGTAGGCGAAACACTCCCCTTCATGAATTATTACGACCTTGATGCGGCGCGTGAAATAATGCAAGAGACTATAGACGCACTGAAAGCAGACGGCATAATATACAAGGGACTGCTCTACGGACAGTTCATGCTCACGCGAGAGGGTCCAAAGGTGATAGAGTTCAACGCCCGCTTCGGAGACCCTGAAGCCATGAACACTCTACCACTCCTAAATACAGACATAATTGATATTGCAGAACACGTAACAACAGGAAAACTGAACGAACTTGATGTGAGCTTCAAAGAGCGAGCCAGTGTCTGCAAGTACCTTGTACCAGAAGGATACCCTGAAGACCCTGTAACAGATACCGAGATACGCATAACAGAGCCACTCGGAGATGCTCTCCTCTTCTATTCGAGTGTGTACGAGAAGGACGGTAAGGTCTACACCACATCATCTCGAGCCATCGCTCTTGTCGGGATTGCAGAGAATATTATTGAAGCAGAAGCGATCGTGGAAGAGGCAATGCATGCCATCAAAGGATCCCTACACGCAAGGCATGATATCGGAACAGAGCAATTGCTACAGCAGCGGATAGATCACATGAACCAGGTTCGGGGCAGGTGAATGATCCAGATCAGAGATCTGGGTCTCCTTTGACGAGGTCGGATGATGAAACACTTACTCTCACTCAAAGATCTTACACGAAACGAGATAATTGAGATTCTGGACACCTCAAGTGAACTCAAAGAAGACCGAAAGAAGGGCGAATTAAGGCACCATCTCAGAGACAAAACACTTCTATTGCTATTTGAGAAAAAATCAACCCGTACCCGAATATCCTTCGAAGTAGCAATGAGCGAGATAGGAGGAAACAGCATATACCTAAACCCAGCGGACACACAGCTTGGACGCGGCGAGACAATAACAGACACATCAAAAGTGATATCAAGATACGTTCACGCCATAGCAGCACGGGTCAATGACCACCAGACACTCAATAGTCTTGCAGAAAACTCAACAATCCCTGTCATAAACGCACTCTCAGACCTGGAACACCCATGCCAGTTGCTAGCAGACCTTATGACCATAAGAGAACACAAAGGAGATCTGAAAGGGCTCACACTCGCATGGATCGGCGATGGCAACAACGTCTGCAACAGCACAATCCTCGCATGCAGCCTCACAGGAATCAAAACCAGAATCGCAACACCAAGAGGCTACGAACCAAACCAACAAATAGTTGCAGATGGACGAATGCTTGGAGGAGACATAAAACTTACACACAACCCAACAGAAGCAGTCAAAGACGCAGACATACTCTACACAGACGTCTGGATCTCAATGGGAGACGAGAAAGAGAGAGACCAGCGGTTGAAAGACTTCGCACCCTATCAAGTCAACAGAGAACTGCTTGAAGGAGCCTCGAATGATGCAATAGTACTACACTGCCTACCAGCCCACCGAGGAGAAGAGATCACAGACGAAATCGTGGACGGACCAAACTCAAGAGTCCTCGACCAGGCAGAGAACCGACTCCACACAGAAAAAGCACTGCTGCTCAAATTATTAAAATAAAAAACACAAACATACAAATAGCGAGGGTCGCCCAGCCAGGTCAAAGGCGCAGGGCTTAGGACCCTGTCTCGAAGGAGTTCGTGAGTTCAAATCTCACCCCTCGCACTCCATAAAATTTATTGTTTTTGATTAAAAATATATTTTGTGCAATATTTATTCAAGCGAATCAGTGTTTTGGACTGCAAACTAATTAAATCGGGCAATTTTTTAACAATTGGTAATCTGCGGTTGTAAATTTTTGTAGGATATAGATCTCCTTTGGGATATCTTGTACTAACGGAATATGGCAACGTGATGACAGCTAAATAAAATAAAGCAGTAGAAATGGTTATGTAATGTAAAGACTGCAAATGCATTAGTTTGATTAAAAGTTCGAGTTCCTGAATAGTGAATTTATTTTCAGATAGTTCTTTCTTTAGCAAGTATGCAAAATTATTATTTTTTGGATTCTCTAATTGTCTAAAAAGTTCTTCTTTAGTTTCTTTCAAATTATTTTCAGTTAATTTAAAATTTTTAACATTTTCTATTCCCTCTTCCATCTCCTTTTCTGTTTTCGATATTTTTATAAGTATTTCTCGAATTTCTCGTGGTGATATAAAAGCTAAATCTGTTTTTGCTTTTTGGATCTCTGCATGCTGTTTTAAAGCCCCGTTACACCCTTTTATTGTGTCTTCAACACCTAAATTTTTAATAAAATCAGTATTTTTTAGTTCGGGGAGTCGATTTAAATTTCTTGATAAATCTTCATATCTCTGTTTTAGTTCAATGATAATATCTTTGTATATCCTCGTTGCATCGTGATTGACTTTTCTCATATCTTCTTCAGTATATTCATTTAATCCCAATGCAAGCGCTTTATTTGCTTTTTCAACACTTTGAGCAAAATAAAAGAGAGATTGAGGATACAATTTATTTTCATATAAAATCTTAGTCGCCTTCAAATCCTTCTTAGCTATTTTCAAATACTCCTCTACCAAATCCATATTCTAAACGCACCTTTCAATAACCCTTTTTACGCTTACAGCTATCGTGACATGATATCTGATGCTGCAGAAGACATGCAAAGAGACACTCTAATCAGTGTTTAAAAAATCTATAAGTGCTTGATGCGTCGTAGGGACTATCTCATGCCTTTGCTTTTATTTTCTTCAGCCTGAATGTCTCTTCTCTCTCCATTTCTTCAAGTCGCAGTGCTATAAAAGCCAGTGCCTCTTTCAGTTCAGGTATGAGTTTGAACTCGAGAGCGTTCACACGGCGCTTTGTCTTCTCGATGTCATCGAGCAGTTTCTTCATCGTGGTCTCGATCTCTGCTGCAAGAATTATCTTCTCAACAAGGCTCTCATAAGCGTCAGCCGCTTCGTCGATCCTGGAGCTCGTGCCGATGATACCGTAGCCACGCTCGGTTACGCTCTTTTTGACACTCGTGGATTCGATCTTTGGAACAACGACGCCCATCACATTTTTGCTCTCAAGCTCTATCTGGGGCGTGTCCACAAGAGAGAAAGCAGTGGAGTTCACCACCACGGTTCCCTCGATCGATTTTGCAATGTTCAGTTTCTCCTGAGCAACTGCATAGTCTCGTTCAAGTTCGCTGCGCACGTCTTTTGCCTTCTCAAGAATATCAAACATCTCTATTATGAGCCCATCGCGCTTCATCTTAAGAAGTTTATGACCGCTCTCTGAGAGTTTGATCTTCTTCTTGAGCTCTATCATTTCCGAGCGAGTCGGTTTGATCGTGTCTTTTATCGCCATGTGAACACCGATGTCTCAATGTCTAAATTATATTACTCGGCTGTGGCTTCAGCTTCAGCCTCGCCAGTGGACTCGGATGGTGGCGCTTCTGCTGGTTTCTTGCCGCGGTGTGATGGATGGTACTTCTCGATGAACTTGTTGTCAATTCTTGTGAGTTGTGTCTCGGGGAGCGATGCCAGGAGTTCCCAGCCGAGATCGAGCGTGGTCTCGATGCTCCTATCCTCTTCCATCCCCTGTCTTACGAAGCGGTCTTCGAAGAGGTCTGCAAACTCAAGTAGCTTCCGATCCCGTTCAGAGAGTGCTTCCTTGCCAACAATTGCAACAAGCCCGCGGAGATCTTTGCCCTCTGCATAGGCTGCGTAAAGCTGGTAAGAGACTGCCTTGTGATCATCGCGTGTTCTGCCAGGGCCGATCCCTGAGTTCATCAACCGTGAGAGTGATGGGAGCACGTTCACTGGTGGGAAGATGCCCTTCATGTGGAGCTCTCGTGAGATAACTATCTGTCCCTCTGTGATATAACCGCTGAGATCTGGTATTGGATGAGTAATATCATCTCCTGGCATCGATAGGATAGAGAACTGTGTGACAGATCCTTTTCTGCCTTTTATAACTCCCGCCCGCTCATAATTTGTTGCGAGATCGGTGTACATGTAGCCAGGATAGCCACGCCGCCCAGGAACCTCTTCTCGTGCAGCGCCCATCTGGCGCAGTGCCTCGCAGTAATTGGTGATATCGGTCAGGATAACAAGCACGTGCATGTCATGTTCGTATGCAAGGTATTCTGCGGCGGTGAGTGCAAGCCGCGGTGTGATCAATCGTTCGACTGCAGGATCGTCTGCAAGGTTCATGAAGACCACTGCACGCTCAAGTGCACCTGTCCGCTCGAAGTCGTACATAAAGTGTTGTGACTCTTCGCTTGTGATGCCCATTGCTGCAAATACGACAGAGAACTCTTCTGCTGCGCCAAGCACCTTTGCCTGGCGTGCGATCTGCAGAGCTATCTCGTTGTGTGGCAGACCTGAGCCTGAGAAGATCGGGAGCTTTTGGCCGCGAACAAGTGTGTTCATCCCGTCGATTGTTGAGATGCCTGTCTGGATGAACTCTGCAGGCGGGTTTCGTGAATATGGGTTGATAGCTGCCCCTGTTATATCCCATCGATCCTCTGGCACTATTCTTGGACCACCGTCGAGTGGTTCTCCTGAGCCAGAGAGGATGCGTCCGAGCATGTCTGATGATACAGGTAGCTTGATCGTCTCGCCTGTGAATCGCACACCAGATCCTCGGTTCAAGCCGCCTGTTCCTTCGAACATCTGGACCACCACCATATCCTTAGCAGTGTCAAGCACCTGTCCCCGTTTGACAGAGCCGTCATCGAGTGTGACGTTCACAAGCTCGCTGTAACCAACAGGCTCTGTCTTTTCGACGAATATAAGTGGTCCTGAAACGTCTCTAATAGTTTTATATTCCTTTGTCATAGTCTTTATTCACCCCGCAGTCCTGTAAATTCCAGATCTGCCTTCTTCATTATAGCATTGAGAGACGCATCTAGGTCCGCCTCAAACCTGACCTTTGCAAGCGTATCCTTGGATTCAAGCGAGATAATATTTGCCACTGGCACACCTGAATCAAGGGCTGCCACAGCCTTCTCACCCCATGCAAGAATCGCTTCCAGCATCTTGTACTGGTTTTTCATTGGACAGTAGCTATCAACATCATGATATGCGTTCTGCTGGAGGAAATACTCTCGTACCATGCGTGCAACCTCCAGTGTGAGCTGTTGGTCGTCAGGCAGGGCATCTGATCCTACGAGCTGCACGATATCCTGCAGTTCTGCCTCGAGTTGGAGCAGGTTCATCGCCTCACCCCTGAGTTTCGTCCACTCGCTTGATACATTTTCATCGTACCACTCATCAAATGTCCTTCCATATAGAGAATAGCTGGTGAGCCAGTTTATCGCTGGGAAGTGTCGGCGCTGTGCAAGCTTTGCATCGAGAGCCCAGAAGACCTTGACGATACGGAGTGTGTTCTGTGTAACAGGCTCTGAGAAGTCTCCACCTGGTGGGGACACTGCACCAATTACTGTGACCGATCCATCTCGTCCACAGAGAGCCTTGGTACGGCCTGCACGCTCGTAGAACTCTGCAAGTTTTGCCGCGAGATACGCTGGATAACCTTCTTCACCAGGCATCTCTTCGAGTCTGGATGAGATCTCTCTCATCGCCTCAGCCCATCGTGAAGTCGAGTCTGCCATGAGAGACACATCATAACCCATGTCACGATAATACTCTGCAATGGTGATTCCTGTGTACACAGACGCTTCTCTCGCCGCAACAGGCATGTTAGAAGTGTTTGCAATAAGCACCGTTCTCTCCATGAGTGGACGGCCAGTCTTGGGATCTTCCAGTTCAGGGAACTCGTTCAGGACGTCGGCCATCTCATTGCCACGCTCACCGCAACCTATGTAAACCACAATCTCGGCATCGCTCCACTTTGCAAGCTGCTGTTGCATAACAGTCTTTCCACTTCCAAACGGCCCTGGAATAGCGGCGGTGCCGCCTTTTGCAAGCGGGAATAATCCGTCAAATATCCGCTGACCTGTGATGAGTGGTATTGTTGGCCGCAGTTTCTCAGCAACTGGCCTCGGACGTCGTACAGGCCAGTAGTGCATTAACTTTAGTTCTGTTCCATCAGATAAGAGACCGATCACATCATCAACCGTGAACGTGCCTGCATTGATCTCATCGATCACACCTGAGACCCTGGGCGGGACAAGTATTCGATGCTCGATATTCTCTGTCTCCTGCACAGTTCCAACTATATCGCCGCCACTGACTTTGTCACCTTTGTTTACAAGTGGCTTGAATTCCCACTTCTTATCGTGGTCCAGGCCACTGGCACTCACACCACGCTGGATGAAATCGCCCATCTTCTCCAATAGCACAGGGAGCGGTCGCTGGATACCATCATATATGCTCTCAAGGAGACCTGGTCCAAGCTCCACCGATAGGGGCATGCCAGTGTCAATGACAGGCTCACCTGGCTTGACAGCTGAAGTATCTTCGTATACCTGAATGATCGTCTTTTCTCCTTCTATTCCGATTACCTCGCCCATCAGGCCTTCGTCTCCAACCTTCACCACGTCGTACATGCGAGCGTTTATGCCAAGTGCCGTTACGACAGGACCTGAAATTCGATAAATTTCACCTTTCACTTCCACAGATCAACACCTACTGCTTGTTTTATCTTTTCTCTCAAATTACTTTCACCTTCTCCTCCAATTGCAACTAAAGTCGGCTCGACCGATTCATCAAGCTCGTATCTCAGTTGAGATGGTAGATTGGCCAAATCATCATTATGCATTACTCTTATTCCAACCTCTGAATCACTCATCACGTCTTGCACCTTCAAGACTTGCTCCTCACCTGTTACTTCATACACCTTTTTAACTCCTGCAAGCCTGAATCCAAGCGTGAATTCACTGCTACCAATAACTGCCAGTTCCATTATCACATCACCAGATTATCTCGTATCACGTCATCGCTCAATTTCAGCTCTTTTCCCCGCGCTATAATCCGCAGGTTGTCTACTTCGATCTTCTTGTGCAGTACGTAATCAAGCACTGGTAGTATGGATAGGGGATAGTAGTGAGAGATTCGTGATGCAAAATTCATCAGATATGCATCCAGTTTTGTCTCAATCTCGGTCAGACTGGTACCCTCTTCACTGACAACGTCAGCTATAGAACTCCAGTATGAATATCCATCCAATGAATGGATTAGCTCAGAAAACGAGAGTCCTGCGAGTCTGATCAAATCAGATCCTTTAAATTCCAGACCGCCAGGAATGATTACGTCCTGAACTCCTTCGCGCTCAACCCCAGCCCTCTTCAATCTGAATAGCGTCTTCAAGTTTTTTATATCTATCTCGGTTTGAAGAAACTTCAAGAAAAGTTTCTCGCCAGGAGAGACGCCTATTGCATCGAGCAGTCTAGAATAATACAGCTTATCAAGATCATCCTCTATTTTGTTCAGCATGCCTCCTTCATAATCCTTCAATACCTGGTAACATGGTCTATTTTGAAGGGAAGTTATTATAGCATCCACACTCTCTAATTTCGCCATTGATTCAAGATCTGGATAGTGCAACCCACCTGCTGAGACCACGTAATCCAGTATCTCTTCCTCTGGTGCCCCATAGTATTTGCCTCGGAGCACGGTCTTGATATTCCATATATCCCATCTGCGCATGTACTCTACTATCAGATAGTTGACCTGCCCACGAGAGATCTCGATGAGCTTCCTGTATGAAGCGCCAAGATTCCGGTTGAGAGCATGCTCAAGAAGGTCGATGGCTCTGAACCTTGCTGAAAGTTCATCAACATCTCTCTTGTACTCAGACTCTTCTATGAACCGGATGATCTCCGGGAGTTCCATGTTCAAGAGCTTTGGATAGGTATCCTTAGGAATGAGCTTTTTCTTTCGCGCACGTACACGAGCAGTTATATATGCATAAGCTGGGGTTTTGAAGAGTCCCATTCGATCTTCACCCTGATAGTATATCTGATATCTGTTTCAACGATCGCTCACTCAGGTCTTTCAGTAGCGTATCGTATGTATAGTCGTACTGCACCGATCCGTCACTGCTTTCGATGACAACACCGCCAATACACTGTATCTTTCCAGCGTACGGAGATCCAGATATCTTCTCAACAATTGTCCTGTCTTTCTCGTTAGAGTAGATCTTTGAGCCAGGCTCAGCATGTTTTTTGAGAAGTGCGTCCAAGAATTTCTCATTCTTTTCAGAGGGCATACTGGCTATTCGCTCTGCCACATTATTCTGTACCTCTTCAAGCAAGCCCTGACGTGCGTTGAGCAGTGCTCGTTTCATTTGGAGGTGTGCACTCGAGACTTCCTGTTTCTTGAGCTGTTCAACCTCCATACGGACTGCTTCTTCTTTCTCCGCTCGAAGTTTTGCAGCGTCACTCTCTGCCTTTTCAAGAATCTCGTTTGCTTCTTTCTCTGCCTCCTGCAGTATTGCATCTGACTGTTCTTTTCCCTTCTTCAAGATCTCGTCTACAATCGGTTCGAGTCCCATAGGCCTGATCCCTGTAAAAGATTTTATTCGTGTTCTCTTCTTAGAACACGAAGAGCAGTATCAGTGAGACCACAAGTCCGAATATGACAATGGACTCTGGTATAACGGTCATAAGCAAACCTTTACCGAAAAACCCAGGGTCCTCAGCCATGACACCAATAGCTGCAGAGCCAATGCTCTGTTCGCCTATTGCGGCACCAATACCTGTCAATCCTACTGCTAGACCTGCACCAATTGCAATCAATCCTGCTGCTTCAGCTTCTACCATATCTTTTCATTCCTCCGTATATTTGCGTATAAAGCCGAACGGATCATACTCTGTTCCGCCGCCTTCATAAAATTTAGTGAAAAATTCCACATACTGCAACCTTAACGAGTGCAGTCCTGGACCAATAATTCCAAGGAGCAGATTTATGGTGTGACCAATTATCAACACCAAGATGCCCACTGCAAAGAACACTCCACCCTGCGTAAAGAGCACATCCTTACAGATAGTATTAACAGCAAGTGCAATACCTGCCGATGAGAGTCCGATTGCAAGAATCCTCGCATAGGAGAAGACATTACTGAGCAGTGTTGGAATCTCCATTATCGCAATAGGCCCCTCTCCTTTGACCAATAGGATAAGCCCAACTATTACGAGCACGATACCACCTGCAAATATCGGATCCTGTGTGTTCATGGTGGCACTGCCCATTATTGCTGGCATAGCAGGCACAATTGCCATAATTCCACCGAATAGTATCAAGAGCCAGCACAGTTTTTCAAGCACAGCATGCTTAACTCCATGCTCAACACCGACATTTCTGAATCCAATGAGCAAGCCAAGTGTTACATGAAGTATGCCTACCACAAATGTCATGGCAAGAAGCGGCTGTACTGCTGCGAATCGATGCACAGGAAGATGAAGCATCCCAATATGTGGGCCATTGATGGCAAGAATGCCATACTCTTCCACCACACCATGGTGCACTATGTTAAACAATGGAAGTCCAAACACTTCGCCGTAAATTATGCCAAAGAAAATCGTTGAGAAGGCTGAATATAAAAGAATGATACAGAGCTCATGCAGCCCTCCAGATTTAACCTTTGACATTATAATCCATGAAAGAAAGATGAGGAGCACACCATAACCAATGTCTCCAAGCATAAGCCCGTAAAACAGGGGAAATGTTATAAACAGTATCAAAGAAGGATCAATTTCTTTGTATTTTGGAGTTGAAAACGTATTCACGAGCAACTCGAAAGGTTTTGCTGCTTTTGGATTGCTGAGCGCGATTGGAACATGTTTCTCTTCTTCTTCATCCACTTCGAGCTTGGAAACGTAGATTTTTCCGCCAGTACTTTCACTCAATCTTCTTCCGAGGTCATCGTATCTGTCAATGGGAATCCACCCTTCTGCAACGAACGAATTCTCGCTCGTAGCAAATTTGAGGGGCGCTTCCGCTTTCTGTGTTTCTATCGTGAGATATTCCTCTGATGAAAGTATGAATTCAGCATATTCTGTCTTTATTCGTTCACGTTCAGATTCAAGTCCTGTTAGCCTTGTTGAAAGTTCTTCTTTCTTATTTTTAATACCATCAAGGAGCGACTGGGGACTGCCTTCAAGTTTTGGTGGTTTGAGTTCCACAAAAGTACTTTCATCCTGAAGTACCTTAGTTATTTCAGCTTCTTTTTCCACTGGCACTGCAAGAGCAATCGTCCCTCTGCCATCGAAACTGCCAGTGTATAATTCATATTGACTTGTCTCTGCTCGTATTGCATCTTCAATCGCGTTATCGATAAAGCCAACAAATACTCTTATTGATTCATAGCCTGTATAATCTTCAAGTGAAAGCGGAAGTGTTGCAAGCGGTTTTATTGCATCTTCAAGATCCTGTTGTGTCTTAAGCTCAGTCTCTGCAACTCGTATCGCATCCTGTCGACTCGAAACTTCTTCTTCGAGATGCGAGAGCTTTGATTCTATCACGGATGGAAGCTCTTTTGCTGAAACCCTGCCTTTAATTGAGCTTTTCTCCGATAGACCAAGTTGATTGGCGATTGAACGCAGTGTCACCAGACGCTCAGACAGCTTTGATGCTATCGTGTGGGGCTTTCCTATCTTGAAACCACTCTCGCTCTCATCATAGTCAGCTATGTGAAAGAGGTTCATCCTGTGGAGTGTTTCTATGGTCTGTTCAAGCACGTCCTTTGTACCAACAACCACTACCTTGGTCATTTTTTCAGGTTTAAGCATCTATAACTGCCCTCTCAAATTCTTTTACCAAGAAATCAGCCGCTTCATCCAGTTTATCAGATGATCGTGCTTTGAGCAATTCAGCCTCTTCTGTCCCCTTTGCCAGTATCTCTTCTCGTTCCTTCTCGATAGCTTCTTTGACACTCGCCCTCGTTTTCTCTATATATTCATCAGATTCATGTTCTGCTGTTTTTTTGATCACTCGTGCCTTCTCTTTTGCTTCCTGAACTTTTAGTTTCTTCTCGTCCAGGGCTTTGGAGACCAGCCCCTTCGCATCTTCCTCTGCTTTTTTTATCTGCGACAATATCTCAACCTTAGCCATCCTAAATCCTCGGTACGATGTCAATTACATATCAGAATCCAACCCCTACAATACCACATCCAATACATAAACCATTCGGTTTTAACCGAGGGGCGTGTACGCCTGCTATAGCCGTTCCAGAACGATTCTGACAAGAGCACTCTGGTCAAGTGCAATCGCTTGCACACTCAGACCCGCATGCACACATTGAAGTGTTTGATACATCTCTGCACGTCAGTTTTATATCGTACCAGATGCAAAGAGAGATGTTGTGGACGCTTTTTATTTATTCTTCACACAGGCTTTCATTGCGGTCTTCATCATTGTTGATCCTGTTGCGAATATCATGGTCTTTCTCTCGCTGACCGAAGACAGGAGTACAGGCGAAAGGAAGCTGATCTCTGGGAAGGCTGCTGTCTTTGGATGCATAGTTATACTTGGTTTTGCCATTTTCGGCAATTTTATTCTCTCTTTTTTCAATATCACGATAGATTCGCTTCGTGTGATCGGCGGGATTCTGATACTTGCAATTGCAATGGATATGCTATATGGTAGGCTGTCGAGAGAAGGATATACACCCGAAGAAGCGTTAGAATCTGGTGTACGCGAAGATATAGCGTTCTTTCCACTTGCCGTTCCAATGCTGGCAGGTCCTGGTGCCATAACGACTGTTGTCATCCTGATGGAAGCTGCAGGCTCATTTGCATTTGACATTCTTGTTCTTGCCGCAATCATCCTAACTTTCTTCATAACCTGGATATTATTTGTAACATCTGAAAAAATCCACCATTTGCTCGGTGTTACAGGCCTCAGAGTAATCACGAGGATGATGGGGCTTATTCTCGGTGCAATAGCGGTCCAATTCATAACAACAGGCCTCTGGAACATCTATCTATCACTCAGCGCGGGTGGTGTGTGACGGCGAATATGTTAGGCCATAAGAGAATTGTGGATAGAGCCATCACTTGAAGAATTAGTGCATAAGGATAAGGTGTATTTGAAGTTAAATCCAAAATCATTCTGTGACGTTATTAACTCCTTACATCCTTGAAATCTTTGTCATGAACTCCGATCGAAAGCCACCTATGATGGGAACTTAGGCACTTGTGATGATAGTTAATTATTTATCTGGAATCGTGGTGTTATGACTTGATAGCTTAATAATTTCATGGAGTTTTTTTTAGATGAAGGAACAGACCGAAGTTAGGACATTGAAAGAGGGTCGTTATGCGATGATTGATGATGCGCCATGTATAATAAAGAGCATCTCTCACTCAAAACCAGGCAAACATGGTTCGGCAAAAGCTCGTATAGAAGCCGTAGGAATCTTCGACAACCAGAAGCGCTCCCTCATATCACCTGTCACAGCCAAGATCTACGTACCACTGGTTGAACGTAGAAACGGACAAGTTTTATCCATTGCAAATGGCGTGGCACAAATCATGGACCTTGTAGACTACTCCAATTTTGAGATGAAGATTCCTGACAACCTGATCGATAAGATAGAGGAAGGAAAAGAGGTTAACTACCTGAAGTCGATGGGCATGACCAAGTTTGACATACGAGTATAAAAGAAACAGTGACATAAGACCCGAGACTCATGCTCTTCGCAGATGCGGACTCTGCCTACAATGACGCCGATTATGTGATCTTTGGCGCACCGTTCGACGGCACATCAAGCTTTCGAAGCGGAAGCGCCAGCGCCCCGCAAGCTATAAGAAACGAGTCCTACAACTTCGAGACCTACAATCCCAACCTCGATGTAGATCTCACAGAGTTGAAGATCCATGATGCAGGAGACATAGAAGCTGGAGAGAAAATCTCCACCACGCTCTCAAGAGTCGCCTCTGCCACACGAAACTACGTGACAAGAAACAAAACACCCATCATGCTCGGCGGCGAGCACTCACTCACAATAGCTGCGGCACGAGAATGCACACCCGAATGGATCATAATACTGGACGCACACCTCGACCTACGCGACGAATACGAAGGCGAGAAATACTCACACGCATGCACAACCCGCCGCCTATACGAAGAAGTAACCAAAAACATCATAGAGATCGGAATCAGAAGCGGAACACGAGAAGAATACACATTTGTAAAAAGAAACAAGATCCACTGCTACAACGCAGATCAAATATTCAAAAACGGAATCAAAAGCGTGCTCAACAAAATAAAAGAGCATATCGGCGATGAGACGATCTACCTATCACTGGACATTGACGCAATCGACCCATGCTATGCACCCGGCGTCGGAACACCAGAACCATTCGGAATGACACCAAGAGACACCCGCGAAATAATCTGGACACTCGCCCCCACATGCGTCGGGTTCGACGTGGTGGAGATCGTGCCAGACCTCGACATCAACACTGCATCCCTCGGAGCAAAACTGACACGCGAATTCATAGCCGCAAAAAGAAAGCACCAACAAACATAATTATTTGAACAATCAGTTCATCCAGTCTCATAACAGAAACCCGTCAATTTTATATGCTTAAATGCCTGAATTTTCTGAGTTTATAGATTTTTTGGGGTGAATAGCTTTTTGAAGGCATGAACTTGAGCACGTGATAGCAGTCAAATTTGTGCCTTTTTCATAATTTTCTTTGGATAGGCTCTTAGTAATCTTTTGTTATCACTATTTCGTTTCCTATCTTCAGTATTTTCGCTTCTTTTTCGTTGTTTGATACAAATGGTGGTTTTTTTATCGTGTGTGTTTTGTGAGTCTCTGGGTCGAGTATTTGGAGGGTGTTTTTCTCGCTGCTCACAACGATTGCAGTTTTTGCATCTTTTACTGCTGCTACTTTTTTTATGTTTTCCATATCTCTTTTGCTGATGGTTTTTTTTGTGCCGTCTCGCAGGTTTATGGTTGTGACAGTTTTGCCTGTTTTTATGATCTGGAGGGTGTTCTTTTGCTCTTTTATTATGTCTCCTTTTTTTAATTCTGGTATTCGGAGTGCATAGGTTGTGCGGTAGATATCTTTTCCGTCTTTTCTACCGACGAGTTTTGGTGATCGGGTGAGTGTTGTTCCGTCTTCTGCTGTTATTTTCTGGGTGATCTGTCTGGCTGCGTGGTTTGAGCCTATGTAGAAGTCTGTTCCTCTTTTGCGTTTTATTGTCTTGGTGATGAAGGCGGTGCTATCTCCCTTTTCGTGGATTTTTTCTATGAGTTTATCTATTTTTTCAGTGTATTCTTCGATTTCTTCATCTGTTGGGATGTGGTTCTCTCCTCGCAGTTGTATTATTGCTTCGTAGTATCCTCCTGCAAGTCTGCTGCAGATGTTGCAGGTTTCACGCTGGATGCGTAGAACGAGTTCGTCGTTGTAAGTGATCTGGTTGTTGTATACGGTTGCGTCTGCGTGGATCTGCACGGTGCAGGTGGTGTTGCCAAGATTTTCAATTTTAAGTGTTACTTTAGGGTCTTCAGCGTCTTCGTGTATTTTGATATTTTTTTCTGCTACATTGATAATTATTTTGTTTAGATCTGTTTCTTTCTCGGGTTTGATCCATTTTTTTCCTGTGCGGTACGCCGTGCAAGCGGGGCAGACGTTGATTTTTATTGTTCTTGGGTGCTCTATGAGCGTGAGCGTTTCAGCGTAGCATTTTTCGCAGAGGCTTTGATGGAGTTCTTTGGCAGGTCTGCCGCATCTGGGACAGGAGAATTCGCGGTTCATCTGCATTCGCCCATTTACGCCCTCTTCACACTCTAATCTTCATCCCGTCGTATCCGAGTGGCCATCCCTCCTCGGATTCGTTCTGTAGCGAGTGGAGCTTGTCCAGGGTGTATTCGTCGTGGCGTTGGGTGCTGTTGTACAGGCTTGCCTTGTTGTGTGGTGGGTAGAGATGGCTTATGTGTGTGAATATCACGCTCTTTGCATCTGTTCTCCGTGTCATTTCAAGCGCTTCTTCTGCATTCATGTGCTTTATGAGTCTGATCTCTGGTGGTGCGATGGCATCTGCAATCAAGAGGTCTGCACCCATCATTACATCAATACTCTCAACTGGGATATCGAGTCGAGTGTCACCTGTGATAGCTACTTTTTTGCCATTTTTCTCTATCACCATGCCTGCACAGTCCTTGAGCCGTGGATGTGAAACCTCAAATAGTGTGAAGGTTGCACCGATTAATTCGAATGGCTCGTGAAATCTGACGTCGCATCGTTTCGGCTGTAGGAAGTGGAGATAGCTCAAGATGTAGTCAAGCGTCGTTGTGACGCCGTATACCGGGACGTGTTTCTGTATCCTGTGAAATTCCACAAAACCTGCGTAATGATCGTAGTGGCTGTGGGTCCAGATGCATCCATCAACGTGCGTAATTCCCTCACGGATCAACTGGTATCTGAGGTCTGGTCCTGTGTCAACGAGGATTCTGCCCCTGTTCGTCTCAACCAGCACCGCGGACCTGAGTCTCTTGCTATGACCGCCGTTCAACGCATCCTGGCAGGTGGGACAGCTGCAATCTATCTTGGGCGTGCCTGTTGCATCCCCTGTGCCAAGCAATGTGATCTTCATACAATTAATTCTGTTTTCTTAAGATTTATTCGCTTATCGAACGATTTTATAGCCTTTAATAGGTCTTGCTGTGTGAGTGTGGTTCGTTCTGTCAGTAAAGCACTTAAAACCGCGTCTCTTAACACCACGCGAAGATCAGATCCAGAATAATCTTCGGTCAACTCTGCAAGCTCCTCGGTATCGATCTCACCCTCAATATTCCTGAGTAAAATATCAAATATTTCTCTTCGCATCTTTAAATCAGGAAGATTGAAGTCCACTATCTCATCAAATCTACGCCAAACCGCATGATCGAGCAACTGCGGATGATTAGTAGCTGTTATCAAGAGAACACCGTCTTTCACAAGACTTATCTCATCAATAGCCTTCAAAAGCGTGTTCACAGCCCTTTTAAGAGCCGCACTCTCGTCGGAAGAACGATTCTTAGCCACAAAATCAAACTCATCAACAAAAAGAATACACGGAGACAATTTTTTTGAAAGATAAAACGTGCGATCAATATTCTTCGCAGTCTCGCCGAGATACTGGTCTGTAATCATGGAGAGCCGCACCTCTATAAACGGCAGATGAAGCTTGCGTGAAATCGCTCGTGCCATACTGGTCTTGCCAGTGCCAGGAGGACCTACAAAGAGCAGCTTTCCAATATCAGTGAGCCCAATCCCCCTCAAATACTCACGATACTGAATAGCACGTCCAATCTTCGAGACCTCATCCACCTGGTCCCCGGTCAACACAAGATCGTCAAGACTCTGCTCGATTTCGTCAGGTGCAGATATGTAAACAAGCTTCAACATATCCTCACTACCCTTCTCACCAGCCACATCTGCAAGCAGAGAGTCAATCCACGCACGACTCGCCTCCTTTGGCCTATCAGCCCGCTTCGCACCCTCATAACTCGCATTCAACAAACCCATCTTCTCAAAATAAGAAGAGAGCACAGGATTCTTACCAACCAACTCCCTGGCACCAGACTGCTTCACAAACCACCTGCACGCAAGATCAAAGACCGTCAACGTTATCTGCGAACCAAACTCTTCAAACCCAACAAAAGGAAGACCTGCTAACAACTCCCGCACACCATCAACACCATAAATCTGCTTCACATCGCTCTCAGTCACATACACTGGACGCGGAACCGTTTTATCCAACGCACTCCAATAATGCGCCCGTATATGGTGAGGCATATCATCCACATCAAAAGCCAGATCCTTATTATACAACTCAGCGGTCAGCACCAGTTCTATCAGGGCAAGCATCACATCCATAATACACCAAACCTAAAAGAACTACTCTTAAACAAAACACATAAGATATACTTTTCGCATTAACAACCCGAGAGGGACAAAATTGAACTCATAGCTTCCAGAATTAAATTTTTTATCACTGGCCTTTCACAGATCAACAAACTTATGCAGGGTTGATATGATGCCAGAATGAGAACTAACACGACGCCGAGAAACGACCTTTGCCAGATCGGCAGACTGTATTGATTGTTGACTTTCACATGGTGATAAAGAAGATCTTGGTAGAAATTTCCAATGGTAAAGGTTGTCTTTAAGCACGGAAAACGTGGATGCACCTTTCTTCGGAGGGGTGTGAAGTGAATAGGGCTTTAGTTATTCCATGATCAGGGCATTGAAGCTCTTTTGTGCTCTGTTCCAGTATTCTTCAACTGCTTTATCGCCTTCTTTCCTGAGCTTTTCTGCCCAGTTTTCAAGATCTCCTACATTGTGGTCTGTTATGTAGGTCTTTATCGCATCTTTTGACAGTTTTGTTTCAGGTGGCATGGGCGTGGCTTTTGTTTTTTCATTGAACTTGATTATCTTTTGCAGGAGTTTTCTGTGGTGCTCGTAAATGTTCACATTTGCACTAAATACATCATTGTATACTTTTTCTATGTTTTTTTCGTACCATTTCCTGTGGAATCTGCAAAATACTAGGTTTTCGGCAGATATTTCCCATATTGTACGATCTGCTGATACTTTTCCAAGTTCTTCTGGCAAGTAGTATGTGTATGAATAGTCTGTGTGGAACTTGCCTGGTACTACGCCTGGGACGATGATTGCGCCTGGTACACGGTATCTGATGGGGGCGATGCATCCATTATCTGTTCCAAGTGGGGTGTAGTAAGCGAAGTCGCAGAATTTAGCCCCGTTTTTTCCAGCCCTGTGTTTTGCATCCATCTCTTTGCATGCAGCACGTATTCCCTTGTTTAATTGTTTTGCAAACTCTGTAGTTCCATATGTGAGGTCTTCTATCAGTTTCAGGCAAAACTGTGTATTTTTCTTCGAATCGTCGAGTGTGTATGTCTGCGGGTCAAAGTTCACCGCCGTATTTATTCCAATCTCTTCTTCGCTCAACATGCCTCTGTGAACCCATTCGAAAACTGTTGCAGTCATGTTGCCGAGTTCTATCCCGTCAATGCCATAGACATCTGCTTTTTTCATCACTTTTCGTATATCTTCGAGTGTGAAGATGCCAGAATTTGGTCCAAGTGCATTGGATGGTTCATAGTCCAGCTTAGAGTCATTATTGACCTTTTTACATGGCGTAGGACAACTGGGTTCTCCACAGGTTCTATGAACGACGTTCTCGGCAAACGGCTTCAAAAGATTATCTATCAGGAATCCGTAGAGGCGTTCTCGATCTTCAGACGGTATATGGTAATTGAAATTGAACATTGGAAGATCTGCAGTACTGTTTTCATAATTCGCGAGGAGCGTTCCCAACTTGTACTTCTTTGTTGCATCCTTTGCAACATTAACCATACCATCATCAAAGAGCTTCTGGAAGATCTCATTTGTCACACTTTTATCAGTCAGATCAATCGGGAACTTACGCTCATAATTCCCACCATAAACGATGCCAACAATCTTGAACGTTTGAGCGAGCAGAGATCCCATGCCGCCACGGCCCGCAAGGCCATCAGCATTGGACAAAAATTTACCTCTCCGTATCAGGGTTGTGAGAATGGCGCCCATATTTGTCGTGAGCGCCGCAGGCCCAACAGCAAGTATTCTCATCGGCAGGTGATCATCACCAACCGTGAATTCAGCCCCACAACGTTCGAGCAGATGGGACTGTAAGCTAAATGCCCCTTCATCGTAATAAATATCCATCAACTCATTCTCAGAGATCTCATAAAACTCCACATTCAAGCTGCCATCAATACTCTTTATAATAGGGACAACAAAACCATCCATATCAGATTTTCGCCTGATTACCAGGAAATCCACGCCCGTTTTCGACAGGAAATACCCAGCACCACCTATGGCACTGACATGAAACGCCTCTGTCAACGGAGAGACCCCTGCAACCGTTAACCTGTTCACACCAGGAAGTCTGCTGCCAGCAAACGGACCCGCTCCGATCAGCATACAATCGGGACACAGCGGATCTATCACCTTCACGGCATAATCTGCAACACCTATAACCTCATCATCATCAACAGTACGCACTTCGAATTTCTTCTCGCTCACATCAAGCTCAAGCAACTTCTTCTCCATAAGCTATAACCACCAGTACGATGAACTATAATGGACCTAATACCTTTATATGTTTTCGTATATGCTCGGCGAGTACACCTGCACAGGGCAGAGAGGGGAAACTGATTAATAACGACACGAATTGATAGACCCCAGTATGACAGATGATCTGCTCGATGACCTGAAGTTCACAGATGGACTTATAGTTGCGATTGTTCAGGACTTCCACACAAACGAAGTACTGATGTGTGCATACATGAACTGTGAAGCTGTCAAAAAGACTGTTGAAACTAAAATAGCCCACTATTGGAGTCGCAGTCGCAAAAAACTATGGAAAAAAGGAGAAAGTTCGGGTCACACCCAAAAAATCCGTGAAATCCTGATAGACTGTGACAACGACGCTATTCTACTCAGGGTCGAGCAGGTGGGCGGCGCATGCCACACAGGATACAGATCATGCTTCTACCGCAGATCTGACGGCAGGATTGTGGGAGAAAAAGTCTTCTACCCAGAAGAAGTCTACTAAACTACCCTACCCTATATACGCCCACCGGCATAATTCATTTGAGGTGGTCTCTTGCAAGATCCCGGTACTCTACGGCGTTCTTAACTATGCCTCTAACCTCTTCATCGCTCAGATCCCTAACAACTCTCCCCGGGACTCCAACGACCAGAGACCCTGGTGGAATTGTTGTGTTTTCTCGCACCACCCCACCAGCACCCACGATCGAGTTCTCTCCAATCACGGCACCGCTCAACAGAACAGCACCCATACCAATGATCACATTGTCTCTAACCGTGCACCCATGAACAATCGCACCATGACCGATACTCACGTTAGAACCGATCACAACACCATGCCCTGCTTCGACATGCACAACAGCGTTGTCCTGCACATTACTGTTCCTGCCAATACGAATACTGTTCAGATCGCCACGGACAACAGCACCATACCACACACTCACACCACTCCCAAGCACCACATCGCCCACAACAACCGCATTCTCGGCAACAAACAGGGCATCATCAATCCTCGCATCCACATTCAATCCACACATAGGAACACATCTCAACGCATATCCAGATAAAACCATTCTCATTTTCATCGTTTCGGAAGAAGATAGATAAGGGGAAATGGATTTATCACTTGAAGATCCTGTCTCAACTGATGGATATTCTGAAGATCATACATGATTGTGCCACGTCCAACCACGCTCGCATTGGAATCGGTGTTGGAAGTAAGAACCCGGGCGAGGTTGTGAAAGGTGCAGAGAAGGCTTCCGAGTTTGCCGATGTGGTGTTGGTTGGAAGAGAAGAAGACCTTAGAGGATTCAACCTTGAAGTTGCTTATAGTGAAGATCCACCGAGGACGCTTGTTGAACTCCTCGCTTCTGGTGAGATCGATGGTGCTGTCCGCGGCAGTCTCGGGTCAAAGACAACACTTGGGGTGTTGAAGGAGCGCTTCGGATTGGAACGACTCTACCGTGTCTCGCTTTTAGCCTCCTCTGACGGAGCACCTTTCTTCTTTGCACCAGTGGGGATTGACGAAGGAGAGACGATTGCAGATAGGCTCGTGCTTGCCGAAAAGGGGTGTGGATTCATCAAGCGCCTTGGGATCACGCCCAGAGTGGGTGTTCTCTCAGGCGGTCGTTTTGACGATATCGGTCGAAGCCATGCGGTGGATCAGAGCCTTGCAGAGGGCGAGTTCATCGCAGCATCGTTACAACGAGCAGGTGTGGACGCCACGCACTGCACTGTGCTCGTGGAAGACGCTGTTCGGAATGCGAACTTCATCATTGCACCCAGTGGGATCACTGGCAACCTGATGTATCGAGCGCTCGTCCTGATCGGTGGTGGTGACGGTTTTGGCGCACCAGTTCTTATGAACCACGTATTTGTGGACACCTCTCGCGCCAAGGGCGATTACTCCAAGCCCATCATGCTGGCTTCTGCCCTCACAAAGTAAAACCAATGGATAAAGCAGGATATGCTTGAAGCGATTGAGCTTACATATTCTGTTGGATGTGCTCCGAACAAATCCCATTCTATGCTTTAATATAGAGTAGTCTCTCTTACAGGATAGAGAGGAGAGGTGCGCCGCTGCAATTTGACTAAAAAATTGTTTGGTTGATTTGTCATGTTTAGTAGGTTTGGGTATAGAAAAGTTTTTTCAGTGTGTTCTATAAATTAGTCCTCTGAGGAGTGCAATAGTTTTGATCTTGTCAACCACCTCTATGTGCTTCAAAAAAATACCTATTATTAGAGATTTTGCGTTTTTACCTATTTTCATGATCTCATTGTGTTCATGGACTATAATTATTGTGTGATTTGCTTTTGCAAGCTCTTCTGCGATATTTTTAAACATATTCAATCCGTTTAGGAGTCCGATATCTTCTGTTTTACTGACCTTCAAATAAAGTGGAGATTTTAAAAGATTCGTAATCTTCAGCATAAGTTTTACAAAATCAAGGTCCTCGATATGGATCCTTGTCTCGTTCTTGGAAAGCTCAAAACCAATCTTTTTGGACCCATCGATTTTCAGATCTGCTGTTACTGATCCGCTATTTATTGTCTTTAAAAAATCAAGGGGGGATAGATTATTCAACTCTGCTCCTTTATAGACCCTCAACAGGTTCTTGGTTTCTGTCAGAGACTTTTCCTCTTTTTCTTTCAGTATTCTGAGTAATGAGACTGAATACTGATAGGTATCTACTTCTCCTCTTCGTTGAGTGGTGTGAAATCGACTCGAATCGCACCATCAAGCGTCAGCTTATCGAAGCTCAGCTTAACCTCCATGTGCTTTCCCTCGACCAAGCCGATCATATCTTTGATGCCTGGGATTTCGAGTGCATCCTTCGCTTCTTTTATCAGGTCAATTGCCTCCTCGAATTTTTCCTTATCAAGCTCTGGAAGCTCGACCTTACCCGCAAGCCCTTTCATAATATCAAGGCTCGTATCAATCTTCTTACCCAGCTCTTTTCCAATCTCAAGTTCAGTCATAACTTATACCTCTCGCCCAGAGGGCATATATTAATACTCGGTCTACACGATAAATCTTTGCAATAGTGTTCCCCAAAATACAAAAACAGTATCAAAGTAAATTCACACATTTTCATGGCGTAAGAGCCTGCCACCCCTAAATCCCCCCTCTCACCAATATTTTTTTCAATCTGGTATCAGTTAAACAACTTGATTTTTATCCAAACACCCACAGTTCGCTGCAGTTTCCTGATTATCGTTTTATCATTCCTATTTCGGTGAGTCGTGTTGGTAGGTAGGTGTCTGTTACGTAGTTCAGTCCTTTTCCTGCGAATGCTTGTTGTTCTGCTTTTTTTCCGAGTTCGAGTTGTAGTTTGATTTGTTCGTCCCAGTAGGGTGTGTTGAATCGTGGGTCTGTTAGTTCGTTGTGTAGTGCTTTTATGTCTTGGTTTGTGAGTTTGTCTGTTGAGAGGTTGTATTCGATTATGTCTGTTGGTTGTACTCCGAGGAATTGTGCCTGGGGTGTTGCCATTTGTTCGCTTAGGTGTGCGGTTTTGATTGCGCCGTAGGCTACGCTTGCGTATATGCGGTAGCTCCATGGGTCGCTGTCTGTGAATACTGCGACTGGTATTTGTAGTTCTGTGTTTAGTCGTTTGATGAGTCTCCGAGTGCTTCGTGCTGGTTGTCCTTTGAGGTGTATTAGTAGTGCGTTGTATTTCTCGTCGAAGCCGTTTTCGATTAATCGGTCTTGCATTCCGCCTGTTTCGATTGCGATTATGAGTTGTGCGTCGTGTTCGAGGAATTCGATCTTTTCGACGTTGTAGGGTATCTGGTATCCTGCTTCGCCCACGTCTTCTTGGCAGTGCATGGTGCGTTCTCCTCGTTTCGTGGTCTCTTTGATTCGCAGTGGTCCGAATATGGTTGCTCCGTTCTCTTCTGGTCGTACGTGAAAGTCTTCTCGTTGTAAGCCTGTTATTATTTCAAGGTCTTCTATCAGTCTGTCGCTTTCTGGTTGTTCGTTGAATTTGGCGTGGTTCCAGTTTTCTGATATGTAGTAGATTTCTCTCAGTGTTGAGCTTTTGTTCTGTTGCAGGTGGTCGTTTATGAGTAGGTCGCAGAGGTGTGTTGTTTTCAGTAGTTGGTATGCGCCTTTTGTTGTTTTGGCGCTTCTGGTGCTTTCACTGTCTCCGTAGACCCAGACCTCGCCTTCGGTTATTTCGATGTTCTTCTTTGTGCGGGTTGGAAGTCGCATGTTTGGTATGGTGCCGTCTTCGAGTTGTTCGTAGATTGTTTGGATCACTTGTTTGAGGCTTGCTCTTGATTGTGGGTCTTTCTCTTGCATCGGTTTATTCTCCTGTTTATGCTCCTCTTTGGTTTATGGCTTTTGCGCCTGTTACAAGTTCTTTTTCTATCCCATCTATTATTGGTGGTGGGAGTTTCTGCAGTTCGTCGGGTTTGGTTTGCAGGTCGTAGAGTATGGCTTTCTTTTCTTGTGGTCTCAGGGTGATCTTCCACTGGTAATTGTATTCGCTTGCTATGGGTGTGGTTTTTGGTGTTGGGCTTGGGTTGTATATTGGGTGCTCATGTGTTTCGTGCAGTGTGAATCGTTGTGTAGTCTCTGTGTTGTTCTGCACCTGTATTATTACCTGGTGTACCTTTTCGTTCTCATGTATCTCTCTTTTCACGAGGACGTTTCCCATTATTTTGGCTATTATTGGGTTTATGTCTGGTGTGGGCCGTTCGAGTATCTGGGCTGTTTTTGTTGCGAGCTGGGGGAGTATTTTCTTGATTATCACTTCTTTTTCTCGTCGTTTGGTGAGCGTTTTCTCTTTGCCCAGGTAGGCTGATACTCTGCGTGCCAGTTCTTTTAATGCCAGACCGATCTCGTTCATGATTTCTGGAACGTCTGCGATCGCTTCTTTTGATTCTGAGGTGAATGGTGTGTGAGTGGAAGCGATGTGGACGAGTATCACGAGGGGCCCTGTTGGCAGGCTTCCCTGTGCTTGATCGATTCCGTACTGTCTCCATTTGATCTTTTCGATGGTATGGGTGATGGCACATGCTCCCTGCTGGTATAGGAGAGGTACCCTGTTTGCAAATCGTAGAATCTTTGCTCGTTCATCCTTTCGAAGGCTTCCGCCGTATGCGATGCCTGCTTCGATTATGAAAGGGTGTCCGCTGTGGACCGAGGGTGTGCGTGTGGTGGTTGTGATATAGTCTGCTGTGTGTTCTTTCCTGAGCCCTCTGTAGATCAGTTCTTCACCGATGGGTGAGAGGCAGTCGGTTGAGGGTGCCATTATCTTCACTTTCTTGAAGGCTTTGATGAGTTTCTTTGCGTCATCCACTCCGAGTGTGCGCGGATCAGTGTTCGGATCAATTTCTGCTGTCTTACAGATCTCTTCTGCTGTGTGTAGACCTATCTTGGAAAAAGAGTATCGTAGGAAGGGTGCGAGTCGCTTTCGTTCTGTGTAGCGCAATATTTTCATGAGTGTTCCGAGTTCGATTCCGTGCGGGTGTGGCAACACCTCGCGTGCCGCAACTGGCATCTCTTCGCTTGCACGTTCAAAGAGCATCTCGTTACCATCTGGCTCAACGAGTGTGATACGTGCGTGCGGATTCACAATCGCAGTCTCTTTTAGGTATTCGTACACGGATTGACGCCGCCCCCTGACATAACTTGCTTCCATCTCAAGCTCGACGCGGGTGCCGTGCAGTCGGTCCCACTCGATTTCCTCGTCCTTCAGTATCTCTGGTTCGTTCGTCTTTGTGTTGATGACAAGTTCAAAATAATGTGCAGGATGGTCTTTCCCGATCTTTGAGATTATGCGAACAGGCTTGCCAGAGGTGAGTTGCGAGTGCAGAACTGCTGCTGAAATACCGATACCCTGTTGACCCCGACTTTGTTTCACGGCGTGGAAACGTGAACCATACAATAGTTTTGCAAAGACGCACGGGATCTGACGCCTAACAATGCCAGGGCCGTTATCTTCAACGATCAGCGTGATAACATCTCTACCAGTCTGCTCTACGAAGATCAGGATGTCAGGGAGTATCTCTGCTTCCTCGCAGGCGTCAAGGGCATTGTCCACAGCCTCTTTCACAGTTGTTATGAGAGAGCGTGGCTGTGAATCGAAGCCGAGTATCTGTCTGTTCTTCTCAAAGAACTCTGCAATACTGATAGATTCCTGTCTCTTCGCAAGCTTCCAAGCCAAAGGATCTTCCATTAAAACATACTCCTAAGTTATAATTCTGCACCAAATATTATTAAAATTTCCTCTCCTTCTTCCAGTCTCACTATCACCATTAAACTCATCTCACGCCGAGGCTCCAGATATGACTTTCGCTTCCAATGGGTTGTAAAATTAGCGGGCGTTACCCAAAACTCTGATTTCTTCATACGTTAAAATCCAAAGCTTCAGACATAACAGATGATGGGTGCACACCTTTTTTAAGCAATGAAACACAACTCGTAAAGAGTTGTAGAAAAGGTTTTGGAGGCTGGAAATGAGCGATTATACTGCGATATTGTATGTTGGTGAAACATTAGTCAGATTGTTGTGGGATAATATAAAAAATGATTCTGAACTCAGCATAATCGAATCCGAGGACCAAATAACGTTATCTTCACCAGAAGATATAGGGGCTGGCAAGAAATTATCTTTATTTCTGTATCAGATTACTGAAAATGATTATCTGAAGAATCAGGAGATGCAAAATGTTAATTCAACAAAATTTGAACATCCTCCGTTGGCTCTGAGTCTTTTCTATCTTATCACTGCCCATACACAGAATACTGGTAGTGACCACCTTCTGCTTGGAAAAGTGATGCAGGTATTCCATGATAACGCGATACTGCGAGGTTCTCTTCTCCATGAAAGTTTGGCTGGCGAAGAGTTAAGACTGATACTTAAACCTCTCTCAATAGATGAATTAAATAAAACCTGGAGTGCCATTTCTAAATCCAAGCCCTATAAGCTTTCTGCCAACTATGAAGTCACACCAGTAAGAATAGAATCGATGCGTGAGGGCGAGACCACACGGGTGACTGAACTGGAACTTGAGAAATACCAGATTGGGGTTGAGAGATGATGGCACAAATGGATAGAACCTTTCTTGAGCACCACAGTACAAAACTTTCGCTTGCAGTCTTTATTCTGGATGACTACACCGGGAAAAATGCAATCGGTAGAGTGAACGTGTCTCTGAAAGGACAAGAAGAGAAACCAGTGAAACCAGTAAAAAACCCGAGCTCATATTACCTCTTCTTGAACCTTCCAAACAATACGTATACCGTCCATGTGCATTCTGACAACTACTTTGATAAAGATTCCGATATTATAAATCTGGCTGAACTTGACCCCAAAAATCCCGTAGTAAATATAACTGTGAAACCAACGCCTTCCTATCCGTTTCCACATGGAACCACGCTGATAAGAGGAATGGTGTGCGACTTAACAGGAAACGCTGTGCCCGATGCCAGAATAGATGTCAGAGAAAAGGGTGTTTGGAACAGAACAAACGAGAAGGGAGAATTCGCACTCTATTTTGGATCTTTGACAGAGGACGAAATTATAAAAGAAGATGGTAAAAGATTCGTTAAGGGAAATGGTGGAAAAATAATTCGGTTGGAGGTCAAATATAAGGATGTAGCCATAATGAGGGGTCTGGAGATTGAAGAGGGGAAGACAACTTCAGTGAGGATTGAAGGATAATTTTTATATACAGAAACAACAACCTCACTATATGTCTGATGATTATAGGTCTATAAGGAGGGATTAGATGCCAGAATATTTGTCACCTGGAGTATATGTAGAAGAGATAGAGATTGGAGCAAAGCCGATCGAGGGCGTGAGTACAAGCACTGTTGGATTTATTGGAATGGCAGAGAAGGGAGACCCAAATAAAGCTATTCTGATCACGAATTGGGGGCAGTTTGTGGAAAAATTCGGTAGGTACACCGATGGAGCGCCCCACTTAGCACCTGCAGTCTATGGCTTTTTTGCCAATGGAGGAAGCCGCTGTTACGTGATAAGAGTTCCAGACGATGCTGAAGACGGTGATTATGTAGGCACGGATGAAGGACCAGGTAAGAGGACAGGTCTTCAGATCTTTAACGAGATCGATGAGATCAACATCGTGTGCATCCCAGGTGTCACCTCCCAAACAGTTCAAAGTGCCACGATCACCCACTGTGAAGGGATGAAGGACCGCTTCTGTATCCTTGACCCAGAAGAAGAAGCTGACATGCCCGCTGTCCAGGCACAGATGAATAATGTAATTTCTGCGAAAGGATATGCTGCTCTATATTATCCCTGGATCAAAGTCGGTGTAGAAACTGAAGAGAATGACAAGATAAAGATCACTCAGAAATTTGTTGCCCCTAGCGGATACCTTGCAGGAATCTATGCTCGCAGCGACACAGAGCGAGGGGTACACAAGGCTCCAGCAAACGAGATCATCCGTGGCGCATTGGATATCAAATTGCCAATCACCAAAGGAGAACAGGACATCCTGAACCCAAAAGGGATCAACTGCATCCGCGCTTTCCCTGGTCGAGGAATCCGTGTTTGGGGTGCAAGAACAACAGCTACAACCAGTGACCCACTCTGGAAATACATCAATGTGAGAAGGCTTTTCCTCTTCATCGAAGAATCTATCGAGGAAGGCACCCAATGGGTAGTTTTTGAGCCAAACAATGAGAAGCTCTGGGCGAGGGTGAGACAGACCATCACACAGTTCTTAACAAGGGTGTGGAAAGACGGAGCCCTAATGGGAACCACACCCGAAGAAGCGTTCTTTGTCAAGTGTGACAGAACAACGATGACGCAGGATGACATTGACAACGGCAGACTCATTGTGTTGATAGGCGTTGCACCTGTAAAGCCAGCAGAATTTGTTATCTTCAGAATTGCTCAATGGGCTGGTGGCTCTGAGGTGTCTGAATAAAGGAGGTAGATAAAAATGGTAGGCGAAAGAAAAGATCCGTACAGAAACTTTAAGTTTCTGCTTGAAGCAGATGGAATCGTTCAAGCTGGCTTCAGTGAAATCACAATTCCTGACACAACCAGTGATGTTGTTGAATACCGAGAGGGAAACGAACGAAACACAGTAAGAAAACTTCCAGGACTTACCAAGTATGGAAACATAACCCTGAAATGGGGAATCACCGATTCCATGGAACTCTATGAAAAGTGGCGCAAACCAGTAGAAGACGGCAAGGTAAAAGAAGCAAGAAAAAATGTTGCTATCATCTTGATGGATGAAGAGGGGAACGCTGCGGCACGATGGGAATTTGAAGAGGCATGGCCCAGTAAATACGATGCACCAGACCTGAACGCCAAGGGAACCGACGTTGCTATTGAAACCCTGGAAATAGCGCACGAAGGAATGAAACGAGTGAAGCCGTGAGGAGTCCTCAAAAAATGTTCCAGACCGAATACGAGTTTACGCTTCCAAAAGGATATGTGGATGAAGAAGGTACCCTCCACAAAAAAGGGACTATGCGACTTGCAACAGCCGCAGATGAGATACTACCACTCAAGGACCCGAGAGTCCAGCAAAACCCTGCATACCTCACCGTAATCCTTCTATCCAGAGTGGTAACCAAGATTGGCAGCATCCCTGCCGTAAATCCGAGAGTCATAGAGGAACTGTTTGCCTCTGACTTAGGGTATTTGCAGGAGTTCTATCGAAGGATAAATGGAGATGGCACAACAAGCATGAAAGCAAGATGCCCGAAGTGCGAACACGAATTCGAGGTGAACATCGCCATGGGGGAATACCAAGCTACCCCCTTGATAGAATCTACGAGGAGGTAGCTTTCGTTGCATATCACTTCCACTGGAGTCATGAAGAGATCATGAACATGGATCACAGAGAACGAAGAAGATGGTGCGAGGAGGTCTCAAAGATAAATAAAAAGTTGAATGAGTCTGTGAAGGAGTGAAAAATATTATATTTGAATTGTTTAGGAGAATTGGAG